>Ga0207773_100029_pt1 | contig 159474 bp, 134 predicted proteins | sample TtaePargueraPR_2_FD_187281 | JGI IMG/M metagenome (GOLD analysis project Ga0207773, IMG submission 187281) | Aerobic enrichment media microbial communities from Bioluminiscent Bay, La Parguera, Puerto Rico - Tt and M1 (3) (SPAdes) | ecosystem: Environmental > Aquatic > Marine > Unclassified ... | reverse complement strand
AGCGGAGTGGGTGCCAGAGACGGGCTACCAGAGCTTCCCGGCAGCAAAGCAGGCCATCAACGATTACATCATCGGCTACTACAGCCAGATACGGCCACATCGGAACAACGACGGTTTACCGCCGAATGTGGCAGAAGAAAAATATTGGAATGCTCAAAGGACGGTGGCCAAAAATACTTGACCACTACATCCTTAGGCTGTTAGCCCATGAGACTGCTTGACACCAGCCGGAGCGAATGACACAGTTGTTTTGCTAAGCAAGTGTCAGGCTTCAGTCTGGCCTCCTTCGGAAAGTCTCGTTTCCGTTGGAGATTAAGAGCCCGTGCGATGCCAGTCGCACGGGCTTTTTTCTTTCCGGGAGCTGCCTGCAAGTTTTCGAATGGATTTGTTCAAAAAGTGATTTGAACAATTTTTTATCTCGCCTAAGTTCTCTGCAGACCCGATGAAGAAAGAAGATAATGCGGTGTTGCTGCGAATTCAAGGCGAATAGGTTTTGATTTTCTGTGGTTAAATCTGTGGATAAGTCGCCTTGATATGTACATTTGTACAGTAATGATGCAGTGCGATTAATTATTGATCGACTCGACTGAAAAGAAATCATTTTTGTTTGTTGAGGTCTGTTTTGGCGTGAATAACTACGCCACTTTTATTCCATATTGGTCTAATAAATTGGAAATTTTTTCGTTGCTTCCGAGTAGTGTTGACGTTTAGGTGCTTGGCCTCGACAGGCATGCAGAACATGATGAGAAGATCCTAGATCACTCCCTTATAGATTTTTTCCACCCGAGAAGCTCTACATTAGATTTGCCCAAGGATCTTTAAGACTTTGAGGTGGTCACGGGAAACCCGAAAATAAAAAAAGCGGGCTTTCGCCCGCTTTCAATACCTCTCTTCCTGTGAGCGACTACTTGTTGTAGTTGTATCCCTACTCATTGCTTCTTGGTTGTTCCTACCACTGAAGCGCACCACCGGTCTGGTATTCAATCACCCGCGTCTCGAAGAAGTTTTTCTCCTTGCGCAGGTCCATAATCTCGGACATCCAGGGGAAGGGGTTCTGGGCGCCCGGGAACTGTTCTTTCAGGCCCAACTGGGTCAGGCGGCGGTTGGCGATGAAGTGGAGGTATTCCTCCATCATGTTGGCGTTCATGCCGAGGACGCCGCGGGGCATGGTGTCGCGGGCGTAGGCCACTTCCAGTTCCATTCCTTCCAGGATCATCTGGGTCACTTCCTGTTTGAATTCTTCGGTCCACAGGTGCGGGTTTTCCAGTTTGATCTGGTTGATGACGTCGATACCAAAATTGAGGTGCATGGACTCGTCACGCAGGATGTACTGGAACTGCTCGGCGACGCCGGTCATCTTGTTGCGGCGGCCCATGGACAGTATCTGGGTGAAGCCGCAGTAGAAGAAGATACCCTCGGTGACGGCGTAGAAGGCGATCAGGTTGCGCAGCAGTTCCTGGTCGGTTTCGACAGTGCCGGTCTTGAAGTTGGGGTCGCCGATGGACTGGGTGTGCGACAGGCTCCAGGCGGCTTTCTTGGCCACGCTGGGGATTTCGCGGTACATGTTGAAGACTTCGCCCTCGTCCATGCCCAGGGACTCCACACAGTACTGGTAGGCGTGGGTGTGGATGGCCTCCTCGAAGGACTGGCGCAGTATGTACTGGCGGCATTCGGGGTTGGTGATGTGGCGGTAGATGGCCAGCACCAGGTTGTTGGCCACCAGGCTGTCGGCGGTGGAGAAATAGCCCAGGGAGTATTCCACGATGCGGCGCTCGTCCGCGGTCAGACCCTCGGGGTCTTTCCACATGGAGACGTCCTTGTTCATGTTGACTTCCTGGGGCATCCAGTGGTTGGCGCAGCCGTCGAGGTATTTCTGCCAGGCCCAGTCGTACTTGAAGGGCACCAACTGGTTGAGGTCGGCGCGGCAGTTGATGATGCGTTTTTCGTCCACCTGGATACGGGCGGCGCCCATCTCCAGTTCTTCCAGACCCGGGGCCGGGTCCATCTCGGCTACGGCGGCCCGCGCGGCTTCGACTGCCGAGGAGGCAGGAGCTGCGTTGGATTGGGCCGCGGGCGACGCCGGAGCGCTGGCGGAAGCCGTGGCTCCCGAAGCGGAGGGTGCGTTCGATTCAGATACTTCTTTCGGCAGCGTCTCCGGCGCCGGTCGCGGTTCGGTTGCTTTTTTGGAAGTTTGGGTTTGTGTGTCGAAGTCGTCCCAGCTCAGCATAGTTGACCTTTTGATTCGCCTTTTTCCTGTAAGTTCGATATTCGATATTTATTTGTTAATTTTCTGGCGGGGCTCTGGGGTGGAGCGCTTGGCCAGGGTGCAGTCGTGTCTGCGTACTTGGGTGATCGGCTTTCGCCGTTTTGCCGAGCTGGAGCTCGGCGGTCCCAGGGGGGGGGCGGCTTCGCCGTTTTGCCGAGCTGGAGCTCGGCGTTCCCGGGGGGCGGCTTTCGCCGTTTTGCCGAGCTGGAGCTCGGCGTTCCCGGGGGGCGGCTTTCGCCGTTTTGCCGAGCTGGAGCTCGGCGTTCCCAGGGGGCGGCTGCACCGCTTTGCGGAGCTGGAGTTTCAGCGCTCCAGGGCAATAGCTCCGCGGTCCCAGATTTTACTGGCAGGCCTCGCAGTCCGGGTCGTCCAGGGAGCAGGCCATGGGGACTGCCGCCGGGGCCGGTTCGGCCGCGGGTGCCGCTGCTGCCGGTGCCAGGCCGTTGCTGCCGCCTGCGCTGACTGCGTTCAGGGTGCCGCTGGTCACGGTGGATTTCTCCGTGCTGGTGGCGGCCAGGGCGCGCAGGTAGTAGGTGGTCTTGAGGCCGCGGTACCAGGCCATGCGATAGGTCAGGTCCAGCTTTTTGCCGTCGGCGCCGGCGATGTACAGGTTCAGGGACTGGGCCTGGTCGATCCACTTCTGGCGGCGACTGGCGGCGTCGACGATCCAGCGCGGCTCCACCTCGAAGGCGGTGGCGTACTTGGCCTTCAGGTCCGCCGGTACACGCTCGATCTTTTGTACCGAGCCTTCGTAGTACTTGAGGTCGTTGACCATCACCTTGTCCCACAGGCCGCGCTCTTTCAGGTCGTGCACCAGGTAGGGGTTGACCACGGTGAACTCGCCGGACAGGTTCGATTTCACGTACAGGTTCTGGTACGTGGGCTCGATGGACTGGGAGACGCCGGTGATGTTGGCGATGGTCGCGGTCGGGGCTATGGCCATCACGTTGGAGTTGCGCATGCCCTGCTTTTTCACCTTCGCGCGCAGGCCGTCCCAGTCCTGGGTGCTGCTGGTGTCCTGCTCGATAAACTGCTCGCCGCGCTGCTCGGCCAGTACCTTGATGGAGTCCAGCGGCAGTATGCCCTGGCTCCACAGGGAGCCGTCATAGCTCTGGTACTTGCCGCGCTCGGCGGCCAGGTCGCTGGAGGCGGAGATGGCCTCGAAGCTGATGGCCTCCATGGAGGTGTCGGCGAAGGCCACGGCCTCGTCGCTGGCGTAGGAGATGCCGGCCTTGTAGAGGGCGTCCTGGAAACCCATCAGCCCCAGGCCGACCGGGCGATGGCGCATGTTGGAGGCGCGCGCGGTTTCCACCGAGTAGTAGTTGATGTCGATCACGTTGTCGAGCATGCGCACGGCGGTCTTGACGGTGCTGGCCAGTTTGGCCCGGTCCAGTTTGCCGTCCTCGCCGATATGCTGGGCCAGGTTCACGGAACCCAGGTTGCACACGGCGATCTCGTCGTTGGCGCGGGTGTTGAGGGTGATCTCGGTGCATAAATTGGAGCTGTGCACCACGCCCACGTGCTGCTGCGGGCTGCGCAGGTTGCAGCTGTCCTTGAAGGTGATCCAGGGGTGGCCGGTCTCGAACAGCATGCCCAGCATCTTGCGCCACAGGTCCACCGCGCGGATCTTCTTGTGCAGCTTGTGCTTGCCCTCGGCGGCCAGCTTTTCGTAGTCCGCGTAGCGCTCTTCAAACGCGGTGCCGAAGAGGTCGTGCAGGTCCGGGCAGTCCGCGGGGGAGAAGAGGGTCCACTCCTTGTCCTCGAACACGCGCTTCATAAACAGGTCCGGCACCCAGTTGGCGGTGTTCATGTCGTGGGTGCGGCGGCGGTCGTCGCCGGTGTTCTTGCGCAGTTCGAGGAATTCCTCGATGTCCAGGTGCCAGGTTTCGAGGTAGGCGCAGACGGCGCCCTTGCGCTTGCCGCCCTGGTTCACCGCCACGGCGGTGTCGTTGGCCACTTTCAGGAAGGGCACCACGCCCTGGGACTTGCCGTTGGTGCCCTTGATGTAGGAGCCGAGGGAGCGCACCGGAGTCCAGTCGTTGCCGAGGCCGCCGGCCCACTTGGACAGCATGGCGTTGTCCTGGATGGCGCCGTAGATGCCGTGCAGGTCGTCCGGCACCGTGGTCAGGTAGCAGGAGGACAGCTGCGGGCGCTGGGTGCCGGCGTTGAACAGGGTCGGGGTGGAACTCATGTAGTCGAAGGAGCTCAGCAGATTGTAGAACTCGATCGCGCGCGACTCTTTAGTGTGTTCCTTGCCGTCGCCTTCGTTGATGGCGAGGCCCATGGCGACCCGCATGAAGAAGATCTGCGGCAGCTCGAAACGGGTGTCGTTGCTGTGCAGGAAGTAGCGGTCGTACAGGGTCTGCAGGCCCAGGTAGGTGAACTGGTGATCGCGATCGCTCTTGATGGCGGCGCCCAGTTTTTCCAGGTCGAAGGTGGCCAGGGCCGGGTCCAGCAGTTCCAGCTCGATACCCTTTGCCACATAGGCGGGCAGGGCGGCTGCGTAGAGGTTTTCCATCTCGTGGGCGGTGGCGCGCTCGGCTACGCCGAGGAAGCGCAGGGCTTCGGCACGCAGTTTGTCGAGCAGCAGGCTGGAAGTGGCGTAGGTGTAGTTGGGTTCCTGTTCGACCATGGTGCGCGCGGTGATCACCAGCGCGGTGTTGATGTCGTCTTCGGAGACGCCGTCGTAGAGGTTTTTCAGCGCCTCGCTGAGGATGGCCTCGCCGTTGACGTCGGCCAGGCCCTCGCAGGCCTCTGCCACGATGGTGCGCAGGCGCTCCATATCCAGCGGGACCAGGCTGCCGTCTTCCTGCTTGACGCGGATGCTGGGGTGGGCGTCGGCGGACTGGGTGGCCTTCTGCGCCTGTTCCTTCTCGGCGCGCAGGCGGGCGTGTTCCTCGCGGTAGAGGACGTAGTCGCGGGCGATCTTGTGCTCGCCGGCGCGCATCAGGGCCAGTTCCACCTGGTCCTGGATCTCCTCGATGTGGATGGTGCCGCCGGAGGGCATGCGGCGCTGGAAGGTGGCGCTGATCTGCGCGACCAGCTCACCCACCTGCTCGTGGATGCGGCTGGAGGCGGCGGCAGTGCCGCCCTCGACGGCGAGGAAGGCCTTGGTGACAGCGACGGAAATCTTGCTGTCGTCGTAGGGCACCACGGTGCCGTTGCGCTTGATGACGCGAATTTGCCCCGGCGCGGTGGCGGCGAGGGTGGTGCCGCCGTTGGCCTGATCCTTGGAAGCGCCCGCTTTGTCAGCAGGCACGGATTGAGAGCGCCCTGTCTCTGTGTGCATGAAGATCTCCGCAAGATTTGTACTGTTGTTTTTTCCGCTTCTGTCCTTGTGAACAGCCCGCGCCCGGGGAGTGGCTCCCGGGGGTGGGTATGGCGCGGAACGGGTCCATCGTTCTTCCCGGGTTTCCCGCGGGCTCTTGCCGCCGGGCCGGGAACAGGCCGCTTTGCCGTCGGCGTCCGGTCGTTGCAGACGCGGGGCCTTCGGGTGCCTGTGGCGGAGGGTCCTTTCCGCCTGTTTACCTCTGATTCGTTTGAAAAGCGTTGCCTGACGGATGGCGCCGCCGGTCGGGTACGGGGCGGCGCAGCGTCGGAATCCACCCCCGTCGGCCGGGGGCCTGTTGTGGCTGAACCCCAATATATTGGGGTAGCTGTTCGAGTGGGCTACAAGATAATGCGGTAGCAGGGCTAATTCAAGCCGAATAACCCTGTGGTTTGTTGTGGATAAATTGTGGGTAGGCAGTGAAGGTCAGTGACCACTTTCGTGTCAGCGCCCGCCATTACTGGGGGTGGTTGAATAGTGTACAGAGGGATTCTGTCCAGAGGGGATTTTAAGAATTTTTTTTAATAGTAAACGGCCCCTAAATTAACCACGGCAATAACTGTTCCGGATTGTCTAGTCCTTGAGCAAGGTGGCGCGAATTAATGCGGAATGCGGAATGATGAATGTGGAATACGCGAGCTGGCCCCTGCTGTAGGAGCGGCCGGTGGCCGCGATTGGGCTTCACGGATGCGGCAGCTTTGATCGCGGCCACCGGCCGCTCCTACAGAGGTAGTCAGCGCGGCGTGGTGAATTGGGGTGCTGCTCAAAATTTGAGCGATTTCGTATGCATGATGCACGTCCATGTGCCTCACCCGCTTCGCGGGCAGCCTCCGGTTGTGTAAATCTGCTCCCGGCAGATTTATCCGCATTCCGCTTACCGGCTATTTTCCTGCAGAAACTCCATCAGCGCCTTCTGCGCGTGCAGGCGGTTTTCCGCCTCGTCCCAGACCACGGAGATGTTCTCGTCCTCCAGCAGTTCGCCGCTCACCTCCTCGCCGCGGTGGGCGGGCAGGCAGTGCATGAAGATGGCGTCGGAAGCGGCGCAACTCATCAGTTCGTGGTCGACAAGGAAGCCGTCAAAGGCGCGCAGGCGCGCCTGTTGCTCCGTCTCCTGGCCCATGGAGGCCCAGACGTCGGTGGCGACCCAGTCGGCGCCGCGCACCGCTTCCTCCGGCTTGCGGACGATGCTGACCCGGTCGCCGGCGGCGGCGACGATGGCTTCGTCCGGCTCATAGCCCTCCGGGCAGGCGATGCGCAGTTCGAAGTCGCACTGGCGCGCGGCATTGATGTAGGAGTGGCACATGTTGTTGCCGTCGCCGACCCAGGCCACCACCTTTCCCGCCGGGCTGCCGCGGTGCTCGACGTAGGTCTGGATGTCCGCCAGCAGTTGGCAGGGGTGGTAGCTGTCGGACAGGGCGTTGATCACTGGTACCCGGCTGTACTGGGCGAAACGCTCCAGGACGTTGTGGCCGAAGGTGCGGATCATCACCATGTCCACCATGCGCGAGATGACCCGCGCGCTGTCCTCGACGGGTTCGCCGCGGCCCAACTGGGTGTCGCGGGGGGACAGGAAGAGGGAGTGGCCGCCCATCTGCGCCATGCCCGCCTCGAAGGACACCCGGGTGCGGGTGGAGGACTTCTCGAAGATCATGCCCAGCACCTTGTCGCGGAAGGGCTCGGTGGCGATGCCCTGGGCGCGCAGCGCCTTCAGCTCGATAGCGCGCTCTATGACGCTGTTCAGTTCCTCTTTGGAGAGGTCCAGCAGAGTCAGGAAGTGTCTGATAGCCATACTTGATTTCTCCTTCCAATCAGGCCGCGCACCGGGCAAATTGCTGTATCAGTGCGCTGACCGTGGTGGCGATCTGGGCGCACTCCGCGTCGGTCAGGGTCAGCGGCGGCAGCAGGCGCACCACATTGCCGGCAGTGACGTTGATCAGCAGGCCCTCGGCGCGGGCCAATTCCACCAGTTCGGCGCAGGGGCGGTCCAGTTCCACGCCCACCAGCAGGCCCAGGCCGCGGATCTCTTTCACCGCATCGCAGCCGGCCAGCTTCTCGCGCAACTGCCCCAGCAACTCGGCGCCGAGCTTTTCCGCGCGCTCGATCAGCCACTCGCTGTCCAGGGTCTCCAGCACCGCCAGGCCGGCGCGGCAGGCCAGGGGGTTGCCGCCGAAGGTGGAGCCGTGGCTGCCGGCGGTAAACAGTTGCGCGGCCTTTCCGCGAGCCAGGCAGGCGCCGATGGGCACGCCGTTGCCCAGGCCCTTGGCGGTGGTGACCACGTCGGGAAGGATATCGTTGTGCTGGTAGGCGAACAGCTTGCCGCTGCGGCCGTTGGCGGTCTGGATTTCGTCCAGCATCAGCAGCCAGTCGTGCCTGTCGCACAGTGCGCGCAACCGGGTCAGGTAGTCGGCTGCCGGCACATTGATGCCGCCCTCGCCCTGCACCGGCTCCACCAGTATGGCGACTATGTCGCTGTGTTCGGCGGCCAGCTGCTCGATGGCGGCGACGTCGTCGAAGGGCACGCGCAGGAAACCCTCCGGCAGCGGCGCGAAACCCTGCTGTATCTTTACATTGCCGGTGGCGGTCAGTGTGGCCAGGGTGCGGCCGTGGAAGGCGCCCTCCATGACCACGATCTTGGGCACCGCGTAGCCGCGCTCGTTGCCGAGCCGGCGCGCCAGCTTGATGGCCGCCTCGTTGGCCTCGGCGCCGGAGTTGGAGAAGAACACATTGTCCATGCCGGACAGGGACACCAGCTTCTCCGCCAGCTGCTCCTGGGTGGGAATGTTGTACAGGTTGGAGACGTGCAGCAGGGTGCGCGCCTGGTCGTGCAGCGCCTCCGTCACCGCCGGGTGGCAGTGGCCCAGGCCGCAGACGGCGACGCCGGCGACGGCGTCCAGGTATCGTCGGCCGGCGTCGTCCCACACGTAGTTGCCCTCGCCCCGGACCAGGGTCAGGGTTCTGTTGCCGTAATTCTGCATCAGTGCGGGTGTGGCCACTTTGCTGTCTCCTCTAGGTAGCAGGCCGAACAAGCGGGAAGCCGCAGAAAATTCGGTGCGGGTGGCACCGGTCCGCAGTTTCCCCGGGAAAGCCGGCAATACTAACATAAGGACGATGTCGCGCCAGTGATCATCCGGCTTTTCGTCCCCGGCGCCACACTGGGTTACAATGCCGGCCTGCGCGCAACCGGCCAGCGCCCCCGAATCATCCAACACTTCCACTACCCGAGGTTAGTCATCCCTATGGATACACTGGAAAACATCAAGCAGCAGATTGCCGACAACGCCATATTGCTCTACATGAAAGGTAGCCCCAACGCACCCCAGTGCGGCTTTTCCATGCGCGCTTCCCAGGCGCTGATGGCCTGCGGCAAGCGCTTCGCCTATGTGGATGTGCTGTCCAACCCGGATATCCGCGCCGAGCTGCCCAAGTACGCCAACTGGCCCACCTTCCCGCAGCTGTGGGTGAAGGGCGAGCTGGTCGGAGGCTGCGACATCATCATGGAGATGTACGAGAACGGCGAGTTGAAGACGCTTGTCGACGAGGCGGCTGCCGAGAGTGAGGGCGGCGAGTAATTTTCGCCGGGCCCGAAATAAAAAAACCGCGGTAATGTCCGCGGTTTTTTTATGAGCGAAACTCTGCGCTTTCTTACTCGGAGGCCTTTTCCATCTGCGACTGCAGGTAATTCTGGATGCCCACCTTGTCGACCAGTTCCAGCTGCGTCTCCAGCCAGTCCACATGTTCCTCCTCGGAGTCGAGGATTTTTTCCAGTAATTCGCGGCTGCCGTAGTCGCGCACCGATTCGCAGTAGGCGATGGCGTCGCGCAGGTCGGGAATGGCTTTGTGCTCTAGTTTCAGGTCGCACTTGAGCATTTCCAGCGTGTCTTCGCCGATCAGTAATTTGCCCAGGTGCTGCAGGTTGGGAATGCCCTCGAGGAAGAGGATGCGCTCGATCAGCCAATCGGCGTGCTTCATTTCGTCGATGGACTCGTGGTACTCGTGTTTACCCAGCGCTTTCAGGCCCCAGTTGTCGTACATGCGGGCGTGCAGGAAGTACTGGTTGATCGCCACCAGTTCGTTGCCCAGTACCTTGTTCAGATGTTCGATGACTTTGGGATCGCCTTTCATAGCTTTGCTCCTGTGGCCCTGCAGGGGTAGTGCGTCTGCAGAGAAATCCTGGTTGTTGGTCGCTGAAACTCGTTCGCCGCTGGTTGATCGCCCCGAATTTATTTTAGGGTCACAGCCGCAATGCGGGACGAGTTTGCGTTGCCGTTACCGGCAAGTCAAGCGTGTTGTTCCTTTGCGCAAAGCACGAAAAATATAGTCTTTAACGCAAATTCGGCCGCAAACCCAAACGAAAACGATTCTGTTTTAGTCTGCCAGTTTTCGTTGCGTCGCGGATATTTTTTCTTCGATCACCGACAGGTCGGCGCGACTTTTGATGAAGGTTTGGCAGTCCTCTCGCAAACGCTGCAGATATTTGTACAGTGCCTCTTTGTCTTTTCTGCGGCTGCAGACGTCGGCCAGGTTGGAAAGGGTGTTAAGCAGATGGCGCATCACCACGCCATTTGCGCGGCCGTGCTCGCAGATTTCATCCAGGGCTGCATCGAGCAGCTGGGAAAATTCCAGTTCGCGGCTGACCAGGCGCAGGTGTCCGTCGGCATCACTGAAGCAGTTCGGCGGTTGCGGCCGCTGCAACACTGTGCCCAGCCCTTCGACCAGCCGATCGATACAGGAATAGGCGGTGAAGGGGTCGTTGATTCCCGGCGACAGGGCGCGCACGGCGATCTGGGAAAGCTGGTGCACCGAATAGACGATGTCCTGTTCAGAGGTGGGCAGGGAACCGATTCGCAGTGCCGACTGCACGCCCTCGATCAATGCATCGCAATCTTCTGGCGGTTGGTAGATGCGTCCGATGCTGCCCCAGTGGTGCAGGTAGGTACCGGCATGGCAGCGGATCTGCAGGCAACAGTCGAACTCCTCCGCCAGCGCCACCATTCTCTGCCGGTCGACCAGTTGCACGTAGCCGCTGCGAGCAGTGGGGATCTCGATCCAGCCGGTTCCGAGTTCCAGCCGTTCCGGATTGAATTTGCTCCCGACCTCGTCCTCCAGGGTCTCCGGGTATTCGCGCTCTATGGCCCGGTGAAACTCGAGGTTGATGCGGTGGGCAATATTGTCCACCTGGATCGACTGGGCGACGTTGTGGATGAAATAGACCAGGAAGCCGATGCTGAGCAGTGCCAGCAGCAGGGCCGCCTGTACAGCCAGGTCGTAATTGCTGGCGCTCTCACCCAGAGTGCCGATGCTGCGTATGGTCATCAGCGCATAGACGAAGGTGGCGAGGAAGATACCCAGGCTCGCCTGGGTGCCGCGGTCGCGGATAAAGTTGCGCACCAGGCGCGGGCCGAACTGGTTGGCGGCCAGGGTCAGCGCCACCACGGTGATGGAGAAGACGGTGCCTGCTACGGTGATGGTGGAGCCGGCGATGACGGAGAGCAGGGCGCGGGCGCTGTCCGGATCCCGCAGGCGCAACCACCGCAGGCCGGTCAGGCTGGCGGGATCTATCCAGGTATCCAGCAGGCGCAGAATGTTGGCCAGGGCTGCGGCCAGCAAAATCATCAACAGCGGCAGGCCCCAGAAACTGGAGCGCAGCCTTTCGCTCAGATGTGCAAGATATTGTTTCACGGTAGCTGCTCACCCAGAGGCTGTTGAGCAGGCGGCCACCGGCAGCGGGGCCGCCAATGGGGTGAGTCGTTACGTTTCATGATCCCAATAGTGCCGAGGACGCGGAAGTGCAATCAGCTTAGCCCAGCGATATCGGGAAGCGGGTGTCGAAAGGGAAGGGGCGCCGAACGCCGCAGGCGACCGGTCGCTGGAGCGGGGGCCGCCAGCGGAATAGATGTGCCTTCAGCTGGCGGAGTAAAAGAGCCTTCAGCTGGCGGATCAAAAAAGAGTCTTCAGCTGGCGGATCAAAAAAGAGTCTTCAGCCGGCGGAGTAAAAGAGCCCATTGTTGGCTGCGGCGACCACGCCGCCGGCCATGGTCTCGTCGATAATCTCCTGGGTCAGCTCGGCGCAGCGGCCGCACTGGGAGGAGACGCCCAGATGGCGGCGCAGGGCTTTTACCGAGGTGGAGCCGTCGTAGACCGCTTCCTTGATCTGGCGGTCGGTGATGCCTTTACAGATACATACGTACATCGTCGCTGGAACCCTGGTGCAAAATTGTTCAATCTCTAGGAGTGCACAGATCGTATTGCAAGTGAGAATGAGTGTCAATAAGATTTTGTGACGCTCAATTCTCATTCTAGTCGTATTTTTTGCGGCCACCAGGACGGTGGTCGACTGATTGCCCTGGATAGGCCAGGAGGGGGTTTTTGCGCCTCTATCGACACCATATAAAAATTTAATGGGACTGATAGTGGTGCCTGTGTATCATAGCGGCCCACTATCAATTCTTATTCAATTTATAGCGGCTGCATATAAATTGATCAGTTGACCCTTCATAACCAACCCATCATTAGGATCTAGGAGGTTCTCATGGCAGTACTGGTAGGCAAGCCGGCTCCGGACTTCACCGCTGCAGCGGTGCTGGGCAACGGCGAGATCGTTGATTCCTTCAACCTGAAAGAGGCCATCAAGGGCAAGAAAGCCGTTGTGTTCTTCTACCCGCTGGACTTCACCTTCGTGTGCCCGTCCGAGCTGATCGCATTCGACCACCGCTATGCGGAATTCCAGAAGCGCGGCGTGGAGGTGATCGGTGTGTCCATCGACTCCCAGTTCTCCCACAACGCCTGGCGCAACACTTCCATCAACGACGGCGGCATCGGCCCGGTCAAATACGCCCTGGTAGCGGACGTGAAGCACGAGATCTGCCAGGCCTACGACGTCGAGTCCGCGGGCGGTGTGGCTTTCCGCGGCTCCTTCCTGATCGACGAAGAGGGCGTGGTGCGCCACCAGGTGGTCAACGACCTGCCGCTGGGCCGCAACGTCGACGAGATGCTGCGCATGGTCGATGCCCTGGCTTTCCACCAGGAGCACGGCGAAGTCTGCCCGGCTGGCTGGCAGGAGGGCGACAAGGGTATGAGCGCCTCTCCGGCAGGTGTGGCGGCTTACCTGAGCGAGCACGCCGAGAAGCTGTAAGCAGCGAAAAAACCGCCTTCGGGCGGTTTTTTTGTGGTTGATGGCCAGTGGTCGTCAACCAGTCACCCACCTCCTCCGCTCACCACACATCTCTCATTAGGCTACAATGCTGTCTCACGTCCGGCCAGCCGGGCGACAAGAGAATTTTTTCGCTGGCTGCTAGTCTTATCTACAAGTTCGGCATCGCCGCGACGGCTCGAAGTACGGCATGAGACCTGTGTTTCCGTTGACCCCTATCGCCCGTCGGCGCCTGCGCGGCGCCCTCTGTTGCACCCTGGCGCTGCTGCTCTGTGGCCTGTGGCTGCCGGCGCGCGCGGGGGATATCCAGGCCAGTGCCAGGGAGTTCGACCGCTATTTCCGCCTGTTGCTGAAACAGAAGGACATCCCCGGCGGCGCCTACGTGATCGTTGACGGCGACAAAGTGGTGGCGATGGACACCTACGGCGTGCGGATCAAGGGCAAGCGCGGCAAGGTGGACCGCAATACGGTGTTCCGACTCGCCTCGGTGTCCAAAACCTTCGCCGCCAGTATGGCCACGGTGCTCGAGCACGAGAAGAAGTTCAGCTGGGAGGATCGGGTGGTGCACTTTGTGCCCGAACTCAGCTTCAAAACCCCGTCCATGTCGCGGCAGTTACAGGTGCAGCACCTGCTCAGCCACTCCTCCGGCCTGACCCCCAACGCCTACGACGACTACCTCGAAAACAACCAGCCGCTCAGCAAGATACTGCCCAAGTTCGCCAATATCGATCCGCGCTGTACGCCGGGCAAGTGCTACGGCTACCAGAATGTGCTCTTCAGCCTGATCGAGGACGTGATCTACAAGGCAACCGGTGTCACCTATGCGCGCCAGTTGAAGGAGCGCTTCTTTATCCCCCTGAAGATGGACAACGCTTCCCTCGGCTGGGAGAGCTTTATGGCCTCCGACAACCGCGCCGCGCCCCATGTGCAGACGGGCCGCGGCTGGCGCCCGGTGAAAGTGGAGAGGGAATACTACCTGGCGGCGCCGGCGGCCGGGGTCAACGCCAGCATCGCGGATATGGCCCAGTGGTTGAAGGCGCAGATGGGCTACTATCCCAAGGTGCTGTCGCCGGCGGTGATCGAGGATATGACCACCGAACGGGTGGAGACCCAGCGCCATATGCGCCACCGCATCTGGCGCGACTATCTGTCCCACGCCGGTTACGGCCTGGGCTGGCGCCTCTACACGATCGGAGAGGATCGCATTATCTACCACGGCGGCTGGGTGGCGGGCTTCCGCGCCGCGGTGGCCTACTCGGAGAAGCAAAAGATCGGCATAGCGATCCTGATGAACGCGGAATCCCGCGTGATCGCCGATCTCACCGCCAACTTCGTGATCGATATCACCGGCAACGGCGCCCTGGCCACCGCCTCCATGACGAGTGATTAGTGGCCGGTCACTGGCTGCCAGCCACTAACCCGGGCTTGAAGAATCCCCTCCCGGCCCAATATTCCTCTCCGTTCTGAATTCATCTGACCGGGGAGACTTATCCATGACCGTTGAGGCCCACAAGGAGAGCCACGGTTTCCAGACGGAAGCCAAACAACTGCTGCACCTGATGATCCACTCGCTCTACTCCAACAAGGAGATCTTCCTGCGCGAGCTGGTATCCAACGCCTCCGACGCGGCCGACAAGCTGCGTTTCGAGGCCCTGTCCAAGCCGGAGCTGCTGGCAGAGGACCCCGACCTGCGCATTCGCATCGAATTCGACAGGGAGGAGGGCACCCTCACCATCACCGACAACGGCATCGGCATGAGCCGCGACGAGGTGATCGAGAACCTGGGTACCATCGCCCGTTCCGGCACCGCCGCCTTCATGCAGCAGCTCTCCGGCGACCAGAAGAAGGACGCGCACCTGATCGGCCAGTTCGGTGTCGGCTTCTACTCCGCCTTTATCGTCGCCGACAAGGTGGATGTCTTCACCCGCCGCGCCGGCCTGGAAAGTGACCAGGGCGTGCACTGGGAGTGCCACGGCGAGGCCGAGTACTCGGTGGAGAGCGTCGACTGGCCACACCGCGGTACCCGCGTGGTGCTGCACCTGAAGGAGGAGGCGAAGGAATTCGCCGACGGTTGGCGCCTGAAATCCATCATCAAGAAGTACTCCGACCATATCGCCATCCCCGTGGAGATGCTGAAGGAGCAGCCCCCGGTTGCCGAGGAGAAAGAAGAGGAAGCGCCCGCGGCTCAAGGTGAAAAGGCGCCTGAGTTCGAGGCGGTCAACGCCGCCCAGGCCCTGTGGACCCGCCCCAGGGGCGACATCAAGTCCGAGGAATACAAGGAGTTCTACAAGCATATCTCCCACGACTTCGACGACCCGCTCACCTGGAGCCACAACCGCGTCGAGGGCAACCTGGACTACACCAGCCTGCTGTACATCCCCGCCCGCGCGCCCTTCGACCTCTACCAGCGCGATGCCGCCCGCGGTCTGAAGCTGTATGTGCAGCGCACCTTTATCATGGATGACGCCGAGCAGTTCCTGCCGCTCTACCTGCGCTTCGTCAAGGGTGTACTGGACTCCAACGACCTGCCCCTGAACGTGTCCCGCGAGATACTGCAGAAAGACCGCAACACCGATGCCATCAAGAGCGCCCTGACCAAGCGCGTACTCGACATGCTCGACAAGCTGGCGAAGAAGGACGCGGACCAGTACCAGAAATTCTGGGACCTGTTCGGCAACGTGATGAAAGAGGGCCCGGCGGAGGACTTCGCCAATAAGGAGAAGGTGGCCAAGCTGCTGCGCTTCTCCACCACCCACACCGACCAGCCCAAGCAGGACCAGTCCCTGGAAGACTATGTCGGCCGCATGAAGGACGGCCAGAAAGCCATCTACTACGTCTGCGCCGACAACTTCGCCACCGCCAAGTCCAGCCCCTACCTGGAAGTGTTCCGCAAGAAGGGCATAGAGGTTCTGCTGCTGACCGATCAGGTGGACGAGTGGTTCGTCGGCCATGTGCACGAGTTCGACGGCAAGTCCTTCCAGGACGTGGCCAAGGGCGCCCTGGACCTGGGCGAGGCCGAAACGGAAGCCGACAAGGCCGAGCGCGAGAAGGTGGAGAAGGAGTCCGGTGCGCTGGTGGAGCGGGTCAAGGCCGTGCTGGAGGGCCGTGTGGAAGAAGTGCGCGCCACCACCCGCCTGGTGGACTCACCGGCCTGCCTGGTGGTCAGCGAACAGGATATGGGCCCGCAGATGCGCCGCATCCTCGAGCAGGCCGGCCAGTCCCTGCCGGAGGCCAAGCCGATCTTTGAACTGAACCCGAGCCACCCGCTGGTACAGCGCCTGGACCAGGAGGCGGACGAGGATCGCTTTGCGGACCTGACCAACATCCTGATGGACCAGGCCAACCTGGCCGCCGGCAACCAGCTGGCCGACCCGGCGGACTATGTGCGCCGGCTGAATACGCTGTTGCTGGAACTGAACCGCTAAACTCGTCCCTGCTCCCCTCTCCCGCTTGCGGGGGAGGGGGCCCTGTAGGAGCGGCCCATGGCCGCGATCGGACTTCCCGGTAATCCCGGACATCGATCGCGGCCATGGGCCGCTCCTACAGGTTCTTGAGGTTCTTGCGCGATTTTTGCGCGATCTGACCGAATCTCACATTTTTTTCCCGCCGTCATTGGGTCGCCACTGCCGCCCCTCTATAATCCGCAAAACTCAAAAAAGCTTTACCGGTATGACGACAAACACGGAAAACTCTTCCTCTTCAGGCAATGGGCCCCTGTCCATCGCCGTCCTCGGCGGTGGCAGTTTCGGCACCGCGATTGCCAATATCGTGGCCGGCAACGGCCACGACACCCGCCAGTGGATGCGCAATCCGGAGCGCGCCGAAGACTGCCGCAGGATGCGCGAGAACCACTACTACCTCCCCGGCGTGCCCCTGCACCCGGAACTCAATGTCACCAGCGACCTGGAGGAGGCCGTCGGCGGCTGCCAGATCGTCTTCGTGGCCATTCCCAGTCAATCCTTCCGCGAAGTGGTGCAGCGGGTGGCACCGCTGCTGGCGTCCGGCACCATGCTGATCTCCACCACCAAGGGCGTGGAGAAGGACAGCTTCCACCTGATGAGCGATATCCTGCGCGAGGAGGCCGGCGGCATGCGTGTCGGTGTATTGAGTGGGCCCAACTTCGCCAAGGAAATCGTCGAGGGCCACTACACCGCCACGGTGATCGCCAGCGAGGACGAGGAACTTTGCTCCAGCATCCAGAAAGTGCTGCACTCGGAGACCTTCCGTATCTACTCCAGCAAGGATGTGTTCGGTGTGGAGCTGGCCGGCGCGCTGAAAAATATCTACGCGATCGTCACCGGCATGGCGGCGGCGCTGGAGCGTGGGCAGAACACCATCAGCCTGCTGATCACCCGCGCCCTGGCGGAGATGATGCGCTTCGCCGAGGCCATGGGTGCGGACCCCATGACCTTTATCGGCCTCGCCGGCGTCGGCGACCTGATCCTGACCTGCTCCTCCGACCTCAGCCGCAACTACCGCGTCGGCTACCTGGTGGGCAAGGGGCGCGCGCTGGAGGAGGCCGTCGCGGAAATCGGCCAGGTTGCCGAGGGCGTCAACACGGTTCGGCTGATCAAGCACAAAGCGGATGAAATGGGCGTCTACATGCCCTTGGTTTCCGCAATTCACGCCATATTATTTGAAGAGCGGCCGATTCCGGAGGTAATACGCGATTTGATGTCGGGCGCGCAAACATTCGATGTGGCCTACTCGGTAAAACCTTAACGGTGATCCCTTTATGAAAAACGAAGAATTGAAAAAAAACCTGACCTCCGGCAACCAATGGATGCGCCTGCTGTACATGGTGCTCTTCGCCTTCCTGCTGGAAATCGCCGGCCTGGTGATGCTGGCGATAGTGGCACTGCAATTCCTGTTCTCCATTTCCACCGGCAGCGCCAACGACAACCTGCGCCGCCTGGGGGACCAGATCGCCTCCTATTTCTACCAGACGCTGCAATTCCTGGTGTACAACAGCGAGGAAAAGCCCTTCCCCTTCTCCGAGTGGCCCGAGTCCGAGGTGGAGGACCTGTCCGGTTACGAGAGTGCCGAAGAGGTGGACGCGGAAGTGGTGGCCGAAGAGGAGGAGGCCGAAGAGGCGATAATCCTGGGTGCCGACGAGGCTGAAGAGGCGGCGGCGGAGAAATCCACGGCGAGCAAAAAATCTTCCGCTGCGAGGAAATCCCCTGGGGGCAAGAAGGTCACGGAGGAAGCCAAGGAAGATGAAAGCAGCGCAAAAGAGTAATCCTTTCCCAAAGCGCGGAGACCTGCCCTGTCGTGCAGCTGCTGATATTGCGCCACGGCAAAGCTGAGCCGATGCGGGGGGACGACGCCGCCCGCCAGCTGACCGACCGCGGCCGCGCCCAGGTGGCGCAGGTCTGTGAAAAGCGCGCCGGGGCGCTGGCCCGGGTGCGCGCCATCTGGGCCAGCCCCTTTGTGCGCACCCGGCAGACAGCGCAGATCGTCGCCGACAGGTTCGACCTGCCGGTAAAGTCGGAATCGCTGCTGATCGGCGATACCTCCCCGCAGCGGGTGCTGGACGCCCTGCAGCGGCAGGCGGAGGAGGCGTTCCCGCTGCTGCTGGTCAGCCATCAGCCACTGGTCGGCAGCTTGCTCAACGGCCTCTGCGGCAGTGGCAACCAGCACCCGATGGGCACCTCCAGCCTCGCCTGCCTCAGCGCCGAAGTCTGGGCCAATGGCTGTGCCGAGCTGGAGTGGTTGCAGCACAGAGAGTGAATGATGAGTGCGGAATGCGGAATGCGGAATATGTGCTACCCGGAAGTTTGAAAGAATAGCTCCCCTCTCCCGCTTGCGGGACAAATTTGTTGGGAACAAATTTGGACGCCGAAGGCGCCCGCAGGGTGAGCGCTATGGATGGCGCGAATCACTGGGGCCGGGGGAGAGGGTTTCGGGCCGCAGGCCCGCTGCCCTGAATCACCACCCGCCCTGATCCATAGGATCATTGCAGGCAGCCGGTAACCCCTGCAACATCACCCGCCCGACTTCCCTGATGTTGCCGCTCATGAATCCATCTCCCCGTGAAATAAGTCTCGAATTCGACGGCAAGACCATCGCCGCCCGCCAGTGGGGCACCCCCGATGGTGAACCGGTCATGGCCCTGCACGGCTGGCTGGACAACTGCGCCAGCTTCGATCGCCTGGCGCCGCTGCTGGGGGATATCAACCTGGTCGCGGTGGACATGGCCGGCCACGGCCGCAGCTATCACCGTTCGCAGGATGCCAACTACAACATCTGGGAGGAGGTCGAGGACGTGCTGGGTATGGCCCATGCGCTGGGCTGGCGCGACTTCTCCCTGCTGGGGCACTCCCGCGGCGCCGTGGCGGCGATGCTCACCGCCGGCACCTTTCCCGGCCGTATCAAGAGAATGGCGCTGATTGACGGCCTGGTGCCGCCGCCGGCGGAGGATGCCGAGGCGCCGGATATACTCGCCAGGGCCATTGCCCAGCGCGCCCGCTATGGCGCGCGCAGGCCGCGTCACTTCGATTCCTTCGAGGAGGCGGTGGAGGCGCGCAGGAACGGTATGTTCCCCCTGTCCGACAGCGCCGCCCGCGCCCTGACCGAGCGCGGCACCCTAAAGTCCGGTGACGGCGTCACCTGGAGCAACGATTCCCGCCTGATGGCCACCTCCACCGCCAAACTGAACAATGCCCAGGTGCAGGCTTTCCTGGACCGGATCACCATGCCGGTGCGGCTGGTGCTGGCGCAGGAAGGTATCGTGAACATGATCGAGCGGCTGCGCCCGGTGCTGAAGGGGTACGCCAATATCGAAGTGCGGGAATTGCCCGGCGGCCACCACCTGCATATGGAAGAGGGCGCCGAGGCCATTGCCGAGTGGTTTGGGCCTTTTCTACGCGGAGAAGCCGATCGATAATCCGGCTGTGTCGTCGCCGGTTGAATAACCTCTGTGTAGGAGCGGCCGTTGGCCGCGATCGAGGTGCGAGGCGCCCGGGAAGTCAGATCGCGGCCAACGGCCGCTCCTACAGAAGGGGGGAGCCCTAGAAAGGCAGTCGCTTCGAGTAGCAGCTCGAATCCATCTCCCGCACCTCCACCGTCACCGCCGGCACCCCGTCGGCAAACTGGCACAGGCAGTTGAACACCGCCGAGCTGAGTGCTTCCCGTTCCCGCTCGCTGCGGCCCTCCAGCAGGCGTATTTCCGCATGGATAAAGCTGCCGCCCTTTTCCCCGGCGATAAACTGTTCGTAGGGAAGGGCGCGGGTCTTGATGGTATGGGGGGCGAAGAGGCCGGAGCGGCTCATGGCCTCCTGGGCGGAACTGACCAGCGCGGCGATGGAGACCTTCTCTTCCAGCTTGCGCGCGTACTCTATGACCAGGTGGGGCATGGCTTGTGCGCTCCGTGAAAACCTGGCGGCCGGTTGCCTCTTGTTTCCCAGCCGCTATCGTCTGTTTCCTTGTCGCTATCGCTACTGGCGAATCAGGGACAGGAATTCGTTGCGGGTGGCCTGGTTGCTGCGAAAGGTGCCGAGCATGGCGGAGGTCTTCATCACTGAGTTCTGCTTCTCCACACCGCGCATCATCATGCACATATGCTTGGCCTCGATGATCACACCCACGCCGGCGGCGCCGGTGACTCTCTCCAGGGTCTGGGCGATCTCCACCGTCAGCTGTTCCTGGATCTGCAGGCGCCGCGCGAACATATCGACGATGCGCGCCACCTTGGACAGGCCCACCACCTTGCCGTTGGGAATGTAGGCCACGTGGGCCTTGCCGATAAACGGCAGCAGGTGGTGCTCGCAGAGTGAGTAGAGTTCGATATCCTTGACCAGCACCATCTCGCTGCAATCGGATGGGAAAAGGGCGCCGTTGACGACTTCGTCGACGGTCTGCCTGTAGCCCCGGGTCAGGTACTCCATGGCCTTGGCGGCCCTGCCGGGGGTGTCCCGCAGACCGGGGCGTTGCGGATCCTCACCGATTGCTTCGATAATTCGCGCGTAGTGTTCGTTCATGCTGCTCGTTTCCAGTATCTCGGCCCCGGGCTCGACAGGCTGCCTCGGGCGGGTGCGCTACCCTAAGCTTTTGTCATCCCGGAGTAAAGATCCGCACGGATCCACAGAGAGATCCACAGCCATTTTAAGGATAGATTCAATGATAGAGAGGCGTGAATCCAGCCTGCACGAACTGCGTACCCTGCTGGACTATATCCGCTGGGGGGCCAGCCGCTTCAACGAGGCCGGGCTCCACTTCGGCCACGGTACCGACAACGCCTGGGACGAGGCGCTGGCCCTGGTGATGCACTGCCTGCACCTGCCGCTGGAGAGCAAGCCGGAAGTGCTGGAGGCTCGGCTGACCATGGAGGAGCGGCGCGAGGTGATGGCGCTGTTGGAGCGGCGGGTGGAGGAGCGGCTGCCGGCGCCCTACCTGACCCATGAGGCCCACTTCTGCGGCCTGTCCTTTTACGTGGACGAGCGGGTGCTGGTGCCCCGCTCGCCCATCGGCGAGCTGATCCGCAACGGCTTCGAGCCCTGGCTGAAGGTGGAGCCACTGGCGATCCTGGATCTCTGCTGCGGCAGTGGCTGCATCGGCATCGCCTGTGCCGAGGCCTTTCCCGAGGCCAGGGTGGACCTGGGTGATATCGACCCGGGAGCCATTGAGGTGGCGCAGATCAACATCAACCGCCACCGGATGAACGAGCGGGTGCGGGCGGTGCAGTCGGACCTGTTTGCCGGCCTCGCCGGCTGCAGCTACGAGCTGATTGTCTGCAACCCGCCCTATGTGGACGCCCGCGACCTGGCGGAGATGCCGGCGGAGTACCGGGCGGAGCCGGAGATCGCCCTGGGCTCGGGCGAGGACGGCCTCGACTTCACCCGCCGGCTGCTGCGCGAGGCGGCGGACCACCTGCAGCCGGACGGCCTGCTGGTGTGCGAGGTGGGCAACAGCTGGGCGGCACTGGAACAGGCCTTCCCGCAGGTGCCCTTCCTGTGGCCGGAGTTCGAGGACGGCGGCCACGGCGTTTTCGTCATCGGGCGCGAGGAGCTGCTCGCCTACCAATCCTATTTCGATGCTGAATAATTTTTCTCACACCGGGCCGACCGTGCGCAGCATTTGTGCTTTTTGTGCCGTGTGGCGAATCCGGCCGGGGGAATCCTCTATAATGCGCGGCTTTCATCGAAACTGACACCGCAATAACAACCGCGAGCAGGCAGGGAATATGTCCGGAAACACCTTTGGCAAGCTCTTTTGCGTCACCACCTTCGGCGAGAGTCACGGCCTGGCCCTGGGCTGCATCGTCGACGGTTGCCCGCCGGGGCTGGAGATCAGCGAGGAGGAGATCCAACTGGAGCTGGACCGGCGCAAGCCGGGCACTTCCCGCTACACCACCCAGCGGCGGGAGGCGGATCAGGTGAAAATACTATCAGGCGTCTTCGAGGGCAAAACCACCGGAACCCCCATCGGCCTCCTGATCGAGAACACCGACCAACGCTCCAAGGACTATGCCAATATCGCTGCGCAGGTGCGCCCGGCCCACGCGGACTACACCTACTGGCAGAAGTACGGCCTGCGCGACTACCGCGGCGGCGGCCGCTCCTCGGCGCGGGAGACCGCCATGCGCGTGGCCGCCGGGGCCATTGCCAAGAAGTGGCTGCGGGAGAAATACGGTATCGAGGTGCGCGGCTATCTATCCCAGTTGGGGCCGATCAAGGTGGAAAAGCTGGACTGGGAGCAGGTGGGGCAGAACCCCTTCTTCTGCCCGGACGCGGATAAGGTACCGGAGATGGAGGCCTATATGCAGGCCCTGATCAAGGAGGGCAACTCCATAGGCGCGCGTATCTCGGTGCAGGCCAGCAATGTGCCGGCCGGCCTGGGCGAGCCCATCTTCGACCGCCTGGACGCGGACATGGCCCACGCGCTGATGAGCATCAATGCGGTCAAGGGGGTGGAAATCGGCGCCGGCTTCGCCAGCGTCGAGCAGAAGGGCACGGAGCACCGGGACGAAATCACGCCGCAGGGCTTCCTGTCCAACAACGCCGGCGGCGTGCTCGGCGGTATCTCCAGCGGCCAGGACCTGATCGCCCATATCGCCCTCAAACCCACCTCCAGCCTGCGCATTCCCGGGCGCAGCATCGACACCGCGGGCAACCCCATCGAAGTGGTCACCAAGGGCCGCCACGACCCCTGCGTCGGCATTCGCGCGACGCCCATTGCCGAGGCGATGGTGGCGCTGGTGCTGATCGACCACGCCCTGCGCCAGCGGGGGCAAAACGGTGATGTAGTACCGGGTGTGGTGACTGTCGGGCAGTAAATAAAATTTACGCTGCTGGGGGATTGCCCCGGCAAGGTGTTGTTTCGGTGACTGGTGATTGCTGTAGGAGCGGCGGGGCGGCCGTCCGCCCCGCCGCTCCTACAGCATAATCCTGCGAGTCCCGAAAATTACAGGTGCAGGTTCAGGCCCAGGTAGGGCCCCTTGATTTCGATATCGCTCTGGAAGTCGTCCAGCTCTTTCACGTCCAGGGTCATCACCCGGTAGCCGGCCTCGATGGCGAAGTCCGCCGCGGGCATAAAGTCCCAGCGCACCTTGGCGGTCAGGTCGGTGTGGGAGTCGCCCTTGTAGCCGGTGCCGTTGCCCTGGGCGATGATGGACCAGCCGGTGAAGGGCAGGTCGAAGCGGGCCATGGCGTAGACCATCGGCATCACGCCGGACAGTTCGATGTGCTCCGAGTTACCGCACTGCGGCGCTTCCGGGATGCAAACCAGATTTGTGTAACTCACATCAAAGGCGCCGTCGTACTGGCGCGCGGTCAGGCCCAGATCCAGGTTCACCCAGTTGTCCAGTATCTCGTAGTAGAGGGTGGCGTCCGTGTAGGACAGATCCATATTGGCGTACACATCGAAACCGGCTTCGAAGGTTTCGTCCCCGAAAGTGACGTCGTTGCTGAGAGAGGCCGTGCCGTCGGTTTCTATGCTGCTGTGGGCCAACATGATATTCGGGATCAGCGGAATCGGGTGCTCCAGCGCCACCTGCAGGAAGGTGGCGTTGTCCTCCGCCAGGGAAAACTCGTCGGTGTCGAAGTCGTCCACACCGATATTGCCGCTGTAGCCCGGTTGCCAGACGCCGGCAGTGGCGTCGAAGCCGAGGATGGTGTCGGCGCTGGCGGCGCCGCTGGCCAGGGCAGCGCAGAGGGCGAGTGTTATTTTTTTCATGGGGGGTTCTCTCTGTTAAGAAACTGCGGCGCAGTTTAGCGTTTTTTTTCTTTTTCTGCTGATGTCAGCAGCACATTTTTGTCGGGTTGTGTGATTAGTGCCCGCTTTTTTCCGCTGGATTTTTGTCCGCTGCGGCAAGCAGCAGTTGCTGCAGGGCGCTGGCGGCGTTGCTCAGGGTGCGGGCGCGGTGGCTGATTACGCCCAGGTTGCGCACTATGTTTAATTTTTCGACAGGCAATATCGCCAGGCTGTCGTCCACCAGGGTGCGCGGCAGTACGCTCCAGCCGAGGCCGACGCCGGCCATCATCTTGATGGTTTCGAGGAAGTTGGTGGCGAGTTTGGCGGTGAGTTTCAGCCCACGGTTGTCGAACTCGCGCTTGATCAGGCGGCCGGTGTAGGTGTTCAGGTCCGGCAGTATGGCCGGGTAGTGGGCCAGGTCGGCGAGGTCCAGGGCGGGCATCTGCGCCAGTGGGTGGTCCGGCGCGGCCACCACCACGCAGGGGTCGGGCCAGATCACCCGGGCCTCCAGATTGGGATATTCCTTCAGTGCCAGGGTGACAACGGCCAGTTCGTACTCGCCGGCCATCAGGGCCTCGTAGGCCCGTTCGGAGTCGACGAAGTCGATATCCAGGGAGACGTCCGGATAGCGGGTACTGAACAGCTTCAGTACCGGCGGCAGGTGGTGCAGGCCCACATGGTGGCTGGTGGCGATGCGCAGGCTGCCGGTCACGGCGCCGCCCAGGGCGCGCAGCTCGCGCTCGGCATCGCTGACTTCGTTGAGGATATGCCGCGCCCGCGGCAGCAGCGCGCGGCCGGCGTCGGTCAGTTGCAGGCGGCGCCCGATGCGGTCGAACAGGGGCGTGCCCAACTGCTGCTCCAGCGCCGCCAGGCGTTTGCTGACCGCCGGCTGGGTCAGGTGCAGCTGCTCGGCGGCCTCGGAGACCGAGCCCTGTTCGGCGGTGGCGAGGAAGGCTCTTAACCACTGGATTTCCATAGTTAGGTCGTTCCTGTAAGCAATTGGGGTGGCGGTGCTGCTGCCGGGATTCGTTTGCGGGACATGCTGTGGATACGTCCCTGTACGCTCTCCACGGCCATCCATGGCCGCAGAAGGTCCCGCAAACGAATCCCGGCATCAGCACCTTCGCTTCTGATTTCAGTATTCTTTTCGGAGTCCGCAGGAGGAGAGTCTATTTGTATTCCAATCAGGACTGTTTCTTATAATAAATATAAATTGATGTTATTCAACAGCCGGCATTAGACTTGCCCCAATTCCGCATGCATGGGGCACATCCATGTGCCCCACCCGCTACGCGGGTCCGCATTCATCATTCCGCATTTAGAGGACACGGCCATGGCCGGGCAGACGCTCTACGACAAACTCTGGCAGGACCACCTGGTAAAGAGCCGCGAGGACGGCACTGCACTCATCTATATCGATCGCCACCTGATCCACGAGGTGACCTCCCCGCAGGCGTTTGAAGGCCTGCGACTGGCCGGTCGCAAACCCTGGCGCAAGGACTCCCTGGTGGCCACTCCCGACCACAACGTGCCCTCCGAAGCGGCCGAGCGCGCCGCCGGCGTGGCCGGTATCCGCGACGAGATAGCGCGCATCCAGGTGCAGACCCTGGACGAGAACTGCCGCGATTTCGACGTGGTGCAGTTCGGCATCAACGAGCCGGGGCAGGGCATTGTGCATGTGATCGGCCCCGAGACCGGCGCGACCCTGCCGGGCATGACCGTGGTCTGCGGCGATTCCCACACTTCCACCCACGGCGCGCTGGGCGCGCTGGCGCACGGTATCGGCACCTCGGAGGTGGAGCATGTGATGGCCACCCAGTGCCTGATCCAGAAGAAGATGAAGAACATGCTGGTGCGCGTGGACGGCGAACTGGGTCCGGGCGTGACCGCGAAGGACGTGGTGCTGGCGATTATCGGCAGGATAGGCACCGCGGGCGGCACCGGCTATGCGATCGAGTTCGGCGGCGAAGTCATGCGCAAACTGTCGATGGAAGGCCGTATGACCGTGTGCAACATGGCCATCGAGGCGGGCGCCCGCGCCGGTATGGTGGCGGTGGACCAGATCACCCTGGATTACGTGAAGGGCAAACCCTATGCGCCGAAAGGCGAGCAGTGGGAGAGGGCGGTGGAGCACTGGAGCCGCCTGCACTCCGACGACGATGCGGTGTTCGACGCAGTGGTCGAGCTGCGCGGCGAGGAAATCGAGCCGCAGGTGAGCTGGGGCACGTCCCCGGAAATGGTGGCGCCGGTCGGCGCGCTGGTACCGGATCCCGCCGCCGAGTCCGATGCGACCAGGCGCGCCGGTATCGAGCGGGCGCTGGAATATATGGGCCTCGCGGCCGGCCAGAAGATCACCGATATCAAGCTGGACCGGGTGTTTATCGGTTCCTGCACCAACTCCCGTATCGAGGACCTGCGCGCGGCGGCAGCCGTTGCCAAGGGCCGCAAGAAGGCCGACAGTGTCAAGCAGGTGCTGATAGTACCCGGTTCCCAGTCGGTGAAAGCCCAGGCGGAACAAGAGGGGCTGGACAAGATCTTTATTGAGGCCGGCTTCGAGTGGCGCGAGCCGTCCTGTTCCATGTGCCTGGCGATGAACGCCGACAAACTGGGGGCGGGCGAGCACTGCGCCTCCACCTCCAACCGCAACTTCGAAGGGCGCCAGGGCTACGGCGGCCGCACCCACCTGGTGAGCCCGGGCATGGCGGCGGCGGCGGCGATTGCCGGCCGCTTTGTCGATGTGCGCCAATTTGAATCGAAAGGGGAGGGGGTGAACCGATGAAAGCTTTTACCCAAGTAAAAGGAACCGTGGCGCCGATGGATCGCGCCAATGTGGATACCGACCTGATTATTCCGAAGCAGTTCCTGAAGTCCATCAAGCGCACCGGCTTCGGCCCCAACCTGTTCGACGAACTGCGCTACCAGGACGAGGGCCAGCCCGGGCAGGACTGTTCCCAGCGCCCGCTGAACGAGGAGTTTCCGCTGAACTTCCCGCGCTATCAGGGCGCCTCGGTGCTGCTGGCGCGCAAGAATTTCGGCTGCGGTTCCAGCCGCGAGCACGCCCCCTGGGCCCTGGACGACTACGGTTTCCGCGCGGTGATCGCGCCGAGCTTTGCGGATATCTTCTTCAACAACTGCTTCAAGAACGGCCTGTTGCCGATCGTTTTGGAAGAGGCTGTCGTGGACCAGCTGTTCCAGGAGATGTACGCGCAGGAAGGCTACGAGCTGACCATCGACCTGGAGAAGCAGCAAATTATCAAACCCGATGGCGAAGCCATCGGGTTTGAGGTAGACGCCTTCCGCAAACACTGCCTGCTGAACGGCCTCGACGATATCGGCCTGACCCTGGAAGACGCGGACGATATCCGCGCTTACGAGGCAAAGCGCCGTGAGCAGGCGCCCTGGCTGTTCGATGCGGTGAAATAAGATGGGTGGCGAATGCGTAGGATGAGCAAAGGAGCGAAGCGACGTGCCCATCGTCGGCCCGGTGATGGGCACGAGCCCGCCACGGATGGCGGGGATGCCGAAAATGCAGGACGCATTTTTCGGCCTGCGCTTTGCCCATCCTACAGCGTACCTCTGAAACGATTAAACGTAAGGGAACATTTGTGAGCAAAAAAATCATGATCCTCCCGGGCGACGGCATAGGCCCGGAAATCGTCGAGCAGGCGGTGGCGGTACTGGAAGCCGCGGACAAAAAATTCAATCTGGACCTCTCCTTCGAGCGGGGCCTGATCGGCGGTGCCTCGATCGATGCCCATGGCGAGCCGCTCACCGATGCGCAACTGGAGGCGGCGGGCAACTGCGATGCGGTATTGCTGGGCGCCGTCGGCGGCCCCCAGTGGGACACCCTGGAGCGGGAAATCCGCCCCGAAAAGGGCCTGCTGAAAATCCGCAGCAAACTCGGCCTCTACGCCAACCTGCGCCCGGCGATCCTGTACCCGCAGCTGGCCGAGGCCTCCTCGCTCAAGCCCGAGGTGGTCTCCGGCCTGGATATCCTGATCGTGCGCGAGCTGACCGGCGGCATCTATTTCGGCGAGCCGCGCGGTATCCGCACCCTGGAGAACGGCGAGAGGCAGGGCTTCAACACCTACGTCTACAGCGAATCGGAAATCGAGCGCATCGCGCGCACCGCCTTCGAGGCCGCGCAGAAGCGGGGCGGCAAGCTCTGCTCCGTGGACAAGGCCAATGTGCTGGAAGTGACCGTGCTTTGGCGCGAGGTACTGGACCGCCTGGCCCCGGAATACCCGGACGTGGCGCTGTCGCACATGTACGTGGACAACGCGGCCATGCAACTGGTGCGCGCGCCCAAGCAGTTCGACGTGATGGTCACCGGCAATATGTTCGGCGACATCCTCTCCGACGCCGCCGCCATGCTCACCGGTTCCATCGGCATGCTGCCGTCCGCATCCCTGAACGAAACCGGCTTCGGCCTCTACGAGCCCTGCCACGGCTCGGCGCCGGATATCGCCGGCCAGGGCATCGCCAACCCCCTGGCGACGATTCTTTCCGCGGCGATGATGCTGCGCTACTCGCTGGATATGGGCGAGGCCGCCGACGCGATCGAGGCGGCGGTCAGCAAGGTTCTGGATCAGGGGTTGCGCACCGCGGATATCTACACTGAAGGCAGCCGGAAGGTATCCACCGCGGAGATGGGCGCAGCCGTGGTGGCCGCTTTCTGATAATTCCGCTGCTCCCTTATTCGTCGTTCCGGCGCAGGCCGGAACCCAGATGACTACTGAATTTAACAGGATACTGCAATGCAAAAAGTAGGTTTTATCGGCTGGCGCGGCATGGTCGGCTCGGTCCTGATGGGCCGCATGCTGGAAGAAAATGATTTCGCCCACATCCCCGAGCCGGTTTTCTTTTCCACCTCCAACGCTGGCGGTGTGGCCCCGGATATCGGCCGAGAAGTGGCCCCCCTGGGCGACGCCTATGATATAGACGCGCTGGCCGGGCTGGACGCCATCGTCAGCTGCCAGGGCGGCGACTACACGAAAGAAGTCTTCCCCAAGCTCCGTGAGAAGGGCTGGAACGGCTACTGGATCGACGCCGCCTCCAGCCTGCGTATGGAGGACGATGCCATCATCGTGCTGGACCCGGTCAATCGCGACGTGATCGACAAGGGTATCGAGGCCGGTACGAAAAACTTTATTGGCGGCAACTGCACCGTCAGCCTGATGCTGATGGCCCTCGGCGGTCTCTTCAAGGCTGGCCTGGTGGAATGGGTATCGGCGATGACCTACCAGGCCGCCAGCGGCGCCGGTGCGAAAAACATGCGCGAGCTGATCTCCCAGATGGGCGCCATTCGCGACGGCGTCGCCGGTGAACTGGCGGACCCGGCCAGCGCCATCCTGGATATCGACCGCAAGGTGGTCGAGGACATGCGCTCTGCGGATTTCCCCACCAGCGAATTCGGCGCACCTCTGGCCGGCAGCCTGCTGCCATGGATCGACACCCAGCTGGAAAACGGCCAGAGCCGCGAGGAGTGGAAGGCCCAGGTGGAGGCCAACAAGATTCTCGGTACCGCGAGCACGGTACCGGTGGATGGCACCTGCGTGCGCATCGGCGCCATGCGCTGCCACAGCCAGGCGTTCACCGTGAAGCTGAAGAAAGACCTGCCGCTGGCGGAGATCGAGCAGCTGATCGGCACCGCCAACGACTGGGCCAAGGTAGTGCCCAACGAGCGCGAGGCCACTCTGCAGCAGCTGACCCCGACCGCGGTAACCGGCAAGCTGGACATCCCGGTGGGCCGCCTGCGCAAGCTGAACATGGGCCCCGAGTACCTCAATGCCTATACCGTCGGCGACCAGCTGCTCTGGGGTGCCGCGGAACCCCTGCGCCGGGTGCTGCTGATCCTGCAGGGTAAGCTGTAACCTCCTGGGAACGCCGAGCTCCAGCTCGGCAAGCGGGCCCCGGCCCGCCAAGCCTCCGACCGACCCATGGAATATGACCCGAATGCCGACCTATGTATGATGGCATTCGGGTTTTCTTAGAGCCTGTTTAAAGTCCTCGACAATTGGGACTCGGCGCAGGGGCCGGGTACGTTGCCTCTTTCCGGGACAACGGGCTGGGCGCCCCCCTTAAATACATCCCTGTACGCTCTCCACGGCCATCCATGGCCGTGAACGGTCCCGGAAAGAGGGCCCGCACCCGGCCCGGCAGGCTTAGAGCAAGACTCTAAACAGGCTCTTACAAGGAGTGCAGCGAAATATGGCGGTAGGCACCATACTGATCAAATCTATTCAGAATGCTGGAAAGCCGCAGTGAGGTCGGCAGCACTTCCCCCACAGGGCCTGGTGGGTATAATCGCCCCTCATTTTTGCCTCTCCAATCCAATCAAGTGAATTGCCATGTCGGAAAGCGCCCGCGAACTGGTCATTGTCGGCGTCGATAACGCTGCCTTCGGCCCCCTGCTGGAAATCCTCGAGGCGCGCGGCACCGTCGCCGCCGGCCAGCTGCGCCTGCTGGAAGAGGAGGACAGCGAGGTGGAGTCGCAGGTATTCGCCAAGCGCAATATCCCGGTGCAGTCGCTGGGGCAATTCACCTTCGCGCCGGAGCAGGTGGTGGTGCTGCTGAAGGGCGGCGATGCGGGGCAGGCGGTCCTGGCCGCGGCGGAGGCGGCGGGCGCCTGGGTGCTGGACATGGCGGAGAATAGCCGCGGCGACGAGAGTGCCACCCTGGTGCACCCGCTGCTGGACAGCGGCGCCATCGCCACCGCCGAACGTCGCGTGCTGGCGCTGCCAGTGGCCGGCGCGGCCATGGTGGCCGAGGCGCTCTATCCGCTGCTCGACCAGTTGCAGGCGGTGGAAGTGCAATTGAACCAGCCGGTGTCGGCGCTGGGCAAAACGGCGGTGGATGCGATGGCCGCGCAGACGGCGCGCATGTTCAGCGGCCAGGAGGCGGAGATAGATCCGGTCATCGGCCAGCGCCTGGCGTTCAACCAGTTGAGCTCCAGCGAGACGCTGCTGGCCAGCGGCCACAACATCAGCGAACTGGCGCTGGTGCACGACCTGCGTCGCCTGCTCGGCGACAAGGTGGCGGTGGACGCCTGTATCAATACCTCTTCGGTGTTCCACGGTCAACTGGCCAACCTGCGCGTGGTGCTGAGCGAGGAGGTTGACCTGGAAAAGGTGCGCGCATTACTGGGCAACGGTGCGCGTCTGCAACTGGCGGAGCGGCCGTCGGCGGAGGACGCGGTGGGCAGCGACGCGACACTGGTTGGCCGCGTGCGGCAGAGCCTGTTAAATTCACGTCAGCTTAATTTTTGTACTGTTTCGGACAATTTGCGCAAAGATCTGGCGATGAACTGTGTACAGATTGTGCACTTGTTGCTAAAAAACTACTGATAATTAATACTTAGCCGCCATAGTGAAGGTTTATTCTTAACATTCGTTCGACTTGGGGGTAGTGACAATTTCGCCAGAGGTAGAGGACTACCGTTGCGGCAGACGGCGGGTTGAACGTTTACTGTACAGTGATGGGGTTTTCGAAAGTGCGGAAGAAAGGCGCCCTTTGCGGAAATCCAGGTGATTCTAACGATAAAGGGAATCGGATATGCGTGTGCGAAAGCTGGCGCTTGCGGTAGGACTGGTCAGCGCACTGGGGGGCAACGCGGCTCTGGCGCTTGGGCTGGGTGAGATCAAGCTGAACTCCACCCTCAACCAGCCTCTCAATGCAGAAATCAGCCTGCTGCAGACCCGCGGCCTCGGCGACGGCGAAATCAAAGTGCGTCTCGCCGGCCCGGAGGATTTCGAGCGGGCCGGGGTCGACAGGTCCTACCTGCTCACCGAATTGCGCTTCGATGTGGACTACGCCGGCGGCCAGCCGGTGATACGCGTTACCAGCCGCGAACCGATTCGCGAACCCTTCCTGAACTTCCTGGTGGAAACCCGCTGGCCCAGTGGCCGCCTGCTGCGGGAATACACCCTGTTGATGGATTTGCCCGCCTTCTCCAACAGCACTGCCCAGCAGCCGGTGCGCGCCGCCGAGCGCGAGCGGCAACAGGTGCGTCGCGACGCGCCCCAGGCACAGCAGAGGGTCCAGCAGCCCGTCCGCCAGGCGGAACCGGCACCCGTTGCCGAGCCGCAAGAGGCCGGGCCCCAAACTCCGGAACCGCCGCAGCAGCCCGCGCTGGAAGAGCCGATGGAGCTGCAACCGGAAGCCCGGACCGGCGCTGACGTCGACAGCGGCAGCCAGGTGTACGGCCCGGTATCCGCCAACCAGACCCTGTGGGAGATCGCGCTGCAAAACCGCGTCGGCCGCGAATTTTCCGTCCAGCAGACCATGCTGGCGATCCAGCGCCTCAACCCAGAGGCCTTTATCGACAACAACATCAACCTGTTGAAGAAGGGCGCAGTGCTGCGCCTGCCCAATGCCGAGGATATCCGCACCCTCAGTGTGCGCGAGGCCATCTCCGCGGTGGCGGTGCAGAACGACGCCTGGCGCCAGCGCCGCGGGGACGACGTCGCCACCGGCGCGCCGCTGGACGCGCGCGCGATTGTCGAGGACACCTCGGCCGGTGAAACCGTCGAAGGCCGCGTGAGCCTGGCGGCGCCGGGAGACAACGAATCCGTCCTGTCCGGCTCCGGCAGCGGCGCCGAGGACAGCGGGGCGCTGGCCGGCGAGCTGACCGTCACCGAGGAAGAGCTGGACAAGTCCGAGTTGGAGAACGCCGAGCTGAAAGAGCGTATCTCCGAGCTGGACGAGCAGATAGATACCATGGAGCGCCTGGTCGAGGTCTCCAACGAAGAGATGCGCGCGGTGCAGGCCGCGGCCGAACAGTCTGAGCCGTCGGTCAACCCGGTGGAAACCGGCGCGGAGGAAGCGCCGGAACCGGAACCAAAACCGGAGACGGTTGCGGAAGAGGTCGAACCTGAAGTGGTCGAGCCTGAAGTGGCCGAGCCTGAAGTGGCCGAGCCGCCGGCCGCGGCGGAAGAGCCCGACGCACAGGATGACAACAGCCGCAACCGTGTGGTCGTGGTGCAGACCCAGCCGGAGCCCACCCTGGTGGAGCGGCTGATGGAAAATATCCAGTTGATCGGTATCGGTGCCGGCGCGCTGCTGCTGGGCCTGGTCGGCTTCTTCACCTGGCGTCGCCGCAAGGAGGAAGAGGAGGCCATGCTGCAGGTGGAGCGCGAGATGGCCGCCGAACGCGCGCTGGCCGAAGCGCCGGGGGGGATGTCCGAGCCGGATGAAAACCTGGCGGCGCTGGAAAGCATGGAGGCCGACGACAATTTCGATCTCGGCGGCCTCGACGGCGTGGGCACCGACGATCCCGTTTCCGAAGCGGAAATTCACCTCTCCCTGGGCCAGTACGACGAGGCCGAGGGCAAGCTGCTGGCCGGCCTGGCGCAGGACGGCCAAAATGTCGACGCGCGCCTGATGCTGCTCGAGGTGTACGCGCACAGGCAGGACGTCGACAAGTTCGACGATCACTATCGCCAGCTGCTTGCCGCCAGCGACGGCCCGGTTGCGGATCGCGCCGCGCGTCTGCGTGAGAGCATCGCCGGCGCGCCGCCCTTCGAGGCGCCGGAGATGGATTTCTCCAGTGAGTCCCTGGAGGCCACGCAGCTGGACGATATCGGTGCCTCCTTCGAGAGCGATTTTTCCACGGGCTCTTTTGATGGCAACGATAGCGCCAGCGATTCCGGCGCCGACCTCGGCAGTGCGCTCGAAGACGACACCGCGTTGCTGGATGAACTGACCATGGACCTGTCCGGCGACAACGACAGCGCCGCCGGGCAGGAGAAGGGCGACTTCTCCCTGGATCTGGACCTGGATACCGGTCTCGACAGCGAACCAGCGGCCGCGCAGGAGAGCGCCGACGAGGAATTCAACCTCGACGAACTGGACCTGGGCGACCTGGACCTGGGCTCGGGGGACAGTTCCGGCAGCGCCGATGATAAAGCCGCGGAGACGCAGGACGAATTCGGTGCCATCGAGTTTGACAGCGCCGAACTGGCGGGCGGGGATGGCGGTGGCCTGGAATTCGACCTTGACCTGTCGCCGATGGACGACGACGCTGAGACGTCACCGGAGGAGAGCAAAGGCGCCGCCGTCGAGGAGACCAGCGGTGCGGAAGAACTGTCCCTGGACGATCTCTCCGACGACCTGGAAGCCTTTGGCAGCGAGCTGGACGAAGGCCTGGATCTCGATTCCATCGACCTCGACGATATCGCTGGCGACCTCGCCTCCGAGGAGGAGCTGGCCCAGGAAAGCGACGTCGCGGTGGCCGAGCAGCCCCAGCCGGCAACCGCTGAAGTGGCCCGGCCCGCAGCCGCGGAGAAGAGCGAGGCGGACTTGGGCGATCTGAGCTTCAATCTCGAGGGCGACCTGGATTCCGAATTGAACCTGCTCGAGGGCAGCGACGAAGTCGGTACCAAACTGGAACTGGCCCAGGCCTATCTGGAGATGGGCGACAAGGACGGTGCCAAGGATATCCTCAGCGAAGTGGTGCAGGAGGGCACCGGCGAGCACAAGACGCGCGCCGAGGAGATGCTGGCACGCATGTCATAAAAGCCCGCCCTGGCTCAAAAAAAACCTCGCACCGGCTGCGGGGTTTTTTTATGGTCGGGATTGGGGAGCTATCAACCTTGGAGCGCTGAGGGCTCCAGCTCCGCCAGGCGGCCAGCCGCCCCCTGGGAACGCCGAGCTCCAGCTCGGCATAGCGGGCCGCAGGCCCACTGGCAGGGCCTGCTTCAGGCGAACGAGCGGAAACGATGAATCGGGAATACACCTACAAACCCAACGGCGAAGTCCCTCCCGGCGAGCAGCTGCCCGAAGGCCTGCGCCGCATCGCCCTCGGCGTCGAGTACTGCGGCGCCCGCCTGCACGGCTTCCAGAAACAGAAAACCGCCGCGGAGACAGTGCAGGCCCACCTGGAGCAGGCATTGTCCAGTATTGCCGCCGAGCCGCTGGCCCTGGTGTGTGCCGGGCGCACCGATGCCGGTGTGCACGCCACCAGCCAGGTGATCCACTTCGACACCCGCGCGGTACGCCCCCAGCGCGCCTGGGTGCAGGGCGTCAACACCCAACTGCCGGACGAAGTGCGCGTGCGCTGGGCCCGGGAGGTGCCGGCGCAGTTCCACGCGCGCTTCTCCGCGCGCGCGCGCAGCTACCGCTACCTGATCCACAGTGCCCCGACCCGCTCGGCGCATGTCGCCGCCGAGGTGACCTGGACCCAGCACCCGCTGGACCTGGACGCCATGCGCGTGGGCGCCAAACACCTGCTCGGCCGCCACGACTTCACCAGCTTCCGCGCCACCCAGTGCCAGGCCAAGAGCCCGGTGCGGGAGATCACCCACCTGGATATCGCCCATGTCGGCCAACTGATCGTGCTGGAGGTGAGCGCCAACGCCTTCCTGCACCATATGGTGCGCAATATCGCCGGCGTGCTGATGGCGGTGGGCCGCGGCGATAGAACGCCGGAGTGGGTGAGGGAAGTCCTGGAGTCCCGCGACCGCACTGCCGGTGGCGTTACCGCGCCGCCGTTCGGGCTCTATCTGGTGGATGTGGAATACCCGAAAGAATTCGATCTGCCCGAATCGCAACCGGGGCCACTGCTGGTGCCCCTGCCCCTCGGCGGACTCGGCGCGAAAGCGTCGCTGTAGGAGTGGCGGGGCGGCCATCCGCCGCTCCTACAGGCTTGTCGGGAGGCTCCTGCCGGCAACCAACAGATTGCGCCGCAGATAGCGCTGCAATTCCCGTGAAATTTCCTTCTGCTGCCGCCCGCCGAGATGCCGTGCGAGAAAGGTCTCCGTCAGGTAAAAATGCGCCTCCCGCGCCAGCGGGTTGCGGGAGTTGTGCCCTTCGTTCCCGTCCAGCAGAAAACTGATGTCGTTCCCGCCGTCCTGCAGTTGCGCTACCAATCCCTTCACCTGCCGCTGATCCACCCGCCGGTCGCGGCCGCCGGCGATCACCAGCAGCGGGCTTTTGATGGCTCCGGCGTGGGCGGCGGGCATACGCGCGCGCATTTTTTTGACGAAGTGCGGATCGTCCAGGTCTCCTGCCAGTTCGTTGAGAGATTGCGACCAGCGCAGGCCGTTGGCGCGCAGATCGAAATGTTCGCTGTAGCTGAGGAGGGTACTGACCAGGTCCACTGGCGGTGAGGAGGCCACACCGGCGTTGAAACGTTCCGGTGTGAAGGCAAGGCCGGTGAGCGCGGAGAAGCCGCCGAAGGAGTGGCCGACAATGGCTTGCTTTTGCGCATCGCCGATGCCATTGGCGAGCAGGTAGTCGAGCCCGTCGAGAATATCCTGCTGCACCCGCCCGTTGCCGAACTCGCCTCTGCCGGCCAGGGCGAAGTCGCGGCTGTAGCCGGTGGAGGCGCGGAAGTTCGGTTCGTAGACGATATAGCCGCGGTTGGCGAGAAACTGGGTGTAACTATCCGGCCCGGAATCCACCCGGTTCCAGGGCCCGCCGTGGGGGCGGGCGATGATCGGTGCGCGGGCCAGGTCGAGACCGCGGGGCAGGGTGATATAGGCGTGGACCTCCAGGCCGTTGGAGGCGGTAAAAGTGAAGGGGATTTTTGCGGATAACTGGCGTTCATCCCCCATTGCATTTTCGCCAGGGAATTCTTCGAGTATCCGTTCGGGTTTATGGCCTCCGGCGCGCAGTAAAAAGTAGCGCGGCCGATGGTAATCGGAGCGCTCTTCGCGCACCAGCCAGTTGCCGCTTGCGCTGTGGGCCTGAATGTCCAGGTCACTGCCAGGAAACTGCCGCTGCAGTGCGCGTACCCGCTCCGCGGCGCGGCCCAGGCCGTAGTTGTGGCGGTGGTTGCTGCGGTAACTGGCAATCAGCGGGGTCTGGCCATCGTGTGCCATTGCCACGGCGTCCAGGCTGGCGATGCCGAGCGGGTCCCGGTGCAGTTCCGTGACTTCGCCGCTATCGCTGTCCAGTTCCAGCAGGCGGCGGTACTGGCCTTCGCCATCGCTGAGCAGCAGCAATTTATTGCCGCGCCCCCCCAGCAGTGCGCAGGCGTCGAGAAAATCGCAGCGGTAAACTACGCGCTGTTCGCTCTTCCCGGTCCGGAACACCGTCTGCTGGCCTCCGTGCACCAGGCGCAGGTAGCGGATACCGGTCTCGTCGATAAGCAGATCGCGCACGGGCTCATCGGTGTGCAGAAGTTTCGTGCGCTCCCCGTTCGTGCCCAGGCGATAAATCCCGTGGCCGTCGCCGCTGTCCGGGAGGGAGACCAGTGCCGCAGCGCCAGTGGCCGGCTCGACGCCGAGAAAGTATTCCCCCTTTTCCCCGTCCAGTCGTATAAGCAGGTGCGGGCGACCGCTGTCGGCGCGCACCGCCGCCAGTCCGCCTTCGGTTTCCAGGAAAAGCCAGCGGACCAGTGCAGGTCGCGGACCGCTTTGCCGCGAAAGCGCCGCCGCTGTTTGCCGCTCTGCAGGTCGAGTACGCATAGGGCAAGATCATCTCCATCGCGAATTATAAAGGCCGCACGGTGTTCATCAGGGGACAGGCGGACCGGCCCGACCTTTGGCTGCGTGAGGAAGAATTCCCGCGGCAGCAGTTTCGGTGGGGATTGGGATTTGCTGCTCGCTATCGCGGCCTGCAGTGCCTGGGGGAGTGGCGGCTGTGTGGCACCGGCAGTCGCGCCCCAGAGGAGGGTGGCGGTGACAATGCTCGCGCGGATCATGCCGGCTGCGCCTCACCCGCAACCTTGGCCCTGAGCGCTGGATCTCCGGCCTGGCACCGGTCGGTCAAAAACAGAAAGCTCAGCAGACCCGGCAGGCCGGTGAGGGCATTGCACAGTATCCAGCTGGCGCGACCGCGCCTGGAAAGCGGTATACGCCGGGAGAGCAGGGCTGTAGCCAGCGCGCACAGCAGCGCAGTCAGCAGCATGCCGCCGCGCACGCCGCCGGGCAGGGGGCGCGACAGCAGTCTCTGCGGCGAGACGGAGCCCTCGCCGTGAGGCTCGATGGCCGACCAGGTGGCTTTGCCCACATAGGCGAACAGGGGCGAGATAAGGTACTGCTGGTAGGTGAACCATGTGGGGTAAACGGGGTCCAGCTCCCGGCTGGTGACTAGGTTGAAGTCCCCTCCCAGCGGTAGCAGGCCGCTGACCAGCAGCGCCGGGTCCCAGCCTTCACGGAGGTGGGTGCCGTAGAAGAAGGTCAGGGCGAATCCATCGGCCAGCTCCGCGACATAGATCCAGTTGAGATTGTCGAGACCGCGCGGCAGCGGCACCACCACCTCGGGCTGCAGCAGTCCCCGCCCGTTGCGCGCCTCGTAGGCGTCAAAAAAATACAGCTTGCGATCACTGAGCACTGCGGCCGTTTTTCCCTCCCGCAGCAGGCTGCGGTACTCCTCATCGCCTTGCAAAGCGTGGCGCAAGGCCAGGTGCCGGTTGTCGAAGTCGGCGCTATAGAGCGCGTGGCGAGTGACCAGGCTGGTGTCGTCGACGATCAGGGGAATTTCACCAAAGTATTCCGCTGCCGGTATGCCGGCCGCGGAGGGGTAGATGGTGCCACTGCTCCCCATCCAGCCGCTATCCGCGCCGCTGCGGCTGTTGATGCCCTTGAACAGCATCTGGTCGTGGCTGAAGTGCCACTCGATGCTGCGCTCCCTGTCGATCAGAATATTGCCGCGGTCGGCAAAAGGCAGCTGCTGGGCGAAGGGCAGATGATTCCAGGCGGGGCCTATCCTGGGGCCAATCCTGTGTATCTCGGCAAGCCCGAGCTCCCGTTTCAACATCGGCCCGGCGCTGTCGGCAAAGGCGTATTGCATGGCCGCCGCGCTTGGCATCGACCTGAAGCCGGCTCGTGTATTGGGAGCGGGGTTGTAGTTCGGGTGATGCTTGATCGCCATCAGGCCCATCTCGTAGCCGAGGGAGCTAGCGACATGCAGTGCGCAGTAGAGACCCCACTGTATCGCCAGCGCCGTGGGCAGCAATGCGGCCAGAGATGCGGGGTGGGCCTGTCGGTCCGGCTTGAAAGCGCAGCGGTTCAGCCATAGCAGCAGGCCGACCGCCGCCAGCTGCGGCAGGAAAATCCACAGCCCCGCATCCCGGGTCATAAACAGCGCCGGCAGTGCCAGCACGAAGAGGGCGGCACGGGAGGAACTCAGCAGGATAAAAGTGCCGCACAGGTAGCAGGCGAATACCAGGCCGTACAGGTACAGCGGCAGCAGGTAGAAGCGGAGATCCATCGTCAGGGCGCTGCCGAGATCCATACCCAGTATTACCAGGTAAAGCGGCGCGACAATGACGCCGAGTATCAGCAGAGCCGCGGCGCTGACCAGCGACAGCCAGATGCACGCGGGAGGCAGCGGCCGGTGCACCAGGTAGGCCCATTGGCTGGCACTCCGGTAGCTGCCGACCTGCAGCAGGCCGAAGATGAGTCCAAGCAGTGCATAGAGAATGGCCCCGCTGAAGGCGATGGCGACGTCGGATGCCCGTAGGGCGCCGCCGATATACAAGTTGCCGAGCAGCAGCAGGTGCAGCGCCGCCATGCCCAGCGCCCATTGGCGAAAACGCAGGCATTCGCATTTGATCAGAGCCCACATGGTATTTTCCTCCCTGGGTTAGTGCTGGTTGCGAGCCGGTGCCCGGTGGTTTTTGGCCAGGTAGCCGATGATCGCCTGGTCCAGGCTGACCGGCTGTCTGCTGTGCACCCTGGCACCGCGCTCTCGCAAAAACTGCTGCAGGGGCTCTCCGGCGTCTATCACCATCAGGTGATATTGGTCGTCGATGCGGCGGGCCTGCAGCAGGCCGGGAATTTCATCGTTGGCGGGGCGGTTGCCGGGGAGGTCCACTATCCAGTAGCCGACCCGCGCGCGGAATTCATCCGGTGGTGACATGGCGCGCAGCTGGCCCCGCTCCATAATCAGCAGGTTGTCCGCGACCCTCTCTATCTCTTCCATCTGGTGCGAACAGTAAATAATCGTGCCGCCCTGCTCGGCGCCGATGAACATCAGTGCCTCCAGAAAGGCGCGTTTGGCGATCACGTCCAGGCCCAGGGTGGGTTCGTCCAGTATCAGCAGTTCGGGGTTCTGCGCCAGCGCCAGGGAGAGATTGAAGCCCGCGCGCTCGCCGCGGGACAACTCGCCCACACGCTGGTCCGGGTGGACATCGAAGTTGCCGAGCACCTCCCGATAGACGCCTTCCCGCCACTGCGGATAGAGCCTCTGCTGCATCGCCTTTACTGCCTTCACCTTCATCCACTCCGGCAGCGTGTGCTCCTCGTTGACGAAGCCGATGCGCCCGCGCAGCTCCGGGGTGAGGGCGCCGCTGTCACGGCCGAGAATCTGCGAGCGGCCGCTAGTGGGCCGGGCCAGTCCCAAGAGCAGGCGAAACAGGGTGGACTTGCCGGCGCCATTGCTGCCGACGATGGCGTGAATACCGCCGCGGGGAATCTCCAGGGTGAGGTTGTTCAGGGCTCGTTTACGCCCGTAGCATTTACTCAGGTTTTGCGTGCAGATGGCGTAGTCACTCATTGCCGGCGCTCCTGGCCTGGCCCGGGGCCAATGCCTTCAGATCGCGCTCCAGGCGCGCCAGCAATGCATCCGCATCGTAGTCGAGGCCTATCACCTGGTTGATAAATTGCTGGATGGCCGCATCCAGGCGGCGCTCCTGCTCGCGGTCGCTGAACAGCTTGCGCGGTTTGGAGACAAACAGTCCCAGCCCCGGGCGGGATTCCACCCAGCCTTGCGCGGTCAGTTCGTTGTAGGCCTTGGCAACGGTGTTGGTATTTACCGTGAGTTGCATTGCCAGCCCGCGGACGCTGGGCAGCTTGGTGCCCGGCGCGAGTTCACTGGCGGCTATCTGCCGGCGGATGCTGTCGACTATCTGGCGGAAGATGGGCCGCGAGTCGCCGGTATTTATCTGTATCATGATCCGTTCTGTCTGTACTGTGAGTGGTGGTACAGTAGGTTGGAGAGGGGGTGCTGTCAAATGTTTTTCGCCGTGGTTGGACGGGGTGGAGATAGTTTGTTTCCAGGCTGGCTTTGCATTTCGCGCCCCGCGCCAATCTGCTAGTATCGCGGGCTCCCTCTTTTTTGGACCACCGGTTTTTTTGGACCACCGGTCGGGCTGTAATACAGAAGCGCGATGCAAGTAAAAATCTGCGGCATCACCACTATCGAAGACGCGACCGCGGCCGTCGCCGCCGGTGCCGATGCGCTGGGGTTGGTGTTCTACCCGGCCAGTCCCCGGTATATCGATATGGACAGGGCTGCTGCGATTGCCGCGGCGGTGCCGCCCTTCGTCACCCTCACCGGGCTTTTCGTCAACGCCGCCGTGGAAGATGTGCGGGCCGTGCTTGGAAAAGTGCCGCTGAACCTGCTGCAGTTTCACGGCGATGAGGATGCCGGCTACTGCGAGCAGTTCCTGCGCCCCTATATCAAGGCGCTGCGCATGAAAGACGGCCTGGATGTGCTCGCGGCCATGCATGAACACCCGCGGGCGCGCGGCTTTTTGCTGGACGCCTACCGCCCCGGCGTGCCCGGCGGCACCGGCGAGACCTTCGACTGGCAGCGGGTGCCGCAGCACAGCGGCCGGCCGGTCGTGTTGGCCGGTGGCCTGAGCCCGGACAATGTGGCCCGGGCAATAGAGGCCGCCCGCCCCCAGGCGGTGGATGTCAGCGGCGGCGTCGAGGCGGTGCCGGGTCGCAAGGACCCGGAAAAAGTCCGCGCCTTTATCGAGGCCGCGAAGGGCCGGTAAGTCTGTGGGATGGGCAAAGGAGCGAAGCGACCTGCCCATCGCTCGGGGGCTTTGGCCTCACTCATTAGTTATCGATGGAGCGCAGTTGTGAGCAATCAAGAAACAATCGATTTTTCCGCCTACCCGGATGCGGCCGGCCATTTCGGCCCCTACGGCGGCCGTTTTGTATCGGAGACGCTGATCGGCGCCCTGGACGAGCTGCAGGCGATGTATTCGCGCCTGAAGAACGACCCGGAATTTATCGCCGCCTTCGACTACGACCTGGCCCACTATGTCGGCCGCCCGTCGCCGCTGTACCTGGCCGAGCGGCTGACGGCGCAGGCCGGCGGTGCGCGCATCTGGCTGAAGCGCGAGGACCTGAACCACACCGGCGCGCACAAGGTGAACAACACCGTCGGCCAGGCGCTGCTGGCCAAGCATAGCGGTAAGAGCCGCGTGATCGCCGAGACCGGCGCCGGCCAACACGGCGTGGCCACCGCCACCGTGGCGGCGCGCCTGGGGCTCAAGTGCGCCGTCTATATGGGCGCCGAGGACGTCAAACGCCAGTCCCCCAACGTCTATCGCATGAAGCTGCTGGGTGCCGAGGTGATCCCGGTGGAGTCGGGCTCCAAGACCCTGAAGGACGCCATGAACGAGGCCATGCGCGACTGGGTCACCAATGTGGACGATACCTTCTACATCATCGGCACCGTCGCCGGCCCGCACCCCTATCCGCAACTGGTGCGGGATTTCAACTCGGTGATCGGCCGCGAGGCGCGCCGCCAGAGTTTCGAGGAGTTCGGCCAGTTGCCGGACGCGCTGGTGGCCTGTGTCGGCGGCGGCTCGAATGCGATGGGCCTCTTCCATCCCTTCCTGAACGACAGTTCGGTGAAAATGTACGGCGTGGAGGCCGGCGGCGAGGGGCTGGCCACCGGCAGGCACGCGGCGCCGCTGAACGACGGCGTGCCGGGCATACTGCACGGCAACCGCACCTACCTGATGGAGGACGAGGACGGCCAGATTATCGAGACCCATTCCGTCTCCGCCGGCCTCGACTATCCGGGTGTGGGTCCGGAGCACGCCTGGCTGAAGGATATCGGCCGCGTTGAATACGTCACCGCGGACGACAAGGAGGCCCTGGATGCCTTCCGCACCCTGACCCGTGCCGAGGGCATTATTCCCGCGTTGGAGTCGAGTCATGCGGTGGCCTATGGCCTCAAGCTGGCCGCGACCATGAGGCCGGACCAGAATATCGTCGTGAACCTGTCCGGCCGCGGCGACAAAGATATCTTCACCGTTGCCGCCATCGACGGCATCGAAGTGTAGGAGCGGCCGTTGGCCGCGAATGGAATTAGGGATTAATCAGTGACACAAGAAAATCGTATTGACCGCCGCTTCACCAAACTGCGCAGCGAGGGCCGCAAGGCCCTGGTGACCTATATCGTCGCCGGCGACGGCGGCCTGGAAAACACGGTGCCGCTGATGCACCAACTGGTGGCCAGCGGCTCCGACCTGATCGAACTGGGCGTGCCCTTTTCCGATCCCATGGCCGAGGGGCCGGTGATCCAGAAGGGCCATGAGCGCGCCCTTGCGCACAAGTCGTCCCTGCGCAAGTGCCTGCAGCTGGTGAAGGAGTTCCGCCAGCGGGATTCTGAAACGCCGGTAATCCTGATGGGCTACGCCAACCCGATCGAGAAGATGGGTGCCGAACAGTTCGCCGACGCCGCCCGCGATGCCGGCGTCGACGGCGCCCTGACCGTGGACCTGCCGGCGGAAGAGGCGGGACCGCTGAACGAACTGCTGAAAGCGCGCAACCTGCGCAATATCTTCCTGCTCACGCCCACCACCAGTGACGAACGCATCGAGGCGATCACAGGATTGGCCAGCGGCTTTGTTTATTATGTGTCCCTGAAGGGTGTCACCGGCGCCGGTCACCTGGACCTGGAGTCCGTGCGCGACAAGCTCGAGCATATCCGCGGCTTTACCGAACTGCCCCTATGCGTCGGCTTCGGTATCAAGGACGGCACCTCCGCCAGGGCGGCCAGCGAGCACGGCGACGGCGCCGTGGTGGGCAGTGTACTGGTATCCGCTATCGGTGAGGCCCGGGACGCCGCCGCGGCCAAAGACAATGTCGCGGCGCTGGTGGGCGAAATCCGCACCGCGTTGGATCAATAGTTATTTTTAATTTGGCACAAATTAAAAAAGGGGATTAGGGAAACGAGATGAGCTGGTTAGAAAAGATTGTTCCCGCGGTTATCCGTACCGAGCGCCGCACCGGCGCCAGCAAGGTTCCGGAGGGCGTGTGGAAGAAGTGCGTCAAGTGCGACGCCATGCTGTACCGCCCGGAGCTGGAGCGCAACCTGGATGTGTGTCCGAAGTGCGACCACCATTTCCGCATCGGCGCCCGCCGCCGCCTGGATATCTTCCTCGACGAGGACGGCCGCGAGGAGCTGGCCACCGACGTCGAACCGGTGGACCGCCTGAAATTCAAGGACGTGAAGAAATACAAAGACCGCCTGACCCAGGCGCAGAAAGCGACCGGTGAGAAGGATGCGCTGATTGCCATGCGCGGCGCCCTCGATGGCAAGCCGCTGGTGGCGGTGGCTTTCGAGTTCGCCTTCCACGGCGGCTCCATGGGCTATGTGGTGGGCGAGCGCTTCACCCGCGCCGCGCAACTGGCGCTGGAGGAGCGCATTCCGCTGGTGTGCTTCTCCGCCACCGGCGGCGCGCGCATGCAGGAGGCGCTGATCTCGCTGATGCAGATGGCCAAGACCTCCGCGGTGCTGGAAAAGTTGAAGATGGCCGGCGTGCCCTATATTTCCATCATGACCGATCCGGTGTACGGCGGTGTGTCCGCGTCCCTGGCGCTGCTCGGCGATATCAACGCCGCCGAGCCGGGTGCCCGCGCCGGCTTCGCCGGGCCCAATATCATCGAACAGACCATCCGCCAGAAGCTGCCCAAGGGCTTCCAGCGCAGCGAATTCCTGCTGGAGCACGGCGCCATCGACATGATTATTCCGCGCAGGGAAATGCGCGGGACCGTCGCGCGGCTGCTGGGTAAATTGAGCGGCACCTGATCGGAAAGATCCATCTCTTTGTAGGAGCGGCCCATGGCCGCGATCGATGTCCGGGGGAACCGGCAGCTCCGATCGCGGCCATGGGCCGCTCCTACAAATGGTGACAGTGCGATTCAAATTATGTCCTCACTGCAAGACTGGCTCTCCCGCCTGGAGAAGCTGCACCCCACCGAAATCGAACTGGGCCTGGGCCGTGTGGCCGAGGTCGCGCGCGCGCTGGGTGTGGAAAAGCCGGCGCCCCGTGTTATCACCGTCGCTGGCACCAATGGCAAGGGCTCCTGCATCGCCACCATGGAGGCACTGCTCCGCGCTGGCGACCACTCTGTGGGTGCCTACACCTCGCCGCACCTGCTGCGCTTCAATGAGCGGGTGCGCATCGACGGCGCCGAGGTGGGCGATGCCGACCTGGTGCGCGCTTTCGAGGCGGTGGAGGCGGTCCGCGGCCGGACCAGCCTGACTTATTTCGAATTCACGACGCTCGCGGCCCTGTGGTTGTTCCAGGAGGCCGGGGTCGAGTATGCGTTGCTGGAGGTGGGACTGGGCGGGCGCCTGGACGCGGTCAACCTGGTGGACGCGGACCTGGCCGTGATCACCAGCGTGGCCATAGACCATGAGTCCTGGCTCGGCAGCGACCGCGAGGTGATAGGCCGCGAAAAGGCCGGCATATTGCGCCCGGGCAGCCCCTTCGTCTGCGCCGATCCCGAGCCGCCGCTGTCGGTGGTGTCCGCGGCCGGCGGCTTGGCGGCGCCCAGCTACTTTATCGGCCGCGACTTTTTCCTCGACGCTGAGGGCTCTTTTCCCGGCGCTGAGGGCTCTTTCCCGACCGTTACCGCTGAAGGCTCTTTCCCCACCGCTACCGCTGAGGGCTCCAGCGTTGACGGCGGCAACTACCGTTTCGGCGATCTCGAGGTGGAGATACCGCCGATCAGCCTGCCGCGCCCGAGCGTTGCCGCGGCGATCACCGCGTTGGCGATATTGCGGGCGTTGCCGGATCGGGGGCTGGAATCGGCGCTGGCCGGGGTACAGCTGGCGGGCCGCTGCCAGCGGATCCAGTGGCGCGGCCGCAGCCTGTTGCTGGATGTGGGCCACAACCCGGCTGCGGCCGGGTACCTGGCGCGCTGGCTTGGGAAGCATCCGGTCTCCGGGGAGACCCACGCGCTGGTGGCGGCCATGGCGGACAAGGACCTGCCGGGACTCTTCGCGCCGCTGCGGGCGCTGGTGGACCGCTGGCACCCGGCGCTGCTGCCGGGAAACCAACGCGCCGCCGACTGTGCCGCGCTGCTGGATGGCCTGGAGATGGCAGGGGTGGCGGAGTCACGGATAGACGGCCGCTGCCCGGACGTGACGGGGGCGCTGGAGCGACTGCTGCTGAGCAGCGGGCCGCAGGACAGGTTGCTTGTATACGGATCCTTCTTTACTGTGGCGGAAGTTTTACAGCGTATACGGGAAGATGGCGATGGCGAGTCGCGACCCTGATTTCGAAAGCGCCCCGCGCGCGGGGCGGCTGAACGATGGCTTCAAACAGCGCATAGTGGGTGCGCTGGTGCTGGCCGCGCTCGCGGTTATTTTCCTGCCCACCCTGTTCGATCGCGAGGGCGCGCGCTATATCGACGTGACCAGCCAGATACCGCCGGCGCCGGATATCCAGCCGATCGAGATAGCCCCGCCGGAACCGGTGGCCGGCGCTGTGCCCGCACCGGCGCCGGAGCAGGTCTTCCAGCCGCAGTTGGCGGAACAGGATTCCAATCCCGAACCGGTAAAGCCTCACCCCGCTGCCGAAACTGCGGCTGGCGAGACTGGAAAAGACGCGCAGCCGCCGAAGCCGGAACAGGATTCCTCCCCTATTCTCGACACCCAGGGCCTGCCCATCGCCTGGGTGGTGCAGGTGGCCTCCTACCGCGAGGATGCGCGGGCCGAGAAGCTGCGCGGCCGCCTGATGGACGAGGGCTACAGGGCCTATACCCGCGCTGTCACCACCGACAAGGGCCGTTTCGTGCGCGTCTTTGTCGGGCCCAAGGTCAGCAAAGCGGATGCCCAGGCGGTCAAGCAGGAGCTGGACCAACTGCTGAAGGCGCGGACGCTGGTATTGCGCTTCCGATGAGTGATAGTGGTTGGTGGTGAGAGGCCGGTCGTTATCCATGCGAACCACCGACCGCTGGCCACTGGCCACTTCTCTGAGTAGAATGCGCGCTCCCCGCGGCAGCAGCCGCCACGCAGGTAGGGTTGAATGAACTGGGCTGACTGGACCATCCTGGCAATCGTGGCCATTTCCACGCTGATCGGTCTCAGTCGCGGCTTTGTGCGCGAAACCCTGTCCCTGCTCACATGGGTCGCCGCTTTCGTGGTCGCGATGATGTTCCGCGACGAGCTCGCGCCGCTGCTCTCCAAACTGGTGGATACACCGTCGCTGCAGGTTATCGCTGCCTTCGCCATCCTGTTTATCTTCACCCTGTTGGCCGGTGCCGGCCTGAATATGACCCTGTCCGCTTTTGTCGAGGCCACCGGCCTGTCGGGCACGGACCGGGTGTTGGGTATGGTGTTCGGCCTGCTGCGCGGCGCTATCGTCGTGATGGCGCTACTGATACTGGCGCCGGCGCTGGTGCCGGTGGAGGGGGACAGCTGGTGGCGGGAGTCGGTGTTGATCCCGCACTTCCTCGCCTTCGAGGACAGTGCACGGGAGCTGGCCGCGGCCATCAAGGGCTATTTTACAGAATTGTTTTAATGGGGCGGCGCCGCCGTACCCTCTTCGACCAGTAGGGCCAAGACTATGTGTGGTATTGTCGGTATCGTCGGTAAGAGTGACGTCAATCTGCAGCTGTACGATGCGCTCACCCTGTTGCAGCACCGCGGACAGGATGCCGCCGGTATCGTCACCTGCGACGACGATCGCCTGAACCAGCAGAAGGCCAATGGTTTGGTGCGGGACGTCTTCCGCGCGCGCCATATGGAGCGGCTCAAGGGCAATTTCGGTATCGGCCACTGTCGCTACCCCACCGCCGGCAGCTCCGGCCCGGCCCTGGCCCAGCCCTTCTACGTCAACTCCCCCTACGGCATCGCCATGGCCCACAATGGCAACCTCACCAATACCCGCCAGGTGAAAGAGGGAATCTTCCAGCAGGACCTGCGCCACATCAACACCGACTCCGACTCCGAAGTGCTGCTGAACGTCTTCGCCCACGAACTGCACAAACTGCACAAGCTGCAACCCAAGGCGGAGGATATCTTCACCGCCATGCGCGCGGTGCACAAGCGGGTGCGCGGCGGCTACGCCTGCGTGGCGCTGATCGTCGGCTACGGTATCGTGGCCTTCCGCGATCCCCACGGTATTCGCCCGCTGGTGTACGGCAAGCGCGAGACCGACAGGGGCACCGAATACATGGTGGCCTCGGAATCCGTGGCCCTGGACGTGCTCGGCTACACCCTGGTGCGCGACGTGGCGCCGGGGGAGGCCATCTACATCGAGCTGGACGGCACGGTGCACGCCCAGCAGTGCGCGGAAAACCCGTCCCTGTCCCCCTGCATCTTCGAGCACGTCTACTTCGCGCGCCCCGATTCCATCATGGACGGTGTGTCTGTGCACAAGGCGCGCCTGCGCCAGGGCGAGCACTTGGCCGACAAGATACTGCGCGAGCGCCCGGACCACGACATCGACGTGGTGATCCCCATCCCGGATTCCGCCCGCACCGCCGGCCAGACGGTAGCCTACCGCCTGGGCGTGAAGTTCCGCGAGGGGATGGTGAAGAACCGCTATATCGGCCGCACCTTTATCATGCCGGGCCAGAAGCAGCGCAAGAAGTCCGTGCGCCAGAAGCTGAACGCGATCGAGCTCGAATTCCGCGGCAAGAACGTGCTGCTGGTGGACGACTCCATCGTGCGCGGCACCACCTGCAAGCAGATCATCCAGATGGCCCGCGACGCCGGCGCGGCCAAGGTCTATTTCGCCAGTGCGGCACCGGCGGTGAAATTCCCCAACGTCTACGGCATCGACATGCCATCGGCCAGCGAACTGGTGGCCCACGACCGCACCACCGAGGAAATCTGTAAAGAGATAGGGGCCGACTGGTTGATCTACCAGGACCTGGAAGACCTGGTCGCCAGTTCCGCTGAGGGCAACGAGGATATCAAACAGTTCGACTGTTCCGTGTTCGACGGCAACTACATCACCGGCGACGTGGACGAAGAATACCTGGAAAACCTGCACGCCCAGCGCAACGACGCGGCCAAGCAAGGCAAGGGCAACCAGAGCTCGCTTTAATATCCCTCGGAGCTTGAAAGAGTAGCTCCCAGTGATTCGCGCCATCCCTGGCGCTCACCCGCTTCGCGGGCGCCTTCGGCGTCCAAATTTGATCCTGTCAAATTTGTCCCGCTTGCGGGAGAGGGGCCGGGGGAGAGGGTGCCGGCCGGAGCCTCGTGCCTCCAGTCGACTCGGGCGGCCCTGCTGCCGGTGGCTGTTTGCGGGACACGCCACGAGTACATCCATGTAGGCTCGGCTGCGGCCATCCCTGGCCGCAGACGGTCCCGCAAACAGCCCCCGGCATCAGGACCTTCGCATCAACTTCACAGCTTCGATCTACTCTCGGCCCTTCTTTTTTGGGCGACTGCAAGCCTCTGCGCTTTATTAATCCCTCTCCATCCTTCATTATTCCGCATTCCGAATTCATCATTCCGCATTCCGCTTATGTTCGAAGACGAAGGCTATTCCCTGGACACCCTGGCGGTGCGCGCCGGCCAGACCCGCTCGCAAGAGGGCGAGCACTCCGAGGCGCTGTTCCTCACCTCCAGTTACGTATTCCCCTCCGCCGCTGAGGCCGCGGCGCGCTTTTCCGGCGAGAGCAGGGGCAATGTCTACTCCCGCTACACCAATCCCACGGTGCGCATGTTCGAAGAGCGCATGGCGGCACTCGAGGGCGGCGAGGCGGCGGTGGCCACTTCCAGCGGCATGGCCGCGATCCTCAGCCTGTGCATGGCGTTGCTGAAAAGCGGCGACAAGGTGATCTGTTCGCGCAGCGTCTTCGGCACCACCACCGCACTGTTCACGCGTTATATGGAAAAGTTCGGCGTGCGCGTGGCCTTCGTCGACCTGACGGATATGCAGCAGTGGCAGGACGCCCTCGATGGCGATACCAAACTGCTGTTTATGGAAACCCCATCCAACCCGCTGTGCGAAGTCGCCGACATCCGCCAACTCGCCGACCTGGCCCACAGTGCCGGCGCCCTACTGGTGGTGGACAACTGTTTCTGCACCCCGGCCCTGCAGCGCCCGCTGGGCCTCGGCGCCGACATCGTGGTGCACTCCGCCACCAAATACCTGGACGGCCAGGGCCGCTGCGTCGGCGGCGTGGCCGTCGGCAAAAAGGAAATCATGGACGAACTGGTGATCTTCCTGCGCACCGCCGGCCCGACCATGAGCCCCTTCAACGCCTGGGTCTTCCTGAAGGGCCTGGAGACCCTGAACCTGCGCATGCAGGCCCACTCCCGCAACGCCCTGGCCCTGGCCTGGTGGCTGGACGAGCAGGCGGCGGTGGAGAAGGTGAACTACGCCGGCCTGCCCAAGCACCCCGGCCACCTGCTGGCGGCGAAACAGCAGTCGATGTTCGGCGGCGTGCTGAGTTTTTCCGTGCGCGGTGGCCGCGAGGCCGCCTGGCAGGTGATCGACGGCTGCAAGATCCTCTCCTGCACCGCCAACCTGGGCGACGCCAAGAGCACCATAGTGCACCCGGCCACCACCACCCACGGGCGCCTCAGCGAAGAGGACAAGGCCCGCGCCGGTATCACCGAGAACCTGATCCGCGTCTCGGTGGGGCTGGAGGACGTGGAGGATCTGCAAAAAGACCTGATGCGGGGGCTGTCGCAGCTGTAGTTGGCGCGATTTGTGACGCCTGGGGCAGAGTCCCCGCCCCAAACACCTATGATTAACGACTGGCACTAGCGTGTAGGAGCGGCCGTTGGCCGCGATCGGACTGTCCGTCTTTCCTGAACATCGATCGCGGCCAACGGCCGCTCCTACAACAACGACAGTACAACGCGAAGGCCCTGATGCTGAATTCGGACACCACAGAATCCGACAAGCGTCACTAAAGAAAAACCGAGCTGTAATGGATTCGCCGTGCAAAAGATCATTTCCGCCATAGTCGCCGATATCGGCAAGGTTCTGTTGGGCAAGGAGCACCAGGTCAAGCTGGCTCTGGCTTGCCTCCTGTCCCGCGGTCACCTGCTGATCGAGGACCTGCCCGGTATGGGCAAGACCACCCTGGCCCACGCCCTGGCCCAGGTGCTGGGGCTCTCCTACAAGCGGGTGCAGTTCACCAGCGATATGCTGCCGGCGGATATCCTCGGCGTGTCCATCTTCGAGCGCGATTCCGGCCAGTTCCGCTTCCACGAGGGCCCGGTGTTCAGCCAGCTGCTGCTGGCGGACGAGATCAACCGCTCTTCCCCCAAGACCCAGAGCGCCCTGCTGGAGGCGATGGAGGAGCGCCAGGTGAGCGTGGACGGTGAAACCCGCCCGCTGCCGGAGCCCTTCTTCGTCATTGCCACCCAAAACCCCCTGCACCAGTCCGGCACCTACGCCCTGCCGGAGTCCCAACTGGACCGCTTCCTGATGCGTATTGGCCTCGGCTACCCGACCCGCGAGGCGGAGCGGGCCCTGTTCCAGGGGGTGGACCCGCGCGCGCAGCTGCGGCAACTGGCGCCGCGCATCGACGGCGCCACTTTGCAGAAAATGCAACAGCTGGTGGGCCAGGTGAAGGCCTCCGAGAGCCTGCTCGATTACCTCGAGCGCCTCGTGCTGCACACCCGCCAGAGCCCAGAGTGCGCCATGGGCCTGTCCCCCCGCGGCGCCCTGGCACTGCTGCACGCCGCCCGCGCCTGGGCGTTGATCCACGGCCGCGGCCACCTGCTGCCGGAGGATATCCAGGCGGTGCTGCCGTCCGTGGCCGGTCACCGGTTGCAGGGCGAAGGCGGCGACGGCGCCCAACTGGTGGAGCGGTTGATGCGCCAGGTCGATATCATCGCGGCCTGATCCGATGCGTTTTTCCAACCGTGCATTCCGCCCGCTCACCGAGCGCTGGCGCGGGCTGCTGCAGCGCTGGCTGGACCGCCGCTCGCCGCCCGCCAAGCGCGTCACCCTGGATCACGGCAAACTGTTTATCCTGCCCAGCCGCGCCAGCCTGGGCTTCCTGCTGGTCGTCGCGCTGCTGTGGCTGCTGGGCACCAACTACGAAAACAACCTGGTATTCGCCCTGACATTTTTGCTCGTCAGCCTGTTTGCGGTGCTGCCGGTACACACCTTTGCCAATCTGTCCGGCGTGGAACTGCGACTGCTGGAGACGCGCCCCGCCTTCGCCGGCGACTACGCCGAGGCGCAGATCCATGTCGGCCGCAGGGGCAGCCGCGCGCGGGAGTGGATTCAGATAAGCTGGCCGCCGGAAGCGGGGGCCGGCGTGGACCTGGTCGAGCGCGACAGCGCCGACATCCGCGTGGCGCTGCCGGTGGTGCGGCGCGGCCGGGTGCGGGCGCCGCGCCTCAGGGTGGAGAGCCGCTTTCCGCTGGGGCTCTTCCGCTGCTGGAGCTGGGTGGACCTGGATGTCGAGTTCCTGGTCTACCCACGGCCCGTTGCCGCCGGCCCCCTGCCGATGGGCGCCGTATCGGGCGAGGGGGATTCGGGAGAGACAATCCGCGGCGGCGACGACTTCGCCGGCCTCAAGCCCTACCAGCCCGGCGATTCCCTGCGCCACCTGGCCTGGAAGCAGTACGCCGCCGGCCGCGACCTCAACAGCAAGGATTACGAGAGCCACGCTGATGCGCGCCTGTGGCTGGACTGGGACCTGCTCGGCGGGCGCGAGGTGGAGACCCGCCTCGGCAACCTGTGCCACTGGGCCCTGCAGGCGGAGCGCGAACAGACCGCCTACGGCCTGCGCATACCCGGCACGACGTTGACGCCGGCCCTGGGCCCCGACCATTTGCAGCGGGTACTGACCACACTGGCCCTGTTTCCGGTGCAGGGGGGCTGAATGGCGCAGTCCCGGGAAATGCTACCCCGCGAGAGTCTGCTGTGGATCTTCGCCGCCCAGTTCGCGGCGCTGCTGCCGCAGTTCGCGCAGTTGCCCCTGTGGATCGTCTGCGCCTGGGCCTTTGCGGTCTACTGGCGCCTGGAAGTCTACCGCGGCCGCCGCGACCTGCCCGGGCGCGCGATCAAGCTGCTGGCGGTGGCCCTGGCGGTGGGCGGCCTGGCGCTGTCCTACCGGCGCTGGTTCGCGCTGGAGCCGATGGTGGCGCTGCTGGCGATCTCCTTCACCCTGAAAAACCTCGAACTGGTCAGTCGCCGCGACGCATTCCTGAGCCTGCTGCTGGCCTATTTCGTTGCCGCCACCCTGTTCGTCTACGAGCAGACGATTCCCTATGCGCTCTACGGCATCGTTTGCGTGGTGGTCATTACCGCCGCCCTGGCGGCGCAACTGGGCAGTTTCAGCGCCCGCCCGCGGCGGGCCCTGGGGCTCTCGCTGAAACTGCTGGCCCAAGCGGCGCCGCTGATGCTGCTGCTGTTTGTCGCCATGCCGCGCCTGGGGCCCCTGTGGGCGGTGCCGCAGGACACCTCATCCGCCAGCACCGGTATCAGCGACTCCATGACCCCGGGGGATTTCACCCGCCTGTCCAAGTCTGACAAGCCGGCCCTGCGCATCGCCTTCGACGGCCCGGTGCCGCCCCCGGAGCAGCGCTACTGGCGCGGCCTGGTCTATTCCGACTTCGACGGCCGCCGTTGGAGCCAGGGCTTTGGCGTGGACCCCCGCGAGGGCGGTGTGGTGAATTGGAGCGGGCGCGGGCAGGAATTGCCGGAAGTGGGCCCCCGCTACCGCTACCGGGTGATCCAGGAGGCCACCAACAACCCCTGGCTGTTCGCGATGGCGCGGCCGCTTTCCGACACCCGCGACGTCGGCGAGACCGCCGATGAGCGCCTGGTCAAGAAGGGGCCCGTGCACAGCCGCTTCGCCTACGAGGTGCGCTCCTGGCCGCGGGAAACCATCGCCGCCGCCGCCGAATTGAGCGATTTCGAGCGCCGCCGCAACCTGCAACTGCCCGAAGGGGGCAACCCGCGCACCCGTGCCTGGGCGGAAGAGATGCGCGCCAGCCTGGATGCGGAGGAAATCTCCCAGCGCCTGCTGGCGTTCTACAACCGCAGTTTCACCTACACCCTGAAACCGCCGGCGCTGGGCGCGGATTCCGTGGACGAATTCCTGTTCGGCAGCCAGCAGGGCTTCTGCGAACACTTCGCCGGCAGCTATGTGTTCGCGATGCGCGCCGCCGGAATCCCGGCGCGGGTGGTGGGCGGCTACCAGGGCGGCGAGTGGGTGGCACAGGAGGAATACCTGCTGGTGCGGGAGTACGACGCCCACGCCTGGGCGGAGATCTGGGTGCCCGGACGTGGCTGGCAGCGCGTGGACCCCACCGCTTCCGTGTCGCCGGAGCGCATCCGCGACGGCCTGCAGAGCGCCGCCGCCGAGGAGTTTATGCAGGACGCGCTGCTGCCGTTGCACCGCATATCGATACTCAACCAGCTGCGCCTGCAGTGGGACATGATCAACTACCGCTGGTACCAGTCGGTGATCAGCTTCGACAGCGACAAGCAGCAGAACCTGTTGCAGCGGATGCTCGGCGAGGTGTCGCCGCTGCGTATGGCCCTGTTTTTCGCCCTGCCAATAGCGGTGGCCCTGCTGGGTCTGCTGCTGTGGCTCTGGTTGAGCGGCCGCGGCCGGCGGCTGCCGCCGGCAAGTCGCCTGTACCTGAAATTCTGCAAACGCATGGCCCGCGCCGGCATAGAGCGTCGCCCGGGGGAAGCGCCGCGGGACTTCGCCCGCCGGGTGCGCGCGGAAAAACCGCCGCTGGCGCCCATGGCCGAGCGCATCACCGCCGCCTTCGAGAAGGCCGCCTACGGCGGGGACCCGGCGGCGGAGAAACAGCTGCGCCGGCTACTGCGTGTTCCGATGATCAAAATGTAGGGTGCAATAAGCTCTGCGCATTGCACCACCGGAAACGGTGCAATGCGCTGCGCTTATTGCACCCTACGCACAACCAACGAATAGTCAAAATGCCCCCAAGACTGCAAAAATTCCTCCTCGGCTACAGCGGCACCTCCCTGGCCACCGGCCTGCAGGTGATACTGCTGCCGTGGATCGCGGTGGCGGTGGTGGGGCTGCCGGCGCTGCACCTGGGCTGGGTGCAGGCCTCGGTGCTGCTGCCGAACCTGGCGTTCCTGCTCATTGCGGGTGCCCTCGCGGACAGGCGCGATTCCGCCGCGGTGGCGGCGCTGGCCTGCCTGGGCCTGGCGTTCTGCCACAGTGGCCTGATGCTGTATTTCTCTTACCGCATACCCAATCTGTTCCTGCTGTTGCTCTACGGTGTTTCCCTGGGAGTCTGTACCGCCTTTCTGCAACCGGCGCGGGACAACCTGGTGCAGCGCTGTGCCCGCGACCGCCAGGGGCAGACCTCCGAGAGCCGTGTGCAGAAAACCGTGACCTGGATGATGCTGGCCCAGTACGGTGGCCAGGCGGTGGGCATGCTGCTGGCCAGCCGCTTCGACCATTGGGGGGCGCAGCTGCTGTTGGGGATACAGGTGGCGGTGCTGTCGGTTGCGGCCCTGTTCCTCCTGTCGCTGCGCGAGAAGGGCCCGCGCGCACCGGCGGATGAAAAATTGCCGCATACGCAGATTCTCGAGGGGTTGGCGCAGACCTGGCGCCGCCCGGCGCTGCGCGAACTGATCGCGCTGATGGCGTTCAACGGCTTCGTGCACATCGGCGTTTTCCTGGTGGTTCTGCCGCTGCTGGCATCGCTGTATAGTGGCACCGGCGGCCGCGGCGCCAGCTATTACGCGACGCTGCAGCTGGCGTTCGTCGCCGGCACGGTCGCCGCCACCGTCACCATGCTGCGTCGCGGCCAGGGCGAGCGGCCGGGGCGGGGCATTCTGATGTGCCTGCTCTACAGCGCCGCCCTGTTGGTGGCCATCAGCTTCGGCCCCACGCCCCTGGGCCTGATACTGCTGTGCGCCTGCTGGGGCGCGGTGGCTGCCGCCGCCGCGGCGCTGGGGCGGGCCATAGTGCAGCTGTTCGCGCCGGCGGAATACCGCAGCCGCATCATCTCCATCTACCAACTGGCCCTGTTCGGCTCCGCCGCCCTGGGCGCCCTGGTCGCCGGTGCGCTGAGCGAGTACGCCGCGCCGCTCACCACCCTGCTGTGGGCGGGCATCCTGAGCCTGCTGGCCTTTGTGCTGGTATTCTGGAGCGGCGCGCTGCGCGAGGTGCGGGTGCAGCACTGAAAAAAATCCGGGGAGAAGAATAATTCCATGCGTAAAAAAACGATTTCCTGTCTATTCGCCGGCCTGCTTTCTTCCGCCGTTTTCGCCGCGGAGCAACCGCCCTCTGAACAACAAGTGTTGCGCGAGATCGCAGTCGGCGTTTCCCCCGCGCGTATCGAGGCGGATATCCGCAAGCTGGTGGGCTTCGGCACTCGCCACACACTCTCCGAAACCGAATCCGACACCCGCGGCATAGGCGCCGCGCGGCGCTGGATAGAGGCAGAGTTCGAGCGCATCTCCGAAAACTGCGGCGGCTGCCTGGAAGTACAGACAGTGAGCGGTATCGTCTCCGGCGAGCAGCGCATTCCCGATCCGGTGGAGGTGGTGAGCGTGATCGCCATCCAGCGCGGCGTGGGCGACCCAGGCCGCTACGTCATCATGAGCGGCGATATCGACTCGCGTATCAGCGACGTCATGAATTTTACCGACGACGCCCCCGGCGCCAACGACAACGCCTCCGGCGTCGCCGGCACCCTGGAGGCGGCGCGGGTGTTGTCGAAATACCAGTTCAACGGCTCCATCGTCTACGCCGCCCTGGCCGGCGAGGAGCAGGGACTGTTCGGCGGAAAAATCCTCGCCGAGCGCGCACGCAAAAACGGCTGGCGCATAGAGGCGGTGCTGAACAACGATATGATCGGCAATATTGCCGGTATCAACGGCGTGATCGACAACACCACCGCGCGGGTCTTCGCCGAGGGCACCCGGGTGACCGAGACCGCGGAGGAGGCGCGCCTACGCCGCTTCACCGGTGGCGAGGTGGATTCGCCCTCGCGCAACCTGGCGCGCTATATCGAGCGCATGTCCCGCCATGTGCCCAACCTGGACGTGATGATGGTCTATCGCCTGGACCGCTTCGGCCGCGGCGGCCACCACCGGCCGTTCAACGACCTGGGCTATCCCGGGGTGCGGATCATGGAGACCAACGAGCACTACAACCGCCAGCACCAGGACCTGCGCACGGAAAACGGCATCGAGTACGGCGACACTATCGACGGTGTGGATTTCGATTACGCGGCCAAACTCACCGCCCTCAACGCCGTCAGCCTCGCCGGCATGGCCTGGGCGCCGCCCCCGCCGGCGGGAGTGCAGATAGAAGGCGCCGTAAGCCCCCACACCACCCTGCGCTGGCAGCGCCCCAAGGGTCGCCAGGCGCGGGGCCTGGCCGGCTACAAAATCTACTGGCGCCTGACCACCGAGCCCCGGTGGACCGACAGTATTTACGTGGGCGATGTGAGCGAATACCAGCTGAAAAACCGGGTGATCGACAACTACTTCTTCGGTGTGGCCTCGGTGTCCGAAGAGGGTTTTGAAAGCCCGGTGGTGTTTCCGGGGCCGGCGGGGAGTTTTGGGGGCTATGTGGTGGAGGATTAAGGCGGCGTCCCTCTGGCCGCCCGGTGGCGAAAATGCACGCTCGCGTATGGCTGTCGTTATCGCAGAAATTCGCGACCTTGATTGTGTGTGTCAATATGATGCCGCACTCACCGGCGGACTACTATGCATCTGTATCACCTATATAAAAATGGGAACGAAGCGGCCAAGGCAAAGAAAGGTGCATAGCATTGGCCCCTTCGGTGCAGCGCGTGGTTATGCGTTACTCACTGTTCAAGCCTGATAGCCAAATCACACTGCGCACTCCAGTCATAGGGAAGGCCTTTTGGTGGTCACCATCAACCACTACATGCTTTAGAGATAGATTCTTGTCATCTCTACTCTTCAGCAAGGCAATAAGCTTGTCTGCATGCTCGCCCAGCTCCTTTTCAAGCGAGCCATATGAAACAAAAACGTTGGTATTTAGGTCTTTACGATTTGTTTTTGCATTAGACTCAAGCTCAGAGAGATAGGGAATATCACCCATAAGCGAAGGGCTGCCAAGGATGTAGTTTTTAAAGGTGTCAGGTTGTGTCAGTAATATGAAAGCGCCGAATTCGCCGCCAAGTGAATATCCAAAATAAGTGCGATTGTCTGGATCGGATCGGTAGTTTTCTTCTACATACTTAACTACATCGTTGCGAATGAATCTCAGATGATTGCCGGCCTGCCCAAGTTGATATTTGGCCTGAACTTCTGGGTCGTTAGCTTTTCTTGTTGAGTAATCTCTAAACCTGCTGACATGTGCCCCTGCCTCTTTTCTTAGATCTTCTTCTATATCCTTCTGCCAGGAAATTCCAACCAAAATCACCTCTTTCATTAAGTATTCAGTGGCGGCAGATAACATTTCGATATGCCATTCTGCATCAGTGAAATAAATTACCGGATACTCCGCATCGGTATTTTCTTCATATTTCTCTGGTAGTTTTATGTAAATCTCATATTGCCCTCCAGACTTGGCATCCTGGATGGGTATTACCTGTGTTCTGGGCATTTCATATAATTTCCGCTCTTTTGCTTCAACAATTGCAAAAGGGAGCAAAAATAAAAATACTAAGATTAAATTCTTCTTCATATCAATTTCTCCGTTCGCATAACACGAAAGCACACGGGCCGGAGCAGGCAGCGCTTGCGCAAGCCCAGATCACGCAGTGGCCGACTTGCTGCGCCTTGCTGTATTTTTATAGGTGCAAAATTACACTTTATCAAAATATTCAATTTGAGGGCCGGATGTGAATACCTCCATACGCTCAATAAATTCTTCATTGCCCATAAGCTGATCAATGAAAGCCTGGTGGATTTCAGTTGAATCCCAACGCTCTATGAATGAAAACTTATGTTTGTCGTCCTGGTGCTGCAACACTTCGAAACCTGTGCAGCCGTCCATTGAAAGACATATTTCTTGACTCTTTTTTATTATCTCGAGTGCTTCAAGGGATCTTTCTGGCTTGGACTCAATGTTTACAATAACTACTACGCTCATAAATTACTCTCTGTTGTTTCGTGATTATGTCGCAAATAACGTCCCTGGCAGGAGGGCAATGCTATGTGCATTTTGTGCGAAATTGGGAGCGCAGCGATCTGCGCAAATTGTGTATAGCATTGAGCCCCCCCCCCCCCCCCCCCCCCCCCCCCCCCCCCCCCCGCGCGGAGGCCCGGAGCAAACTGTTTGCGTTCGCTAAGTGATATTGGCACGGTGCCTCCACTGCGCGAACCAAACCCCTGCTAGAACCGCTCCGAATACTCCGGAATACAATAAAAAATACTCTACATTTTTTATACTAAACCCTGATGATGGTGATGAAAACCAAGCGATCATTGAAAAATATACCGTCAATAACGCCAGCCGACAGGCACTCAACAGCGCAGCAATAGCAGCTAGAGGGATAGTGATATATAGCAACACTATAGCCGGAGCGAATGGCGCTGATGCAACTAGAAACACAACGATAGAAAGGAAAACTGAAATCCCTCCTAAAATAATCCCGATGCTTGCTTTCATGTGCATGTTCTTCCTCTTCCTTGAATTACTTAATGTCGCAATCAGCGGCCATCTGAAAGGAGGACAAGCCACGAAGTGGTGATGATGCCTTGCTTGTGTGCGGTGTGTAACTTGCCCGCATTGGCATGACCCATCAACTGGGTATCCCATTTCATTCTTCCTCGATAATTGTTTTTCAGCAATGTCGAGCTCGGGGGCAGTTTACTTTATGCGGCATGCGGCTTTGTGCGAGAACGCGAGCGAAGCGGACCGTACTGCACAAAGGTGCATAAAGAACTGTCCCTCAGTAGCGCCTGGTTAAGTTTTTGGTCCACAGTAGACTGGGACGTGACGCACACCTGCTACGGTTTCGATTTCTACATACTGTCTGCCGTCTATGGTAACAAACTTTGTTTCGCTACCATCTTTGAGCCACAGCTCGTGTGAAACCGTTTTTTTCATGTTTCTTCCAACATTGAAAAATGATCCATTTTTCATTATCGCGCAATCCGCTGTATATACTTTAACCGCCGGGTAATTTGCTCGATACCAGTACTCTACATACACGAACGCTTTACCATCATCTGATAGTAAGCCTTCAGAATAACCGTTATTTTCGTATTCTTTTGACCAAACCGGCTTCTTATCTGGCCTTGGAAATGGGTAGTGAATCCCTCGGTAGACTGCGATGCTCCACTTATCGTCCCATGGATTCTCAGCCTCGTACTCTCGACTTATGTGAGCAGTCCATTCTCTATTTTTTGAATAGATAGTGTACGGCTGCCAGTCTGGTGGCTGATCAGAATAGGCAGGCAAAGAAACTATCAGCAAAAATATTAAAGTCGTAAATTTCATGGAAACTTAACACTAAAAACAGGTGCGCCGTGGCGTCACCCGACTTTGCTGGTTAGAATTGAACTCGATGGTATTTTTGGTTAGCTCCTTTTAGCCCGAGCATAATGCCATATTCAGGATTTTCACCCAGATCCTCCACCCGGTAGCCTATCTCATCTCCATTTCTGCTAAAACGCATAACGTACACATGTCTTGGCTTCATATCTTCAAGAACTACCTCGAGATTCGCGTAGTTGAAACCGGACGACATGTAGTTCCAATGAGGATCTGAGGTGTACCTTACGTGAAAAACATGCTTCCCAGGGATTACTCTGACCCAATAAGGGCAGCCCACTTGTGCGCAAGACGGTTGGACGCCGTCGACTCCGAACACCCGAGTATCATTGTAATGAGTCGACGTTTCATCGAGAGCAGAGAAAACGGCGGTCTCAGCGATGTCAACATTCTCTTCGTACGTAATATAAGGTGTCTGATGAAATGTACAAGCAGTTAATGAAAAGCATACTAATAGCAAAAATACGACGTTTTTTAACATAAAGTTAACCTCGGTAATTATTGTTCTAACGCTCCAATCACGCGTTCGTCGCGTGTATTGGCTTGTATGATCAAAATCCCCTTATTTGAGGATTATCAATAAAGCGATATAGGAGTTGGAGCCTAACCTGTCCCACCAGGTTTCAGTTCAGTAGCTCGGTGCATGCCTGGCTCAGACTATGTCTAGACCGTTAACAAGCGTGAGCGCTGAACTGATCTTCTTCTTTAACTCGAGCAGTCGAAGGGGCTCCGGGCCCGAATGTAGCAAGGGTGAGACATGAACACAATTGCCTCTCGTTGCAAAGTGAAATCTCAACGTCATATCGGCATTGATGTCGGCAAAACCATTCTGCATATCTATGTCTATGAATTAGCCCTCCATTGGCGAACCACCAATGACCAGGAAAGCATTAAGGCACCCGTAGCCAGGCTCAGCCGCTATAACCTGACCCGTGTACAGGTCGAGGCAGCCGGCGGCTATGAGCGAGCCCTCGTGGAGGCCTGTGCGGCTCGGGAGTTACCGGTTGTTGCTGTTCAGCCGATCCAGATCCGGCTCAGTTACCCTGGTTTTTCATTGGCTCAAGGTCTCAGCGTTACCCCCTTTAAAGTCAACCACTTAGCGGCTGCCCTCCGGTGAACAAGAGCCACTGGCTTCTGAACACGGGCTCAACACAAGCCTGTGACACAAATGCTGTATATAAAAGCAGTATGCGCCCCAGAATTCCCACTCGCCCGATACGTTTTTTGGACAGGTTGCGGCTGCGTATTCGGGAGAGCGGATAGGTGTATACCATTGAGCGCACTTATTGCTAAACCGGGTGCGGATAACCACTGAGATTGTAAATGCCGTCTTCAATGCCATCGGTTCCGCAAGCGCGGCGCGTGTTGATGGTTTGAGGGTTGGGGCGTCCGTCAGCCGATATCATCGGACTCCCGCACCAATTTGAACAGCCAGTCTCTAAACACCCGTATCCGCTCCACCCGAGGGGAGGATTCATCGTACAGAAAGCTGTAGCGGATGCCGTTTTCAATGCGCTGGGGGAAGGGGTTTACCAGGCTGCCCGCGGCGATCAGTTGCTTGGACAGGGTGAGGGAGCCGAGGAAGAGCCCGTGCCCGGACAGCACCGCGGAGAGCGCCATATCCAGGTTGCTCACCTGCAGCCATTTTATCTCGTCGGGGGGGAAATCCAGTTCCGCCAGCTTCAGCCAGGCCGGCCAGTCGAGCCCCGGGCGGTAGTTGGCGTCCACCAGCCAGCACTCCCTCAGGTTCTGTGGGTCCGACAGGTCCACGTGCTCCAGCAGGCGGGGTGAGCAGAGGGCGATCAGGGGGTCTTCGAACAGCACCGTGCGGTGCAGTCCCGGTTGTTCGGAGAAGCCCAGGCGGATCGCAACGTCCATGTCCCCGTGCCTCAGGTCCTCGAGTTCGTGGGAGACGGTCACCCGCACGTTGATCTCCGGATACTGCTGGCGGAACTTCCACAGGTTGGGCATCAGCAGCATGGTGGCCAGGGACTGGGTGGTGGTGACGTTCAGGGTGCCCGGCAGTGGTTCCGTCTGGATCTGGTGTACGCCGTCGACGATCGCCTGGAAGCCCCTGCTGAGCTGTGCCGCCAGCTGTTTGCCCTTGGCGGTCAGCACCATGCCGCGCCCGCGGCGGATAAACAGCTTTACCCCGAGCACTTCCTCGATGTGCCGGATCTGCTGGCTGACCGCGGCCTGGGACACGTGCAGTTCGTCCGCGGCCCTGGTGTAGCTCTGGTGCCGCGCGGCGGCTTCCACACAGCGCAGGGCACCCAGGTGGGATAAAATTTTTGTCATAAGTATTTCTTATGTTTCTTTCAAGAATGAATCGCTGGTCTCCGCTGTGTACCGGCGGGAGAATAGCCCCCGGATTCGACAGCCAGGGAGAAACAATCGTGACAGCCAGCCGTTATGTTAGCAGTGACAATCGTTGTGTCGCAAAGAAAACCGGCGCTGCCGGCGAAGCTGCGCCGAGCCGCGCGGCGGGTCGCCTGGAGCGCTGGCTGGGGGATATCGCGCGGCGCCTGGGGCTGGAGGCAATGTCCCGGATCAAATAACCTGAAGTTATGTCTCTTTGCCGCGTCTTTCCGGCGCGGCGCCCCTCTTGCCAGCGATCCAGGGGTAGAATGTCCCCGCATACCCCCATCCCCCTTTGTTCGAGAAGTAGTTCACCATGCAGATCCCGACCCACTGGCGCCGCGCTGAAATCATGCTGTTGCTGCTGGCCGCCGCCATGCCGCTTTCCTTTGGCGTCTGGCAGGCGCTGCTGAACAACTTCGTGATCGAGCGGGCCGGGTTCACCGGGGCGGAGATAGGGCTGCTGCAGAGTGTGCGTGAGATCCCCGGTTTCCTGGCCTTTACGGTGATTTTCGTCCTGCTGCTGGTGCGCGAGCAGCGCCTGGCATTCCTGGCCCTGATCGCCACCGGCCTGGGTGTGGCGCTCACCGGCTGGTTCCCGAGCACGGTGGGGCTGCTGCTGACCACGCTGTTGATGTCCACCGGCTTTCACTACTACGAGGCGCTGAGAACCTCCCTGGCCCTGCAGTGGCTGCCCAAGGAGACTTCGGCCATCTGGATGGGGCGCATGCTCGCCGCCGGCTCCCTGGCGTCCCTGGCGGCCTACGGGCTGGTGTGGCTGACTTCTGACTGGCTGGGGATGGAATACCACTGGATCTACCTGCTCGGCGGCGGCATCACCGTGGCGATGGTGGCGCTGATCTGGCTGCTTTTCCCCAGCTTTCCCCAGCCCCACAGCCAGCACAAGAAACTGATATTGCGCAAGCGCTACTGGCTCTACTATGCGCTCGTGTTTATGAGCGGCGCGCGCCGGCAGATCTTCGTGGTCTTCGCCGGCTTCCTGATGGTGGAGAAGTTCGGCTACAGTGTCGGCGACATAGCGCAGTTGTTTATTCTCAACCACCTGCTGAACCTGTTCGTGGCTCCGCGGGTGGGCAGGTTCATCGTGCGCTTCGGCGAGCGCAATGCATTGACGATCGAGTATATCGGTCTGGTGCTGGTATTCGGCGGCTATGCCCTGGTGCAGAGCGCCACCGCGGCGGCGGTGCTGTATATCGTCGACCACCTGTTCTACTCCATGGCCATCGCCATCAAGTCATACTTCCAGAAAATTGTCGACGAGCGGGATATCGCCGCCTCTGCCGCGGTGAGCTTTACCATCAACCACATCGCCGCGGTGGTGATCCCGGTGCTGTTCGGCTTGCTGTGGCTGGCTTCACCGGCGGCGGTCTTCTGGTGCGGCGCGGCCATGGCCGGCATATCGCTGTTGCTGGCACAGAATATCCCCGCGCTGCCGGGGCGGGGCAATGAAGCGCGGTTCGGGCGTGTTCCCGGGGGTGAACGGGCTGGACCGGAAGCGGCGTAACCTATTCGGTGTTGGGCGCGGGCCGATCAACGCATTGGTCCGGCCCGCTTCGTGTCTGGCTGTTCCTACCAGCGATTGGTGATCCACATTGTCTGGTAGGGCGCCAGGGTGATTGAGCCCAGCATGTCCTCGAATATCTGGTCGCTGACCAGGTCCTTCCATTTGTCCGTGCCGATCAGGTTGATGGTGGACAGCGGCACCGTCTGCGTCTCGTCGGAAATATTGTTGAGGCTGAAGATGCTCTGGCGCCGGTTCATGCTCTGGCGCCAGAAGGCGAATATCTGGTCGCCCAGGTGTAGGGTGAACTGGGTGGCATTGGGGTGGAAGGCGGGCTGCTCGCGGCGCAGCTGGATCAGGCGGCGCAACTGGTAGAAAACCCGGTGGTGGTGGCTGTCGGGGTCCTGGAGTTTTGCGTTGAGTTCCGACTCCTGCCACTGGCGCCGGTTGATGGCGCGGTTGTGGCCGTGTGCCTGCATGCGCTCGTAGTCGTTGGTGGTGCCCACCAGGCTGTGCAGGTAGAAGGCCGGAATGCCCTCCAGTGCCAGCATGATTGCGTGGGCGCAGATAAAGCGCTGCAGCTGCCAGCGGTCTTCCCCTGCGGTGGTGCCCTTCATGGCATCGAACAGGGATATGTTGATTTCGTAGGGTTTTTTGTCGCCGTCGTCCAGGGCGCGCCAGCTTATCCGGCCGCCGAAATTCTCCATGGTCTGGATCAGGGCCTCCTGTTCCTCGTCGCTGAGCAGGCCCTCCACCGGGCGCAGGCCTATGCCGTCGTGGGAGGCGATGAAGTTCAGGTAGGTGGTGCCGTTCTGCGCCGGCGGCATGCTCATCAGCCAGCTTTTCAGGTGCCGGCAGCTGCCGCTGACCAGGGTGTTGACCAGCAGCGGCGGCAGGGAGAAATTGTAGATGCAGTGGGCCTCGTTGGCGTTGCCGAAATAGGACAGGTTCTCCCGGTTGGGAATATTGGTTTCGGTAATGATCACCGCGTTGGGGTCCGCGTATTCGATCAGGGTGCGCAGCAAGCGCACTATCTCGTGAGTCTCCTCCAGGTTGATGCAGCTGGTGCCGATTTTCTTCCACAGGAAGGCAACGGCGTCCAGGCGGAAAATGCGCACGCCCATATCCAGGTAGAAGCGCACTATATCCACTATCTCCAGCAGCACTTGCGGGTTGCGGAAATCCAGGTCTATCTGGTCGTGTCCAAAGGTGCACCAGACGTATTCGGTGGCGTCGCCCCGGGATACTGCGCGCAGCAGCGGCGTGGTCCTCGGCCGCACCACGCCGGAGAGCCTTTCTCTGGTATCCTGGGCGTTGGGGTCTACGGTAAAGAAGTAGTCGTCGCCCGGCGATCTGCTTTCCTGGTAATTGATAAACCACTGGTGCTCGGAGGAACAGTGGTTGACGACCAGGTCTGCCATCAGGTGAAAGTCAGTGCTGATGCGCAGTATATCGCTCCAGTCCCCCAGACTCGGATTCACCTGCTTGTAATTGATCACCGCGAAGCCGTCGTCGCTGGAGAAGGGGAAGAAGGGCAGTATGTGCACGCTGTTGATCAGCATGGTGAAGTGGGTCTTGAGGAAGTGATGCAGCGCCTTCAGCGGGTGCTGTTTCTCGCTGAGGATGGTGTTGCCATAGGTGATCACCAGCACATCGGTTTCATCCCACAGGTTTTTGTGCGGTAGGGGACTCTGGCAGTCCTCGTCCAGCCGCATCACTTGCATCAGCCGCTGCGCCAGGGATTCACCGTCCTGTTGCGGGTAGATCACCGCCAGGTGATCGTACAGTTTCTTGAGGATGACTTCCCGCGAGCTTTCCTGTAGAGGTGTTTGAGTCATAGGTTTCCGCCGCTGTTATTTGCTGTATTCCTCGAAGTCCGCTTCCACCGCCGCCTGCAGCTCGTGCAGGAAGCCCGGCGCCGCGCTGGTTATCCGGCTCCAGCTGGGAATGAACGGGGTTTCCATCGGGTTTTCCAGGAAGGCCTGGCCGGCTTTCATCAGGTTCTGGGCGAACAGTTCCACCGTTTGCTCTTCGCGGTGAATGTCAAAATTCAGACCGTTGATGATAGCGTCATTGCGGTAGGTTTCCACGAAATCCAGCGCGACGCGGAAGTAGGTGGCCTTGATGGAGCGGAAGATCTCGCTGGAGAAGACGATACCCTGGGTGGCCAGTTTGCGGAACAGGGACTTGGCGATGTCGATGGACATCTTCGACAGGCCCGCGTGCTCGTCGCCGAAGGATACCGGCTGGTGCTTGTGATCGTAGCGGTGGGCGATGTCCACCTGGCACAGGTGGTTGGTGGAGAAGTTGCGGTACATCTCCGACAGCACGCCGATTTCCAGGCCCCAGTCGCTGGGGATGTGCAGGTCGTTGATCACGTCGCGGCGGAAGGAGAATTCACCGGCGAGCGCGTAGCGGAAGCTGTCCATGTAGGTGAGATAATCGGTGTGGCCGTAGATTTTTTCCAGGGTGCGGATCAGCGGCGTGACCAGCAGCCGGCAGACGCGACCGTTGATCTTTCCCGCGGAGACCCGCGAATAAAACCCCTTGCAGAATTCGTAGCTGAAATTCGGGTTGGCCACCGGGTAAAACAGCCGCGCCAGCAGCATGCGGTTGTAGGTGAGGATATCGCAGTCGTGCAGTGCCACCGCCTCCCCCCGGCCGGAGGCGAGGATATAGCCGAGGCAGTACCAGACGTTGCGCCCCTTGCCGGGCTCCAGCGGCGCCAGGCCGCGCTCCTCCAGTTTTGCATCCAGTTCGCGCAGGCGCGGGCCGTCGTTCCAGAGCACGCGCACGTGCTGGGGCAGGCAGCGGAACTGGGCCAGCGCATCCCGGTACTGGGATTCGTCGGCGCGGTCCAGGCCTATGACGATTTCCGACAGATAGGGCACCTGGACCAGCTCGTCGAGAATTTTTGGCAGCGCCTCTCCCTCCAGTTCCGAGTAGAGCGAGGGCAGCAACAGCGACATGGGGCGCTGGTGGGAGAACTCCAGCAGCTCGCGCTCCATTTCCTCCAGCGGGCGGTCGCATAAATTATGCAGGGTGGTGATGGATCCATTCTGGAAAAAATCGGTCACGGGGAACTCCTGGTTGGCTTGGATTTCTCGTTTTCTCGCGCTGATTCAACGGTCTCGGGTCTTGTGGTTGTCTCTACTGCGAGTGCCGGGCGCGCGCTGCGCTTGGATATCGCGGCGCGCGCCCGCGGGAGCTGGTGCTACGGAAACAACGGCTCGATGATTTCCCTCCAGCCCGCGGGCCCGGTGGCCTGGCTGAGCATCACCTGTCGCTCCGGGGTCGCCTCCAGTTCCGGCGGCGGACTGTGTGGTGCGCGGACGATGGCCGCGATATCCGCCACTTTCAGCATATCCAGGTCGTTGGGGCTGTCGCCGGCGGCGATCAGCCGGTAGTCGGTGTGGCGATATCGGCGATAGCAATCCAGTAATTTGAGTGTGGCTCTTCCCTTGTCCGTGGCGCCGAGCAGGTGCAGGAAGCGGCCGCCCTGCAGGGTGGAGAGGCCGGCGCCGCGGGCGCGGGCGGCAAAAGCCTGTTTTTCCCCTTCGCTGCCGCGCCACAGCAGCGGCTCCGAATAGTCGCGGTTCTGCGCCGCGCGCGCCTGTTCGTCGCTCAGGCCGGTGGCCTCGATGATTTCTTCGCGGGAGGCGGCGGAGAAGCTCAGGTAGGGCGCGCCGTTTTCCGCGGCGTCCCGTTGCAGGAAGGCGAGCAGGCTTGCGCGCGACGAGCCGGTTTCGATGATGTGGAAATGTTCCCGCGCCTTTGCCGCGGGGGGCATTTCGGCGAAGTAACCGCCGGGAATGCAGACAGCGGAGCCGTTCTCCACGATAAACGGATGGCGGTTGTGCAACTGGCGGCGGATTTCCAGCATTTCCGCAAAGGTCTTGCTGCTGTTGAGAATCACCGGGACCCGCCGCTGTTCCAGCCGCCGCAGCAGCCCGTCGACCTCGCGGTGGGAGTAGTCGTAGTGGTCCAGAAGTGTGCCGTCCAGGTCGCTGACGATCAGCCAGTGTCCCTCGGGTGGATTATTTTGTGTCATCACCAGTAGAGCTGCGCCTTTTTGAATCCCTTTTCAGATCTTTCATTGTGATTATTTCTATTCCAAAAATAGTGCCAGTCGGGAATTATGAGCCAGGGCGGGGCCCGGGCACCGCCAAATGGCGCGATAAGGGACGGGGATTTGGGGAGTGGCGCATCAGATTGGTGTGTAACGCTGGCAGTAATTTTTCCGGCGCCCCAATTTGGTGCAAGACTTGGGTATCCGTGGCGGGCACAATACATTCTTGTGTACCGGGTGAACTTGCAGTGGAGGGCGCGCCGTGGCCCAGGCCAAACCGAAGCGCTGGTCAAAGAAGGTGGCGGAAACCAGCGACGCGCTGGATCTGGAGCCGGGTGTCTTTACCCTGAAAGACCCGCGCGCCATAGCCCGTTCCCTGAAACGCTCGGCGGAGCGGAGTAAGCGGCGCAAGGCCGAGCCCTTTCGCTCGGCCATGTCGATGCTGAATTACTACATCAACCGCGCCGGGCGCAATCTGCCGGATGCTCAGCGCAAGCGGCTGGAGACGGCCAAGGACGAGCTGCGCAAACTGTACGGCCGGGCGCCGCGCGGGACTTAAAGAGATCTTGTGGGAGCCGGCCCTTGTTGGCGAAGGCCATGGCTATGCAACGGTGGCCTTCGCCAGTGGGCGCTGAATTGGTGCTGAATGGCGGGGGTCGCTCCTACAAAGGGGGTCAGGGTGCCTGACAGGCCAGGCAGCGCACGTAGAGGGCGCGGGGGTCGCGGTAGCCCTGCAGCTCGGCGATGGGGGCCAGCGCCGGCCGCAGTGTGTTGAGCCAGGCCCCCAGGGGCAGGTTGGCCTCGAGGGTGTCGGCGAAAGTGGCGGCGATGCGGGCGTCCACATTGTCCGCCAGGGCGCGCAGGAGTTTCTCTCCCGGTGTCAGTTCGCGCTGTATTTCCACCACTTCGTACTGTTCCAGGTCGACCAATTGGGCGGCGCCGGCGATGGCGTCGTTGAGGTTGCCCAGTTCATCCACCAGCCCCAACTGCTGGGCGGCGCGGCCGGTCCACACCTGGCCCTGGGCGATCTTGTGCACCTCTTTCGGTGTGCTGCCGCGGGCCTCGGCGACGATGCGCAGGAAGCGCGCATAGGTGTTCTCCACACCTTGCTGCAGCACGCTGGCGGCGGCTTCCGGCAGGGGCCTGTCCAGGCGCATGGTGCCGGCCAGGTCCGAGGTGCCGACGCCGTCGTTGTAGATGCCGAGGCTCTCCAGGGACTCCTCGAAGGTGGGGAAGGCGCCGAAGACGCCGATGGAGCCGGTGATGGTGGAGGGCGATGCCCAGATACGGTCGCCGCCGGTGGCGATCCAGTAGCCGCCGGAGGCGGCGACGCTGCCCATGGAAATGACCACCGGGATATCCGCCTCGCGGGTGGCGAGCAGTTCCTGGCGGATGGACTCGGAGGCGAAGGCGGAGCCGCCGCCGCTGTCGATGCGCAGCACCAGGGCCTTGACCTGCTTGTCCCGCGCCTTGGCGATCAATTGGCCGAGCGTCTCGCTGCCGATCTGGCCCGCCGGCGCCTCGCCGTCGACGATGGCGCCGCTGGCGGAGATCAGGCCTATCCTGGCGGCTTCCATGCCGGGTTTGGGAATCTGGGTGAGTTTCTGGCTGCGCAGGTAGGCGAGGGCGTCGATGGACTTGTAGTTCTGTTCTTTGTTGCCGGCGCCGATGGTTTCCCGGAGTTCATCGATGGCCACGCGGCGGCTGGCGAGTTGGTCCACCAGCTTGTTGGCCAGCGCGGCCTCGGCCCAGCTGCCTTCGTGCCGCTGCAACTGCTGGGGCAGTTCATCGATAAAGGCGTCGATGGTTTCCGGCGGCAGGTTGCGCAGCCCGGTGACCTGCTCCGTGTATTCGCTCCAGAGTTCGTGCAGCCAGCGCTGGTTGTTCTCCCGCGAGGCGGGGGACATGTCGTCGCGGGTGTAGGGTTCGATAAAGTCCTTGTAGTCGCCCACGCGGAAGACGTGGAAATTGACCTTGAGCTTGTCCAGGGCGCTCTTGAAGTAGTTGCGGTAGGCGCCGAAGCCGGTGAGCAGCACGGAACCCATGGGGTTGAGGTAGACCTTGTCGGCGTGGCTGGCGAGGAAGTACTGGGCCTGGGTGTAGTTATCGCCCACGGCGTAGATGGGTTTGTCGGCGGCCTTGAAGCGCTGCAGCGCCGCGCCCACTTCCTCCAGCTTGCTCAGGTTGGCGCCCACCAGGTAGTCCAGTTCCAGCACCAGGGATGAGATGCGATTGTCCTTGGCGGCGTTGTCGATGGCGTCCACCAGGTCCTTGACCCGGACCTCCGTCGGCCCCGGCGGGCCCCCGAGGAAGCCCGGCAGGGTGGTGGGCTGGGACAGTTCGTCGACGAGGAAGCCGGTGGGGGCGACCTTGAGGGCGGCGCCCTGGGGGACGGCCAGCCGCTCTTCCTTGCCGAACAGGGCGATGCCGATAAACAGCAGCAGCAACAGGAACAGCAGGTTGGTGAACAGGCGCCGCAGCCAGGTGATGGCGCCGCCGATGGCGCCGAAGAAGCTGCGGACAAGTCCTTTTCGGTGGGTTGTGTCAGTCAAACCTCAACACTCCTTGGGCAGTTTGTTGTTCGGGCGTAACGATTCGCCCGTGTGACGTTGAATCGAGGCCGGTGGCCTTCGCATCAAGCTTCGGTATTCTTTCCCGAGTCCCGAGTCCCGAGTCCCGAGTCCCGAGTCCTGGGGATGAGTAAAAACCTTCGGGCTCTCCGTCCAGTCTGCAGGATTCACCGCATACGCTGCCAGCGGCTGGCCATCATCGCAGAGAAGAACAGGGTAAGGCTTAACACCAATAATACGCCATGCTGCCAGCCGCGGCCGGGCATCATTACGTCGACAATCGCGGCGGTAATATAGAGCAGCAGGATAAAACAGAGCCACAGGTAGCTGCGGGTGTGATTTTTCAGCAGTCCGGGCAGCACCAGCAGCAGGGGCACCGTTTGCAGTATCCACCACTTGATGGAGCCGCCGGGCAGGAACAGGTTCCAGGCGGCGAACAGCAGTATCAGGCCGATATAGCAGGCCCAGTTCAGGCGCCGGGCGACGCGCAGCTTGCGTGCTGCATTGTTTTTGCCGGCGGCGCTCACGCGGGATTCCCCAGGCTGCGCGCCAGCTTACCGATGCGACCGCCCAGGGCGCGGCACAGGGTGATTTCGTCTTCGCTCAGTGTGCCGCCGTCGCTGCCGCCGGACCAGTGGGAGGCGCCGTAGGGGGTGCCGCCGCTCCTGGTGTGCGTCAGCGCCGCCTCGGAGTAGGGGATGCCGGCGATCACCATGCCGTGGTGCAGCAGCGGCAGCATCATGGAGATCAGGGTGCTCTCCTGGCCGCCGTGGAGGCTGCCGGTGGCCGTGAAGACGGCGGCGGGCTTGCCGGACAGGCTGCCCTCCAGCCATATATCGCTGGTCTGGTCGAGGAAGTAGCGCAGCGGCGAGGCCATGTTGCCAAAGCGGGTGGGGCTGCCGAGCAGCAGGCCGGCGCAGTCGCGCAGGTCGTCGCTGGTGCAGTAGGGGGCGCCTTCATCGGGTACCGGCGGCAGGCTGGCCTCTGTGTCCGGGGACACGGTGGGGACGGTGCGCAGCCGCGCGGCGATGCCGGTGGACTCGACGCCCCGGGCCAGTTCCGCGGCCATCCGGGCGGTGGCGCCGTTGCGGCTGTAGTAGAGGATCAGTACGTAGGCTTCCGCATCCCGCGCCATTAAAGCAGCTCCAGCACATTTTCCGGCGGGCGGCCGAGCACGGCCCTGTCACCCTTCACCACGATCGGGCGCTGGATCAGGATCGGGTGCTGCACCATGGCGTCGATCAGCTGTTGTTCGCTCAGGCTCTTGTCCTTCAACTGCAGTTCCTTGTATGCGTCCTCGCCGCTGCGCAGCAGGTCGCGCGCGCCGATGCCGAGCTTTCGCAACAGTTCGGCCAGGGCCTTTGGGGAGGGGGGTGTCTCCAGGTAGAGAACCACTTCGGGCTCGATGCCCTTGGCCTGGAGCAGCTGCAGGGTCTGGCGGGATTTTGAACAGCGGGGGTTGTGGTAAATCGTCCACATTGTGGCGGTATCCTGTTAAGGTTTGGCGTATTCTAACCGAATAATGTTTGGGAGTTCTAAGTCGGCCGGGACTTTCCCTGCGGGCGCTTTTCTGTAGGAGCGAATGAACGGGGCTCAGAAAGGCCCGGTTCGCTTGGTTGACGCTCCGGGCGGCCCTGCTGCCGGTGGCCGTCCGGTAAACAGCCTCATCGGCAATCGTTTCCCGGACGGCCCCCGGCAGCAGGGCCTTCGCATCGGCTTTATGTCGCATTACCTGGATTTTGGGATTGAACTCTCGAATTCAACAATAAGAAACGGAAACCATAATGACGGAACTGGTACACCGCTGGCGTCGCTTCTTCACCTCCCTGTGGACGCTGTTCAACGAAAAGAACTGCCGCCAGAACGCCGCGGCGCTCACATATATGACGCTGTTTGCGATAGTGCCGCTGGTGACGGTCAGCTATGCGATGCTGTCGCTGTTCCCGGATTTCGCCGGCCTGGAGAGCAGGCTGCAGGTGCAGATCTTCTCCCACTTCGTGCCGGAGAGCGGGCGCGAGGTGCAGGAGTACATCAGCAGCTTCTCCTCCCAGGCCCAACGTCTCACCGGCGTGGGTATTGGCATACTGCTGGTGACCGCGGGGCTGATGCTGCGCAATATCGAGGTGACTTTTAACGCGATCTGGGATATCCCCCGCGGGCGCAGCGGCGTTTCCAGTTTCCTGCTCTACTGGGCCATCCTCAGCCTGGGGCCAATCCTGCTCGGCGCCGGCCTCGCGGCCACCACCTACCTGTTTTCGCAGAAGATGTTCCTGCCCGAGGGCGATACCCTGGGCATCCTGCCGGTGGCGCTGAGGGTGTTGCCTTGGATCTTTACCGCCATCGCCTTCACGCTGCTGTTTATCGCCGTGCCCAACTGCAGGGTGCCCCTGCGCCACGGCCTGGTGGGTGGGGTGATCACCGCCTTTGCTTTCGAGGTGGCGAAAAACCTGTTCGGGGTGATCGTCGCGCGCAGTTCGGTGCAGGTCGTTTATGGGGCCTTTGCCTTTGTGCCGCTGTTTTTGATCTGGATCTACCTGATGTGGATGATCGTACTGGCGGGCTGTGTGCTGGTGCGCACCCTGACGGCCTACCACGCGGCCACCCAGGGCAGGAAGTATTCCGACGTGGTGGCCACGCTGGTGCTGCTGTGGGAGTTTTTCAAGAAATACCAGCGCGGCCAGCCGCTGCGCGAGCAGGATATTTCCCGCGCGGGTATCAAGCCCGCCCAGTGGCGGCGCATCCGCCAGGTGCTGCAGGACCACAAGCTGGTCACCCAGACGGAGCGCAACGACCATGTGCTGCTGAGGGACCTGGATTCCATTTCGCTGATGGAGTTGGTCAACTGGCTGAACCCGGCCCCTATACCCAGCTACAGTCACCGCGAACTGCACAGCCAGCCCTGGTACGCGGAAGTCGAGCAGCGCTTTGCGGATTCGCAGAAATTTGCCGGCGAACAGCTGGCGCTGGACCTGGGCGAGCTGTTTCGCCAGGCCTTGGAAAAGGCGTCGGAAACAAAGGCAGAAGGTGGTGCAGGTGGCGAATCTGGCGGTAAAGATGAGAAAGGCAAAGACAGGCGTGGAGGAGGCAAGAGTGGTTCCGGCAATGGCAAGGCGAAAGCCGAGGATGACCCGGCGGGCAGCCTGTCTGTGGTTGGCCGTCGCAATAAGCGGTTGTGACAGGGGCGCCGCACAACTGGCGGATATCCACGGCAAGCCTGTAGAGCCCGCCGGCAGGGTGCTGCTGGTCAACTACTGGGCCGAGTGGTGCAAACCCTGCCGGCAGGAAATCCCGGAACTCAATCACTTCGCCCGCCACGTGGACGGAGTCTTGGTGGTCGGCGTCAATTACGATCAACTGCCGGCGGAGAAGACCCTGGCACAGGTGGAAAAACTGGGCATCGAGTTTCCGGTGCTGGCCGCGGAGCCGGCCGGGCGCTGGGGACAGCCCCTCCCCGAGGTTTTGCCCACGACTTTGGTGATCGACGCGGATGGTCGGTGGCGGCAGACCTTGGTCGGACCGCAAACCGGGGAAAGCCTGGAGCAGGCGGTGAGAAACCTGCAGGGCGGTGGCTAGTGTGGTGTTGCATTCTGATTGAGACTTGACCGACGCTCGACTGTAGCCCGGATGGAGCGAAGCGGAATCCGGGGGTGCCCCGGATTCCGGTGCTCCGCACCTCCATCCAGGCTACGCAATTACCGGAATTAAAAGCGCGGCTTCGCTGTTAGGATGCCGGCCACATTTTTATCCCCAGTGCCTTGGAGCGGGATTCGCCAAACATGCATTTCAGTTCGTTACTTCTGCTGTTCCTTTTCATTTTTCTACTCTGGCCGCTGAACCGCTGGCACAGGAAGCGGCAGTCGCTGGCCCCGGCGGTATTCGCCGGGCTGTTGTTGGGCGTGCTGTTCGGCAGCCTGCTGCAGCTGGCGCGGGGCTGGGGCGCGGTACCGGCGGAAATACTGCCGTGGATCGAGATGCTCGGCGACGGCTATGTAAATCTGCTGCACCTGCTGGTGATGCCGCTGGTGCTGGTATCGATTCTCGCCGCCGTGGTCAAGGTGAGCCACACCCAGGCCCTGGGCAAGATCAGTGTTTCGGTGCTGGCGGTGCTGCTGGGCACCACCGCCATCGCCGCCCTGGTCGGTGTAATGATGGCGCAGCTGTTCGATCTCTCTGCCGCCGGCCTGGTGGAAGGCGCGCGCGAGTCGGCGCGGGCGGAGGTGCTGAACCAGCGTATCGGCCGGGTCGAGGGCCTGGGCATTCCGGAAATCCTGGCTTCGTTCATTCCCAAAAATATCTTTTACGACCTCGCCGGCAGCCGCGATACCTCCGTGATTGCGGTGGTTATCTTCGCCGTGCTGCTGGGTCTGGCTGCCCTGGCGGTGCGCCGGGAGTTTCCGGAAGAGGGGGTGCAGATCGAGAATTTCGTCCATGTGTCCCAGGTGTGGATAATGAAACTGGTGCGCCTGGTAATGGCCTTCACCCCCTACGGCGTCATGGCCCTGGTGGCCGGCCTGATCGCCAAATCCAGTTGGGCGGATATCGTCAACCTTTTCAGCTTCGTCGTGGCCTCCTTTGCCGCCATTGCGCTGATGTTCCTGGTGCACGGACTGTTGCTGTTGGTGAACGGGATCAGCCCGCTGCACTATTTTGCCAAGGTGTGGCCGGTGCTGGTGTTCGCCTTCAGCTCCCGCTCCAGCGCCGCCACCATTCCGCTGAATGTGGAAACCCAGGTGGATGAGCTGCGCAACTCTCCAGCCATCGCCAACTTCTCCGCCTCCTTCGGCGCTACCATCGGCCAGAACGGCTGCGCCGGCATCTACCCGGCGATGCTGGCGGTGATGGTGGCGGTGCCCATGGGCATCGACGTGCTGGACCCGGTGTGGCTCGCCACCCTGGTGGCGGTGGTGGTGATCAGCTCCTTCGGCATCGCCGGCGTCGGCGGCGGTGCCACCTTCGCCGCGCTGGTGGTGCTGCCGGCCATGGGCCTGCCGGTCACCATCGCCGCGCTGCTGATCTCGGTGGAACCGCTGATTGATATGGCACGCACCGCGCTGAACGTCAACGGCGCCATGACCGCGGGTACGCTGACCCAGCGCTGGCTGGGGGATGAGGTGCCGGGGGCGGAGATTATCGAGGGGTAGGCGCTTATTGCCCCGCTGGAGCAAATTGTTTAACCTCCAGTCGAATATTTTTAACCGGAGTCCAGTGAAAGGGACTCGTATCGGATCGGCGCGTGATAAAAATAAAGGAACTGCGCAGGGAGTACGGCGATGGAGATGCCAGGGTGGTGGCGCTCTCCGGGGTTTCCCTGCATATCGAAAAAAACGAATTCGTCGCGGTGATGGGCCCGTCCGGGTCCGGCAAGTCGACGCTGATGAATATCCTCGGCTGCCTGGACCAGCAGACCGCCGGCCAGTACTGGCTCGACGGGCGCGAGGTAGCCAGCTTCGACGATGAATCCCTGTCGGCCATCCGCAATCGCCATATCGGCTTTATCTTCCAGACCTTCCACCTTCTGCCGCGCCTGACCGCGCGACAGAATGTCATGTTGCCGCTGCGTTTTTCCGAAGAGGGCTTGGAAAATGCCGGCGAGCGCGCCGTGGAGATGCTCGGGCGGGTGGGGCTCGGCCACCGGATCGATCACCGCCCCTTTGAGATGTCCGGCGGCCAGCGTCAGCGGGTCGCCATCGCGCGGGCGCTGATCAACCGGCCGAAAGTCATTTTCGCCGATGAACCCACTGGCAATCTCGACAGCAAAACCTCCGAGGAAATTCTCGAACTGCTTAGCGCCCTGCATCGCGAGGGGCAGACGATAGTGCTGGTCACCCACGAGCGGGAAGTGGCGGAGCGCGCCCAGCGCCTGATCCGTATGAGCGACGGCGCGGTGGTGGAGGACTCGAAATGTTGCGCTTAGAGGCTGTTCATAATCTCCTCACGAGGTTGGCAGACCGGGTGGGATGGCCCCTTGCGGGACCTTTCACGGCCATGGATGGCCGTGGAGAGCGTACAGGGACGTATTCACAGCGTGTCCCGCAAGGGGCCATCCCACCCGGTCACCCTGCAGAACGCAAGATTATGAACAGGCCCTTAGCCCTCCTGTTGCTGGTGTCGGTGCCGGCGCTGGCTGGAGAGGCGCCGCTGCTACTGGGAGGAGAAGTGCGGGCGGAAAAGAGCCAGGCTTTTTTCTCCCCGATGACCGACAACTGGCGGGTGGAGGTGCAGTGGTTGATGCCGGAAGGGCAGGTGGCCGAGCCCGGCGAAATCGTGGCGGTTTTTGACGGCGCGGCCATCCAGGGGGAAATCGAGTCGGAAACCGTCGCGCTGGACACCGCCCGCGAAAAACTGCAGAAAGACGAGAGCGCGAACGCGCAGACGGTGCTGGAAAAACAGTTCGCCCTCGAGCGCGCGGAGTTGTTGCTGAAAAAGGCTGGCATCGATGCCGCCGTGCCCAAACAATACCTGAGCGCCTACGAGTACGATTCCTACCAGGTCGCGAAAAAAGAGGCCGAGGCCAATGTACGCAAGGCGCGTGAGGAACTGGCCCAGGCGCGGCTGACCCGGGAAGTCGCCGCGAAGAAACAGCGGATCAAGATCGAATCTTCCCAGGCCAAACTGGAGTACAAGCGCGCGCAACTGGCTTCCATGACCCTGCGCGCCGAGCGTGCCGGCCCGGTGCTCTACGGCAAACACCCCTGGACCGGCGAGCGGGTGTTCGTGGGCATGACCGCCCAGCCCGGTTGGCTGATCGCAGAGATTCCCTCCCTGAGCGATCTCTACATTGAAGCCTGGCTGCACGAGATAGATATCGACCGGGTGCGCGAGGGGCAGGCCGCCGAACTCATTTTCGATTCGCGCCTCGACCGCAGTTTCCGAGCTGAACTCGCCGATATCGCCACCCAGCCGCAGCAGCGACAGGAGCCGGGGCTCTACTACCGGCTGGTATTCAGATTCACCGAACCGCCGGAGATGGAGTTACTGCCCGGCATGGGAGTGCGCATTGAATTCCCGGAGGCCCAGTGATGAAAGGGCAAATTGCCTTGCTGGCGCTGTTCCTTGCCGCCTGTAGTGGGGAGCAGGGCGAAAAAATTTCCGCGGCGGAGCGGATTGCCCTGCAGCCGATCCCCGGCGAGCTGGAATCCGAGCGATCCGTTACGATGGCGCCGCCGTCGATCACGCGCATGTGGCAGTACAGTATCAAACGCATGGTGGCGGAAAATGCCCAGGTGGAGAAGGGTACCGTGGTGATCGAGTTCGACGATAAGCCGGTGCGCGAAAAACTGATCGAGAAGCAGTCCGAACTGAAACAGCTGCGCAGTGAACTCAACAACACCATCCTGAAGGAAGAACAGACGGCCAAAGACGACGTCCTGGCCATCGAGGAAAAGCGCGCGGAGTTCGAAAAAGCCGAGCGCCGCGCCGGGATTCTCGATCAATCCATGTCGAGAAACGAGCGCGAGAAGGCCGCCATCGATTTCGAGATAGCCACCAACGACCTGCAACTGGCCCGCGAACTCGCCGAAATGCACAAGCGCACCGGCGCCCTGCGCATTTCCATGGCCAGGCACAAGGTGGAGCGGGCCGAGGGCGAGGTGGCGGTGCTGCAGGCGGAGGTCGACAAGCTCAAGGTGAAGGCGCCCATCGGCGGCCTGGTGCAGTACGTCGCCAACTGGAACGGGGAAAAGCCTTCCGAAGGCGAGTCCGTACGTTTCGGCCAGCCGGTGTTGCAGATCTCCGACCTTCGCCGCATGCAGGTGCGCGCCCAGGCCGACGAAGTGGACAAGCCCTACCTGGCCGCCGGCGCGGAAGTCGAGGTGGTGATCGACGGCGCGCGGGGGATGACGCGGCGCGGCCGTATCGTCGAGCTGGGCCGCGTGGTGCGCGATCGCGCCAGCGGCGACCGGCGCCGGGTGATCGACCTGCTGGTGGGCCTGGAGGCGGGCGGCACTGAGGGGTTGAAGCCCGGCATGACCGCGTCCCTCTCGGTAAAGACCTCCGTGGGCGGAAAACCGGCCGTGCGCGTCGGGGAGGAAGCCGAGTGAAGGGCAGCTCTGAAAATCGTCATGCCCGCGAACGCGGGAATCCGGAAACGCCGTGGCTACTGGACCCGTGCGTGAGCTTCGCTGCTCTAAGAACCTGTTTGAGATCTTCAAAAAAACCGGCCTCCGTGCCGGAGCAGGGTGGGGTACCGCTTTCCGGGACACGCCGTGCATCCATCCCTGGAGGCTTGTCGGCGAGGTCCCTCTCGCCAACAGTCCCGGAAAGCGGTCCCCCACCCTGCTCTGATAGCTTCTTGCGAGATTCCAAACAGGTTCCAACGAGTCGCGGGGGTGACGGGAAACGCATTTTTAGCGGTGCCCTGAAGTTGTCGGCGGCAATGGCACTGGGTGCGGCGCTGCTCCTCGCGGGCTGCGTCGAGAAAAGTTCCGGACCGCTGCTGTATCACGTCCGCTACAGCGAGCGGGAGGCGCTGGTGTCCGCGCGGGGTGAACTGGAGGCGGAGTCCTCCACTGCGATACAGGCGCCGGTCTCGGGTCCGCCGAAATTTATCGCCTGGCTGGCGCCCGAGTACTCGCGAGTAGTAAAGGGCGATGTGATCGTGCGCTTCGATGGCGAGCAGATGCGTCGAGAACGGATTGTCACCGGCGGTGAGCTGGCCCAGGCCGAGGAGGACCTGCGCGAGAAGCGCGGCGCCCTGGACACGGAGCAGATGGCGATACTGGCGGATATGGGCCAGGTGTCGGTGGAGAAGGATTTTGCCGAGCGGTTTGCCATAGAGGACGACCGCCTCAAGTCGCGCCTGGAAATCCTCGAGGACCAGCTCGACACCCGCTACCTGCAGTCCTGGCTCGATTATCTCGGCTGGAAAAACCAGCGCTTTGCCACCAGTGCCGAGGGCGAGGTGGCGGTGCTCGCGGTGCAGCAGCAGAAGCACGGTGCCAAGCTGGCGCGGTTGGACGAGGGCCTGTCCGAACTGGAAATCGTCGCGCCCCACGACGGCCTGCTCACCTATGCCGCCAACTGGCGCGGGGAAAAACCCCAGGTGGGCAGCCAGGTCTGGCCAGGGCACAAGGTGGCCAACCTGCCGGACATCCGCGTGATGCAAGCGCGGCTGTGGGTGCCCGAGCGGGAGGCCATCGGCCTCGCCGAGGGGCAGGCGGTCACTGTCTGGTCTGAGACGCAGCCGCAGCAGCGTTTCGCCGCTTCCGTAAAGAGTGTCAGTGCGGCGCCGGCCACCATCGTGCGGGGCGACCCACAGAAATTCTACGAAGTGGTGGCGGCCTTCGACGAGCAACACCCGCGGCAGTTCAAACTCGGCCGCGGCGTGCGCGCCGAGATCCGCGTCGCCGCGCCCGGGCGGCGACTCGAGATACCGGCGCAGAGCCTGTTCCGGGACAGCGGCGGGTCCTATGTCTACCTGTACCGGCAGGGCGGTTTCCAGCGCCGCGATGTGACCCCCGGGCGGGCCACGCCGACCCATATCGAGATCACCGCGGGGCTGGCCCCCGGTGACAGCATCGCCCTGAACGAGGTTTCCGCAGGCGGCCCGGCCGGGGAGGTGGAGTAGTGAGCGCAATGGAGCAAAACGGGATGGAAAAAGAGGCCGCGGGATTCCCCCTCGCGGGCTTGTTTGCGGCCCGCGGCGGCCGGGCCCTGCTCGCCAGCTTCCGCGAGGCGCTCGCCGAACTGTCCCAGCACAAACTGCGCACACTGCTGACCCTGCTGGGGATGATTTTCGGGGTCGGCGCGGTGATCGCCATGCTTAATATCGGCAAAGGCGCCGAGCGCGAGGCGCTGCGCATGATCGAGACCATGGGGCTCAACAACCTGATCGTGCAGAGCCCCGAACCGGAGCGGGAGGAACTCTACGAACAGCGCAAGCAGTCGGCCGGCCTCAGCCTGCGCGACGGCGAGGCGGCACTGGCCACGCTGGATTTCGTCGAGGCCTTCGCCGCGCAAAAATCCCTCGAGACCTACAGCCTGTTCAGCCGTTTCGGCAAGAGCGGGGCCGCGGCCACCGGAGTCAGCCCGGCCTTCTTTCGCATGTCCCCCTTCCGGCTCTCCGCCGGCCGCCTGATCGGCGACGAGGACGAACGGCGCTTCGCCCAGGTGGCAGTGCTGGGGGAGTCGGTGGCGCGACAGCTGTTCCCCGGGCGCCCCGTGGTGGGCGGGCGCATCAAGGTCAACCATCTCTGGTTTACCGTGATCGGCGTGCTGGATTCGCCCTTTGTCGAGGGCGCGGAATTCGAGGGCGTGCGCCTGGGCGCGGAGCAGGAGCAGGTCTTTATTCCCTTCGCCACCGCCCTGCAGCGCTTTCCCCACCAGCCGCTCGCCGCGGAGGTGAGCCAGCTCAAATTCCAGCTCGCCGGCGGCACCGACGCCCGCGAGGCGGCGCTGGCCATCACCCATTTGCTCGACCGCCGCCACAACAAGGTGAAGGATTTCACCATGGTGGTGCCGGCGGCGCTGATGGCGCAGAAGATGGAGACCCAGGCCATCTTCAATATCGTTATGTCCTGTGTTGCCGGCATCTCGCTGCTGGTGGGCGGCATCGGCATCATGAACATCATGCTCGCCACCGTGCTGGAGCGCACCAGCGAGATAGGCCTGCTGCGCGCCGTCGGCGCCACCCGGCGGGACATCCGCACCCAGTACCTGGTCGAGAGCTTCACCATTGCCGTCCTCGGCGGCCTGCTGGGTATCCTCTTCGGGCTATTGCTCTCGGAGGTCATCGCCCTCTACGCCGGCTGGGCCGTTTCCTGGTCGCTGGGCGCGATACTGCTGTCCTTTACCGTCTGTGCGGCCATCGGGTTGCTGTTCGGCGTCTACCCGGCGGTTGAGGCCTCGCGGCTGAATCCCATCGATGCGCTGCAGAGTGACTGACGCGCTGCCTGTACTAGTGCCGGGGTTGAGCGCTGGCAAGGGCTCGCCGCAGTTCAGCTTCGATTCAGTCCCGCCGCCTTAAGCTTCTGCCGTCAATGACCAACTGGAGACGGATCGTGAAACTCTACAAGCAGCTTCTGGTGGGTGCGCTGGTGGCCGGGCTGGTGGGCTTCAGTGCCTGGGCCAGCGCCGGGGACGGCCGCTACTACTACCCGGACGACGGCTACGACTATGCCCCGGTTACTGGGGTGACCCCGATATACACCGATGTGCAGGTGCGCACCCCGCGCACCCAGTGCTGGGACCAGCAGGTGGCCTACCGGCAGCCCGGCTCCCCCGCCGGTGCGTTGATCGGCGGCCTGATCGGTGCCGCGGTGGGCAATAAGGCCGGCCGCCACGGCCATCACCACGGGTGGCGCTATCACCACCGCGGCAACCGCGGTGCCGCCACGGTGGCGGGGGCCGCAGTGGGCGCGCTGATCGGCAATGAGATCAGCCGTGCCAACGCGCCCACCCAGTATGTCACCGAACAGCGCTGCCAGGTGGTGGATGAATTTACCACGCAACGCGAACTGGTCGGATACGACGTCCGCTACCGTTATAATGGCCGGGAATATCTGACTCGCACGGACCAGCACCCGGGCGATAGAATCAGGGTCCGCGTCGAGGTCTCACCGGCCTGGTGAGAGAAGCTTCGGCCCTGAAGGACAGAGTTTCGCGTACCCACAGGAGTTGCACCGTGAAATTAGACCGCGCCGCCCGGCGGCCGACCCGTGTTGTATTCGCATTGTTGCTCAGTATCTGCGCCGCGCCGCTGCAGGCGGAGGCGGGCGCGGTCTACGACAGGGATCATTTCCACCCCGGGTACCTGCGGGTGCAACAAAAGGAAATCTCCCGCGACCAGGCGGCGGCCATCGTCAAACAGCGCTACGGCGGCAAGATACTGGCGATCTCGGAGGCGCAGAGGGACGGCCGCAGCGTGTACCGGGTCAAGGGCCTGTCGGATAAAAGCCAGGTGTACGTGGTCTATGTGGACAAGCAGAGCGGGCGCATTTCCCGATAGGGAAATCAGGGTAGAGAGAGGCGTTAGAGCCCGTTTGAAATCTTCGATCGTCGAGCCAAGTGCGGGGCCGGGTGCGGTGCCTCTTTCCGGGACACGCTGTGAATACATCCCTGTACGCTCGTAATCGGCATCCATGCCTCATACGGTCCCGGAAAGAGGCACCGCACCCGGCCTGGCAAGTCCAGAGTAAGATTCCAAACAGGCTCTTAGCGAAATCCAATGTAATTAGACGCGTTCACGGGTAATCCTGAAGATTTCTGGGGGGTAAGATGCGCGCACTGTTGGTAGAAGATGAAGTGCTGTTGCGACAGCAATTGGCAGATTCCCTGCGCGGCGCCGGCTACACCGTCGACGAGGCGCCGGACGGCGAGGAGGCGCTCTACCTGGGGCGCGAATACCCCTACGACGTGGCGGTGATGGACCTGGGCCTGCCGAAGATGGACGGTATCCAGGTAATACAGACGCTGCGGGGCGAGGACAAACACTTCCCGATCCTGATCCTGACCGCCCGCGGCCACTGGCAGGAGCGGGTGGCGGGCCTCGAGGCCGGCGGCGACGACTACCTGGTGAAACCCTTCCACACCGAGGAGTTGCTGGCGCGCCTGAATGCGCTGGTGCGCCGCTCCGCCGGTTTCTCCTCGCCGACCGTCAAGGCCGGCCCCATCGTGCTGGACACCAGCGCCCAGCGGGTCAGGGTGAACGACACCGAACTGGAGCTGACCTCCTTCGAGTACAAGGTGCTGGAATACCTGATGCTGCACCCGGACGAGGTGGTCTCCAAGACGACCCTCACCGAACATATCTACGAGCAGGACTGCGACCGCGACAGCAACGTGATCGAGGTGTTTATCGGCCGCCTGCGCAAGAAATTCGATGCGGCGGCGCAGCTGAAGCCGATCGAGACGCTGCGCGGCCGCGGCTATCGCTTCGTCGCGCCGGAATAGGCGCGCACCCGGTGTCCTCCTGGTTCCATTCCCTCAAGGGGCGCTTGTCCCTGGTCACCAGCCTGGTGCTGGTGGTCTTCCTGGCGATGGTTTCCGGTGTGTTGCAACACGCCTATCGCAGCTCCCTGGACGAGGCCAAGCAGCGCGAGCTGCAGCTGCATGTGTACACGCTGTTGGCGGTGGCGGAGCCGGAGGGCGACAGCCTGCGCTTCCCGCCGGTGCTGCCGGAGCAGCGCTTCAACCAGCCGGATTCGGGCCTCGTGGGCGCGGTCACCGACCAGCGCGGCCGGGTGATCTGGCGCTCCGCCTCGGCGCTGGCGCTGCCGCAACTGCCGTCCCACCCGCTGCCCCAGGGGCGCCAGGCCTTCGGCGAGGTGAGGTTGCCGGGAGAGGCCGGCCGCTACATCAGCTTCCGCCAGGGGGTGGCCTGGGGCCTGGACAACGAGCAGCAGTTCACCTTCCTGGTGCTGGAGGACGCGGCGCCGTTGGCGGCGCAAATGGAGCAATTCCGCTCCACCCTCTGGCGCTGGCTGGGCCTGGGTGCGCTGCTGCTGGTGCTGACCCAGTGGCTGGTGCTGCGCTGGGGCCTGGCGCCGCTGCGCTCGGTAGCGCGCGCCCTGAAGGCCATGCAGCAGGGCGGCAGCGACCGGCTGGAGGGGCGCTTCCCGCGGGAACTACGGCCGCTGACCGACAACCTGAACCTGCTGATTGAGAACGAGCGCCGTCAGCGGGAGAAAACCCGGCACACACTGGCGGACCTGGCCCACAGCCTGAAGACGCCACTGGCGGTACTGAAGGGGCTGAATTTCTCCGGTGACCCGCGCGACGCCTACCAGACGCTGGTGGAACAGGTACAGCGCATGGACAGCATCATCAGCTACCAACTGCAGCGCGCCGTCGCCAGCTCGCCCAAGTCGATACTGCGCGGGGTGCCGGTGGCGCCGCTGGTGCGGAAAATCCTCGAGGCGCTGGAGAAGGTCTACCGGGACAAGCCCTGCGAAGTGCAGTTGGATTGCGATGAAGACACCCTCTTTTACGGCGACGAGGGGGACCTGATGGAACTGCTCGGCAACCTGCTGGACAACGGCTACAAGTACGGCGCCGGCAGGTTGGAAGTGGAGATCGGCAACGGCGACGATGGGCGCAAGCTGCATATCCGCGTGGCCGACAACGGCCCCGGCCTCGACGGGGAGCAGTGGCGGAAGGTCACCCAGCGCGGCGTGCGCGCCGACCAGCAGCAACCGGGGCAGGGCATAGGCCTGGCGGTGGTCATGGATATCGTCGAGAGTTACGAGGGCGAGATTTCCGCGGTGCCGCGGCCCGAGGGTGGCACCGAGATCAGGGTGTCTTTGTAGGAGCGGCCGTTGGCCGCGAACTGTAAGTGGAAATATCTACTTTAGATCGCGGCCGCCGGCCGCTCCTACAAGGGGATTTTTTCCCGCCTGAGTCGCAAGCGCCAGCGCCCAATCGCGTTGAACCCACCCAGCGAAACCGTATTCCCCAATAACACCAGCAACAGCCCGGCAAAACTCGCTGACGTCCAGCGATAACCCTCAAACCAGGCCGACAGGCTCAGCGCCACGATCGGAAACAGCACCGTCGCATAGGCGGCGCGGTTGGCGCCTATGCGGCCGACCAGGCTCAGGTAGGCGGTAAAGCCGAGGATGGAGCCGGGGATCGCCAGGTACAGCAGGCTGCCCAGGTAGAGCGGGCTCGTATCCAATTTCCACTCGGTGCCGGTGGCGAGAACGCCGGCGAGCAGGATCAGCGCGCCGTAGATCATTGCATAGGCGTTGCTGGTCCAGGGCTTGAGGCCGCGCTTCGAGTGGCGCACCGAGACCATGTTGCCGAGGGAAAAGAAATAGGTCCCCAGCACCGAAAGCCCCAGTCCCAGGGCCGTATTGCGGTCCAAGGCGCCGCCGGTAATGGCGTCCCGGAACAGCAGCACCAGCCCGGCGATACCCAGCAGCGCCGCCAGGTAGACACTGCGCTCGGGGCGCTCCTTCCACAGCAAGCGGTTGTTCAGGGCGTTGAACAGAATCGCCGCGGAAGACACCACCGAGATCAGCCCGGAGACGATGTACTGGCTGGCGGTGTAGAAGCAGATGAAGTTGAGCGAGAAGAGACAGCAGCCCTGCAGCAGGAAGAAACCGTGGTCGCGCAAGTTGGTGGCCTGCACCCGGCGCAGCAGCATCAGCGCCGGCAGGAACAGCAGGCCGGCTATCGCAAAGCGGTAGAAGGCCGAGACCAGCACCGGCACCTCGCCGAGCTGGAAGTGGATGGCGATCCAGGTGGTGCCCCAGAGCAGCACGGTGCTCGCGTACAGAAACCCGTTCATGGAGTTCTCCTTCCTACTGCAATCGAGCGGGAAGGGTAGCGGCGACACTGTGGCGGGTCGCGCAGCTTATTGCGCTGTTTGGCAGATTCTTGCGCTTTTTTACCGCCGGCGATTGTTCCGCGACCGCTTTGCGATTAGTTTGTGGCGGGAACTATTTCTTCTGGAGGGCAGACTATGGCAAAGCCGGCGGCAGCCACAGTTCAGCAGGTGCTCGACGGCGCCGGCGCCCGTCGACTGAACCACTGCACCCTGAACCGCGATCTCTCCATGGCCCTGTGGGGCAACCGCGATGCGCGGGTGCACTACCACCAGGTGGCCCACCACACCCTGAGCCTCTACCTGCGCGGTGGCTATCACACCCGGCGCCTGGACGGCCGCAACCGAGGTTACGGCGCACCGGATAAACTCTGCCTGATGCCGGCCTCCCAGGATTCACAGTGGGAAGTGGGCCGGTACCAGGAGTTTATCCATCTCTATATCTCCGATGCCGGCCTGCGGCACTTCGCCCTGGAGTCCTTCGACTGCGACCCGCGCCGGGTGGAGCTGCCGGACCTGACCTTCTTTGAACAGCCCCGGATCAGCGCCGCCTGTCGCGCCCTGGTGCAGATGTCCTGGAGTGAGGGCGGCGAGCGGCTGCAGTTGCAGCAGGGGGCCTACGAACTGATGGGGCAGCTGATCCGCAGCTACGTCAAACCCAGCGGCGCGGGCGGCCCGCTAAAGGGCGGTCTCAGTCGCCGCCAATTCAATCGGGTGCGGGACTATATTTACGCGAATTTCGGTGAGGCGCTGAACCTGGATCTGCTGGCGGCCACTGCCGGCCTGAGCCGCTTCCATTTCGCGCGCATGTTCAAGGTCAGTACCGGACTGACGCCGCACCAGTATGTGAACAAGGTGCGGGTGCAGCGCGGGCGGGAATTGCTGGAGCAGGGCAGGTCCCAGGCGGAGGTGGCCGGGCTCTGCGGCTTCGCCCACCAGAGCCACTTCGCCGCGCATTTCAAGCGGCATTTCGGTGTGACGCCGGGGCTGTATCTGCGCAGCCTCTGAAGCGCGGTTTTACGCGAGCTCCTGTTAGAACCTGTTCATAATCTTGCACTCTGGAGTGTGACCGGGTGGGATGGCCCCTTGCGGGACACGCGGTGAATACATCCATGTACGCTCTCCACGGCCATCCATGGCCGTGAAAGGTCCCGCAAGGGGCCATCCCACCCGGTCTGTCCAGTTCATCAGGAGATTATGAACAGGCTCTTAGATCAAGTCGTCGTCATACCGGCGGAGGCCGGTATCCAGTTTCGGGGGCAGATGGATTCCGGTACCGGATCAAGCCCGGCACAGGCTCTGCGCCGGAATGACGAAAGTGCTTTGCAGGGGCGAGCCTGGTGTTCGCCAGAGTCGGTTTCCTAAAACCAATTCTCGTCCATCTCAAACGGCACCCTATTGCCGCTGTTCAGCAACGCTATCTGCGCGTCGATTTCCGGCAATTCCCATTCGATATAGAAGCGCGCGGCCTGCAGTTTGCCGCGATAAAAATTCCTGTCTTCCCCGGAAACCGGATTCGCCAGTGCGGCATCCGCCACCAGCGCCTGGCGCAGCCAGATCCAGGCGGCCACCACGCGGCCGAAGACGTCCAGGTAGAGGGTCGCGTTGGCCAGGCCGAGGTCGATATCCTTTTGCATCTGCCCGAACAGGGCGTTGGTGGTGTTGTCGAGTTTTTCCAGTGCCAGTTCCAGGGCCGCGGACAGCGGCGAGAGGGTTTCGCTGTCCCTGGCTTCCATGATGGTGTTGCGGATTTCACGCTGCAGCAGCCGGTAACCGGCCATATTGTCCGCGGGTACCTTGCGCCCGAGCAGGTCGAGACCGTGGATCGCCTCGGTGCCCTCGTGGATCGGGTTGAGGCGGTTGTCGCGGTAGAGCTGCTCCAGCGGGTGCTCGCGGATATAGCCGGCGCCGCCCAGCACCTGGATCGCCAGTTCGTTGGCCTTGAGGCAGTATTTCGACGGCCAGGATTTGACGATGGGGGTGAGCAGGTCCAGCAGCGCCGCGGCGTTTTGGCGCTGTTCCTCCGATTCCGCGGTGCGCCGGTCCTCGAACAGGGAGGAGGCGTAGAGGCACAGGGCCAGGCCGCCCTCCACATAGGCCTTCTGCATCAGCAGCATGCGGCGCACGTCGGCGTGGCGGATGATGGGCACCTGTTTCGATTGCGGGTCGCGGTTCGACGGCAGGCGCCCCTGGGGGCGCTCTTTCGCGTACTGCAGTGCGTAGTTGTAGCCCTGGTAGCCGAGCACCGCCGCGCCCACGCCGACGCCGATACGGGCCTCGTTCATCATCTGGAACATATAGCCGAGCCCCTTATGCGGCTCGCCCACCAGGTAGCCGACCGCACCGCGGTCCTCGCCGAAGCTCAGCACCGTGGAGGTTGTGTTGCGGTAGCCCATCTTGTGCAGCAGGCCGGCCAGTTTCACGTCGTTGCGCTCGCCCGCGCCGCCGTTTTCGTCCGGCAGGAACTTCGGCACCAGGAACAGGGAGATGCCCTTGACCCCCGCGGGGGCGCCCTTGATCCTGGCCAGCACCATATGGACGATATTTTCCGTCAGCGACTGGTCGCCGCCGGAGATAAACATCTTCTGCCCGCGGATGCGGTAGCTGCCGTCCTCCGCCGGTTCGGCGCTGGTGCGGATATCGGCCAGCGCGGAGCCCTGGTCCGGTTCGGTCAGGGCCATGGTGCCGGCGAAGCGGCCGTCCATCATCGGTGGCAGGAACCGCGCCTTGAGTGTTTCGTCGGCGAAGGCGTGGATCAGGTTGGCGGCGCCCAGGGTCAGGAAGGGGTAGGCGGCGCTGGCGATATTGGCGGCGCTGATAGTGGCGAGGCTTGCGCGCAGGATGATTTCCGGCAGCTGCAGGCCGCCCTCGTCGAAGTCGTAGTGGGCGGCGAGGAAGCCGGCCTCGGCAAAGGCGTCCCAGGCCCGCTGGGTCTCCCCGATCAGCTGCACCTTTTCGCCGTCGAAGACGGGTTCGCTGGCGTCGCCCTTGGCGTAGTGGTTGGCGAAGTATTTTTCCGCGATGGTGCGCGCGGTATCCAGGGTGGCGTCGAAAATTTCGCGGGAGTGCTCGCGGTAGCGCGGCCGCTGCAGCAGCTGCTCCGTCTCGAGAAATTCGTACAGCAGGAATTCGATATCGCGCTCGTTGAGCAGTTGGCCGGCCATCGCCATCCCCCAGTGAATCTGTTGATTGCGCCCAGTAGACGGGCGCGGGGGAGGTGGGTCAATGACCTGAACGGTAATTGCGGTTGGCCTGGGCCTAAAGGCTTCGAGTGGCCTTGCACCGGATTGGCCGACGGACTCGGTATTATTTGGGGCAGAGCTCAGTCGGCGGCGGTCTCCGCCGCCTTACCGCGGCTATCCGCGCTGCCGGGCGCCACTTGTTCCCACAGGCGTTCGGCCAGCTCCGCCGGCGCCTGGCGGCGGCCGTCCGCCAGCCAGTGCACGATATTGCCTGCCACGTCCGGCCACTGGATGCGCACGCCGGCGGGGCCGCCGTCCAGCCAGGCATTGACGGTATCGGCATTCACCTTGTCCACCACGTGCGCCAGCTGCAGTTCGCGCAGCGCCTGGGCGTTGGCTTCCTGTTCGAACTGGCCGGCCAGCGGGCGGGTCAGGATGGGCTTGCCCAGGGTCAGTGTCTCGGCGATCAGTTCGAAGCCGCTGTTGCAGATCACCCCCCGGGAGCCGGCCACGTCCTGCCGGAAGCCGTCGATCGAGGGCGCCTTCAGCTGGATATTGCCCGCCGCCGGCAGCTCGACCGGAGCGCCGTAGACAATAAATTTCTGTGGCACCTTGGCCAGTTCGTCCAGCAGCGGGCCGTGGTGCTCGAATGGCAGGTAGACGAGGATATGGTCGCCGTCGCCGGCCTGGTCTTTGCCGTGCGGCTGGGCGATCGGCGGCAGTATCGGGTGGCCGAAGTGGTACCAGTGCATGCCGAGGCTGCTCTGCACCGGGGCGAAAGCGCGCATGATGCCGCGCGCCATCCAGTTGAAGCGCGGCGCGGGGATGGGGAAGTTGAACGCGTACTGGTGGCCCAGGCCCAGGCTCGCTACGCCGCGGCGCCTGGCGGCCCAGGCAGTGACTGGTTCGAAGTCGCTGATCACCAGGTCGAAATCGCCCAGTGGCAGTTCGCGGATGTCGCGCAGCAGGCGGCCCAGGTTGAGTTGCTTCGCGGTGGCGAGGCCGTCCAGCCTGCCCTCCCGGTGCACGAAGGTCAGCCCCTCGCGCCACCAGTAGTCGCCGAAGGCCTCCATACTGAACAGCTTGTCCTGGCTGCGGCCGGAGAATAGCCACTGCACGTCCAGTTCCGGGTGGTCCCGCAGTGCCGCGGCCATGGCGCGGGCGCGGGAGATGTGACCGTTGCCCGTCCCCTGTACCCCGTAGAGAATTCTCACAAATAAGCCCCGCTGATCAGCAGTCCGACACTGGTGCCCAGGGCGGCGCCGGCGCAGACATCGGTGGGAAAGTGCACGCCCAGGCCCACCCGCGAGGTGCCCACGCCGGCGGCCCAGAAGTAGCCTAGCAGCCACAGGGGGCTCAGGGCCTGGGACAGCAGGGTCACGAAGAGAAAGGCGCCGGAGGTGTGCCCGGAGGGCAGGCTGAAGCGGTCGTGGGCGACGATCACCGAGCGCATGCCGGGGATGGCCTGGGGCGGGCGGCGCCGTTTGGTGGTGTTCTTGATGGTCCAGTAGAGAGAGCGCTCCACCGCGAAGGCGGTGCCGCACAGGGTAAAAAACTGCATCGCCGCGGCGGTGGTGCCGGACAGGGCCACGATCAGCGGTGACAGCAGGTACAGCCAGCCGTCGCCACTCTTCGACAGCCACAGGTAGCGCCTGCGCGACGCCGGGCGCGCCGCCCGCTCCGCCATGTGCAGAACCAGCGATATATCAAAACTTTTCAGGGTCAGGGGTAAGCTTCGCATGCCGCCAAGTTACGAAGCCAATGTTGCGCTGGCTTGAACAAATTATGTCAGAACCGTGAAATCTGGCCGGTTTGGCGGTTTGGGAAAGGGAGAGGCGCTTTGTAGGAGCGGCCGGTGGCCGCGATTAGGCTCAGATGCAACCTCGAAAACTGATCGCGGCCGCCGGCCGCTCCTACACAGGGATATGCCGACGTAGAGTGCGCCGTGCGCACCGATGGAATCGAACCCGGCTCAATCGATACCGATTTTGATGGTGTTGGACCCCGGCAGCTTCTCCACCAGCTCGTAACCGCACAGTTTCGACGGGGTGAAGTAGCCGCCGGGACCCCGATAGTCGAGCAGGAACTCCATCACCGCCAGGGAACCGTGTACGGTGACGTCGTAACCGTTGGCGGTGACCACCCGGCCTATCTTGCGCTCGCCGCGGCGGTCGTTGCGCACCTCGCCCCAGACCCAGGTCTGCTGCTGCGCGCGTTTCTCCTCACTGGGCCCGTGCACCGATTTGTCCACTTTGCCCTTGAGCCAGTTCTGTACCCAGTTCATGCGCAGCAGCCAGCGGAATTTATTCATGCGCCGCATCTTTTTGGCCCGGCGCGGGCTCATGGGGATGTAGACCTCGATATTGGGGATTTCCGTGGAGTAGTAGGCGGTGGCCACGTCGCCCCAGGGAATGGCGACGGCGAATTTCTCGCCTCGGCCGAAGTCGATCCGCCGGGTCAGTTCGCCGTGACCGACGATCTCTATCTTGCCCTTGCGGCGCACGGCGCCGCCCAAGCCCAGGCTCTCGATGGAGGTCTTGGCGGTGCCGGGGCTCAGTGCGGAGTCCGAGTCGAACCCCAGGGTCAGGTGGGTGGCCGACGGAATGGCCTTGTGCAGCGCCGCCGCCAGGCAGTCGGTGGGAATCACGTCGAAACCGGTGCCGGGGCAGAGCACCACCCCGGCGGCCTTGGCCTCCCCGTGCATGGCGTGGGCCAGCCGGTAGACCTGCATCTCGCCGGTGATGTCCTGGTAGTGGGTGCCGGCGGCGATGCAGGCGCGCATCATCGGCTCGGCGGTGGCGGAGAAGGGGCCGGCGCAGTGGATCACCACGTCGATATCCCGCAGGCTGCGTTCCAGGGTTTCCATGTCGTCCAGGCCGACGGCCATGGCCGGCAGCCCCAGCGTTTCCGCCAGTGGCTGCAGCTTCTTCGCGCTGCGCCCCGCCAGCACCGGGCGGTAGCCCCTGGCCACCGCCTCGCGCGCGATCAGTTCGCCGGTATAGCCGTTGGCACCGTAGATCATTATTTTTTTATTGTTCACCGAGTGACCTTATCTATTGATTCGGTTGCGGAAATTGGGTGACGCAACCTTATGGCGTCGTATCCGGCGAGTCAAACGGTTGTAACAGTGCAAAGCGCGATATCCGAGTCCCGTCCTTTTCCACAGGCTCGGCAAACATGGAGAGCGGCCGTACCCAGACGCCGTAGTCCCCGTAGAGCGCCCGGTAGACCACCAGTTTTTCGCCACTCTCGCTGTGAGTGGCCACTTCCATCACTTCGTAGAGGTTGCCCTTGTAGTGGCGATAGATTCCGCGTTTCATTTTGTTCATTCAGGCCAGGTGGTGGGGGGACAGCTGTATCTGGGTGATACGCCGCCCGTGCAGCACGGCGATACCCGCGTAGCGGTGCTCGCCGGTGGAGGTGAACTCGAATTCATAGCTGCGCTGCAGGCGCACCTGGCCGCGGCTGTCGCGCTTCAGGCGGGTGCGTACCAGCGCCACGGTATCGTCCAGCAGCTGTACGCCCAATTGGCGGCAGTGCTCGGTAGCGGCGCGGCGCACCTGCTCCTTGGCCGCCATGCCGGCCCAGAAGTACCAGGCGCCGAGGGCGAGCAGGAAGAGCCAGAAGAGATCGCTCAGTGAGTAGAACATAGGACCAGTGTTGCTATTATCTGAGCACGCAAGAATACCACCGAAGGAGTCACCATGCCCGGCACCATATTGATTACCGGCAGCAACCGCGGCATAGGCCTGGAAATGAGCCGCCAGTTTGCCGCCGACGGTTGGCGGGTGCTGGCCTGCAGCCGCGACCTGCCCAGGGCAACGGCGCTGCGCGCACTGCGCGAGCAGTATCCCAATCTGCGCCTCTTCCAACTGGACGTGACCGATTACGAGCATATGGCGGCGCTGGCCCGGGCCCTGGAGGGTGAGCCGATCGATATCCTGCTGAACAATGCCGGCTACTACGGCCCCAAGGGGGTGGGCTTCGGCCATGTGGACAGGGACGAATGGCGCAGGGTGCTGGAAGCCAACACCATTGCGCCCTATATGATGGCAGAGACATTCGCCGACAATGTCGCCGCCAGCGACCGCCGGGTGATTGCGGTGGTCAGCAGCAAGGTGGGCAGTATCGCTGACAACAGCTCCGGCGGCGGCTATATCTACCGCTCCTCCAAGACGGCGGTCAACCAGGTGGTGAAGAGCCTGTCCATCGACCTGCGCGAGCGGGGTATCAGTGTGATTGCCCTGCACCCGGGCTGGGTGAAGACCGAAATGGGCGGGCCCAATGCGCTGATTTCCGCGGAGGAGAGCGCGGCGGGATTAAAAGAGGTCCTGCTGGACACCAATCTGGACAACAGCGGCCGCTTTATCAATTACGACGGCAGCGAGATTCCCTGGTAGCGGCGGGGCGGCTCGAACCGTGGGGAATCCCGCGCTACCTGGAGATTCCTACTTACTATCAATCTCATCAGGCTCGATACCCTGTGATGGCGCAGGTTTAACCCGCGCTTTGGCCTTGGGTTTTTCCTGCACGCCTTTCGGTTTTACCTTGAGCACCGGGCCGTATTGTGTTTGTTGGCCATCGGCTTCTCTGCGGGGCTTGTGCAGTTTTTTGGCCGTGTCGGGTACACCGCTGTTGGCCTGCTCGGTCGATTCACCTTTGACGCCGTCTATTTCGAGAAAATAATCGACCGCCGCCTGGCTGCCGGCCGATGCACTCAAGGCCAATACGATCAGGGCGATATTGAGGGTGTGTTTTTTCATGGTTCCCACTCCGTTCGTTTTAGTTGATGTGGCACCGCCAAGGTGCCGGGTTGACTTCCCATAGGTCGTCGCCAACTGCATATCGGTTCAAAGGGCGTGTATTGAGGGTGAATGAACAGTGAACCCTTATCGGGAATGTAACGACGAAGGAGTGAATGTGGGGATTCATTGCCACAGGCACTCGATTATTTCGTTACAGGAGTCAAGAGAATCGTGAAAACACTGAATAAAAAGCTGATCGCCGGGGCATTGACGGCACTGTGCGCGGTTTCCGCAACCGCCATCGAGCTGAATGTCCAGGCTCCGGCAAGAGCCACGCCCAAGCCGGATCTTGTTGTTGTCTACGTCAATCCGAGCTACTTGTCCGGGGGAAGCATCATTCGCGTGACGGTCAGGAACAATGGTAACGCCACGTCCGGCTCGGCGGTGCCAGGTGGCCACCGGCAGCAGGGCCGCTCGAAACTGCCGCCTTCAAAGGCTACCAATCCCCGTGAACTCCAAAACTTGCGTTACTAAATTGACTCCGAAGGGCTGGTGTCAACTGTTGAATTCGCTGTCAGTCAGTAGGGGAATCGAGCAGCGGCTCCACGATGAATCCCAGCCGCCGCGCCGCCTGCGCCGCTTCGACGCGGCTGCCCACTTGGAGCTTGGACAAAATGGCCGAAACATGGTGCTCGACGGTGCGCGTGGAGAGGTGCAGGCGGCGGCCGAGTTCGGCATTGCTCAGGGCCGCATCCCTGCCCAGTAATCCCAGCACTTCGATCTCGCGACGCGTCAGGCCGGCGGGGTTGTTGCGGGTGTCTGCACGCGGGCCGCGCGGCACCTTGCGTGCGCCGGCTTCGCGCAGGCGCTGGCGCAGTATCGTTGCCAGCGGTGCGGCTCCCAGGGTTTGCGCCAGTTCCAACGCTTCACGCTGTGCCGGCTCCGGGCCTTGCGCCAGCGCCATCGCGCGCTCGTATGGCATGCCGCGTTCCCACCACTCGCCGGCCGCGCCACGCCAGTCGCCGGCGATCATGCGTCGATAGGGTTCGGCAATACCGTCGCGCGCTTCGACGGGTTCGGCCAGCGAATGCAGGAATTGCAGTTCGCCGACGATCCAGGGGTCGAAGTGGTCCTGCGCCGCGTTCAGCCCGGTCGCGGTTTCGGCAGCGATGCCGGCCGCGTCGCCGCGGTACCAGGCGCATTCGGCGCGCGCGGCCGCCACGCGGCCGATGCGCTGCAATTCGCCGGTGGGCAGCGCGATGTGCAGGGCCTCATTCAGCGCCTCGTCCGCGCCAGGATCGCCGCGGCGCGCGCGCACCAGGCTCAGCACGACGAGGGCCGGGATGCGCTGGTAGCTGTCGGGTTCGACCTCCTCGAGCAGCGCGGTGGCGACCTCGGCCGCCTCACTCCAACGCCCGCACTCGAGTTCCAATCGCGCCAGCCACGCGCGCATGTACAACGCCTTGTCGTGCAAGCCGTGTTCGTCAGCGTAGGGAATGCCCTCGAGCAGCGCGGCTTCGGCGCGTTCCAGCCGGTGCAGCGCCATCGAACAGGCGCCAAGGTTGGCGTAGGCGCGGCCGGCGTCTTCGTGCAGGCCGTGGGCCAGGGCCAGTTGCAGGCTGCGTTCCAGTGGCGGATAGCCGGACTCGTCACCAATGCTCAGTCGCGACGCGCCGATGTTGTTCAGCGCGTGCGCCTGCACTTCGGCGTCGTTCAGTGCGGCGGCCATTGCCGCTGCGCGTTCACCGCAGGCGACGGCGTCGGCCACGTCGCCGGCCAGCATTGCGAGCTGCGAGCGTGTGCTCCAGGCCATCGCCAGTTCGTGGCAGGGCGGCGAGGGTTCCAGCAGGGCGATGGCATCGGCCGTGCAGCGTTCCGCATCGGCGCGACGCCCCGATTTCCAGTTCTGCCGCGACAGTTGCAGCAGCATCCGTGCTTGCCCCATCACGTCGTTCAACTCGCGCCACAGGTGCAACGCCGCTTCAGCGGCGGCGCTTGCCGCGGCGACCTGGTTGCCGAGGTGGGCTTCGTGCGCATGCGCTTCGTGTAGACTGGCCCGTTCCGCCGCTGGCAGCGCTTCGGCGTGGCGAAGTGCAGTGGCGTAATGCGCGGCGGCCTCGCGGTGCGACTCGCGCCGCGCGGCTTCGTCCGCGGCGCGGCGCGCGCATTCGAGGGTGGCCGCGGCGTCGCCGGCACGCTCGGCGTGGTGGACCCGCCGCGACAGGCTGGCGTCGCGCCCGCCCAGGGCGTTCAGCAGGCGCGCGTGCAGGTCGCGCGCGCGGGCGGCGGGCAATGAGGATTCCACCGCCAGCCGAGCCAGTTCGTGGCGGAAGGCGAAGGCGTCGCCGTCACGCCGCAACAGGCCCTGTCCGACGGCTTCGTCGATGCCCGCGGCGCTCGCGTCCAGGGCGCCTTCCAGCAGCCAGTACTCGATGCGGCCCGGCGACAGCGATGCCGCTTCGACTACCGTGCGCGCCGCGCCACTGCAACGCGCCAGCCGCGCCAGCACCGCATCGCTTACAGTTGGCGGCACTTCGCCGGGCGGCGCCGCCAATAGTTCGCTGACGAAGAACGGATTGCCACCGCTCACACGGTAAAGCCGCGCGCCGTCGAGGCCGCTCTCCGCGGCCAGTGCCACCACCGCCTCCTGCGACAGGCCGCGCAATGGCAGGCGCGTGGCCGGCGTGCCTGCCAGGTGGCCCAACACGCGGCGCAGGTGATGGGTCGGCGGCAGTTCGTCGTCGCGGAAGCTGGCGAGCAGGAAGACTGGTACGTGGCGGATGCGCCGGCCCAGCCAGGCCACGAAGTCCAGAGTGGCCTCGTCGGCCCAGTGCAGATCTTCCAGGATCAGCACGCGGGCGTCGCCTGCACGTTGCAACGCCTGCAGCAGCGCCGGGAACAGTCGCGCCGGCGACTCGTCGCGGTTATCCGAAACCGGCAGCAAGCGCGCGGCGATTTCCTGTACGGGCCCCAACGCGTGCGGCGTCTGCAGCGCGTCGCACCAGCCCCAGGCGACCTCGCCGACTTCATCGGCGAAGGCTTCCAGCAATGTGCTCTTGCCCACCCCGGCCTCGCCGCAGACGAATACCATCTGCCCCGTTCCGGCGCGCGCGGCGTGCAGGCGGCTGTGCAGCTCTTCCAGTTCGGACTGGCGTTCCAGTAGATGCATCCTTACTCCCCCCGTTCCCTTCGCCCACCCGGAATCTTGACACCGGGCACGACGAAAGTTAGGTAACCCCGTCACAAAAAATGGGTGGGCACACCGATTCGCTCGTCCGCGCGCCGCCCCAGACTGGCTGCACCTTCCACCCACGACAGGAGGCCGCCGATGCGCCGCTATCTGGTCGAACGCGAATTCCCCCAAGGGCTGGACATCCCGGCTGGTGTCGCCGGTGTCGAACAGGTGCTTCGCCTGCGCGACAACAACCTGCTCGACAAGGTGGTCTGGTTGCACTCGTACCTGAGCGACGACCGGCGCCGCCTGTACTGCATCTGCGACGCGGCCACGCCCGAAGCGATCCGCCGCGCCGCCGCACGCAATGGCCTGCCGGTCACTCGGATCTGCGAAGTGCGCGTGCTCGATCCGTACCTCTACTTCGAAGCGGCGCATTGAGCGCCGCTTCCGTCAAGTTGCATCGGCGCGAGCGGCAGCTCTTCCATCGGCGGTGCGCTGAGCCAGGGTGAGAAATCGGCCGGCATGGGCTTCGGCTTCGACTTGTAGGGCACCGTGCAGGGAGAACACCTCGTCCCATCCCTCTTCTTATTGTGCGTGTCCCAACAGCGTTCCCGAGTGCAGATATCGACCTGTCTGGATGCCGGAGTGGTACAACACTGTTGTGCGGCTAGTACAGATAGGCCGCACCCGCGCTGTTCACTTCGTTATCGGTCTGGTCGCCGCCGATGCCGTCTGCATCGCCGGCCTCACCCGGAGCGCCCACGGCGAGGCTGTTGCCGTCTGCGGAAAGGGCCAGTGACCAGCCGAAGATGTCCCCGGTGTCCGTATTGCTCGCCTTGACCATATTGCGGTGCAGCCAGCTGCCTACGGTTAATGCATATAGGTGTACGGCGCCGGGCATGGGCGCATCGCTGCCGCTGAAAGCGCCGACACCGGTTCCCCCGCTGATGTCGAAATTGCCAACGGCCAGAATTTCCCCGCTTGCGGAAATCGACAAGGCCCGCCCGAAACTGGCAAAGGCTTCGATGAGAGGTGATACCAGCTGCTGGGTCTGCTGCCAGGTTTCTCCCTGATCCCCGCTGCGAAACAGATAGGCGGCGCCGACCGCGCCCAAGGTGTCGACTGTCTCTCCCGGAGCGCCAACAGCCAGGGTCGAGCCGTCGGCGGAGAGTGTGAGTGCTGCGCCAAAGTTTTGATACTGTAGGGGGACGGCGGCTTTCAGGTAGGCCTTTTGCTGCCAGTCGTCGCCGGAGCGTTTGTACACCCACACGGCACCGGAATCTTCGGCACTGTTATCCGACGGGTCGCTGCTGGCCGAATCCTCGCCTACGGCACCTACCGCGACCACAGTGCCGTCGCCGGAAATGGAAATGCTAGAGCCAAAGGTGTCGCCGACGTCCAGGCCGCTCGTCGGCATGAACGAACAATCCTGGCCAAAGTAAGCAATGTCGTCGTTTATATCGCATACGGCCGCGGCACCCTCGCTGGGTGCGCTGATTGCAAACTTGGTGCCGTCGCTCGAAAACGCCATGGGGAAACCCCAGTCCGTATCGAGCACTGCTGCCAGGTTGTCGACGAGGATGGAGGTCCACTCTGTTTCGCCGCGTGTGAATATATACAGGAGACTATCCGATTCATCATATTTTTCGGCGACCACGGATAGGGTTTTGCCCTCGCCATCCAGCGCCAGATTGAAACCGAACAATTTCCAGACTCCCGGGGCCGGGTTTTCAAGCTGCTGTTCCAGAGCCCAGTCGTCCGGCCCTTTGCGGAAAATATGCACGGCGCCCGCCTGCAGGCCTTCGACCGCGTGGGCGGGTTCACTGACTGCCATCACCTCGCCATTAGCCGACAGCGCCACGCGGTAACCGAATGCACTGCCCGCGGTTGAGGGGCTGGACTTGAAATAGCCGATCATCTGCTCTACATCGACGTCGCTCAGCACCATCTCCACGGAGCGGGCTATCTCGTCTCCCGATTCGTTCAGTGCCACCAGCTGAAAGCTGTCATGCTCCCACAGGGTCAGATGCAGGGGCAGTTCCACTTCGGCGCTGGTCTTGTCTCCGGGGATTTCCGCCAAGCCGGCATCGACAAAGCCGGATGCGCCGTCCGCCTCTATGTCGATCCTGAAGTGATGTGGGGCCGTATCCACTTCCCAGGCGAGTTTCAGCATCTTGGGATTCAGCCCGTTGCCCCCGGCGGAAGCGCTGGCAATCTCGAAATCCGTCTGTGGAAAAATGCTAACGGTTACGGTCGCCTGGCTGGAGTCTCCGTCCGCGTCGGTAATTGCATAGGCGAAGCTGTCGTCGCCGTGGAAGTTGGCGGCGGGGGTATAGGTAATACTGTCATCAGCTGGATCATTCGGCGTGCCGCCGTCGTCGACACTCGCGGTGCCGTTTGCCGGCGCGGATAGCAGCTCCAGACCGCCTTTGCCGTCCGTACCGAAATTGTCATTGGTCAGTATGTCGATGGTGACAGAGCTGTCCTCGGTCACGCTGGCCGTATCGTCGGCTGCCAGCGGGGCGGTATCCGCGGGCGGCGGCGGATTACCACCGCCACCGCCACCGCCACAGGCGCTCAGGGCGGAAACCAATACTAGGGGGAGCAAGCGCAATACCGGGGATTTGCTCCGCGTCAGGGAATGGTGGATTTTGTTCATTTTTTTTCCTCAAGGTCTTCAGGATCTGTGCGCAGGTCCGATGAGTGAATTAGTTTTTCAGGCGATACTTTGCCGCGCCGGCAGCTGTTTCCGGTTCGGTTTTTTATTAGTTCGGCTCTTGATTTGGGCCTATGCCGCCAGAAAAAAGCAACGCCGCCGGGAGGCTGCGTTGCATGGTCGCTGGCGGGCGCGGTTTACTCTTCTCCCTTTCCGGGTTTCTGAGCATAGTCCCGCTTCTTGCAAAACCAGGTGCCGTTTATGAGTTTGGGCAGTTCATCCTTGGCGCACTTGGGCCTATCGCCGGCGGTGCTGGCACGCTGCGGTTTGGTGGGCGGAGCGATCTCCAGGGCCTTGCAGCGCCAGCTGCCGTTTTCCAGCTTCGGCAGATAGCCCTGAGGACAGCTGCGCCTTCCCACCCCTTTTTCAGCAGTGTTTTTTGTTATCACTACGGGCTTGTGCTGGCGCTTGCCTGTGGGCATGCCGGAGGCGGCGTCGCGGGGACGACCGGCCCGCTCGCGTGCCGGGGATTCTTGGGCCTTCTGGACTGCCGGCAGCAACAGGCCGGTCTGTTGGGGTTTTTCGTTTGCCTCGACTTGTGGAACCTGGCACTCCCAGGACCCGTTGTCTTTCAAAACCGGAATCTGGTTGAAACTGCACTTGGGCGCAGGATTTGGATTGGCAGCCTGTCCATAAAGGGAAATCAAACCGACCGCGAGGCCGGAGAGAAGACTGGTGGGCAACATCAGTGAGCGTTTCATAGTCATCATCCTTTAATGAATGGGTTGGTTATTCAGACAATCCTTGGTCGTACCGCTAACTGCTTTCGGTTCGTTTTTTTTGGCGATTCTTTCTTGGTTCTTCTTCTTTTTTTCACTCGGCAGCGCAAAGCGTGCGGAAATCCACCCGCTTGGACTCCAGGCCGGCGATATAGTGTGCGGGGTCCAGTTCATTGGTTTTCGCCAGCGCCAGGGCCGCGGTGGCGAAGGGGGTGGCGAAGGAGGTGCCGCTGGCGTAGACACCGCCACCTTTGCCGTCGGCGGTCCAGATATCCTCGCCGGGGGCCAGGAGTTGCACATGGGGTCCGCGGTTGGACTGGCGCGTGGGACGGCCGCGGGCATCCAGGCCGCCCACCGCGTAGACGCCGGCGTAGGCGGCCGGGTAGACGACTTCCTCGCCGCCGTCGTTGCCGGCCGCGGCCACCAGCAGCATGCGCTGCGACAGTCGCGCGAAAACGCCTTCCAGCAGCGCGCTGTAGCCGCCGCCGAAACTCAGGTTCAGGGCGACGGGGTTTGCCGCGACAACCCGGTCCAGGCCCGCCAGCAGCCAGTCGGTGCGCGTCTCCTGTTCCCCGCGGCCGTCTTCGGCGAATACGTTCACCGCCAGCAGACGGGCTCTGGGCAGGAGTCCGGGAAACTGCGCGTGGTTGGAAACCAGCAGGCTGGCGATACCGGTGCCGTGGTCGTGGGGCCTGGATTGCGCGCCGGCCGCATCCTGCAACCGCACCCGCCCGTCATCCAGCCCGTTTGAATCGAGGTTGACCCGGCTGTCGAGCATCGCCAGTAGCGGCGACTGCCGGCAGCGCGAGGGCGTGCCGCTGCCGACCATGGCCTGGGCGTAGCTGCGCCTGCCAGCGGCGAGTAGCCGGTAGCGCTGGTTGAGTTCCGCCGGTTGTCCGAGCAGGGACTCGACGGATTCGAGCAGCGCCTGCGGCTCCGCGCCTTGCGGAACCTTGAACACGCTGATCACCAGTTCCAGGTGACTCAGTACCTTGCGGCTGACGATGCGCAGGCCGAGGCCGCCAAGTTGGCGGCGCTGGCGTTGCGCGGTTTGCAGATCGGTGGCCTGCACCAGTATCTGGCGCAGGGGCGGCAAATCGTCGTTGGCGTTCCCGTGCAGGACAGGCGGGGAGGGTGGCGGCTGGTTGAGCAGGTGACCGGCGTTACCCCGTTGTATTGGCGACGGTGTTTTTTTCGCGGGTGTTTGCGGCGGGCTATTTCTGTTGGATGACTCTGTAACCTGTGCCGGGACCGGCTCGACGCTTTGCGCCGGCGATGGAGTGGGCGCGGAAGTCGTGGCGGGTGGATTCGTTGAACGCTCTTGCCGTGGGGCGGAGGATGCGGTTTCGGTGGGCTTCGCCTGTCGCGGACGCACGCCGGAAGTTTCCGCGCGCGGGGGCGTCGCGCTGTCCGCATTACTGCTGCGTTCCTGGGCACAGAGCGGCTGGCCGAATACCAGAAGCGGCAGCAGTACCCAGTGTGCGCGGCGCATCACTCGTTTTCCAGGGCCGCGTGTACCACTGCACTCTGTGCCTCCAGGTGCTGCAGCAGCTGATCCGGCGAATCGAAGCGGTCGCCGGTGGGTACGGCGATGCGCACCAGGCCGATACTGGAGGGGCCGTCGACCAGGCGCGCGTCCAGTTCGAGCAGCAGCTCACTCAGCGCCTGCCAGGAAGTCTCCTCGCGAAACTCCAGCTGCACCAGCCAGTGATTCACCCGGGACCGGGCGCTGCCCTGGCCAAGCAACTGCATGGGGTCGGTTTCTTCCGGCTGCACAAGGATCGCCACCTGCAACGCCGCCGCCAGGCTCGCCGCAACTGCCAGGCCTGGCCGCCACCAGCGGCTGGCCGCGGCAGCGGGCTCAGCCTTGAGTTCGCGCTTCAGGCGCTGCCAGCCCAGGTCCGAGGCCTGGAGCGGGGGCTCCGCCTGCACCTGCTGCGCCAACTGGCGAGTGAACGCCAGTTCCGCGCGGGCTTCTGTGGAGTTTTCCAGTAGCGCGTCCACGGCGCGCCGCTCCCCTTCATCGAGGGTGCCGTTGGCATACCAAGGCAGCAGGGCCAGCAGTTCGTCGTCGTTCATGAGTCAATCCTTCTTCAGCGCTCCCCTACGCAAAAGGGGTCTACCTGAATGGCACTAAGTTAAGCCACAAGCTTGATGCGAAGGGCCTGATACCGGGGGTTCTTTGCGGGACTGTCTGCGAGAGGGACCTCGCGGACAAGCCTACAGGGATGTATTCACGGGGGGGCGCCTAGCCCGTGTCCCGCAAAGAACCCCCGGTAGCAGGCCCGCCCCAAAGTCTTAGCATAGTGCCATTGGGGTTTACCTCATTAGTCGCTCATTGAGGTGGGGCGGTTCGTGCTATCTCCGCTTCGCCCAGCAGGTGCGACAGGCAGGCCGCCAGGGTGCGCTTGGCATGCATCATGCGGGTTTTTACCGTGCCGGTGGGAATATCGAGCACGGCGGCGATTTCCGGATAGGCCATGCCTTCGTAGAAAGTGAGGTAGACCACCTGGCGGAATCCGCCCTGGAGTTTGCCCAGGCAGTATTTGACGCGCTCTGCGTGTTGTGCGCTGCCGTGCGCATCCTCCACCGCGTATTCGCAGCTCACCGCCTGGCTTTCCTCCAGTTCCTCGGTGCCATACAGGCGCGCGCGCCGGCGCACCGCATCCACCGCCTTGAAGTGAGTGATGCTGAACAGCCATGTGCGAACGCTGGAATTGCCCATAAAACTACCGCATTTGCGCCACACTTCCAGCATCACTGTGTTGCACACCTCGGCCGCGTCGGCGGGATTGTCCAGGGTGCGCGCGGCAAACTGCGTCACCTGTCCCGCATACTGCCGGTAAAAGATTTCCATGGCCTGTTCGTCGCCGCCGGCGATGCGCGTGAGCAGGGCGCGGTCTTCGTCATCTCTACTCACGGCCGTTGTTACGGCGTTCGAGGCTATTTCCGCGGAGCTCAAGGCTGTTTCTGCGGAGCTCAAGGCTGTTTCTACGGAACTCAAGGCTGTTCCTCCGGGTGGTATTCGAAACGGTATTCGCCGCTGCTGCCGAGGCGCCCGCTCTGGTCGTGGGTGGAAGGTACAGTCAGTCTGGGGAAGCACGCGGGCGAGCGAATCGGTGTGCCCACCTATTTTTTGTGGCGGCACTACCTATCTTTCGTCGCAGATTTCGGGTGGGGGTGGGGAAGGGACGGGAGAGGATGGCACTGCTGGAACGCCAGCCCTTTGGAATCGATAACGGCGTTGTGGACGTGGCCGCTGTCGTTCGAGACAAAGCGATGCGCGCGAGCTGTTAGAACCTGTTCATAATCTTGCGCTCTGGAGTGTGACCGGGTGGGATGGCCCCTTGCGGGACACGCTGTGAATACATCCTTGTACGCTCTCCACGGCCATCCATGGCCGTGAAAGGTCCCGCAAGGGGCCATCCCACCCGGTCTGCCAACTTCATCAGGAGATTATGAACAGGCTCTTAGCGGTTTTGGTCTTCCCTGCTCAAGGTCATTCCTGCGCGCGGTACACGAAGCGGTATTCGCCGCTGCTGCCGATCAGGCGCCCGCTCTGGTCGTGGGCGGTGATGCGCCACAGGTAGTGCCGGTCAGCTTCCAGTTTGCTGCGCACCAGGTCCGACAGTGGCGTCCGGGTGATGCCCGCCGGCAACAGCATGCCGGTGATAAATTTCGGTTCCATCACTTCGCCCTGTGCGCGCGAGCTGGGCGGGCGGGTATCCGCTGCCTGTAGCGCGAACAGTTGCACCTGGTAAACCTGGGTGTCGGGCACCGGTTGCCATGCGAAGGGCGTGCTGCCGTCCACCACCTGCCGGTTGGGCGACAACCGAACTATGGCGACCTCGCCGGCACGCCGGCTGCCCTGCACCTGGTAGGCCGCGTCCACCAGTTGCTTCCGCAGCGGGCACTGGGCGTCCGCTATTTCATCGCCGGGTACCGGATCGCGGCTGGTCACGCAAAAACGCAGCCGGTATTTTCCTGCGCGCTGCGTTGGCAGCCTGGGGCTGTGCAGGACGACGCGCTGGTTGGCGGTAATGTTGCGGCGCACCAGCGCCAGGGTGCGGTACAGGGGCGGGGCCTCGGTGCCGCCGGGTTCCGCCAATAGCCAGCGACCCTCCAGAAGGCCGCTGCCGGTGTAGGAGAGGGTCAGCCTGGCCTGCAGTGCCTGGTTGAAGTTCGCCAGTGCCAAGTCGTTGCCGGTATCGAATTCCAGGTTCAGACCAGTTACCGCCAGCGTGCCGGGGGCGGCGCCGCGCGTCGCACTCAGGGCGCTGTTGTCGATGATCAGGACCAGGTTGGCCGCGGTGCCGCCGCCGCCCACCGGATCGCTGAAACTGCGTTCCAGCACCACGCGTTTGAGGCCGCGGGCCAATAGGCCTTGCAGGGTCGCTGTCTCCAGTTGCAGTTGCTCGCTGAACAGGAAGGGCCCGCTGCCGCTGTCGCTGAGGGTATCCCCCAGGGTTGCCAGGGCACGGCCGTTGCGCGGGTCGAGGATGCGCGCGGGCGGGGAGACGATGCCGTTGCGGTGGTTCGGGCCTGTGGTCACCTGCCAGTTCAGGTCCAGGTTGCCGTTCCGGTTGGCGAACAGCCGCTGCTGCGCGGGCGACACCCGCGCCGCGGTGAAATCGCCGCGGGGTGGAACCCGCAGGCGCAGGGTGACGGAAACCGAGCCGCCGGTGGCCGGGTCGCTGAAAGTCCGCACCGCGTGCACTTCGCCGATGCCCATGGACTGCCAGTTGGAGACCTGGGCAGCGCTGATATTCAGCACTTCGCTGAAAGTGTAGGGGCCCGGGCCGCCGGTACTGAATGACAGGCCGGTGCTGCCCAGCGGGTCGCCGGTGGTTCCGTTCAGCAGCGTCGCGGGGCCGGAACTGGTGCCGACGCGATGCGTCGAGTCCGCGCTGACCCGCCAGCTGAGCGGGATGCTGTTGTTGCCTTGCGCGTTCAGCTGCCGCTGCACCGGGCTGACACTGGCGCCGGTCAGTGCCGCATTGGCGCCGCCGGCGCAAAGGCAGAGGATTGCGAGCAGCGCGCAGCGAAATCCATACATTCGAGACAGGTTCATTATTGTGCTCCCGCGGCCCAGGCCAGGGTGAATCCCAGGTGCAGGCTCCACTGCTCATTCACCAGGGAGAATGCGCGGTTGTCCTGCTGGCCGTAGCTGCTTTTCAGGTAGAGGTCGAGCCCGGGGCTGTTGCCAACCGCCTGCAGTGCGTGCCAGATCAGTTGCGCGTTGCCGAAGTGGCTCTCCATGTCGTTGCCGATAAAACTGCTGTCGCCCAAGTGGTTGTTGCTCAAGTGGCTGCGGTCGGCGCCGTAGTTGTAGCTGAAAGCCAGCGTGAGTCGTTCCGGCCACAGCTGCACGGTACCGTCGCCGCCCAGGTTGCGACTGCGGTGGTGGTTGTTGAAATCCGTTTCGAGCTGTTTGTTCCACTGCATGAAGGCGTTGAAGCTGGCCCGGCTGCTCGGCATCCAGCCCAGCTGCAATCCCAGCAGGTGGTTGCGCAGGTCGGAGGCGGGTTCATATACCAGGTAGTCGCCGAAGATCACCGCCTGGCTGCGGTCGTCCTGGTGGGTCAGCTGGTATTGCAGGCTCCAGTTCCAGCTTATTTGTGAAAACACCAGATTGATGCCCGCATCCCGGCTCCGCATATCCAGGTCGAAGCCGGCGATCTGCGCGTCCTGTTGCGGCTGGCTGTGCCCGCTGCGGTTCAGGTCGAGTGTCAGCGAGGGGGAGCCGATCGCGCGCCAGGGCCAGGCGTCGAGGTCGATGCCCATGGGCGTATAGGTGGTGGAAATCCGCTGGCGCGACAGCGTCTGGGTGGGCAGGAAGGGGCTGTCCCCGGTATTGGTTTCCTCCTCGGACAGCTCCAGGTCCAGGGTGACGCTCCTTATCCCGGCCTGGAACAGCAGGCGCGACAGTTCCAGGTCGCCGGGCAGGGAGAGGTTGCCCAGACTGTAAAAAGCCGGACCCACTTTCTGGTACTGCAGGGTGCCCGACCAGTAATCGAACCAGCCGCTGCCCAACACCTCGCCGGAGGTGAATTGGGCCAGCGCCTGCAGCGCGCTGTCCCGTTCCGGGTCCAGGCCGACGCCGATGCCGTCGCTATCGAAAGACGATTCCGCGTATTCCAGGTGCAGCCACAGTTCACGCTGCAGCAGGTGTGAGTCCAGGGCCAGGTTCCAGCTGTCGCCGCCGTATTCGATGATGTCGTCGGCGAACAGGGTGCCGGGGCTGCCGAATGTGGTATTGCCGCTGATATAGCCGCCGCTCAGACGCAGGTATTCGTCGGCCAGCGCCACGCTGGCGGTGGCGCCGCTGCCGCGCAGGCGGTGATTGCGGGGAAATACCAAGTCGTTGTCGTAGCGGGTATTGGGATCGCTGCTGAGTTCAAACAGGGTCAGGTCGTAGCTGCCGGATTGTGCGGCCAGGCTGAGTGCCGCGCCGCGGCGCTGGAATACCGAGTACAGCAGGTCGTCGCGGGGGACCAGGATATTGCCCACCGCCACACCGGCACTGGCCTCTTCACCGCGGTAGCTGGCACCCAGTTTGTAGTGGGGCAGGGCCCACTCGTTGTCGCCCGCGTGGTTCTCGCTGGCCGAGTCGTAGAGGGCGTCCAGTTCGCTGTCGAACTGCCACCGGCCGATTTGTTCCAGACCCCGCAGCGCAACCGCGCTCTGGCCGGCCAGCTCCGGCACGGCGTCGAACTCGCCGTTGTCTTTTTCTGCAATCCGGTAGCTGCTGTCCGGCGCCGAGCTCAGCTGCCAGCTGCTGTGGCGCCCGGCGGAAGCGCCGACCAGCAGCGGCTCGTCGAGCAGGGTTTCAATATCGCCGTTGGCCATAAACGCCAGCACGCTGACCTGGTGCGCACCCAGTTCCAGCGGCGTGCCCATCTGCACGTCCAGCTGCCGGCCGTTGAGTTGTGCGAAGGCGGTGATATCGTAGCCGTCCAGCTCCACCGCCAGTTCGGCACCTGCGGGCCACTCGACCGGCAGGGTGAGAGAGAAGTTGCGGCGGAAATCGCCATCCGCGTGGGCTCGAAAGGCCAGGCCCGCGCACAGCGCCAGGGCCAGGCCGAAACGGCCCGTTCCAGAGAGGTCCGAAAGCATGCACTCCCCTTGCAGTAGCTCAGTAAATCAGCGCCATTACAGCGAGACGGCGATTTTTTACATAAGTCGTAATGGAGGGGAAAAGGGTTCAAAGAATTTTCACGAAATTAAGCGGCGCTGTAATAGCCCGTCACCTCGGTCTTTATTGGCCGGGCGGTGCTGGCGGCCGGCACTCGAAGGAATCCAGCTTGCGCTGGTCTCCCTGGCCCCGGTAACTGCTTACCTCGGGATAAGGGCACAAGGGCCGGCTGATGTCCGGTGTGGTGCTGCTGGTGGCGGGCACGGATTCGGGCTTTTTACCCTCCTCCACCCAGTCGACCAGTGCCGATAGCATGTCGAAGTGGTCCAGGGCTTTTTCGCCGCCGCGGCAGTGCCCCATGCCCGGCACGAAATAGAAGTGCGCCCAGTCCCGCACCTTGTTCAACCCGCCATTGCGCTCGGCCATATCGGTGTAATAACCGAGGGTATCCCTGGCGGAAAACCAGGGATCGCTGACGCCGTGAAAGAACATCAGCTTGCGGCCTGTGGCGGCAAAGGTGCTCAGGTTCTTCAGCGTGGAATTACCCGGTGCCAGCGGGAAATCCCCGGCGATGGCGAGCTCCCTCTCCATATCGAAGGGCTGGTTCATGCGCGCTTTTCCGAGAGGCCCGGCCACGCCCTTCAGCAGACCCGGAATGGCTCTCTCCCCGCGCGCATTGATACCCGTATCGTAGAAAAAGCCCGGGTAGACGTTCTCCCCGTTGGCGAGCTTGGGGCCGCCGAATGCGCGCTTGAGGGCGTTGATTTGAGTGGGCGTCAGGCAGTCATCGCCTTGTGGGCCTGCGCGGCACTGCAGAACCGCGGGATCAAAGTCGCAACCGGGGGTATCCATAATGAATCCATCCTCCGCACCGTCCAGGTTATCGCACTTGTTGCAGCAGTGCATCGACGATCAGTTGCTGTTGCGCGTCGCCGTAATAGCGGGATACGATCTTCTTCGTGAGGTTGGTCGTCTTGTGGACCGCCTGGGAGTAGAAATTCAGCAGTGCCTTCTGGTCTTCAAAAAAATCGTGATTGAAAACAGCATCGCTCTGGTGGCCGCTATCGGTACTGACAACGGCGAATCCGCGGAAGAGAGCCGGGGAATCGCCTGACGCCAGGCCGCCCAGGGGTTCCCGGATCAGACCGTTCAGTGCCCCACCGCCCTGAAACAGATAGCGGCCATTCCAGTTTTCAGGCAGGGATACACCAAAGCCGATCGCGTAGGGGGTGTCGTTGGCCCCGGTTCTCCTTTCAAAGTAGCCCTCGATCTTGCAGAAGGGCACAAAGGACTTTTTCGCGCGCTCGTCCAGTTCGCTGGATCTTATCTGTTCCGCATCGCGGACATAGCTGGCCGTGGTGATTTCCAGGTCGTAGTCCGGCAGGGACAGAGAGGCCATGTCCATACAGCGCGCCGCCAATTCTTCGCTGCGGTCACCGGCGGGCGTTGTTGCCAGCCCCAGCGCATTGCCGCACAGCAATAGAAGGGAAGTCATCCGGCGAGTGGTGGGAGTAAGTCTTTGAATATATTGCTGGTTTCCATACTCGGCCAACAGGTAGTCTGGGTTGGAAAAAACTGGTATTGGGCGATCTTATCGCCCAATGCCAGAACTTGGGAGGAGAGTTGTGGTCGGATCAGAAATTGTAGGTCGCGTTTATGCCATATTGGCGGGGCGCGCCGTAGAATTCCATATTGAAAGTCCCCTCCTGACCAGTGATGTATTCCTCGTCGGCGAGGTTGTGTCCGAAGGCTTGCAGCTTCCACTGGTCGGTTTGATAGGTCAGCATGGTCGACAACAGCCCCCTGGACTCAAGGAAGTCAGTGTCCTTATTGTAGAGCAGGTTGGTCCATTGGTCGTCGAGCCAGCCGTAGTTGATCCGCGGAGTCAGGGTGGCGCCATTGCCGAGGTCCAACGTATACTCGGCGCCGAGGGTATAGCTGAGTTCCGGAGCATAGAGATTGGGGCCGCCGGACGTGCCCAGCAGATAGGGGGTATAGTCGAAGCATACAGGCGGGTTCGACGGTGTCCCCTGCGGACACGCCGGGCCCAGGTTGTTGCCGGGCAGGGCGCGGCTATTGACCAATGCGGTGGTGGGTTCCAGGGTCGAATTCACATAGGACAGGGCGGCGTCGATTCTCAGGGAGCCAAGCTGAGCCTCCGCAGAGAGTTCAATTCCCTTGATGGTTGCTTCGGCGATATTGTACACATCGTTGCGGCCGGTGCTCAGGTCAATGGCATTATTCTGGAAGTCTTTGTAACGAAGTAACCCAACTGCCCGAAAGCGCCCCGGATGGTCTTCTCATTGTCGATGTAAATCTCCACCGGGAAGGGGCCGTTGGCGATGTCCACATCCACCTGGTTCTGCTGGTAGTAATAGCCCAGCACCCACTGCAGTTTTGCGTCGTCGTCTGAAATCAGGTTGACTTCGTGGCTGACCTGGTCCTCGGCCACCCGTTGGTTGCGGGTCTCACTGGCCAGAGAGGTGCCGTCGCTATCGTAGATATTGTCGATGACTTTTTCCTGGTTGCCGCTCAGAAGTCTAAGTGCAACGCCGTTGGAGAAGGTATAGCGGGCGTCGACCAGCGCGGTTTCGGGTTGGCATCGTTTGCGGTGGGGGTGTTGTAGTCCAGGTCGCGGATATTGCCGGTCCGTCCCCCGGCGTAAGCGGTAGTGGCTATCGGGCGATAGGCGTAGCCACCGGTGCTCTTTTCGGCCTTTTCGTATTTTGCGTAAACCTCGAACTCCCCGACCGGTTGCCACAAGGCGCCGAGGCGGGCACTGGTTTCATCCAGGCTGCCGGCATCGCTATCCGCGGCGCCAATATTGCTGTAGAAGCTGTCGCGGTCGCGGCTGTGGGTAACGGAAAGGCCTGGCGAGGCAAATTGCAGATCATCGAGGCGGGTCACCGCCTTCTTTTCCAGCTGCTCGGCAGTCATGGCGGTCATGGAGGTGGGAATGTCCTGGACGCTGGCGTCTCGGCGCTCGGCGGTGACGACCACTTCTTCCAGGGATTTTCTGCCGCCGGCATCCTGCGCCCAGACGGTCTGCGTAGGGTGAATCACCCCCGCAATGGCCGCGATCAGAAGCCATTTTTTGTGGAGAAACCCCGATTGATTGGTAGCTTTTCTCTTCATCTTGTTTTTCTCCGTTATGTGGATTCCATCATTTGGCAAAATCGCTGGAGCGAATGCTCAGGGTGCAGATGCCCGCCAGCAGCAGAGGGGCTGCAAATACGCTAAAAGTGACCGCCAGGCCTACGCCGGACTGCAGCAGATAGCCACCCAGCAGCGGACCCAGGACGGCCCCGGCGCGGCCGGCGCCAACAGCCCAGCCTATACCGGTAGCACGGATTTCCGTCGGGTAGAGGCGCGCGGCGGTGGGCCAGAAGCCGTTGAAGCCGCCGTTCAGGGTGATGCCGATGGCGAAGGCCGACAGCAGAATAAGCAGCACATTCATCTGTATTGCGCCGAATACAATCAACATAACGGTAGCGAGAAGGAAGAAGGCAAATATCATACGCTGTAACCCGAAGCGCGCTGATATCCACCCGAGGAAAATACTGCCGATAAAGGAACCGAGGTTGTAGGCAGTTCCGGCATAAATACCTTTATCCAGGGGCAGACCGGCGTCCACAGCGATTTTTGGAATCCAGCTGATGACGAAATAGAGGGTAAAAAAGGCAAGAAATACGCTGGTCCACAACATGCTGGTGGAAAACCCGCGTGGCCCCGCAAACAGTGCCTTGACACTGGTCTTCTGCTGAGCCTTCGGGACATCATCCGGCAGGGCATCCAGTTCCCGCGCATTCAGCTTGTGCAGGGTTTTGTTGACGGCACCCAGCGCACCCCTGGGCTGCTTTTTGACAAGAAACTCCAGTGACTCCGGCATCATAAAGAAGACCACCGGCAGCATAACCCCGGTAATCACACCGGCGGCGATAAACATGGAGCGCCAGCCGTACTCCGGGATAAGCCAGGCGGATGCGAAGCCAGTGATCACCGCCCCGATCGGAAATCCGGCCTGCAGAAAGGTAACACAGAGATTTCTGCGCTTTTCCGAAGAGTACTCGGCGGTCATTGTCGCCATACTGGCGAGAATGGCCCCCACACCCAGCCCGGTATACACCCGCGCCGCTACCAGTTGCCCGATCGACTGGCAGATGCCCGACAGGAGCATCCCGCTGGCGATCACAAATACCGCAATCATAATCATGCGGCGCCGACCTATGACATCGGCGTAGGGAGCTATGGCCAGGCAACCCGCAGTCATTCCCACCAGGGCTGCGCTGAACACGGCACCCAGAGCCGTGGCGGGAATAGACCAGTCTTCCGCAAGTACCGGTGCCGCATAAGACATCAGTACCACGTCCATGCCGTCGAGCATATTCAGCACAAAGCAGATCATAACTACCAGAATCTGCGTGGTGGTCATGGGGCGGTCATCGATGGTGCTGCGTATCCGCGCGATACAGTCGTTGTAACGGACTCCGGACCTTGCAGGGGGGAGGTCTACTGCCTCAGCGCTCAATACATCGCTGGTCATATTATCTCCTGTGGCCACTGTGTGACTTATAGGTTTTATTGCAACAGGCAAATTTATTATTGGACCATGGTATGTAGAGACCAGCGATCAGCGCCAATACTCTCTGGTTTCGCACCTATAACATTGCATTATGGCCACTCGGGGTGATTGGGGGACGAGAGCCTGCCCGGAGAATAACATCTGGTATCTGGGCGGAAAAAACCATATATACCGGGCGTACCGGGAAAGTTTTCCCGATCTGAGCCGGGGAAATGACCGCCCTCAGGTCAGTGACCGGATTTTCGTCTTGGCCAGTTCATAAAACTTGCGCACATTGTTTGACATGGAAATTCCATTGTGGCGGAGGAAGTACAGCCGTTGCTGGGTCTCCTTGATCGGGATGGTCGTCAGTGTCGGGAAGCGCCCGGGCGTAACGGTGTACTGATAGGCCACAGTGATGCCCTGCCCCTGTTCCACCAGAGTGCAGGCGTCGTCCGCATAGCGAACCATCACCGACATCTTCGGTTCGCGCCCAAGTGCTGCACAGGCCCTGCGGATATGGTCGCCGATCAATGTCTCCGGGTAAAAGGCAATCATTTCATAGCCGATCACATCGGCAAAAGTGACCGAATCGAGCTGCGCCAGGGGATGATCTGAAGGCACCACGCATTCCAGCGCCACTCTGATGGAGGGTTCCGCCAGTACCAGGGGGTGATCCGGATCTCTGTATCCCAGAGCAAAGTCTATACGGCGCTGGGTGAGGTACTCGGCAATCTCCTCGTTGGGCAGTGACTCCAGTTTTACCTGGACGCCCTGCATCTGCTGCCGGACCGCTGCGATCAACCAGGGGAACACATAGTTGGACAGACTGGGCGAACAGGCGATCTGGACCTGCAGATTATCCGGACGGGTAATGCGGTTGATGGTGACATCCAGGTCTTCTATCCGCCGGTAAATCGGCTCGAGTTCGCGAAACAGTTCCTCTCCTTCCGGGGTGGGCACCAGGCGCCCCTTGTGACGCTCGAACAGGGAGATACCCAGCTTCATTTCAATATGTTTCAGCAGGCGGCTGATGCCGGGCTGGGAAACGTGCAGAAGCTCAGCGGCACCGCTGACCGTCTTGGCAACCATGATCGCCCGAAACACTTCCAGTTGTCTGAAGTTCAGTAGCATCTTCTGACCTTATTTTTATCTATGGTCACTTTTTGTCATCGCTATCGGCTCTATGCCAGGAGAGAGGATAACGCGGTGTTATAGGTGCGTGAAGTCTCGATATTTTACAAGCCGAAGGGTACTGCCTTGTAATAGCGTCAATTGCTTAGGTCCTGGATTTGCAAAGGATACGAATAATGGTGTTGAGGATGAGCTTGATGGGTTCGGGCATTTCCCAGTCCCGCATGCCCCGATTGCAACATTATCTGGGCAGCCTGGCTGGCCTGGAGATCGACTATGGGCTGATTGATGGCGAGGGCATAGCCGGCTTTGACCCCTGCGAGCGGGTAGGGCAAACGAGGACCGGGGGGTTTCACGGCTTGAATATCACCCATCCCTACAAGCAGCGCATTCACCCCCTGATTGACCGGCCGGCCATCAATGGCCACGAGCGCATAGGTTCCTATAACACCCTAAAGTTTGAAGCCGGGGAGATAACCGGCGCCAATACCGATTTTAGCGGCTTTATTCGCGGCTACCGCTACCACCGGGGAGGGCGGGGGCCGGGGCATGTGGTGATCTGTGGCGCGGGCGGCGTCGGCCGTGCAGTCACCTTTGCACTGCTAGCCCTGGAATGTGCCCACATCAGTATTTTCGATCTCTCCGAGTCCCAGGCCGGCTCCTTGGCCTCGGCACTGAAGAAGGAGGGCGGCTCCGCCTCCGTTATCACTTCCGAGCAACTACCTGCGACTATGTGCGAAGCAGACGGATTGGTGAACTGCACGTCGCTGGGTATGTACAAGCATGCAGGGAACGCTTTCCCCGCCGATGCAATCGGCGGTCAGGTCTGGGCGTTCGACGCCGTTTACACGCCCTTGAATACAGACTTCCTGAAACTCTGCCGGAAAGCCGGCCTGCAGTGTATATCCGGTTTCGATTTATGGATTTTCCAGGGGCTGGACGCCTTCCAAATATTCACCGGTATAGAGGTAGAGGCGGACAAAGCGCTCATGGAAACCGCACTGAGTTGGCTTGACTGAGTGTCTGGAGGATACAGCTGATGAAACGTTCTATTGCAACCGTATGCCTTTCGGGCGACCTGCGCCAGAAAATTGAAGCCGCTGCCGAGGCGGGATTCGACGGCATAGAGATCTTTGAAAATGATCTGATGCTGTTCGACGAATCCCCGGCGGTCGTCCGGAAGATGGCGGAAGAGCGGAATCTGGAAATCGTCGCGCTGCAGCCGTTTCGCGATTTCGAGTGCATGCCCGCAGAGAAAATGCAGAAGAACTTCGATCGCGCGGAGCGCAAGTTCGATCTCATGGAGGAATTGGGGACGGGCACTCTGCTGATCTGCAGCAATGTATCCCCCTACTGCATCGACAATTTCGATCGCGCGGTCGAGGAGTTCAATGAACTTGCGGAGCGAGCCGCCAGGCGGAACTTCACTCTGGGCTACGAGGCCCTGGCCTGGGGGCGCTATATTCGCGACTACCAGAAGGCCTGGAATCTGGTGAAACGAGTGGATCACAAAAACCTCGGCATTATTCTTGACAGCTTTCACCTGTTTGCCCGCGGCCGGGACCTGGGCACCATCGCGGAGATACCCGGTGAGCGTATCACCCTTGTCCAGGTGGCCGATGCGCCCTGGCTGGAAATGGACGTATTGCAGTGGAGCCGCCATTTCCGGTGCTTCCCCGGCCAGGGGGACTTCCCGCTGAGCGATTTTATGGAGGCTGTCATCAATAGCGGCTATGCAGGCTATATTTCCCACGAAATCTTCAACGACGATTTCCGCTCCTCCCCCTGTCTGCCGACGGCCCTCGACGGCATGAGGTCTATGTTGTGGTTGCAGGAGGAAGTGGCCAGGGCCACACCGGACATCAACGATGTGCTGACAGATCCCGATGGAAAATTGCCGCCCGAGGCTGGAATCAGCGGGGTGGAATTTATCGAATTCGCCGCTGAAGGCGGTGCCAAAGAGGCACTTATCCAGTTGCTTTCCGGCTTGGGATTTCGCAAAACCCACAGGCACCGCTCAAAGGATGTCAGCCTGTATCGCCAGGGGGATGTCAGCATCGTCGTTAACGAGGAGCCCGACAGTTTCGCCCAGAACTATTTTCTGATGCACGGGGTCTCCGTGTGTGCGGTGGCCTATGCCACCGCCGACGCGGAAGGTATGGCGGAGCGGGCGGCACATTACGGCTATTGCCGTTTCGATGGGAATGGCGACAACGGGGAGTTGGATATTCCCGGTATCCGGGGTGTCGGCGGTGGACTGATCTATTTTGTGCAGGAGCAAACGGACGGCAGGCGATTTTTCGACGTGGACTTTATTGCGCTTTCGGAAAATGGTCTGCAGTCAGGCACCGGGAATTCTGGCATGGGAATCGACCATATCGCCAGCGGCGTATCCGAAACAGAGTTTTTGTCCGCCTCGCTGTTTAATCGAGCTCTGTTCGGGTTGCAGATAGCCCGGCCACAGGATCTGATAGATCCCTACGGTATTGTGGTGAGTCGCACGGCGATGAGCAGAGACAGGAAAATCCGCCTGCCTTTCAATATGACAAGAAGCTGGGGGGCTTCCACCGAGCGGTTCAGGGAGGAGAACAAGGGCTCCGGTGTTCAGCATATAGCCCTCAGCTGCAAAGATATACTGGCCCTGGTTCCCGATATCGATCCGGCTATTATCCTGCCGATCCCGGAAAACTACTACGAAGATCTGGAAGCGCGCTTTGATCTCGACGAAGAACTGGCGGGTAAGCTCCGTCGCTATTACCTCCTGTACGATCGGGATGAAACCGGCTACTTCATCCACTTTTACACCCGTGCCATCAACGGGCTGTTTTTCGAGATTGTCCAACGCTGCAAATATAAACACTACGGGGAAAGCAATGCTCATGTAAGGCTGGCAGCCCAGGCTCGTCTGAGAAGAGGTGAAATGGCAAGTATAGTTTAAAGATACACCCATACCAGTATGTTATGTGGGTACCAATGATTGGTATTTCTACAGCTTTGAAATTACTGATCTAATGACCGTTTAAAGAATAATAATCTGTGAGTCCCATGTGTCGCAGATAAGCGGAGGAATACGCGTTGAGATTTGGTGGGCAGCCCTGTGGGCGCCTGTCATGGATGGGGGAATCGCAGTAGCTATCCCTGTATTTTTTCACTTAGGATGAGAGCGATAATATGAATAATAATATGAGCAAAAACCTGTTGAGCGTTTCCATATTTATGGCCTCCGCGGGATTGATGCAGCCTGTTACGTCTCAGACTCTGGAAGAGGTTACGGTTACGGCGCAAAAGCGCGAACAGAGCATGCAGGACGTGCCCGTCCAGGTGTCCACGGTTTCTGGAGATGCTCTGGAAAAGTTATCCATTATAGACGCCTCCGATATAGCGCTGCTGGCGCCTACGCTGAATTTTGATTCGGCAGACGAGGCAAGGCTGTTCAATTTCTCTATCCGCGGGGTGGGAACCAGATCTTTCAGTATCGGTGTTGAGCCCTCTGTGTCCACTGTGGTGGACGGGGTCGTACTAACGCGCATCGGCAATGCTTTTGATACCCTGGGTGATATCGAACAGGTGGAGGTTTTGGCCGGACCACAGGGTACCCTGTTTGGCAAGAACTCCTCCGCGGGTGTGGTCAGCATCAGGACAAAAAGGCCCAATACGCAGGAATTCGAAGGCAAGGTGGATGTGACCCTTGCCGAGGATAATGAGCGGCGCCTCGGGCTAAGCCTTTCCGCGCCGCTGTCAGAGACCCTGGCCTACCGAGTTTACGCATTTAACCGCAGTGTGGACGGTACCGCGAAGAACCTGTTCGATGGTTCTGACGAAAACAGCGTTGATGCAAAGGGCCTTCGCGGCAAGTTGTTGTGGGAGCCGAGCGCTGCACTGAGCATGCTGTTTATGGCCGACTATTCGGAAAAGGACTCGAATTGTTGTGCCATGGCTCCCCATGCGGTTGACGGGGGCCAGGGAGCGAGTAATGCACGCTTCAATCTCGAAACCGGTGACCTGGACCTTGCCAATGGCTATGCGGTTACGACCCCAGAGTTCCTGGGGATTGCGGCCGACAAGTATGGGAACCTGATAAAAGCCGATGTAGACCAGGTTAACGAGCAGGAGAACCAGGGGACTTCTCTCGAAGTCAATTACAGCCTTGACAGCGGCAGTACCATCACTTCGGTAACCGCTTACCGGGAGTGGATCTCCTACACCAGCCGGGACCGCGACAGTTCACATGCCCAACTGAGCGGCCTCAATGCCAACGAATTGGCCTGGATGATGGGTACCGCGGATCTGAATGTGGCCGCCACCCAGGCGCAGATCGACGAAGCCCGGACCCAGTTGCAGGCCATATCCTATAATTCACTGGACTTTATGACCAACGACGATGGGACTATCGGCACCAACAACAGCAACGAGTTCAACGAGACCTTCTCCCAGGAGATACGCATCACCTCCCCGGAGGGAGAGCGACTGGACTATATTGCCGGAATCTATTTTGGCGATCAGTTCGTAGAGCGCGACCTGACCATCGCCGGTAAGTGGAATCGTACCGGCGGCGGCATGACAACCAACCCCATCGCCAATATCGATCCGGTTACAGGGGAGGTTACCTGTTCTACGGTCGCCTGCTACAAGTTTGGCGATACCATCACTTCCGTTGACACCCGTAATATCGGCGTATTCGGTCACCTGAACTATCACCTGACGGATGATGTGACACTGTTCGGCGGTCTGCGCTATATCGACGAAAAATCCACCTGGAAGCTCCTGGATTCCGTTGGCCCCTGGGGCAACCACTTTTCGTTTCTGAAGCTTATCGAAAGCGTTCCCTACCTGAACCAGCTCGCCGAAGCGGCTTATGGCGGCAACGTCGATGCCAGGACCAAGCTGGCCTCCCTCACCGGGGACGATATTGCCGCGGGGGACGACATGGCGCTGGCGACTTATCAGGCCAGTGTTGCCACAGCGCAAGAGGCGATCGATTCCGTCAGTGGCAGCGCCGTTAATGGTGGTCTCGGAGCCCTGGAGTTCGAGAAGGATTATTCCGACAGTACGGTTATCTATAAGCTGGGTGTCCAGTACAACATCGACGATAACCTGATGGCTTACGGTTCCTATGGCACCGGCTACAAGTCGCCGGCGGTCAATGCCGATATCTTTATTTTCGATGCGGTCGGAGATGTTCTGAATGCGCCCACACAGCCGGAGGAGTCGCGAGGCTTCGAGATTGGCCTCAAAGGCAGCTTCGACAGTCTGCGTTTCGACCTGACCTACTACGATACCGACATCGACGGATTGCACACCGACGGCAGCGCTACCGGCGGCGGCTCCCGCGCTGTCGGTCGGCTGGTGGCCGGTGATGTCAATAGCTCCGGGGTGGAGGGCAACTTCACCTGGGCGGCAACAAACGCATTGACAGTGAACGGTGGCTTCAGTGTCGGCGAAGCGGTACTGGATGACCCGACTGTCACTGTCGGCGGTGCCAGCGCGGACGGGACCCGTATATTGCTGGCCCCAGATGTCAAGTACAATGTCGGCCTGGATTACGCGTTTGATATCGGCAGCTATCCTTCCGGCCTGTACTGGACCTATAGCTACACGGATGAAACCTTCTACGGCTTCGGGGAAAATCAGCCTCGCGATGACTTTGCTATCAGCAATCTCGCCATGGATGTATCCTCCCCCGAAGATACCTGGACGCTGAGTGTATTCGTTAAAAACCTGTTTGATGAGCAGTACAACAGCAGCTTGCGTTCCGTCTCATCGACCCAGGGTGGCGGCGCCATGCATACCGTGGCCCGTGACCACAACCGCTACGCGGGAGCAACATTTAACTACCGCTTTTAATGGAGTGTTTCCGCAGCCGCGCTCTTCCGCTTGCCGGGCCTCGATATTCGGGCCCGGCCTTGTTGGACGGATTTCTGTGGTTGATTAAAGGAACATACCGCCGGACGCTTCGATCCGCTGCGCGTTGATCCAGCGATTCTCCTCGGACAGCAGCGAGGCGATGACACCGCCGATATCCTCCGGCAGGCCCACGCGGCCCAGCGCCGTCTGCGAGGCGATAAAGTCGTTCACTTCCCTGTTGTCGCGCACCAGGCCATCGCCGAAGTCGGTCTCGATGGCGCCAGGTGCGACTACGTTTACTGCGATACCGCGCTCTCCCAACTCCTTGGCCATATACCGGCTCAGCACCTCGATGGCGCCCTTCATGGCCGCATAGGCGGCGTACCCGGGCAGTGAGAAGCGCGCCAGGCCGCTGGACAGGTTGACGATGCGCCCGCCGTCGGCGATCAGCGGCAACAGCCTCTGGGTCAGGAAGAAGACCCCCTTGAAATGGATGTTCATCAGTTGGTCGAACTGCGCCTCGCTGGTCTCCGCGAAGGGCACGTGGTGGCCGATGCCGGCGTTGTTTACCAGGTAGTCGAACTGGTAGCGCTGCCAGCGCGACTGCAGCAGTTCGCGCAGCTGGTCGGCGAAAGCGGCAAAGCTGGCGGAGTCGCCAGTGTCCAGCTGCAGGGCCGCAGCGCGGGCGCCGCGCCGTTCGATTTCGGCGACTACCTTGTTGGCCTCGGCCTCGCGGCTGTGGAAGGTCAGGATCACATCCACGCCCTTGTCCGCCAGCTGCAGGGCGGTGTTGCGGCCCAGGCCGCGGCTGCCGCCGGTGATCAGTACAATCTTCTGTTTCATGCTCGGTTCTCCTGTCGCTGTGGTTTCAATCGACGGATGAGAGCTTATTGGTCGAAAAGAAATAGATAAATGCAGGTGTCATGTCTAGACTGTTTGGTAATTCTGAATAATTGGATAAGTGGCGATGAAACTGCTGGAATCCATGCAGATCTACCTGCGGGTGGCGGAGCAGGGCAGCTTTTCCGCGGCGGCGGGCGGCCTGGGCCTGTCCCGCGCCAGCGTGTCCAGCGCGATTCAGCAATTGGAGAGCCTGCTGGGCACCCGCCTGCTGCACCGCACCACCCGCAGCGTGCAGATGACCCAGGACGGCCAGGTCTTTTACGAGCGTTGCCAGGACCTGCTGGCGGATATGGACGAACTGCAGAACCTGTTCCGCGAAGAGGTTTCGGAGCTGCACGGTCGCCTGCGCGTGGATATGCCGCTGCCGATCGCCCGCGATGTGGTGATTCCGCGCCTGCCGGAATTCCTGCGCCAGCACCCGGGACTGGAGGTGGAACTCTCCAGCACCGACCGCTTCGTCGATGTGGTGCGGGAGGGTTTCGACTGTGTACTGCGGGTCGGCACCCTGGAGGACTCCAGCCTGATAGCGCGCCCCCTCGGTTACTACCGCATGGTCAGCTGTGCCAGCACCGAGTACCTGGCGGAACACGGCACGCCGCGGACGCTGGATGACCTGGCCGAGCACCAACTGGTGCACTATGTGCTGACGCTCGGATCGCGCCCGCCCGGCTTCGAGTATGTGGACCCGGCGAAGCCGGAGGTGGAGCAGTCGGTACCCATGCGGGGCGCGGTGACCGTCAACAATACCGGGGCCTACCTGGAGGCCTGTATCGCCGGCCTGGGCATCATCCAGGTACCTGAGGCCGGCGTGCATCCCTACCTGCAGTCGGGGGAACTGGAGGAAATACTGCCGGCGTATCGGCCGGCGCCCATGCCGGTTTCCCTGCTCTATGCCAACCGCCGCCACTTGCCGAAAAGAGTGCAGGTATTTATGGCCTGGATGGCGGAGATCATGAAACCGCGACTGGTCGATGCGCCTAGCTCAAGCTGATCCAGCCGAAATACTGGGCTATCTGACTTAGGGACATCAGCACACACATGGCAATCACCAGCGGGCGGATCAGTTTTGCCCCGCCGTTCAGCATGGTGTGGCTGCCGATATAGGCGCCGAGGGCCTGGCCGGCCATCATCGCCGCGCCTATGGCCCAGATCACCTTGCCGCCCGCGGCAAACAGCGCCAGAGATACCGCGTTGGTGGTGAAGTTCAGCAGCTTCGCGCGGATGGTGGCGGTGAGCAGTGTCTGCCCGCGAAAGGCGACGCCGGAGGCGGCAAAGAAGGAGCCGGTACCGGGACCGAAGGCGCCGTCGTAGAAGCCCACGCCTGGCACCCAGGTGAGGGCCCACTGCCGCTCCGACTGCCGCGCCCGGGCCTCGGCCTCGCCCAGGTTGGGTGTCAACCAGAAGTAGGCGGCCACCAATACCAGCAGCAGCGGAATCACCCAGTTCAGCCATCCGGTGTCGATGCGCTGCACCAGCCAGGCGCCCAGCGCCGCGCCCAGCCCGGCGGCAATCACCAGTGGAACCAGCTCGCGGCCGCGCAGGTGGCCCTTCAGGAATAGCGTCAGGCTGGCCGTCAGCGTGCCCACCACTGACTGGCTCTTGTTGGTGGCCAGTGCGCTGACCGGTGGCACGCCGGCGAGCAGCAGTGCTGGCAGGGTGATCAGGCCGCCGCCGCCGGCGAGGGTGTCCACCCAGCCCGCCAGCATGGCGACCGCAAAGAAAATCAACAGCAGCGTCATCGTCAGTTCCATCGGGCGGGACTCCGGCAGGGGCAGTGGGGAGGGCGGCTATTTTGCCCGAGCCGGGCGTAAAAAACATCTCCTGACAACCTCTGTCCGTCGAAAAGGCGAGACTGGAAACGACCATTGATATAACCCGTCGATACCGCTTTAGAACGCGTGCTTCTTTCCAGCCCGGCAATTCGCCGGTTCCTGGAATTTTGGGCAAGTATCCTGAAGTTCTCTGCTACCGATGAAATTCCCCCGTGTGCAGAATTTAATGGCCGGAAAGGTGCCGCGCGGGAAATGGTTTCCCCCCTGTGGCCGATTCAGACCCTTTTGGGCAAGCAGGGAAGCACTTTCGCAAACTTGAACTCGGGAGGAGGTGATCAATGAATCGGGCAATTGCCAGCGAACACAGCGTTGAAGAGATTGCGGTCTCCAGGCTGTCTTTTACCCCTCTGTCGGCGGCGCTGGTCGCCGGGGCGGCGGCACTCTGCCTGCTGCTGGGGCTGCCGGTCTGGGCCGGGCTCGCGGGCTGGGTCGCCTATTACACCCGCGGATCGACGCTGCGGGACGGCGCCTACAATCTCGCCTGTGCGGTTACCGGGCTGGGGCTGGGCATAGTCGCCCAGGCCGCCGCTGCCCGGTTCGATGCCAGCCTCGGGCTGTTGGCGCTGCCGGTCGCTCTGTTCCTGGCGGCGGTCAGCATCCAGCTGATGAGATGGATTACCGGGGTGAACAACATTCCCAGTTATTTCATCGGCGTGGCGGTGGTCTTCGCCGCGGCTATGGACACGTCACTCGACACCTACCTGACGCTGACGGCGACGGTTTCCGTGGGCGCCTTTGCCGCGGCCCTGCCGGATTTCATTTGCCGGAAGCGGGCAGCGAGAATCGAAGGGTAGTGAAGGGGTAGGGCCTGACCTGAATACAGAATTTATCAGCAGTCAGCTGTAGCGCGCCGGTTTCTCCGTCCGGCCTGTTCCCCTTGGGGCCCTGGGCAGTCTACCGGCAGCGACAACCCCACGCTGCCGGCAATCAGGGCCTCTTTTTTTTTCCTGGGCCACTTCTTGACCTGTATTTCCAGTTTCAGAGCAGTGGACTTGTCCGCCACCGCCTGCCGGAACACCAGTGTCAGCGGGCCGCGACCGCGCAGGGCCTTGGCCGCTTTGGGGCCTCCGCTTTCGTGCTCTTTGAGGCGGCGGTCCACATCTCGGGTAATTCCCGTATAGAGGCTGCCACCGGCGGTGCGTATCAGGTAGATGAACCAGTCGTTCAAGTCGCTGCTCCCAGTCACTGTGCGGCCATTGTCATCGAAGCGGCCGGGCTATTCCACAGCCGGCATTCCCTCGGTGTACTGCACAGTCGGTGATGGTTAGCGCTCTAGAACAGCGGCTGCTGCTCTCCCGGCAGCGGAGGTGGGCGGAAGCGGCTGCAGTCCAGGGCCAGTTTGCGCCGGTTCAGCCCCAGTTTCTTGATTGCCACGCGGAAGCGCTGCTGCAACAGCTGTGCGAAGACGCCGGTTCCCGTCTGGCGCTGGGCAAAATCGCTGCGGTAGTCGCGGCCGCCGCGGCTCTGCTGCACCAGGCTTATCACATGGGCGGCGCGCTCCGGGTAGTGGGCGGCCAGCCACTGGCGGAACAGTGGCGCCACCTCGTGGGGCAGGCGCAGCAGTATATAGGCGGCGTATTGCACTCCGGCGTCTTTCGCCGCCTTGAGAATGGCTTCCAGCTCGCTGTCGTTCAATGCCGGGATCATCGGCGCCGCCAGCACCGCGGTAGGAATGCCGGCACTGCTCATCTGTTCCAAAGCCCGCAGGCGCGCAGCGGGGCCGGCAGTGCGCGGCTCCAGCTTTCTTTTCAGATCGTTGTCGAGCGTGGTCACACTGATGGCTACCTGGGCCAGGTTGTCCTTTGCCATCTCTGCCAGGAGCGGAAGGTCGCGCAGTATCAGTTGGCTCTTGGTGACAATAGTCACCGGCTGGTTATAGCGTTGCATCGTCTCCAGCAACTGGCGGGTGATCTGCTTGTCTTTTTCCAGCGGCTGGTAGGGATCGGTGTTGGTGCCCATGGCAATGGGGCTGCATTGGTAGCCGGCTTTGCGCAGTGCCTTTTCCAGCAGTTCCGCGGCTTTGGGTTTGAAGAAGATTTTGCTCTCGAAGTCCAGTCCGGGAGACAGGTCCATATAGGCATGGCTGGGGCGGGCGTAGCAGTTGTGGCTGACCACACCGTTGGCAATAAAGTCCTCGGTGCCGGTACTGATATCGTACATCGGCATACTCTTGTCCAATGCTTCGATACTGACTACACGAAGATTTGCGCTGGATTTTACAGCTCTGCCCGCTATAGAACGCTTGCGACTGATGGCAGGGTCTGTCATATGAAAGAAGGCAAGTTTCTTTTCAATCCCACCCTTCAGGCGAACGGCAGTCAATGGCTTCTGGTCTTTTCGTTCAATCGGCTCAAGTATATATTCAAGTCCCAAGTAGTCCAGGGCCTTGCCAATATGCTCGATAATATCCTTATCTGAATTTGAAATCCTCAAGATATTCTTCTGGCCAAAGTGACCTTCGGCATCGAAAATGCCGGCGAGGAATCCTTTCAGCCAGTCTTCCGAGATGTCCGCTGGCCAATCAATAATTTTTCGAATTCTCTCCACTTGCTTTTGGGTATTGGTCCTAATGGCTTTCATGGCCCGGCGGCTCTCTGTGGCCTTTTGAAACTCGATTTCATGGGTCTCTATATCAAATTCCTGCAGGTACTGCCGCGTGCGTTGCAGAGCCTCATAATCTGCCAGTGCTAAACGGAATAGATGAACATTTCCCTGCCTTCCGTTGCGCCTGCTGAACTTATATGAACCTATGGTTCCATCGCCCCGTATCATTCCGCATAGATAGCCCCGCCTATAGTCTTCCGTCTTGGCCGGTTCTTGCGAGAACTTGCCTGTGCCCATCATTTTGTTTTTGGTTGTCAGGTGGGGGCGTTGCTGGTTTCTGTTTCCAGTGCCAGCGACATACTTCCACCCGCGTTCGGTCAGGAAACGATGGTCGCCACTGGCAACCAGCTGGGTGTCGTCGTCGAGAGTGATCCGGTAGGCGGGCTTTACTGTGGACCAGTGCGCCAACACTTCGGTTTCTACATAGCGCAGGTACCAGCCTTTACGAACTGTGCCGATTATTCTGTCACCGGTTTTTACCTCGCGCAGCGGCCTGTGCCGGCCATCCGCGTAGAGAATCCGGGTGTCGCCACTCAGGCAGTAGACGCACCCATGCTCACATCCCCGATAGGGATTGATCGATTGGCTGAACGGCAGGTCCGGAGAGCTGTTGCTGGCGATAATCGTCTTGGCCTTTTCCTCTATGGCCTCAGTCAGCAGCCGCTCCAATGGCTCCTCCTCGGTCTGCCAGCCGTCGCTCTCGCGGGTGCTGACGTGAGGCACAAAGCGGCCGGCCAGGTTGCTGGCGGCGCCGCGGCCCTTGTATACACGGGCGGGGTTGTCGGGATCCTCGTTGGACAAGGTTCTGTCTCGATAACTGTATGAATATACAGTTTATAGCCGGCGCAGTTGTCCGTGCAAGTCCCGCTGCAGGGCCAGCGCTGGAAGACGGTGGACAGGGAAGTGGTGTGGGGGCCGTGTCGGCATCCGGCCAGTCCGCCGCGGTTGCCGGCACGAGCCCGGCGTGCCTATCAAGTCCGGCGCTGCTTCCCCGGGCTAGTCGCCGCGTTTATCCAGCGCCGTTTTCAGGTAGCTGCCGCGCGGCTGATAGTAGTGGGACAGGGTGGACGCGGACTTCCCGATGGTACCCAGCTGTTGTGCGAAGGGCTTGAACAGCAGTTCGTCGAGATTAAAGCTGATGCCTACAAAGACTTCCGAACTTCGCTTCGCGATATAGGGCGCGTCCTCCTTTTTGAAACCCTGGGCCATATAGCCCAGGTTCAGTTCCAGGTATTTGAGGGGCGTATCCCTCAACGCGGGTACCCCGGCCGCCTTCACCGCAAGCAGGTAGCGCATGCCGCTGTAATCGGTGATCGGGTGAAACCCCTTCATTCCCTTTGAAGGGCGGTAGTCGATACGGTAATCCACCAGATCCCTGAATCTGGGATTGAGAGTTCTCAAGTAGGAGAGGGCTATGCCGGAGGAATTGAAAACCACGTCTTCGTAGGAGAAGCCGTGGTCGGCGGAAAAGCCGTCGAACAGCTCCACATACAGCATTAAGCCGCTGGTCCAAAGTGCACTGTAGGTCGCGGCAAAGTCCGCGTCGTTTTGCCGGGAGAGTCCGTTGCCAATGGCCTCCGCGATCAGGTAGGAGGAATACATGTGCCCGAGCTTATCCATGCCGCCGCTGCCGGTATCCATGCCAAACCACCCTTCGCTATTGGAATTGAAAGACGAGCTGCCCCAATTCCACTCCTTCGCGCCCAGATAGGTAATGCCGCCGGCGACCGCGCCAATCTCGTACTTGGCATCGACCAGGGCTTTTTTGCTATTCGCCCAGGTGATGGTTTCTGCGGAGAGGGATGGGGAGCAGAAGAGCGACAGGAAAAAAGAGCAGCGGAGCAAGGTGGTGAAAGTTTGCATGCGGTGGGTCCTGTATGTGCGGAAATTTCCATTTAGGAGGCGAAACCTGCGACCCCAGGGGTTGTGCTGAGTGGGTCCTATGAATTCCTCTGGGCCTTCATGGAAGGGGCGCCTGAATCATTGCCGGCGCAGGATACCGCTTCGGCATAGGGAGTACAAATGCATAAATAATATCGTCTAAATGATCAACCGGGAGCGGGCGGTACTTCTTCGGGCTAGACTGTCTCCGTTGTTGGCTTCATGGAACGATAGCCATGTCTTTCGTCTTGCGAAACTATGTTGTCCTTGTGCCGCTGCAGCTCATAGCGTTTGCCACCTTGGGGTGGTGTGAGCCGGTGCCGGGGGCGGCGGAGGGCATGCCTGTGGAATCCGGACTGAACGAGCGGGCGCAGCTGTGCCCGCCGGCGAATTCAGCACTGCTGTACCCCGCGGGTAACTGTGTGCCAAGCGGCACCCCGGCGGGCCGGACAGTTGCCGGCGATCAGGGAGACGCTGAGCCGGAGGGCGCCGGTTCCGCAGCGCCCCACGCCAGCCACCGCATTGACGCGATCCGGGACGCTATCGACAACCCCTTTTCCTTCGTTTCACACAGGGCCAATTATATTCTGCCGGCGGCCTACCGGAAGCTGCCGGCGGGAGAAGGCCCGGCGCCTGAAGACAGGTACGGAGTCCCGGATGTGGATCCGTTCGAAGCGCAGTTTCAGCTTTCGCTTCAGTTGCCGGTCTGGAGTGGTTTTTTGGGGGAAGACTCGTTTCTGAGTCTCGCCTACACCAACCGCAGTTTCTGGCAGGCCTATACCGGCTCCGGTGTCTTCCGGGAAATTAACCACGAGGTCGAGTTGCTTGCGACCTGGGTCAGTGACTGGCAGTTGTTGGGCTTCCGCAATGTGGCCACGCAGGCGGGGGTCAGCCACCAGTCCAATGGGCGTGGCGGCAGTTATTCCCGGGGCTGGAATCGCGTTTATGCCCACTTCACTTTTGAACGGGACCGCTTCTTCGTCGCTTTCAGGCCCTGGTATCGCCTTTCGATGGAACGCAACCGGGGGCGCGGCCCGGACCTCGACTTCTATTTCGGCAACTTTGAATTGACCGGCGGCTACCGCGCAGGCGGATACAGCTGGTCGATCATGGCGCGCAACAACCTGCGCTCGGAAAATCGCAGTGCGCTGGAGCTGAGCTGGGGGTTTCCCATCACCAACCGCGTACGCGGTTTCGTTAAATATTTCGATGGTTACGGTGAGAGCCTGATCGATTATTCAACGCGGGTGCGGACGCTGGGGATTGGCCTGGAATTGTCGCCGGGTCTGTAGAAGCGGTTTCACAACGACTGCGCGGGCACCTGGCGGTATTCGGCAGTGCACGTGTTGCAGAGGGGTGCGGTGGCGATGGTGACCACCCTGTCCAGGAGCGTGGAGTAATGGAAGGCGTTACCACCCTGGTGGGGCAGGGTCTCTACCTGGCCGTGGCGGCGGTCATCGGTCTCGGCATCGCGCGCATACTGCACAGCGACAATACCCTGGGTTGCCTGATCGCCGGCGTGTTGGCCGGCCTGCTGTTGCCGGTGATCGACTTCGACACGGGCCTGCGTGCGGAAAACCTGCACCAGCTGGTATTTTTTTTGATACTGCCGGTGCTGATCTTCGAGGCCGCCTGGCAGATAGAGCCGAAGATACTGAAGCGCTGGCTGGGGCCGGTGCTGCTGCTTTCCACGGTCGGCGTGGTGATCTGCGCGCTGCTCATTGCGCTGCTCACCTACTACGGTATCAACCACCCCACCGGCTTTCCCTGGGTAGCCGCGCTGCTGACCGGCGCGATACTGGCCGCCACCGATCCGGTGTCAGTGATTACCAGGCTGCGCGAGAAAGACGCCAGCGACGACCTCGTGACCCTGGTGGAGGGGGAGAGTTTGTTCAACGACGCCGCGGCCATAGTGCTGTTCAGCCTGGTGTTGGCCCTGGCGACCCGCAGTGCAGTAGAGGGCGGTGCCGACACTGGCGAGCCGTTGTTCGGCGCCGGCAACGTCGCCCTCTATTTTGCGGTGATCGTCTTCGGCGGCCTGGCGGTGGGGACACTGTGCGGGCTGGTCACGGCGATCGTGGTGCGCTTCCTGCGCTCGGCCGGCGCCGGGTTGGCGACCCTGGTGCTGGCCGCTTTCGGCAGTTTCTACCTGGCGGAGCATCTGGTGCATGTGTCCGGCATCCTGTCGGTCATGGCCTGCGCCATAGCGGCTCGCGTCTGCCTGCGCCGGGAGTGCGAGACCCGTTTGGCCTATGTCGAGCCCTCCTGGGAGTCGCTGGCGCTGCTGTTTACCGCGTTGGTCTTCGTGATCATGGGCCTGACGATCACCTTCGAGATGTTCACACACCAGTGGCTGGCGATGCTGATCGCCATAGCCGCCGCCGTCGGCGCCCGCGCCCTGGCGATCTTTATGATGACGCCGCTGGCGCGTTTCGTCGGCCCGCCGATCCCGAAAGACTGGCGGCTGATACTGGGCTGGGGCGGGCTGCGCGGCGTGATTGCCGTGGCCCTGGTGCTATCCCTTCCGGTGGAACTGCCCTACTGGTGGACGGTGCAGTCGATGGTGTTCGGGGTGGTGCTGTTTTCGCTGCTGGTGCAGGGAACCAGCAGCGCCTGGTTGATCGGCAAATTAAACGAATAGCAATTGTAACTACTGAATCACGCCGCACGCCACCCGCGCGCCGCCGCCCCCGAGGGGTTTCGGGGTATCTGAATAGTTGTCACCGCCACTGTGAATCATCAGTGCGCGCCCCTTGAGGTCGGAGAGTTTCAGGCGCGGCGCCAGCACCGGGTGCGTGGCATCGCCCCCGCCATCCACAAACAGCGCTGGCAGGTCGCCGAGGTGGCCGGTGCCCCAGGGAAAGCTGTGTCGGTTGGTTTTGGCCGGGTCGTAGTGACCGCCGGCGCCCAGGGCCGGGACCATCTGCCCCTCTTTCTCCATGGGCTCGCAACTGGGATTCTGGTGCACATGGAACCCGTGCAGCCCCGGTGACAGGCCTTTTAGCGACGGCGTAAACACCACACCGTATTGGGTCTCGGTGGCCACTACCTGGCCGATGGACTTGCCGACGCCGCTCTTGTCCACCGCGTGCATATCAATGGTGACGTTGGCCTGGGCCAGGCCGCTCAGCAGGACGGCTGCCGCGCCCAACAGTAAATGAAACTGGGTGTTCATGATGTGGTCCTCTGCAATTGTCAGCCGGGGCTGTATGGGTCAGGGCACACTGGCGTGCAATTCATGTTTAGGTGGCCTGTGAAAACAGTCTAGAAGTTAATGGGGGCGCTTGTGCGCCGGTGCTCGCCGCAATTGGGAACGGTAATAGCGACGGAAAAAATGATGAAGAAAAATTATATGGGCGGTAAAAGTTAGAGAGCGGAGCGGGGGCGGCGGCTACCAGGCGACCGGAAACAGGCCGGCGAATGCAAAGGGGCGGCATTTGCGGATATGGCAGCTCTGATCGCGGCCATGGGTCGCTCCCGGCCGGACCGCTCCTGCAGAACTGCAATCACATCTTGTAGGAGCGGCCGGTGGCCGCGATCGATCTGCGGGATTACTGCCAGTTCAGGATCACCTTGCCGGACTCGCCGGAGCCCATGGTGTCGAAGCCCCGCTGGAAGTCGTCGACCTTGAAGTGGTGGGTGATGATTGGGGTCAGGTCCAGGCCGGACTGGATCAGGCTGGCCATCTTGTACCAGGTCTCGAACATCTCGCGGCCGTAGATGCCCTTGATGATCAGGCCCTTGAAGATCACTTTGCTCCAGTCGATGGCCATTTCGCCGGACGGAATGCCGAGCATGGCGATCTTGCCCCCGTGGTTCATCGCATCGAGCATATCGCGGAAGGCGACCGGCACGCCGGACATCTCCAGGCCCACGTCGAAGCCCTCGGTCATGCCGATTTTCGTCATGACCTCCGGCAGCTTTTCCCTGCTGACGTTGACGGTGCGGGTTGCGCCCATTTTCTGCGCCAGGTCGAGGCGGTAGTCGTTGATGTCGGTGATCACCACATGGCGCGCGCCCACGTGGCGGGCCACGGCCGCCGCCATGATGCCGATGGGGCCGGCACCCGTAATGAGCACGTCCTCGCCCACCAGGTCGAAGGACAGGGCCGTGTGCACCGCGTTGCCGAAGGGGTCGAAGATGGCCGCCAGGTCGTCGGAAATGTTGTCCGGGATCTTGAAGGCGTTCAGGGCCGGGATCACCAGGTACTCGGCGAAGGCGCCCTGGCGGTCCACGCCCACACCGTAGGTGTTGCGGCACAGGTGGCGGCGGCCGGCGCGGCAGTTGCGGCAGTGGCCACAGGTGATATGGCCCTCGCCGGAGACGCGGTCGCCGATCTCGAAGCCAGCCACTTCCTGCCCCATGCCCACCACTTCGCCGACATACTCGTGGCCCACCACCATGGGCACCGGAATAGTCTTCTGCGACCATTCGTCCCAATGGTAGATATGCATGTCGGTGCCGCAGATGGCGGTCTTGCGGATCTTGATCAGCAGGTCGTTGTGGCCGGGGGTGGGGGGCTCTACTTCGGTGAGCCAGATGCCTGGTTGGGATTTCAGTTTTGAGAGTGCTTTCATTTTTTTGGTGCCGTGCGGATATTTGGTGCCAGCTGTAGAGATCTATCGCGGCCATGGGCCGCTCCCGGCCGGACCGCTCCTACAGGGAGTTCTAAATCAGCTGTAGGAGCGGCCCATGGCCGCGATCGGAATTGGATGGATCAGATGATATTCAGCTCTTTGCCCACTTCCACAAAGGCATCAATGCACTGATCGAGTTGCTCCTGAGTATGCGCGGCGGACATCTGGGTGCGGATGCGGGCCTGGCCCTTGGGCACCACCGGATAGAAGAAGCCGATCACATAGATGCCGCGCTCGAGCATCTTGTCGGCCATCTGCTGGGCGAGGGCGGCGTCGCCGATCATCACCGGGATGATCGGGTGGTCGGCGCCGGCCAGGGTGAAGCCGGCCTCGGTCATGCGCTTGCGGAAATAGGCGGAGTTCTCGCGCAGTTTCTCCCGCAGCTCGCCGCCCTCCATCAGCATGTCCAGCACCTTCAGCGATGCGTTGACGATGGCCGGTGCCACGGAGTTGGAGAAGAGGTAGGGGCGCGAGCGCTGGCGCAGCATGTCGACGATTTCCCTGCGCCCGGAGGTGAAACCGCCGGAGGCGCCGCCCAGGGCCTTGCCCAGGGTGCCGGTGAGGATGTCGACGCGGTCGATCACGTCGCAATACTCGTGGGTGCCGCGGCCGTGCTCGCCGAGGAAACCCACCGCGTGGGAGTCATCCACCATCACCAGGGCGTCGTATCGATCCGCCAGGTCGCAGATGGCTTTCAGGTTGGCGATAACGCCGTCCATGGAGAAGACGCCGTCGGTGGCGATCAGCTTGGTTTTGGCGCCCTCCGCATCGGCTTCCTTCAGGCGGGCCTCCAGTTCCGCCATATCGTTATTGGCGTAGCGGTAGCGCCGGGCCTTGCACAGGCGCACGCCGTCGATGATGGAGGCGTGGTTCAGGGCGTCGGAGATGATCGCGTCCTCCGGGCCCAGCAGGGTCTCGAAGAGACCGCCGTTGGCGTCGAAACAGGAGGAGTAGAGGATGGTGTCCTCGGTGCGCAGGAATTCCGACAGGCGAGATTCCAGGGCCTTGTGGATGTCCTGGGTACCGCAGATAAAACGCACCGACGCCATGCCGAAGCCGTACTGGTCGAGGCCGTCCTTGGCCGCCTGGATCAGGTCCGGGTGGTTGGCCAGGCCCAGGTAGTTGTTGGCGCAGAAATTCAGCACTTCGGTTTCGTTGTTGATCTCCTCTTTTGCGCTCACGCGGATTTGCGCGGCCTGCTGGGAGGTGATGATGCGCTCGCGCTTGTAGAGGCCGTCCGCCTCTATCTGTTGCAGTTCGTCGCGCAGGTGCTGGAAGAAGGGTTCTGGCTTGGACATGGTGTTGTTATTGGCTCCTTTCTGGTGCTTGTGGCACGGCGATGGGGTGTCGCTTTGCATCACGGCCCATCGATTCTAGTAGTTATCCCGCCAGCTCGCAGGCCTTGTGGGCCGTTACCGGTTGCTCGCTGGCGCGGCAATTGGTGGCGAATTTTAAGGCCTCTTCCGCGGTGTCGAACAGTAGTTGCCACAGCAGTTGCCGGTCGGCTCGTCGCACGGCGCGTACGGCGGTGCGTTGGCGCTGGCTGGCGATCTGGATCTCGATAACGTCTGTACTGGTTTTGTTGGGAAAAAGCTGTGATTCGGACATGGTCCCTCCAATCAAGAAAGCTTGGAGGGCTGACGTGGAAGCGGCGAATGGCATCTTCGCTTATCCGGTTGGATTGCCCGATAAATTGAATATCGAAGCCCCATCCCCTCTGCAGGTTGCGAAAGGGAAACCACCTTGCCCCGGTCGGCAGGTTGGCGTTGGCGTCAGCCACTCTCTGGATGTGGGGGCAAAGATAGCCGGGAGAAAATGGGTAGTCAACTGCGCCAGCGCCGCACAGCGGTGGCGCAGCAGTTTATGCCGGCAACTGCACCGATTTCAGTTCGATAAACTCATCCAGGCCGGCCTCGCCGAATTCGCGGCCGTTGCCGGAGCGCTTGTAGCCGCCAAAGGGGGCGTCGTAATTGAACTCGCCGCCGTTGACGAAACAGAGGCCCGCCTCGATGCGGCGCGCCACCGGCAGGGCGCTCTCGGCGTCCTTGGCCCAGACGCCGCTGGAGAGGCCGTATTGGGTGTCGTTGGCAATGGCGATGGCCTCCTCCAGGTCTTTGTAGGGAATCAGGCAGGTCACCGGGCCGAAGATCTCCTCGCGGGCGATGGTCATATCGTTGCTGACGTCGGCAAACACCGTGGGTTTGACGTAGAAGCCCTTATCGAAGCCCTCCGGGACCTCGGCGCCGCCGGCTACCAGACGCGCGCCCTCGGCCATCCCCTTCTCGATATAGCCGCGCACTATGTCGCGTTGGCGCGCCGATGACAGGGGGCCCATGAGTGCGTCGGAACCGGTGCCCAGGGCCACCTCCCCGGCGAATTGCTTCGCGATCTCCACGGCCTCCCCGTAGCGCTCCGCCGGCACCAGCATGCGGGTCAGGGCAGTGCAGGTCTGGCCGCTGTTAATGAATACATCCTCGCAGCCCCAGCGCACCGCTTTCTCCAGGTCCGCATCCGGGGTGATGATCAGCGGCGACTTGCCGCCCAGCTCCTGGGTCACGCGCTTTACCGTGGGCGCGGCGGCCCTGGCCACCTCCACGCCGGCGCGGGTGGAGCCGGTGAAGGAAACCATATCAATCCGCGGATGAGCCGAAAGTGCGGCTCCCACCACGGGCCCGGCGCCGGGCACCAGGTTGAACACGCCCGGCGGCAGGCCGACGGACTCTATGATCTCCGCCATCACATAGTCCTGCAGCGGGGTGATCTCCGACGGCTTGCTGATCATGGTGCAGCCGGCGGCCAGGGCCGGGGCCACCTTGCCGACGAACTGGTGCAGTGGGTAGTTCCACGGCGTGATAAAGCCACAGACGCCGATGGGCTCGCGGATCACCAGGGAGTGGCCGGCCCTCTCGGTCTTCTCCATGAGGGTGGTGCGCTGGGCGTAGTAGCGCATGGCGTAGATGGGGCCGTCGATGTGCAGCCACTTGGTGATATGGGCCGGGCAGCCCAGGGCCCGGGACACCGCCTGGATCAAGTCCCCCTTGCGCTTCTCCATACCGTCGGCGATGGCGTTGAGGAAAGCGGTGCGCTCGGCGGCGCTGGTATTGCGCCAGCTCTCGAAAGCCTCCCTGGCCGCGGCTACCGCCTCATCCACGTCCTCCGCGGAGCCCTGCACCACCTGGCAGATGACTTCCTCGGTGGCCGGGTTGATCACCGGGTGCAGCGTGCCGCCGCGGGAGCCCTGCCACTGGCCGTTGATAAACAGCTTGTCGGTTTTCAGTTTGCTCAGATCTATCATTTTGTCGCTCTCTGTTCAGGGCTCAAACGGTGTTTTGGCAGGGCCGCGGTCGCCACCATAGCCATAGGTGGAGTGGCCGGAGGCCGCGACCGATGTTTGAAAATAGCGCAAAGTCCGATCGCGGCCGCCGGCCGCTCCTACAGGACGTCGTTTCAAGACGCAGTGATTTCTATCAGGGTCGGGGTCTTCCTGGTCAGGGCCTCGGCCACCGCGGTTCCCAACTGCTCCGGCCTGTCGATACGAAAGCCTTCGGCGCCGAAAGACCTGGCCAGGGCGACGAAGTCCGGCGCGTGCAGCTCGACGCCCTCCCGGGCTACCTCGGCCTCGTCCATAAAGTCGCGGATCTCGCCGTAGCCGGCATTGTTCCACACCAGTATCGGCAGCGGCAGCTGCTGTTCCACCGCCACTGCCAGTTCGCCCAGGGTGAACATCAGGCCGCCGTCGCCGATCAGCGCAATCACATCGCGCGGGCCGGAGAGCCTGGCGCCTATGGCCGCCGGCAGGGCGAAGCCCAGGGTGCCGTAGCCGGTGGTGCAGGTGATATGGCTGCGGGCGCTGTACAGGGGCAGGGCGTGGTTGGTGTTGTAGGCCAGTTGGGTGGAGTCGGTGACCAGTATGCCGTCCTCCGGCAGCGCGGCGCGCAGCGCCTCCACCCAGGGAAAGCGCTCCTCGGAGCCGGCCCACCACTCGGCGCGGCAGTCCGTCACTATCCGCGCGGTTTCCCGCGCCGCGGCCTCCCGCGCGGCCTCGCCCCGGGGGAGCAGGGCGGCGTTCAACTGGCGCAGGGTTTCCGCGGCGTCGGCGCAGATGGCCAGGTCCGGGCTGGCGTTGCACACCAGTTGTGCGGGATCGATATCCACGCGGATCAGCCTGCCGTTGAACGCGTAGTTGTCGCGCACCAGGTTGCGGTCCGTCTCCGCCAATTCGGTGCCCACCGCCAGTACCACGTCGGCGTGTTCCACCCGCGCGCGGGCGCCGTCGAAACTCAGGTTGGCGCCGCCGCAGAGGGGATGGCGTTCGTCCACCACCCCCTTGGCGGCCAGGGACAGGAACACGGGTGCGGCCAGCTTTTCCGCTATTTCGGTCGCCTCGGTGCCGGCTTCCTGGGCGCCGCCGCCGAGCAGTATCGCCGGGTGTTCGGCCTTCTGCAGCCAATCGGCGGCGGTGGCGATGGCCGCGGCGCTGGCGGCGGCCGGCGCAGCCGGTGGGCAGGCGCGGTATTCATCCAGGTGGCCCGGCATGGGCTCCGGGAAGAGGTCGATGGGAATCTCGATATGCACCGGGCCAGGGCGACTGGACCTCAGCAACTGGAAGGCGCGGGCGATCACTTCCGGCAGCTGAGCCGCCCGGGTCAATGTGTGCTGCCAGATGCAGAAGCCGCGGCTGACGTCGCTCTGGCGCGGCAGTTCGTGCAGGCGGCCGCGGCCCATACCCAGGTCCTCGCGGCGGTTGACGGCACTGATCACCAGCATCGGAATCGAATCGGAGTAGGCCTGGGCCATGGCGGTGGCGGCGTTGGTCAGCCCCGGGCCGGTGATCAGGAAGCAGACCCCGGGCCGGCCGCTGGCGCGGGCATAGCCGTCCGCCATAAACGCGGCGCCCTGTTCGTGTCGCGGAGTGATATGGATCAGGCCGCTGCCTGGCAGGCCGCGGTACAGTTCGATGGTGTGTACACCGGGAATGCCGAACACTTTTTCCACTCGATATTCGCGCAGCAGGCGCATCAGCACCTGGGCGCAGGTTGGCGCAGAGGACATTCCGCTATTCCTTGTTCCTTAATCTAAAGTGCAAGGAGCCTAGCGGCCGTCGGGGAGGGGCGCAAGCGCCCGCAGACTCTGCTCACCAGCAAAAGAAAACGCAGGAAAATTGAGCATAGAACCGGTTCGGGAAAGGAAATTTGCGCGACAACTGTCGATTGGGAAATGGATGCGGACTAAGTACACTTAACGGCTGAGTAGCAAAGGAAGTAAACCGATGGAAATCGATCAGTGGCGCCGGGAGTACCTGCGCGGTGGTTTGCGCCGCGCCGACCTGAAGGCGAGCCCGATAGAGCAGTTTCGTCAGTGGCTGGGCGAGGCGGTGGAGGCGGATCTCGCCGACCCCAGCTCCATGTGCCTGGCCAGCGCTGACGCCAGCGGCCAGCCGTCGCAGCGCATCGTGCTGCTGAAGGGTTTCGACGAGCGCGGCTTCGTGTTTTACACCAACCTGCAGAGCCACAAGGCGCGGGATATCGCCGCCAATGCCAAGGTGTCACTGCTGTTTCCGTGGCAGTCGCTGGAGCGCCAGGTGATCGTATACGGCCGAGCGGTGCCGGTGGAGCGGGCGGAGGCGCTGGCCTATTTCCGCACCCGCCCGCGGGACAGCCAACTGGCGGCCTGGGCCTCGCAACAGAGCGAACCCATTGAGTCCCGCGAGCAACTGCAGCAGCAGTTCCTGTCGGTGAAAACCCAGTATGGCGACGGGGAAATCCCGCTGCCGGATTTCTGGGGGGGCTACCGGGTGTTGCCGGATGCGGTGGAGTTCTGGCAGGGCGGTGCCAGCCGGCTGCACGATCGCTTTATTTACCGCTGTGTGGACAGCGGCCAGTGGACTGTGGAAAGGCTGTCGCCCTGATCGGGGCGCGGCGGCTTCAATTCTTGCCTGGGCGGAGAAGATGGACAGGGTCTCCGTAGAAAAAGACTGGGCCGCGCGCGGCTTCAGCTGAAAAGCCCGCACCGATTGTCTCCGCGCGGGCCTTTCTGTCTCAGCCTCTCTTTGTAACCGCTACAGGAAATAGGGTCGCTCCGGCGCGAACAGCAGTGCCTTGGCCTGCTGTCGCCATTCCGCCGGTGCCTCGTCGCCCAGCAGTACCAGACCCGCGGCGATCAGACGGCCGCGCTCGCCCGGCTGCAGGCCGGACAATTGTTTTTCTGCTTCCGCCGGCGCGCCGCCGCTGTGGAGTCTGCGTAAAAAGGCCAGCGCCGTATCCGCGCTCTTTTCCTGGGCCCTGGCCCACTCCTCGAAAGGTGCCGGGTCCCGTCCTGACTTGGCGGCCTGGCTCCAGGCGAGCCAGACGGTGCTGCTGTCGATGCCCCGGTCGGCACCCAGTTGCTGCACGCTGCCGACCAGTTCTACGCCGGCGCCGTCGGAGGCGGCGATCAGGCGCAGCAGCCGGAACTGCTCGTCGCCCAGGGCCTGGGCCAGCTGTGCCGCCCGCTCCAGTTCGCCGCGGTGCAGCAGCGAGTAGGCGAGGTAGGGGCTCTGCTCGAGGTCTTGGCCCTGTTCCAGCTGCAGCATCTGCGCCAGGCTGCCGGACTGCTGTGCCAGCTCGCCCAAAGGCGCCTTGTGCCCCTGCTGCAGGCGCAGCACCCGGGCCAGGTCCAGGGCGATCCAGTCGCTGAAGGCGTTGTTGCCCCGCAGGGCGTTCTGCCAGGCCTGCGCGGCGCCGCTCCACTCCTGCCGCTCGGCCAATACGTAGCCGCCGGCAAGATTAAACCAGGGGTTGTCCGGCCATCGCTGCATACCGCTTAGGAAGCTGCGGTCTTTCTCCAGCCCGTCCGCCAGGCAGCGGCTGGACAGGTACTGCAGGTTGGGGTCGGCGCCGTTGGTATCGGCCAGGGCGCGATGCCGCTCGCACACGGCCGTGCGCGCCGGCTCGTCCGGGGCGCTGTCCTGCTGCAGGCGCATGGCCATGACGTCGTTGGGGTGGTGGCTCAGGCGGGCGTTCAGCAGTGGCGCTATGTCGCCGCGGTCCTGGGCCAGCTGCAGCCAGTGGGCGACGAAAGTGGAATCGCCGCTGTCCCACTCCGCGTGGCTGCGGATCATCGTATCCACCTGCTGCCCGTCCCCGACCAGTTTCAGTAAATCGTAGGGGTCGTGGTGCCCGAGGCCGGACAGTACCCTGCGGGTGCCGCCCTTGCCCTTGCTGGAAATGGACTCCGGCGGCTCGTCGAAATAGATATCCGCGTCGGCCGCGGACCAGCGCGGCGCGCCCAACTCGCGGTTGGGTTTTCCCGGGGCGCTGCCGTAGGTCTGGGTCCACTCCACCAGTGGGCTGGCCTGGGCCACGTTGTAGACAAATTCGCCGAAACCGCTGCCGGTATCCACGCTGAAGGACTCGATCTCCTGGCCGCCGTTGGTATAGGCGGAGACCCGCTGCCGGCCGCCGTTGGGCAGGTGCAGGGTGTCGGCGCCGAAGGGCGCCAGCCGGGCGCTGAGACCGGCGATTTCCACGGTCACCGGCTGCGCCAGGCCGTTGTAGATGTTGACCGTGGCGCCGCCGGCAAAGTGCCCGGCGACCACCACCGAACCGACGATGGCGGCGGCCACGCCGAAGCGCAGCAGGCCCGGGAAGAAGCCGTCGGCGGTCTGGAAGCGGTCCCAGAGGTCGAGCCGGGTCTGCCGTTTGCGCTCGCTGCCAATGACGCGGGTGGTGTATTTCTCGGGGACCCCGGGGGCCGCGGGCGCAGTGCCCGCACTGCTGTCGGCGCGGCAGTGCCTGGAGATGTGTGCCTCCATTTTCAGCAGCTGCTCCAGGGCCGCCATCCTGACGCTGTCGAGGGCATTGATGGTGCTGCCCAGCCAGCCGTCGATCACCTGCATCCACTGGTTGATATTGTCTTTGTTGGGCGGCGGCAGCTCGAACTCCCCGAGCGCCGCCTTCCAGTCTTCGATTTCCAGCTGTTTGCCCACCAGTTGGCCCAGTTGGAGCTGGTCCGCCTGCTCGAACACCGCGGCCAGGGGCCGGTAGGCCTCGGCGGCCGCGCCCAGCAGCCGCTTCAGCTCGCGGCCGCTGACATGGCCGTCCGCCGTCACCACGGCGACCACGTTGCCGAGGAAACCGTGCGCGTCGCGTAGCTCCGCCTCCGTGTGGTCGGCGTAATGCAGCAGCGCCAGTTGCGCCTTCAGGCACTCGGCCCAGCCGCCGCCGAGCTGTCGCGCGGCGAGCAGGTGGGCGCTGCGGCACAGGCGATCGTGCCGGCGCACGACGGCTTCGGCCTCCTCAATCTCCGCGCGCAGCTCCGCGATGACCTGGGGCAGCTCCCCGCGCTGGATCTGCCGGTCCCGGTGGCGGATGATGCCGCCGTTTACCGTCAGGGTTTTATTGCGTATGCCCTCGAGCGTATTGAGTTCCTCGTAGAGTTTGCGCACCCGCTCCAGCTGCCCGGACAGGGATTTTGGGTAGAGCCCGTCCAGGGTGTCCTTCAGGTCGCCCTGGGGCAGTTTGGTTTCATAGAGGTCATTGACCGATTCCGCATAGCGGACGCTGGAGCGCCCCAGGTAGGCGCCGCGGAAGGCCGGGAACAGGTAGGCCTTGTTGAACTGCTTGTTGAGCTGCTCGAGGGATTCCGCCATCGGCACTTCAGTCAGTTCCGCGCCCCGCAGCAGGTGGGCGGACATCTCCGCGCGGGTCTGCGCCGCGTCGGCAAACACCCGCCAGGCATCGCGCTCGTCGATGCTGCCCTCGATATAGTGGCGCTTGGCGTTCTCCTCCCGCGCGGCGTTTTCCGGGTGGGTGGCCCACATTTTCGGCGGCGAGGCCAGAGCCCGGGAGAAAACCCGGTGCTGTTGCCGGTCGGTTTCCGGTAGCGGCGGTATCTGGCCGTAGGCGGGATCGTCGAGGATGACCCCGAGCTTCTGGATAATGCGGCTTTGCACCGCGAAGATATCGCCGACGGCGAGGCCCTTCTGCGCCTCGCCATTTGCGAAGCCGATGGCCCTGTCCCAGGCTTCATCCGCCGCGTGCAGTTTGTGCAGCGCGTGCACCAGTGCATCGGAGCCGGTCAGTGACACCGCCACCAGGTCCGCCTGGAATTCCATCTCCCGCGACAGCGCCCGCTGCGCGGCCACCACCAGGCCGAACGCGGTGTCCAGCAGGGAGCGGATGGACCAGACCACCAGGCGCAGCAGCCAGCCGATCCAGGCCACCCGCAGGTCGATGCGCGAGAGCCCCTGCAGGAAGCTGTCGATGACATCCCGCTGGTGCACGATATGCGCGGCTATCTGGTGGGCGATATATACCCAGCTGCCCACCGCCATGGATTTCTGTGCGAAATGTCCGAACTCGTGGGCCAGCACTGCCTTGAACTCGGAGATGTTCAACACATTGACCAACCCCAGGCCGATCTCCAGGTTCTTTTTCGACGGGAAAAACAGGTTGAACACCGACAGGTCGTAAAATACCGCCGCATTGACCCGCGGAGACAGGAAAACCCGGTGTGGACGCGGCGCGCCGGCCTCGTCGGCGAGCCGGTTGAGGAACTCGAACAATTTCGGCTCTCGCCCGGCGGTGAGCTCGATATCCTTGCTCTCCCGGGCGCGCCTGACGAAAAACAGCGCCTTCAGCATAAAGGCGGCCAGAAGGGCCGCCGGCAGCCCGGTGGCGATGCCCATAAACAGGTTCCCGCCCGGGGCCAAGGCGCCGGAGACAAGGCGGTAGGCGGTCCAGCAGAACCAGCCCGCCAGGGACAGATAGATGGCGACGAACACCAGCAGGCCGGCCACCGCCAGCCAGGCGTGGCGCTTGTAACTGGCGCTGGGTTTGGTCAGGTTTGCGGGTACGCCGGCCGGCCCGGCCGGATAGACTTCACTCATGGAGCAGCTCCCTTTTGTCGACGCGGTCAATTTATTCTTCAAAGGGAGTCGCTAAATTCGGGTTTTGCCAGCAGCGCCGCAAGAATCCCAACTTTTGCCGCCCCCTCGCTTTTGGTCTTCATCGTCCTTCTATCTATGAGCGGCGCGATGGTGTTGGTTTTTTCGCTCACGGGGGCATTACACAAAAGGCCGGGAATACTGGCAAGTCCGAAGCGTTTCCCTACCGCTTCCCACCTTCCTCCCATTCGGAACAAATGCGTATTAGCTGTGCAAATTCCTCAATAAATGCGCTTCCGCTGGCAAATATGACCCTGTAAGCTGCTTCAAGCCGCCCGCGTCGCAATTGCGCGGGGCGCGCTCAGACACAACGCGGTCACCAGTCGGAGCCCGGGAAAAAGCGCCCGCGGCGAGGCAGTACCGGCCGCGGTGGCCCAGTTGCTGTTGGATAACAAAAATAAAGCCATGGAGAGAAAGCAATGGGACGTCCGTTCAACGATAAAAGCAAACTGGCGCTGACTTCAGCCTGTTCAATGACCGCCCTGTGGCTCGCCTGCGGCGTGGGAGGTGCCTGGGCCGCCGAGGGCTCGGTGAGCACCATCATGGAGGAGGTGGAAGTCACCGCGCGCAAGCGCGCCGAAGCGGAGAAGCTGCAGGAGGTGCCGGTGGCGGCCACCGCCTATTCCGGCGACCAGTTGGACGCGCTGCAGACCAAGGACCTGCAGAGCCTCGCCTTCAAGATGCCCAACGTACAACTCGACGATGTGGGCACGGTCAAGAACACCGCCAACTTCACCGTGCGCGGCCTCGGCGTCAACAGTTCCATTCCATCCATAGACCCGACTGTCGGTGTTTTCGTGGACGGCATGTACCTCGGGGTCAACGCCGGCGTAGTGACAGACCTCTTCGACCTGGAGGGCATCGAAGTGCTGCGCGGCCCCCAGGGGTTGCTGTTCGGTCGCAACGTCACCGGCGGTGCCGTGGTAGTCAAGACCGCCCGGCCCAGTGAGGAGTTTGCCAGCCGCTTCAAGGTCTCCACCACTGATAAGCTGGACAGCATCGCCGCGATGACGGTCAACGGCGCCATTTCCGATAGCGTCAACGGGCGCCTGACCGCTTACTACAACAACGACCAGGGCTGGTTCGAGAACGTGGCCACCGGCAACGACAATGCCGGAGCTTCCGACACCTGGTTTATACGCCCGAGCTTCAGTGTGCGGCTGAGTGAAGCCGCCGATCTGTTGGTGCGTATGGAACACGGAAAAATGGATTCCGACGGCGTCGTGGCCCAGAACCGGGGTTTTGCGTCCACTGACGTCCAGACACCCATGGGACCGGCTCTGGTTGCCAGTGCTACCCAGATCGCCGCCGCCTTCGGTATCACCGACTGGGACAACAGCGAGGATTCCTTCCAGGTGGCCCAGGGTGAAGAGGGTTACCAGGAGGACGAGTGGAGCCAGGTGATTGCGGAGTTCAACCAGGACGTGGCCTTCGGCAACGGCACCATCACCAATATCCTCGCCTGGCGCGAGTACGACGCCATCGGTCTCGGCGATATCGATTCCCTGCCCATCTTCGCCTTCCACGCCAATACCGCCATAGAGCAGAGCCAGGTCTCCAACGAACTGCGCTATGCGGGCCGTTTCGGCGCCACCGCGCTGACCACCGGGATTTACTGGTTCAGCCAGGATCTCGAGTACTACGAGAACCGCATACTGCCCCTGTCGGGGCCCGGGCTGGATTGGACCGGCGGCGGTGTGCAGGACCACGAGGCGCTGGGTATCTTCGCCCAGGCGGATATCGACCTGAATGAAGCCTGGGTGCTGACCCTCGGCGGCCGCTACTCCACCGAGGACAAGGACGCGAAGATCGCCACCATCCCGGTGAACCTGTGCACCCTCGACGGTTGTGCGGCCTACGATTTCGAGGACAGCGAATCCTGGAGCGACTTTACACCCAAGGTGGGTCTGCAGTGGAACCTGAGCGACGAGGCACAGATTTACAGCTTCTGGACCAAGGGGTTCCGCAGCGGTGGCTACAATATGCGCAATACCGGTATCGACCCGAGCACCGGTTTACCTTATTCGCCAGGCCCCACCGACCAGGAAGAACAGACCAGCTTCGAGATAGGTGCCAAGGCCGAGTTTATGGGTGGACGCCTGCGCACCAATATGGCGTTGTTCCACAATACCATCGACGATATGCAGCGCGAGGAAAATCTGAGCGATGCGGTCGCCGGTGTCGTGCAGCTGATCCGCAACACCGCCGACGCCACTATCCGCGGTGCTGAGTTCGAGGCATTGGCGGCGGCCAGTGACAGCCTGCTGTTTTCCTTCAATGTCGGCTATGTGGACGGGAAGTACGACAGCGTCAATGGCGATATCAGTGGCGACGGCCAGGTGAACGAGATCGACCTCGGCCTGGATATCCCGCGCCTCGCGCCCTGGACCTACGGCGTGGGCCTGGTGCACGATCTGGCCCTGGGTTCCGCGGGCACCCTGACTTCGCGTATCAACTTCAACCACCGCGATGCCTCCCCCTACACGGACAACAACCTCGGCATGCTGTCGGAGGTGGATATGCTCGACTTCAGCATCGGCTTTGCGCCGGACGCGGGCAACTACCGGCTGGCGCTGTTTGGCCGAAATATGCTGGACGAGGTGAGCGAGGGCAACAACACCCAACTGCCGCCGACCCTTGGCGGTGTGGGCGCCAGCTTTACGCCGCTGAACAAGGGGCGGGTGGTGGGGGTCGAGCTCACCTACGAACTGTAATTCCACAGAAGTCTCTGTCGGAACTTTGATCGCGGCCAACGGCCGCTCCTACAATCTGCTGGTGAGGCATTTCTGTAGGAGCGGCGGGGCGGCCATCCGCCGTTGGCCGCGATTCTTATTTGTAGCGGAGTAACTTATGCATTTTATCGATTTGCCCGAACACGGCGGCCCCGAGGTGATGCAGTTGGCGGAGGGCGACAAGCCGGCGCCGGGGGAGGGCGAGGTATTGATCAAGGTGGCTGCCGCCGGCGTCAACCGCCCGGACATAGTCCAGCGCATGGGTTTCTATCCGCCGCCCCCGGACGCCTCGCCGATTATGGGGCTCGAGGTGGCCGGGGAGATAGTCGCCCTCGGCGACGGCGCGGCGCGCTGGAAAGAGGGCGACAGGGTCTGTGCGCTGACCAACGGCGGTGGCTACGCGGAATATGTCGCGGTACCCGCGACCCAGTGCCTGCCGGTGCCCGGGGGATTGTCATTGACCGAGGCGGCGGCGCTGCCGGAAACTTTCTTCACCGTGTGGAGCAATGTCTTCGACCGCGCCCAGTTGAAGGGGGGCGAAGTCTTCCTGGTGCACGGCGGTTCTTCGGGCATCGGCACCACAGCGATCCAGTTGGCGGTGAACTTTGGCGCGCGGGTGTTCGCCACCGCGGGCTCCGGCGAGAAGTGCGCGGCCTGTGAAAAACTGGGCGCGGAAAGGGCGATCAATTACAGGTCCGAGGACTTTGTCGAGGCGGTGCTGGGGGCGACCGGTGGCCGCGGTGCCGATGTGATCCTGGATATGGTCGGCGGCGACTATATCAGTCGCAATATAAAAACGGCGGCGGTCGACGGGCGCATCGTCAATATCGCCTACCTGCAGGGGGCCAGCGTGCAGGTGAACATGCTGCCGGTGATGCTGAAGCGGCTGACCCTCACCGGCTCGACCCTGAGGCCGCAGCCGGTGGCGGTGAAGGCGGCCATCGCCAGTGCCCTGGAAGAGAAAGTCTGGCCGCTGATCGAGAAAGGCAGCATCCGCCCGCAAATCGCCGACACCTTTCCCCTGGAGCGGGTGGCCGATGCGCACCGGCTGATGGAGTCCAGCGGCCATATCGGCAAGATCGTTTTGGTGGTCAATAATTAGCGGGCGTGTTCCCCGGTCGCCGGTGTGCTGGGGATGTCCTTGTCGCTCTCGGTGGTTTCCCGCTCCGGCTTTTTCCGCAGCGGCGGCCGCACGCCGATCTCGCCCGTGGCCACGTCCGTGTAAGCCTTGTAGAGGTTGCTGATATTGCGCACATACTGCACCGGCTCGGCGCCGCGCACATAGCCGTAACGCGCCTTTTTGAAATACTTCGGCTCGGACAGCTTCAGCATGGCCACCTCGACATTGCCGAACCACACATTGGGGTCCAGGCCGAGTTCCTCCGCCAGTCTCTGCGCATCCAGCAGGTGGCCGTAACCGGCGTTGTAGGAGGCGAGGGTAAACCAGAGTTTGTCGACCGGCGGCAGCGTGGGGGAGAACCTGTCGCGCACCCAGTTGAGGTATTTGACACCGGCCTGGATATTGCGGTCCGGCTCGAATACCGGCGGCGGAAAACCCATTTCCTCCGCCGTCGCCGGCATCAGCTGCAACAACCCCTGGGCACCCACCGGCGATCGCGCCTTGGGATTGAAGTTGCTCTCCTGCCACATCTGCGCCACCACCAGGCGCCAGTCGAAGTCGTGTTCCAGCGATGAATCCTTGACCAGGCTGTCGAAGGGGGACAGATCCTGCCCGGGAATGATTCGCGCTCCCACCCTCTGCGTGAAACGCTTGTTGGGCTCGAAATAGGCTTTGAATTTTTGCTGGTACTGCTCGGTCTTGCGGTAATCGCTGAGGAATTCATCCAGCTTCCTGAGCAGCTCCCAGCGCTGCATCAATACCATCCATCCCTGTGGCCGCGGGTCGCTGAGCAGGGTTCCGGTGATCAGGTTCGGCTGCAGCGAGGCTTCGATTCTCGCCGCATCGCTGTCCGCGATGGTGGCGTCCAGCTGCCCTTCCGCGATCATGCGGAAAATCTGGGAGGTGGAAATGTCCGGTGAGGCCACCTTGACCTCGACGTCGATGCCGCTGTCCCTGATGATCTCCGCGGTCTGGATGAACGGTGAGTAGGCGCGCAGGGTCAGGGTGCGGCCGGCGAGATCCTGGATCTTGTCGATTTTGGGCTGATTCTTGTTGCTGACTACCTGTTCCGGGGTTTCCATGTAGGAAGTCGTAAACCGGACGCCCTCGTTTTTGCGCTCCTCGGTAATCGTGGTCGAGGCGCCGGCGAAATCGCCGCGGCCGGCCTTGAGCCAGTCGACCAGGTCCTCGTCGTAGGGGACCACCACAACCTGCAGTTGCAGCTTGTGCTTTTCGGCAAAGGCTTTGGCGAGGTCGTAGTCGAACCCCATCAGCAGCCCTTTCCAGAGGAAGTAGGAGGTGGGGCCGTTGTAGGTCAGCAGGCGGATCAGTCCGGATTTCTTGATTTCCTTCCAATCGGCGAAGCGCTCCTCCCGTGCCGTGACCAGGTTGCGGGTCAGGAAGTTATTGACGGTCACCAGCAGGCGCTTGGAGTCCTTGCGCAGTCCCCAGGCGATATTTTCCTCCGGGGACACGTCGGCGCCGATGCGGACGTCGTCCCGATAGGTGCGCAGGCTCTCGGCGATGTACTCGTCCAGGATGGCCACCCGGTTGGGTTTTTCATTCAGCATGTCCACCAGGGTATCGCGGTCGCGGTACGCCATTATCTTGCGTATGGTCAGGTTGGCTTGTGGAAATTCCTCGATCAGGCGCTGGGCGGTTTGCACATAGGCTGAACCCGCCTGCACAATCAATTCCACGTCCCTGAGTTTCTCCGGAGTGCTGATATCCGGGCCCGAGGCGCCGGTGACCAGTTTCTGGTGGGTGTGCATCAGCGGCACGGTAAAGTTGATCAGTTCGCGCCTGGCCTCGGTGTCGGTAAGGTTGTAGGCGACGATGTCGGCCTTGCCGGCCCGCAGCATCTCGATGGCCTCCTGGGGAGTGCTTGCCTGCACCCACTTGGCCTCGAGCCTCAGCCGCTCGGCCAGCTTATTGGCCAGGTCGAAGTGGCGGAGGGTGACGACGCTGTCGCGGGGCAGCAGGTCTTCCACGGGGCCCATGAGGTTGACGAAGCGGATGGTGCCGTGTTTGCGGATAGCCTGGAGGTCGCCGGTTTCGATGTAATTGGTAAATTGGTAGTAGTCCTCGATGGCCTTGGGCCCGGTGGCTTCGGTGCGCTCCCCCGGTATTTCCGCCCCGCGCTCCTGCTTGCCGCAGGCGGCGACAACAGCGAGCAGTATCACTGACAGGACGAGCAGTGTCGTATTGAATGGACGAGTAGTTCTGTGACGACCCAGCATGGACCGCTCCGCCAGCTATCTACGCCGAAATTCTAGTGTCGCCCGCCCAAGGCCGCTCGATTACCTGCGCGGGGATGGCCGGCGTTGGCCTGGCGCCACTAGCTAGAATCAGTCGGTAATTTCCTCCACCTTCGCGGAAAACTCTCCGTTGGCGAGGCGTACCCGCAGGGGTTGTTCCACCCGCAGTTCGCGGGTGCTTTTCACCACCTGGCCCTTCTCGTCCCGAACTATCGCATAGCCCCGCTGCAGTACCGCCAGCGGGCTGACGTTGTGCAGCAACTGCGCCCTGTGGTGGAGTCGCTCTCCGCGGCGCCGCAGCAGCAGTTGCAGGTTGCGCTGCAGGCCTTGAGTGCCTTGCGCCAGCCGCTGCCGGCCCGTCTGCAGGCTGCGCTCCGGGTGGCAGTGGGCGAAGGCGCGCAGCGCGGCCTGCAGCGCGCGGCTGCGGGATTGCATGTGCTGGCGGGAGGCGGCGCGCAGGCGCAGTTCCAGGTGATCCAGGCGCTGGGCGCGGTTCTGCAGCTGTTCGCGCGGGTGGCGCAGGCGGTTGCCAGTGAGCTGCGTCTGCTGGCGCAGGTGGCGCAGCTGCAATTGCGCCGCCCGCGCCAGTCGCCGCCGGAGAGCGGCCAGTGTCTGCAGCAGTTCGGCGGCATTGGCGCTTGCGATCTCGGCTGCGGCGGAGGGGGTGGGGGCGCGCACATCGGCCACCAGGTCGGCGATGGTGGTGTCGGTCTCGTGGCCCACGGCGGAGATGGTGGGAATGGGGCAGGCGGCCAGCGCGCGCGCGACGATTTCCTCGTTGAAGGGCCAGAGGTCTTCCAGTGAGCCGCCGCCTCGGCCCACGATCAGCAGGTCGTGGCGGCCGCTGCGGCCGGCCTTGCCGATGGCGTCGGCGATCTGCTGCGCCGCGCCGGCCCCCTGTACCTGGACCGGCCAGAGCTCGATCTCGGCAGCCGGGTAGCGGCGCCCCAACACGTGGATCATATCCCTGACCGCAGCGCCGGTGGGGGAGGTGACTATGCCGATATTGGCGGGCAGGTAGGGCAGGGGCTTCTTGCGCGCGGGGTCGAAGAGCCCCTCCGCCTGCAGTTTGGCCTTCAGCTGCTCCAACTGGCGCATCAGGGCGCCGAAGCCCGCCTCCTCCATATGCTCGACGATGAGCTGGAATTCGCCGCGGCCCTCGTAAAGGCTGACCCTGGCCCGCACCAGCACCTCGCGGCCGTTCTGCGGGCGGAAGGCGACGCCGCGGTTGCGGCCGCGGAACATGGCGCAGCGCACCTGGGCGCGGGCGTCCTTGAGGGTGAAATACCAGTGCCCGGAGCTGGGGGCGGCGAAGTTGGAGATCTCCCCGCCCACCCACAGCAGCGGCACGCTGCTCTCCAGCAGCTGCTTGACCTCCCGGTTGAGGTCGCTGACCGACAGTACGCTGCGATTGGCATTGGGTTGTGGGGCGCTGGTTAGCATTTCAGTCTCGCATAGGGGAATTTGGCGGGCCAATATTGCAGCATCGCCGGCGGAGGTAAAGTCGTTTGGCAATAAGCGGCGGAGCGGCGATGTGGCGGCCTCGTTGCCGGTGGCCGTCCGGTCAACAGCCTCATCGGTCTGTTTGCCAGCCGCAGGCGCTTTTCCCGGACGGCCCCCGGCATCGGGGCCTTCGCGTTGACCTTAGAGAGACTTTGCCAGGCCCCGGGATGCCAAATTCACAAATAGTCTTTTGCCCGGGCGGCAGTTGCGGCTATAATCGCGCCGATACCCAATCCCGCTAATCTAGGTTTAAGCCGAGGTTTGAGTGTCCATGTCTGATTCCGGTCTGCGCATCGCGCGCGAAGCTCTCACTTTTGACGACGTCCTGCTGGTGCCCGGCTACTCCGAGGTGACCGCCAAGGATGTGAGTCTGAAGACCAAACTGTCCCGCAATATTTCCCTGAATATCCCCATTGTGTCCGCCGCCATGGACACGGTAACCGAGTCGCGCCTGGCCATTGCCCTGGCCCAGGAAGGCGGTATCGGCATTATTCACAAGAGCATGTCCATCGAGGATCAGGCACTGGCGGTGCGCGCGGTGAAGAAGTTCGAGGCCGGTGTGGTCAAGGACCCCATCACCATCGAGTCCGACGCCACGGTGCGTGACCTGATCGCCCTGACCACCCACCACAATATTTCCGGCGTGCCGGTGATGGACAAAGGCAACCTGGTGGGCATAGTCACCAGCCGCGACGTGCGCTTCCAGACCAACCTGGACGCCACGGTCGCCAGTATCATGACCCCGCAGGAGCGCCTGGTGACGGCGCCCGAAGGCGCGGCGCCGGAGCATGTCCGCGAGCTGTTGCACAGGCACCGCATCGAGAAGGTTCTGGTAGTCAACGACAACTTCGAACTGCGCGGCCTGATCACCGTCAAGGACTTCAACAAGGCGGAGCAGTACCCGAATTCCTGCAAGGACAGCGACGGCCGCCTGCGCGTCGGCGCCTCCGTCGGCACCAGCCCGGACACCGACGACCGGGTTGCGGCGCTGGTGGAAGCCGGTGTGGACGTGCTGGTGGTGGATACCGCCCACGGCCACTCGCGCAATGTGATCGACCGGGTGCGCCGCATCAAGGAAATGCACCCGCAGGTGGATGTGATCGGCGGCAATATCGCCACGGCGGAAGCGGCCCACGCGCTGGCCGAGGCCGGCGCCGACGCGGTGAAAGTGGGCATAGGCCCCGGTTCCATCTGCACCACCCGCATCGTCACCGGTATCGGCGTGCCCCAGATCACCGCCATCTCGGAGGTTGCCCAGGCCCTGGTGGGCACCGGCGTGCCCGTGATCGCCGACGGCGGCATCCGCTACTCCGGTGATATTTCCAAGGCGATTGTCGCCGGGGCCCACTCGGTGATGATGGGTTCCATGTTCGCCGGCACCGAGGAGGCGCCGGGCGAGGTGGAACTCTACCAGGGCCGCACCTACAAGTCCTACCGCGGCATGGGCTCCCTGGGCGCCATGTCCCGCAGCCAGGGCTCTTCAGACCGCTATTTCCAGGACGCCAGCAAGGGCGCGGAGAAGCTGGTGCCGGAGGGCATCGAGGGCCGCGTACCCTACAAGGGCCCGCTGTCGGTCATCGTGCACCAGATGATGGGCGGCCTGCGCTCCGCTATGGGCTATACCGGCAGCGTGGACATGGAGACCATGCGCACCCGCCCGGAATTCGTGCGCGTGACCGCCGCCGGCATGGGCGAGTCCCATGTGCACGACGTGCAGATCACCAAAGAGGCGCCCAACTACCCTGTTGGTGGCCGATAAGCCGCTGGGAGCGCCGAGCTCCAGCTCGGCAACGGGCCGCAGGCCCGCCTCTTAGCGGCCGTTGGCCGCGATGCCGAGCTGGAGCTCGGCGTTCCCAGGGTAAGTCCCTGGGCCCTGAATTTTTTAATAACAAACGGACCCCCGGGGTCCGTTTGTAGTTTAGGAACTCTCTTCGCAAACGTTGAGTAAGCCATGAGCCAAGACATCCACGCCAGCCGCATCCTGATCCTCGACTTCGGATCCCAGTACACCCAGTTGATCGCCCGCCGTGTGCGCGAACTGGGGGTCTTCTCCGAGATCCGCGCCTTCGATATGAGCGACGAGGAGATCCGCGAGTACAACCCCCAGGGCATCATCCTCGCCGGCGGCCCCGAGTCGGTGCCGGAAGCCGGCTCGCCGCGGGCGCCGCAGGTGGTGTTCGAGCTGGGCGTACCGGTGCTGGGTATCTGCTACGGCATGCAGACCATGGCACACCAGTTGGGCGGCGAAGTGCAGGGCAGCAATATCCGCGAATTCGGCTACGCCCGGGTTAAAGTCGAGGGCGAGTCAAAGCTGCTGCACGATATCGCGGATCATATCGACGAAGACGGCAAGGCGCTGCTGGACGTGTGGATGAGCCACGGCGACAAGGTGGTGAAGATGCCGGAGGGCTTCGAACTGATGGCCTCCACCGGTTCCTGCCCGATAGCCGGCATGTACTGTGCCGAGAAGAATTTCTACGGCGTGCAGTTCCACCCGGAGGTGACCCACACCCTGCAGGGTATGCGCATCTACGAACACTTCGTGATCGAACTGTGCGGTTGCGAGCGACTGTGGACGCCGGCCAATATCATCGAGGACTCCATCGCCAGGGTGCGCGAACAGGTGGGCAGCGACAAGGTGCTGCTGGGCCTGTCCGGCGGTGTCGACAGCTCGGTGGTGGCGGCGCTGTTGCACAAGGCCATCGGTGACCAGCTCACCTGCGTCTTCGTGGACAACGGCCTGCTGCGCAAGAACGAAGGCGACCAGGTGATGCAGATGTTCGCCGAGAATATGGGCGTGCGCGTAATCCGCGCCGACGCGGAGGAGCTGTTCCTGTCGCGCCTCGCGAGTGAAGGCGACCCGGAAGCCAAGCGCAAGATTATCGGCAACACCTTTATCGAGATATTCGATCAGGAGGCGTCCAAGCTGAAAGACGTGAAGTTCCTGGCTCAGGGCACCATCTACCCGGATGTGATCGAGTCCGCCGCCGCCAAGACCGGCAAGGCCCATGTGATCAAGTCCCACCACAATGTGGGCGGCCTGCCGGAGGACATGCAGTTCGAACTGGTGGAACCGCTGCGCGAACTGTTCAAGGACGAGGTGCGCAAGATCGGTCTGGAACTGGGTTTGCCCTACGACATGGTCTACCGCCACCCCTTCCCGGGCCCGGGCCTGGGTGTGCGCATTCTCGGCGAAGTGAAAAAAGAATACGCGGATGTACTGCGTGAGGCCGACGCCATCTTTATCGAGGAACTGCACAAGGCGGACTGGTACCACAAGACCAGCCAGGCCTTTGTGGTATTCCTGCCGGTCAAATCCGTCGGCGTGGTCGGCGACGGCCGCCGCTACGAATATGTGGTCGCATTGCGCGCGGTGGAGACCGTGGACTTTATGACCGCGCGCTGGGCGCACCTGCCCTACGAGCTGATCGAGAAGGTGTCCAACCGCATCATCAACGAGATAGAGCATATCTCCCGCGTGACCTACGACGTGTCCAGCAAGCCGCCGGCGACTATTGAGTGGGAGTGACTGGTGCCGGGGTCCGTAGTGCCTTCCGCTCCGCCGTCAGCTTGATCCGAAGGGAGACGCCCCCTCCGTGGAGGTGCGTCCGTCCCAGAGGTGAACGCCTACTCGGAACACGAGCAGATATCTTCCGCCCTCTCTAGGAAGCCTGCGTCTGGATCAGGTGGGAATAACGGACCGACAGGATCATTGACTGGCTAGGTAGGAATGTCGTTCTGATACTGCCAGAACAACGGGGCAGGTTTGCAGGCCTGCGAATATCCTTATCTCTTCTTTGCATAGTGTGACAGCGCGATACTGTTAGCGGGAGTCCAGATCTATTGATCTGGCAACAGTTCGGATATCTTGCATTTTAAACGGCAGCAAATAAGCTCCAGCATGTCGATGGTCACATTCTGCTCACCGCTTTCGATACGGGCCAGTGTTGACTGGCTGATAGCCAATTTTCTGGCAAACTCCTGTTGACCCAACCCCATGGCCTTCCGTTCAGCTCGGAGCTGGCGGGCGAGGACGATGCGGAATTTAAGTTGATTGTTACCCATATGTGGGTTATAAGATAAAGTTTAACCCACATGTGGGTAATTTCACATTAACTATAGTCCCGTCAGTAACATTGGGACTGGATGAAGGCCCTAATATTTTGGATTTGAGCAGGGGGGAGAATGTATCGGCAGTTTACTGAGAATCTGGTCGCAGAACTGTCATCGCGAGCCAAGCTGGAGGAGGACCTCTATCTCCAAGTGGACAAGCTGGTGGCGTTGGTGTCGGTACAGACCGCCCTGGATAACGGTGACTACCAACCGAGCCGGGCAATTCGTAATCATTATTCGCTCCTTATTGAAGAGCACGCTCTTGCCGTTCGCAAGCTTTTGAATCAACTATTGGGGTAGCCCCAGTACCTTTATCGGAGAGCTGCACAAGACAGAGTGGTGTATCACAAGAGCAACTGGACTATTGTGGTGTTCCTGCCGGTCGAGCCCGTGGGGAGGTCGGCGACAGACGACGCTACGAGTTGGTGAGCTGCGCGTCGTGGAAGCTGTGGATTTTAGGCGCACCTGCCTTACGAACTGATCAAGAAGGTTTCTAACCGCATCATCAACGAGATAGAGCATATCTCCCGTGTGACCTACGACTTGTCCAACAAGCCGCCGGCCACTATTGAGTGGGAGCAGGTGGCTCGCGCTCTCCCGCCCCGCCTTCTTTGTCGTCCTCTACCAGCCCTTCGAACAGCGGATTTGTCTCTCCATATTTGCCGAGCAGGCGTGCGTAAGGAGCAGCAAGTCACAATTTTCCGACATCCCCCCTTTTTGTCCTGCGACAGACTTTATATCTTTCGCGCCGATGTAAATGATTACGAACATTCGCCCACAGCAGTCAGATCATTGAGTGAGCAATATGAATATCGGCAGGATCCACGGCCTGGTGCTGGCTTTATCCTTGGCCATAAGTGCCTGCGGAGGTAGCAGCGATTCCGAACATACCTCCAGCCTCTCGGCCAACCAGACGCCGTCCATCAGCCTCAACGGCGATGCCAGTGTGCAGATAACCGTCGGCAGCAGCTACAGCGACCCGGGCGCGAGTGCCGCGGATGCGGAGGACGGCGATCTCAGTGGCAGCATTCGGGTGGACTCGACCCTGGACAGCGACAGGGCCGGCAGCTATCGCATCACCTATACCGTCACCGACTCCGCCGGCGCCAGCGTTTCGGTGACGCGCACTGTGGAAGTGGTGGCCGACTCCGAGTCGCCGCCCATTGCCACGGATCCGGGCGACCCTGAGGACCCCGTTGTCACGGATCCAGGCGACCCTGGAGTCCGCGCTTTCACGCATCCAGGCGCTCCGCTCTCCCTCTCGGACCTCGAGACAGTCAAGGCCTACATCGATCAAGGCAAGGAGCCGTGGAAATCCGGCTTCGATCTCTTGGCGAGAGACGCCAGGGCCCAGCATACCTACATCATGGCGGGCCCTTACGAGAAAGTGAGCCGTGCCCCCCACGAGAACCTGTGGCCCTGGCGCGGCGACATGGTCGCGATCTGGAACCTCGCGCGCATGTGGTACTTCACCCAGGACGACAGATACGCGGAAAAGGCGCGCGAGATCCTGCTGGCCTGGGCCACCACCCAGACCGAGTTCTCGGGGCGCGAGTCGATGCTCGATCTGGGCGACTACGCCTACATGTTCGTGGGTGGTGCGGACATCCTGCGCGGTACCTGGTCGGGCTGGACGGAGGCCGACACGGCGATCGTCAAGAAGTATTTCAACGATGTCCTGATGCCGGCGTCGAATCCCTATGGTGAAATCCAATACGGAGCAGCCAACAAGGGCGCGCTGGCCCTCGTCGCACTTGGATTGATGGCCATCTTCAACGACGACGTCGAGAAGCTGGACGAGGTCGTCTACCAGACCCGCACGCTCGCCCACATCGGGCTGCGCAGTTCCAACGACATCGGTATGCTCGGCGACTACCTCCGCGACCAGGGGCACGCTTATGGGCAACTGCGGTCACTGACCATGCTCGCTGAGGCGCTCTGGAAGCAGGGCATCGACATTTATTCCGATTTTGACAATCGCCTGCTGGCGGCGGGCGAATACTTCGCGAGAGTGAACGAGCTCGTGCCCACGACGGCGCTTCCATTCGGCACCACCGATGCCTACTACACCGTTGACGTCACCAATCGAGGCTGGCGAGGTTGGGGCGGCGGGAGTATTGGGCTATTCCAGATTCATGGTGCCTACGTTGTCCGCAAAGGCCTGCAAGCGCCCTTTATCGATCAGAGACGCCTCTGGATGCCGGTGGACGGCGGCAATTTCGTATTTCTGAAGGACGCCGACACGTCGACGGCGACACCCGGGCCGGAACTCCCTATCCCCTCGACGACCTCGATCGCCTCGGGATTCAGCGGTGTTGATATCGGGGGCGCCACTCCGGCCGGCAAGGCTACTTACCACGCAGGCTTGGGCCAATGGACTGTGGAGGGAGCGGGCGCCGAGATCTGGTCCACAAACGACAGTTGCCACTTTGTTTACCAGGCCATTACCGGCAACAGCGCCATCATTGCGAAAGTCGAGTCGGTCCAGAACACCAGCCTGTCCGCCAAGGCGGGCGTGATGATGCGCACCAGCCTCGAGCAAGGCGCTCCCCGCGCCTGGATGGCGATCAGCGGTGGGGGTAATCTCGAGCAAAACATGCCGAACCTCGCCGTGTATGGCGGCACCAACTACGGGAACAAAGTCCTCTCCAGTGGATTGTCTTCGTACTGGGTGAAACTCGAACGCATCGGGAATGCGATCACCGGCTATGTCTCTCCGGACGGCACCAACTGGGCCGCCACCAATGTCGGTCGTATCGACGCTCCTGTTCCCGAAACGATTTATGTCGGCCTGGTGGTTTCCTCAGCCGATAACGGAACGCTGAACAGCTCCATCTTCAGCCATGTCCAGATCACCGGCGGCGACGGTGATGCGCCGATCTCCGCCCCCGCCGCGCCCGCCGCCCTACTGGCCTCGCCGGGAGATGGCGCCGTTCCGCTGCGCTGGCAGGCGTCCTTCGGAGCCACGGGCTATTCGATCAATCGCTCCACCACCAGCGACGGCCCCTACGTAACCGTCGCATCGGATGTCGAGGGCAGCAGCTACACGGATACCTCAGTGACCAATGGCACGACTTACTATTACACGGTTACGGCGAGCAACTCCGTCGGCACCAGCGATCTTTCTCCCGAGGACAGGGCCACACCGGTCCGCCCGCTGGTGAATGTCGCCACCGGCGGTGCCGCCTACGACGGTGAGTTCGTCTCGCCCGATAATGCCAGCAGCGCTTTCGACGGGAATTCGGCGACCGAATGGTTCCATACGGGTGTGACCGGCCTACTGATGTATGATTTCGGCCGCACGGAAACCGTTCAACGCTATACGGTCGTCAGCTCCTTCGACAGAATCGAGCGCGACCCGAAAGACTGGGAGTTCCAAGGCTCCAACGATAGCGCCACCTGGACGACGCTGGACCGACAAAGCGATCAGTTGTTCGCCGAACGTTTCGAGTTGAAAACCTACACCGTCGCGAATCCGGTCCCCTATCGTTACTACCGGCTCAACATCACAGCCAATAATGGCGACAGTACCTTTACCGCTGTCGGCGAACTCGGGCTGTTCGCTTCCAAGCCGCAGTGAACCCGATATTCGATTGGCGTCGGAAGCAGGCTAGCAACTGAGCGCGTGGCACTTGCCCAGACATTCGGCCTGACCCTGCAATAATAAATGGGGTCACCCATTACCCAACCGGGGTCAACAGCCCGCACAGCATCTGTGGGCCACTCTGTTTGTGGCTCATAGATTTTAACCTTCGGCACTTCTGCAATAAGGGCAATTAGCGCACCAGGATATTCTCACTGTTGGTTACGGAACTGATCCGCACCGGTCACCGGTCAGGATCAAGGAATACGGGGGCGAGCCGGTATCCGGTGAGAAATCACCGTGATATAGCGTTTTACCAGACGAACGGTTTTGAAGTGACGGGTGGCTGCAAAATGAAATACGCAATCGTTAATCGGTCAGATTGAATTTTTCAAAGCCATAGTCCTGCCCATTGATACGTAGCGAAACCCCTTGCTCTCCCGGATAGTACCGGCGTGTCGTAATCGGCCGGATGGAGTGAGACCGTCTTAAAGTGATCGCTTTATGGGGTGACAGGTGCAAAGTCTTCCATTTGAAGACTTTGGCTGACAAATTGCCGTTGTTTTTCTTGAAGTGAAGCAGGTAATCGACAATCAGTGATTGCGGCTTGCCGTGCGTGGATTTTATGCGTACACAAAAATCCAGGCGTTGACCGAGCTTTACTGCGGGGGTTTCCACCCTGAATGCCTGAAGCGTTATCTTCGGTTTGCCAAAGCCAAACACGTCAAGCGCCAGGGGATGGCCCTGCTTGATCAGGCTGCGGCAGGCGTGGCGCAGAAGCTTCTTGCGCTGTTTATCCGCGCCCCGCAGCCAATCCCGTGCCAGGTCGGCAACAAGATCGGGATGATCCTTGGCGATATCGTTCAAATGGTTCGCCACCGAACGCCGGACGTACTCTTCTTCATCGTCCCGCAGCGCTTCGAGTAACGGCAGCGTTGGTGAGGGGTCGGCAATGAGACGGGGCAGGCGCGTGGCCCATGGCAGGCGTGGCCGTGTTCCTTCGGAGACCAGGCGGCGCACATGGCGGTTGGGGTCGTCGATCCAACCCGCCATTATGCCCAGTGCCCGGTCCTGATCGGCCAGCAGGTAGTAGCGTACATCCAGCTCCGACGAAAAACGGCTGGTCATGACCTTGAGCACAGCCAGCGACTCCTCGAAAGCATCGAGCCCATGTCGGCCGACCACCGCGCACAGCGGCAGCATGCCCCAGCCGCGAATGCCCAGCGCATCGCTTTGCAGGCTGCTATTGGCGTCTTCATCGGGATGGAGCATGGCGAGGAGAACCCGATGCCGTGACGTGTGCCGTCGTGGGAGGACCCTGTGAAGGTGATCGGCGATCAACAGGACCCGTTCCTTCAACTCCAGATGATCCAACTCGCCGACGATGGCGGTTTCAAAACCGGCCCTGTCGAAGGTTTTCATGTGGATTGCCAGGTGATCGGCCAGGCGGGAAACCAGCGCTGCGGAAAAATTGTTTTTGAAGGGTTCCATTGAACGGTTTTCGTTTCAGGCGTAAGTGGCCAGGGAGGGATAAAGCTCGATGCCCTCATCCATGTCCGTTAAGTCAATTACGGAAAAGAAAGCCTGGCAATAAGTTTGTCGCAATGGATGGTAACTGTTAATGCGTCGTAACGTGACGTATTATTTCCGGTATGGGTAAAAATTCAGTCAGATCGGTTAGTGAGCGGCTCGACGAGCTTTATTCGCTGTTGGCGTCAGGCAGCCATTGGACGGTGTCGGAGCTGGCGAACAGCCTGGACGTCAGCCAGCGCACCTTGACCCGGGACCTGGAGCTGCTCAGGGCCAAGGGACTGCGCATCGACGCCGACCGCGGGCGGGGCGGTGGCGTTAGGCTCCATCGGAACTGGGGGGGTGGGCGGCTTAACCTGGTCTATCACGAGGCGGTCGACTTGCTGCTGAGTCTCGCGGTGATGGAAGCGGTGCCGTCGCCCCTGTTGATGAAGAACCTGAGGTCGATCAAAAACAAGGTCGCGCTGGCGTTTTCGGAGGCGCATAAGCCGCGAATCCAGTCGCTCAGAAAACGCATCATCGTCAGCGCGCCGGCGTCGGCGCCGGTCATGGCAAGTTATCGCCCCGTAGACGCCAAGGACTTCCCGCTGATTCAGGAAGCCTTTTTCGAAATGAGAATGATCCGGATCCGGTACACCAGTGAAAATAAGGAAACCACCGACAGGGTGATCGAGCCGCAGTATTTATTCCTGTACTGGCCTGTGTGGTACATCCTTGCCTGGGACCACTTGCGGGGCGCAGAACGTTTTTTCAGGATCGATCGCATCGACCGTGTCGACATGCTTGACGAGCCTTTCAAGATCAGGAAGGAGAAGTCGTTTCTGGATTTGATTCAACAAATCGGCAGGCCGATATGATCGCGGGTACTGGCTTGCTTACGGCTGATGCGGCCGAGTCAGCAAAAATCCACCTGGTGCCGGGACCAAAGCGCGGCGCCACTACCGCAGTATCGTCAAATGCACTCTCTAAACCGGCTTGTCAAACTCTCTGGTTCAAGCACTGCTGGGGTAGAGATAATCGGATAACCGTAAAGATTCCGGCAAAAACTGGAGTAAATAGTTCCCTGAGTCAGAACCATAACGCAATTAGTGGTATCGGTGTGGCAAACCTCTATGAGTATATCGTTGATAGGGCGTTAAAGGCGGGTAAATTGATTTCGCTGTTTCCTGATTGGGAACAGAACCAAAGATCGCTATTTGCCGTTTACCAGCAAAGGCGTGACTCATCCCCAAAAATTGAGGCCTTTCTAGGTTTTTTAGAAAAAATACTTAGTTGATACGTTTCAGGTTGATAAATTACGTGTCAACTACATGGGTAGCCATGTGCAGTATAACCCTGGCTTGGCTGCTGTTCCTCGACGGGTGTACGTGCTGTGCCTCAATGGGCCAGCCCGGTTCCACTGGGTGATGGCGCTGAGTTTGCGCGGCGCGCTGGTTCTACATTATTTTTTCAGTTTTTTCAGATTATTAGCTAGCCCAGATTCAACTTGTAAGTGCATATCTTGAGCAAACTAGAAAAAGCGGCCAGTTACCAGTAGGCTTCGCGCTTTTTCTCCGGCAAGAGATAGACGATGAAGCACTACAAGCAACTGGCCTATGAGC
>Ga0207773_100027_pt1 | contig 165615 bp, 174 predicted proteins | sample TtaePargueraPR_2_FD_187281 | JGI IMG/M metagenome (GOLD analysis project Ga0207773, IMG submission 187281) | Aerobic enrichment media microbial communities from Bioluminiscent Bay, La Parguera, Puerto Rico - Tt and M1 (3) (SPAdes) | ecosystem: Environmental > Aquatic > Marine > Unclassified ... | reverse complement strand
CGCCATCGAGCAGGCCGGCGCAAACCTCGAGCAGGTCTGGCGCGTCCCCGTTGAGCAGAGGCGGCAGGCGGAACTGACGAACCAGCAGGACCGTATCGCGTTCGGGGTCGTGCAGCAGCATGGCCGCGGCGCTACCATGGTCGTAGACTTCGCGTTCAAGCCGCTGCACCGTGCCCGATTTGTGCCGGTAGTCGAGCGTCACATTGGACAGGGTGCCCCAGTTCTTCACCAGCAGCTTGGCGCCAATAATGGATATGCGATCGGTCATGCGGTCCCCGCGAAGAATGCAGGGACCGCATAACCCTTCAGTGGTGCGATGAAAAGTGTGGCTGGAGACTATCGCGTGTCTTGGGGTGGCAAATCCTAGAACTCGTTCCAGTCCTCGGCGGCCGCGCCGCCGAAATAGGCCTTGGCGGCTTTTTGCACCTTGCCCAGCAGGCCGCGGGCATCGGCCGCGGCATTGCCGGAAGCGGGGACGGCACGGGGCTGCTGGGTGGGCGATTTGGCCGTGCTGAGGGTAAAGGTCGCAACAATCGTATCGAGCTTGGTGGCCTGGCCTTCGGTCTGCTCGATCGAGGCGTTCATTTCTTCCACCAGCGCGGCATTGTGCTGGGTCATTTCGTCCATCTGGCGAACGGCGACATTGACCTCGGCAATGCCGGAGGCCTGGGCCTGACTATCGCTGGCAATGGTTTCCATGACGCCTGCGGTCTGCTTGACGCCCTCGATAATCTCGGCGAGGCGCCCGGCCACATCGGCCACCAGCCGGGTGCCGTTGCGCACTTCGCCGGCGCTCTGCTCGATCAATGCCTTGACCTCGGAGGAGGCTTCGGCGGCGCTCTGTGCCAGGCGCCGGACTTCCACGGCGACAACGGCAAAGCCCTTGCCCGCCTCGCCAGCGCGCGCCGCCTCGACCGAGGCGTTGAGCGCAAGCAGATTGGTCTGGAAGGCGATGTCGTCGATCAGCCCGATAATATTGGAAATCTTGCCCGAAGAGGTTTCGATGGCGCTCATGGCGCTGGTCGCCTCGTCCATCACGGCGCTGCTGGCCTGGACCACCTGGGTCACCTTGTCGGTGCTGGCGCTGGCTTCGCGAGCGCGGTCGGCATTGAGCGAGACGGTGGAGGCCATCTGCTCCATGGTGGCCGAGGTTTCCTCGATGGTGGCAGCCTGGCGCGTGGTGCGTTCGGACAGGTCGTTGGCGCCAGAAAGGATTTCGCTGGTGGCGGTCTTTAGGGCGCGCGAGGTGTCGCGCAGTTCGGTGACCATGTCGGCCAGCTTGTCGGCCACGTTGTTTGTCGAGGTCTTGAGGCGGTCAAAGGCCCCGGCATAGGCGCCCAGCATGCGTTGGCGCAGATCGGCGCGGGCCAGGGCGTCAAGCACCTGCTCGGCCTCACCCAGCGCCTCTTCGATAGAGCCGAGCATGGCATTGAGATTGTCGGAAATGCGGTCGATTTCCGGATCGTCATAGCGCTCGTCAATGCGACCGGAGAAGTCGCCCCGCATGGCCTGGGCAATGACCCCGTCGAATGTGGACTGGAAGCGGGCCATCATTTCCGCGCGTGCCTGAGTCTGGCTAACATGGGCAGCCTTTTCGGCTTCGGCCGCGGCCATTTGCTGACCGTTGCTGCGGAATGTCTCAAGCGCGCGTGCCATCTCGCCGAGCTCGTTACGGTCATTGATGCCGGCAATGGCAATCTCGTAATTGCCTTCGACAAGCATACGCATGATCGAGGTCAGATTGGCAAAGGCGCCGCTGAGCCAGCGGGCGGTGATGACTGCCAGCGCGATGCCGGCGATCAGGCCGACAAGGCTGACCCCCACGATAATGTAGAACTGGAGCTGCTGCTGGTCGACGATCTGCGGGCCCAGCGTGCTCTGCGCCTCTTTGGCCCGATCCGACATTTCGTTGTAGAGCACGCTCATCTGTTCCCCCAGCGCACGCAGCTCGCCGGCCTGGGGGATGTCCTGGGCCGGGGTGCCATCGCCAAGGGCGGCGACCAGATCGGTGAAGACCGTGTCATAGGCCTGAGATTGCAGCGTCACCTCATCGATTGCCGCCACGGAGACCGGGTCGTGCAGGAAGAAGGCGTAGCCGTCCGCGTCCGTGGTGCCGACATCCAGGATCATTTCGCGGACCCGCGCCTCGCTGGCGGCAGACGGGGCGCGAAGATAGGTCTCAAAATCCTGCCGCAAGGTCTCCACGTCGCGGACATAGTCATTGATTTCCTGGGATTGCTGGGCCGCAAACTGGTACTGGCCGAACAGGTTTCCGGCCGAGGCCATCATGAAGATCGACATGGCGCCGACGACAAGGATGATGACGGTGACGCCGGCAAAGGCGGCATAGATGCGGGATTTGACGCTGGCAAACAAGGGCATTGGGAATTCTCCGTAGTCGACTCATAAGTTCCACGGAGGCGGCTAATAATTGTTTACCATATGGCCGATGAGCGAACACGGAAGCGTGAGCGGGCGGTTTTTTTGCCGAATGTCCTTTTCCAGAATGGTTGGAACTTGTGTGCCGGCCGCGCGAAGGCGCTTCGCATCTCGAACATGCTGTGCGCTATACGAACAAAGTGCGGATTGCGCCGAAACTTGCCTGTCTGGGCCGCCAAGGGGCTTTAATTTGGTAACAAATGGGCGCTAAAGGTTCGAACCATTCCAAACTGGACGCGGCACAGCGCCGCATCAGGAAAGGCCCCGGAACGCCCCATGTCGGTCAGAGCCCGCCCCACTTCCCCGCATCTGCAAATCTACCGCTGGACCGTCACCATGGCGATGTCCATCATCCACCGTGCCACCGGCATCGCCAATTATGGCGGCATGGCGCTGCTGGCCATCTGGCTGGTTGCCGCGGCCATCGGCCAGGATGCGCTGACCAGCGTCAACTACATCTATGGGAGCTGGTTCGGCCAAGTGGTGCTGTTCGGCTTCACCTGGAGCCTGGTGCATCACATGTGCGGCGGCCTAAGGCATTTCGTCTGGGATTTCGCCGTGATGATGGAGCCGGGCCAGCGCGACAAGATGGCCTGGGCCACGCTCGTCGCCTCGGTGGTCATCACCCTCCTGATCTGGACCGTTTTCGTGTGGATGGCCTGATATGCGTGACACCGTGATAACGACAGAGACCATTGCCGATCCCAAGACCCATTACGGGGATGCCAAGGCCTCGACCCGGCATTTCATCACCCAGCGGCTGACCGGGGCGATCAATATCGCTTTCCTCTTGCTGCTGCTGTTCGTGGTGGTGCGCCTGGCCGGACAGGACCGCGCCGATGTGGTGGGGCTGCTGGGCAATTGGTTTGTCGGCATTCCCTTTGCTGGACTGATCGCGATTGCTGCGATCCATATGCGCAATGGCATGCGCGATACGCTGGAGGATTATCTCCACGGCTCGCTCTATCGTCTGGCCATGCTGCTCAACACGCTGTTCTGCCTTGCCGTGGCGCTTCTGGGCGCCGGCGCCGTGCTCAAAATCGTCTTCTGGGGTTGATCGAAAATGGCTGAATACGAACTGATCGACCACGAATTCGACGTTGTGGTGGTGGGGGCCGGCGGCGCCGGGCTGCGCGCGACGCTGGGCATGGCCGAGCAGGGTTTCAACACTGCCTGCATCACCAAGGTCTTCCCCACGCGCTCGCACACTGTTGCGGCGCAGGGCGGCATTGCCGCTTCGCTGCAGAATATGGGCCCCGATAGCTGGCAGTGGCACATGTACGACACCGTCAAGGGGTCGGACTGGCTGGGCGATAATGACGCCATGGAATATCTGGCGCGCGAGGCTCCGGCGGCGATTTATGAGCTCGAGCATTATGGAGTGCCGTTCAGCCGCACCCAAGAGGGCAAGATCTATCAGCGCCCGTTTGGCGGCCATATGACCGAGTTTGGCGATGGCCCGCCGGTGCAACGTACCTGTGCTGCCGCGGACCGCACGGGCCACGCGATCCTCCATACGCTTTATGGCCAGAGCCTGCGCAATGACGCGCAGTTCTTCATCGAATATTTCGCGCTCGACCTGATCATGGGTGAGAATGGCGAGTGCCAGGGCGTGATGGCCTGGAAGCTCGATGATGGCACGCTGCACCGGTTCCGCGCCAAGATGGTGGTGCTGGCCACCGGCGGCTATGGCCGCTCCTATTTCTCGGCGACTTCGGCCCATACCTGCACCGGCGACGGCAATGGCATGGTGGCGCGCGCCGGCCTGCCACTGCAGGACATGGAATTCGTGCAGTTCCACCCCACCGGCATCTACGGCGCCGGCGTGCTCATTACCGAGGGCGCGCGCGGCGAGGGCGGGTATCTGACCAATTCGGAAGGCGAGCGCTTCATGGAGCGCTACGCCCCCAATGCCAAGGACCTGGCCTCGCGCGACGTGGTCAGCCGCTGCATGACGCTCGAAATCCGCGAGGGCCGGGGCGTGGGCCCCAAGAAGGACCACATTTACCTGCACCTCGATCACCTCGATCCCAAGGTGCTGCATGAGCGCCTGCCGGGCATTACCGAGAGTGCCAAGATTTTCGCCGGGGTGGATCTGACCCGAGAGCCGATCCCGGTGTTGCCGACAGTGCACTACAATATGGGCGGCATTCCTGCGAACTATCACGGCGAAGTGCTCAACCCGACTGCCGACGACCCGAACCGCATCGTGCCGGGTCTGATGGCGGTGGGCGAAGCGGCCTGCGCCTCGGTGCATGGCGCCAACCGGTTGGGTTCGAACTCGCTGACCGACCTCGTGGTGTTTGGCCGCGCCGCCGCCTTGCGGGCCGGCAAGGTGCTCGACAAGGCCGCGCCGGTGCCGGGGATCAACAAGAGCGAGGACGAGAAAATCCTCGCCCGTTTCGACCGGCTCCGCCATGCCAATGGCTCGCAGCCGACCGCCAAGCTGCGCGATGAAATGCAGCACACCATGCAGGCGGACGCCGCCGTGTTCCGCACTTCAGAATCACTCAAGAACGGCGTCAAGGCGATGAGCGAGATCTTTTCTCGCCTCCCCGACGTCAAGGTGACCGACCGCTCGCTGATCTGGAACTCGGACCTGGTGGAGACGCTGGAGCTGGAAAACCTGATGACCTGCGCCATTGCCACGGTTGTGAGCGCCGAGGCCCGCCATGAGAGCCGCGGTGCCCATGCACATGAGGATTTCCCCAATCGCGACGACGTGGAATGGCGCAAGCATACGCTGGCGACAGTGGATGTGGCCTCGGGCGCGGTGGAGCTGGGTTACCGCCCGGTGATCGTAGACCCGCTGACCCCGCTCGAGCAGGGCGGGATCGACCTCAAGAAGATCGCGCCCAAGGCGCGCGTCTACTAGGGGCAGAGCCATGTGCCACCTGTGCGAAGAGCGCAGCTATGACAGTTTCCGGTCGGCGCACCCTGTTCCGGCCGAGCAAGAAAAGGGTGGGCATTTGCAGGCCAGCCCGAAAGCCGGAGCCGATGATGCGAAAGTTTCTCCTGGTATTCAGTCTGGTGGCGTCGAGCACTCTGGCGGTGATGGCGGCCCCGCCAACCGCCGCACAGAAAGATGAATTCTATGCCGTCTGCGTGGGCATTTCTCAGAATGCCGAGTTGTGCCGCTGCAAGGCGGATGCGGCCATGACCCTGATCGACGAGCGCTTCATGGGCGTGGTGATCGCCTCGATGAAGGGCGGGTCGCCTGCCGCCGCCGATTATGATGCCTACAATACCTACGTCGCCCGGTCGAACCAGGTCTGCAAGCCGAACTACTGAGCCGGTGACACCAGAAATGCCTTGGGGTCCGCGACCCCGATGTTGAGAAGGAAAGAGCGAGAAAATGGCCGAACTGACGTTGCGCAAGGCCGATCAGCCGCAGAAGGGCAAGACCTGGCCCAAGCCGGAAGGGGCGACGCGCCTGCGCGAATTCCATATCTATCGCTATGATCCGGACAAGGCGGACAATCCGCGGATCGACACCTATTTTGTCGACCTCGACAATTGCGGGCCGATGATCCTGGATGCCCTGCTCTATATCAAGAACAACACCGACCCGACCCTGACGCTCAGGCGCTCTTGCCGCGAGGGCATTTGCGGGTCCTGCTCTATGAATATCAACGGGCTCAACACCCTGGCCTGCACCAAGGGCATGGACGACAGCTCCGGCCCGATCAAGATCTACCCGCTGCCGCATATGCCGGTGGTCAAGGACCTGGTGCCGGACCTGACCAATTTCTATGCCCAGCACCGGGCCATAGAGCCCTGGCTCAAGACCACCTCGCCCACGCCGGAAAAGGAATGGACACAGTCGGTCGAAAACCGCGCCAAGCTCGACGGGCTCTATGAGTGCATTTTGTGTGCCTGCTGCTCGACCTCCTGCCCGTCCTATTGGTGGAATGGCGAGAAATATCTGGGCCCCGCGGCGTTGCTGCAGGCCTATCGCTGGCTGATCGACAGCCGTGATGAAACCCAGCCCGAACGTCTCGACAACCTCGAAGACCCTTTCAAGCTCTATCGCTGCCACACCATCATGAACTGCGCCAAGGTCTGCCCCAAGGGGCTGAACCCGGCCAAGGCGATCGCACAGATCAAGAAGATGATGGTGGAGCGCAAGGCTGCCTGATCGGCCGACCAGCGCTGACACAAGAAACGGCGGGGTTCAGCCCCGCCGTTTTTGCATTCAGTGGCTTGATTGCCTTAGCGCAGCGTGATCTTGCCGGCCTCGAACAGGGCCCGGCAATCGGCGGCGTCGCGTTCGCTGTCGCTGTCGAGCAGCGTTGTCGCCGTGCCCGGACCTTCAAAGCGCGGATCATCGCAAATATCGTCATCGGCATAGGACGAGCTGTTGTCGCCAAACACCACGCCACTGCTGTCATAGGGGGCGCCAAGCACATAGTCGGGCATATAGACCGGCTTGATGGAAACCTCGCCATTGGCTTCAAGGTTCTGGCAGTCGGTGGCATCGGCCATCACGTCGGTGCTGGACAGCTTCTTGGCCATGCCAGGGCCGGTGAAGCGCCAGTCATCGCATTGGCCGTCATTGGCCCATTCGGAGGTGTCCGAACCATAGTCGAAGGCACCGACCGCGCCGGCGGTGGATTTCAGCGTGGCGGTGCCGGCCAGGAACGCAGCGCGGCAATCGCTGGCATCATGCAGGCGGTCGGCATCGATCGGGTCGGTGACCACGCCAGGGCCGGTGAAGTCGGGGTCGTCGCATTCCCCGTCATTGGCCCAGGTGCCGCTATCATCACCAAAATCGATGCGGGCGGCGATCTGTTCGAGCATGCTGGCCGGAACCGTGGTGACCGGTGCGGTGACCGGAGGGGCATCGGGGTCGGCCAGGGTGATGGTGCCATCTTCATAGGCCTGTCGGCAGTCTGTGGCGTCGCGCAGGATGTTGGTGTCTGAGAGCTCACTGGCCATGCCATCTCCGGCAAAGCGCGGATCGTCGCATTCCAGGTCGTTGGCCCATTCAGAGGTGTCATCGCCAAAGTCGATATCGCCCAGCATGGCCGGATCGCTTTCGCCCACCAGGGTGATGTTGCCTGCCTCATAGGCGGCGCGGCAGTCCGTGGCGTCGCGTCCGATATCGATGTCTTCGAGCTCGATGGCCATGGCTGAGCCGGCAAAGCGCGGGTCGTCGCACTCGCCATCCCTGGCCCAATCGGACGTATCATCGCCAAAGTCGATGGCGGAGATATCGGCGCTGTCGCCGGTGTCCGGCGCGGTCAGGGTGATGGAGCCGGCCTCGAACAAGGTCCGGCAATCGGTGGCATCGCGCGCGAGGTCTGCGTCGACCAGTTCGCTGGCCATCCCCTCGCCGGCAAAGCGCGGATCGTCGCATTCGCCATCATTGGCCCATTGTGAGCTGTCGTTGCCGAAGTCGATATCGCCGGCCGATTGCGCCAAGGCCGGCGCTGACAGGCCCGCAACCAGGATCAGGATCAGGCCGGACGCGGCCAACCCCTTGTTGATTGTGCGCATTGCTCATTCTCCCTCAACGCGTTTGCCACCCTGTTCTGCGCACCTTAACGCGGCTTTGTGGCGGCCAGAAGTGCTAAAGCTCGGCCAGCCTGGCGCGATTGGCCGTTTCGCGCCGGGCGAACAGCCAGGAGCCGGCCAGCACCATGGCCGTGCCAGCAGCGTGGAACAGGGTGAATTCCTCGCCCAGGATGAAAACGGCCAGGACGATGGTGACGATCGGGCCGAATGAGGCGGTCGACGAGGTCGCGCGGGCGCCAATGCGGGCAATGCCGGCATTGAGCAGGAAAGAGGGCAGGACAGTGCCGAAAATGCCCAGCATCAGACCGAGAAACCAAACCTCGGCATTGTAGTGGAAATAGCTTTGCGCCCCGTCGACCACCAGGCTCTGGCCAATGGCGAGCAAAGCGGCGGTCGACATGCCGATGCAGGTGAACAGGGCCGAGCCCAGAACCAGCATCTGCCGCTTGGCCAGGTGCTGGTATAAAGCGAAGGTGATGGCCGATCCCAGCACCAGGGCGGTGCCAACAAACAGGCCTTCGGGCCGCACGGTGAGGTTCCAGGCAAAGATCACCAGCAGGCCGCCATAGCTCAGGCCCATGGCCGGCAGCAGGTTCCAGCTCATGCGGTCGCCAAAGAACAGCACGCCAAAGAGCAGCACAAAGAATGGATAGGTGAACAGCACCAGCCGCTCATACTGGGCGGTGACAAAGGCCAGGCCAGCAAAATCGAGATAGCTGGCGACATAATAGCCCAGTATGCCGACTGCCATGGTGGCGAGCAGGCGCTTTGGCGTGATCAGAGGCCGCAATTGCGGATTGCGCCGCAACAAAGAGAGCAGGATCACCAGATAGACCGGCAGGGCCACCAGCATGCGCAGGGCCAGCGTGGCCTCGGTCGAAACGCCCTGGGCGAAGGCTAGCTTGATGAAGATGCCCTTGGTGGAGAACAGGGCGGCCCCGACAAAGGCCAGGCCATAGCCGATCGTGTCGATGGCAGGTGCGGTGCTGGTCGGTCCGGTGGGCATCGGAGAAAGTCCTTTGACCCAGCATTAGGCTGCGCCCCCGCGCTTTGAAAGCCGGATCGCGGCAAATCCGTCTACTCGGGTTCAGCCGCGCGGATGGGCCTTGGCATAGCTCTCAAGCAGGTGCTCGGTATCGACGGCGGTATAGATCTGGGTGGTCGAGAGACTGGCATGGCCCAGCAATTCCTGAATGGCGCGCAGATCGCCGCCCTTGCCCAGCAGGTGCGTGGCGAAGGAATGCCGGAGCGCGTGGGGTGTGGCCGAGGGCGGCAGGCCCAGGGCCCCGCGCAACTGGGCCATGCGCAACTGGATCAGCCGGGGCGAGAGCACACCGCCGCGCACGCCGCGGAACAGGGGCTCTTCCGGCCAGAGCTTGAACGGCGCCAGCGAGAGGTAGCTGTCGATGGCCTGCCGGACCGGGGCGATCAGCGGTACCATGCGCACCTTGCCGCCCTTGCCGGTGACCCGAAGCGTATCGGCTTCCAGATCCGCCTTGGTCAGCGCCAGAGCCTCTGAGATACGCAGGCCTGCGCCATAGCAAAGCGAAATGACGGCCATGTCGCGCGCTGAAACCCAGGGGCGGTCTTCGATCTCGTCGGTGGTGGCAATGGTCTTTTTTGCTTCCACCACGCTCAAGGCCTTGGGCAGGGAGCGCGGGCTTTTCGGGGTACGAATGACATTGAGCGCGTCACTGGCCAGTGTGCCCTCGCGCTCGAGAAAACCGAAAAAGCTCTTGAGGGCCGAGAGTACGCGCGCCAGGGAGCGCGAGCCCAGGCTTTCGCTGCGGCGTCTGGCCATGAAGGCGCGAATATCGGCGCCGCGTAGCGTCTTGAGAGAATCAAGTGTCACCGGCCCGCCCATATGGCCGGAGAGAAAGCCCATGAACTGGCCCAGATCCCGGCCATAGGCCTCAAGCGTCTTGGGCGCCAGACGCCGCACCGACCCCAATTCGCGCAGCCAGGCGTCGATACGGGCGCGGACAAATTCATCGGTGGCAAAGGCGCTGTCGGTCATACAGGCCAGTCTGCGCCAGTCATGGTGAATGCCGCCTCAATATTCATGGTAAACCTGGACTTAACCTTGATAGCAATATTGTAGCGCGCAAAGACAGGAGGATTGCCATGGGTGCGCGTCTTTATTTCGGTGTCCTCGTTGCTGCAGTCATGGCCGTTCCCGCGAGCGCTGTGGATCTAGGATTTTACGATCCCCAGTTCTCTGGCGGTTCAGGCATGCCGCCTCACGGCGGCAAGACGGTGGCGGCCGAATCAGTGGATGGCACCCTGCGGCTTCGGGCCAGTCTGGGCGCGACCTATCTTGAGGGCAATGAATTCGTCTATGCAGGTGACTACCGGGTCAGCAAGCTGATCTGGCAGACCACGGCGCCGATCCTGCGTGGCAGTGTTTCAGCCGATCTGGGGCATGGCATCAGCATTTCAGCGGAGGGGAGCGCTGCCATACGGGGAAACTCCCACATGGTGGATTATGACTGGCTTGCAGGTGACGACACTTTCGAAAACTGGACGCACCGGTCCGAGCATCCCGATACCCATCTCGCCCATTTCTGGACGGGTTCGGCCAGCATTGGCTACGAACTTGCCAATGTCCAGGATGCGGTCATCCGCATGCATGGCGGTTTTCAATATACCGATGTGAAGTGGGACGCCTTTGGCGGCTCATATGTTTACAGCACCAGCGGGACCTTGCGCGACGACATCGGCAATTTTGCTGATGGGGCGCCGGCCATTTCCTATCGGCAGCAAATGCCTGAGGTCTTTGTCGGCGTCGATGGCGAGCAATATTATGGCAAGCTTCGCGTCGGCGGCCTGATGCGAGCCGGCCTGGTGGTGGGGGCGGTTGCCACGGACGACCACTGGATGCGCGATCTGCGCTTCACCGACACAATCTATGTCCAGCCTTCGGTGGAGCTGGGCCTGGACGCAGGCTATGCACTCGGGCCAATGGCCGAGTTGACCCTGGCCGGGCGGTTCAAGCACATGTTCGAGCAGCGCGGCGATACCGCGATCTACAATACCGTTGCAGGCACGACCGCCCATTCCAGCAATGGTGCGGCGGCCTCCTTTACCCAACTCGACATCTCCGCCGGCCTGCGCGCGCGCTTCTGAGATCGGATCCTGACGGTTTGGCTTTGGCCGAATCGGCTCCTGCCCCTATCTATGGGCCAGGAGAACGGAACGCGCACAAATGATCGATCGTCCGGATATAGTCGCAGTGATGGTGGGGGTGGCCGTGGAGGGCCCCTATAGCTATCGCGTGCCCGAAGGGATGAGCGTTGAGCGCGGCTCCATCGTGGCCGTGCCGCTAGGCCCGCGGCTGATCCTGGGGGTGGTCTGGGGACCGCCCAAGGACATGATTGCCCATAACCGGTTGCGCGAGATTGCCCAGGCCTATGATGTGCCGCCGCTGTCCGAAGAATTGCTCAAACTGGTCGATTGGGTGGCGCGCTATACGCTGACGGCACCGGGGCAGGTGTTGCGCGGGGTGTTGCGCTCGCCCGAGGCGCTCGATCAACCCAAGCCGATGATCGCCTATCGGCGCACCGGGCATGAGCCGGAAAAGCTGACGCCGGCGCGCCTGCGCGTGCTCGATTGCCTGATGGATGACATGGCCTGGCCAAAGCCGGCGCTGCTCGGGGCCAGCGGGGTGTCGAGCTCGGTGGTCGACGGGCTGGCGCGGGCGGGGGCGATCGAAAAGATCGAAATGCCGCCGCCACCGGTGGTGATGCCGCCGGACCCGGACGACAATCCGGCACAGCTCAACCCCGAACAGCAAGAGGCGCTCGATCAGATCCTGGCGCTCGACGCGCAGGCATTCGGGGTAGCGCTGCTCGATGGGGTGACCGGGGGCGGCAAAACCGAAGTGTTTTTCGAGGCGGTGGCCGATACGCTCCGCGCCGGGCGGCAGGCGCTGGTGCTGCTGCCCGAGATTGCCCTGACCAACACCTTTATTGACCGCTTTACCCGGCGCTTCGGGACCCGGCCGGCCGAATGGCATTCGGACATGACCCCGGCACAGCGGGCCAAGGTGTGGCGCGGGGTGCTCGATGGCACGGTGCGGGCGGTCGTGGGCGCACGTTCGGCGTTGTTCCTGCCGTTCCGCGAACTGGGGCTGATGGTGCTCGATGAGGAGCATGACGGCGCCTACAAGCAATCGGACGGCTTTACCTATCACGCGCGCGACATGGCCATCGTGCGGGCCAATTTGGCGAAGGCCCGGGTGGTGCTGTCTTCGGCCACCCCATCGGTGGAATCGCGCAACAATGCCAATCACGGGCGCTATGCCCATGTGACACTGGAAGCCCGGTTTGCCGAAGCGGCCATGCCTGACGTGACGGCCATCGACATGCGCACCGACGGGCCGGAAAAGGGCGAGTGGATTGCGCCCGCCTTGGCCAGGGAAGTGTTTGCGGCGCTCGACCGGGGTGAGCAGGCATTATTGTTTCTCAATCGGCGGGGTTATGCACCACTGACTTTGTGCCGCTCCTGCGGGCATCAATATCAATGCCCGGACTGTTCGAGCTGGATGGTGGAGCATCGGTTTCGCGGCGTCTTGATGTGCCACCATTGCGGGCACGAAATGCGCACGCCCAAGGTGTGTGGGGAATGTGGGGATGCCGAGAGCCTGGTCGCGGTGGGGCCGGGTGTCGAGCGGGTTGCCGAAGAGGCGGCGGCGCGTTTTCCGGATGCGCGGCGCGTGCTGCTTTCCACCGATATGGGCAGCCACGCCCAGTTGCGCGAGCGGTTTTCGGAAATCGAGCGGGGCGAGTATGACCTGATCATTGGCACCCAGCTCGTCTCCAAGGGTCACCATTTCGAAAAGCTCTCGGTGGTGGGTGTGCTCGATGCCGATCTGGGGCTGGCGCATGGCGATCCGCGCGCTGCGGAGAAGACGTTTCAGATTTTGACGCAGGTGGCCGGGCGCGCCGGGCGCGCCTCGCGGCACGGCAAGGCGTTCCTGCAGACCTATCATCCCGACCATCCTGTGATGAAGGCGATGGTGTCCGGCGACCGCGAAGCGTTTTACGCCCAGGAATTGCTGGCGCGCGAGGCCGGTGGCATGCCTCCGTTCGGGCGGCTGGCAGCGTTGATCGTGTCGGCCAATGAACAGCAGACGGCGATGGCCTATGCGCGGACCCTGCTATCGGCCGCTCCGATGGCTGGAGGGGTGCGGCTGTTCGGGCCCGCGGATGCGCCCGTGGCCATGATCAGGGGACGGCATCGCGTGCGGCTCCTGGCCCAGTCAGGCAAGGATTTTGATCTTTCGGGCTATGTGCGGTTCTGGCTGAACAACGCCGATAAGCCCAAGGGGGATCTGAAAGTACAGGTCGATATCGACCCGATGAGCTTTATGTAGCAGGTGCCGGGGCGGGTTTTGTGCCATTCGGACTTGGGTCTCGTGGCCTCCTCACCTCAAATCGCGCCACTGGCCCGATTTGCCCTTCGGGACAACTCGGAGAGTGCGACACTTTCGACATGGTCGAATCCGTGCCCGGAGCCTTGCGTGGCGCGCGTGGCTTGTGATAGAGCGGGCGCGACTTTCAAGGGGTCCGGCTCGCGGCCCGTTTCCGAGCACGTCCAAGCGTTCATAAGCCGTCCGGGTTTCGGTCAACGAAGCCAAAAAAGAGGATCGGCCAACAAGAGGGTGAAGCGGCATTGGCAGCGCAGAATTCAGTGCTTACCCAGATTGCGCGGCCATATGCGTCGGCGCTGTTTGACCTCGCACAGAGCGAGAACCAGTTGGCTTCGGTGGAAACCGGGCTATCCGACATCTCCCGACTGATCGGCGAAAGCGACGACTTTTCCCGCTATCTTCGCTCCCCGGTGATTTCCGGCGACGTGAAAGCTGCGGCACTCGATGCCATTCTGGGCAAGGCTCAGGTCAATCCGTTGCTGGCCAATTTCCTGCGCCTGGTGGCCAAGAATTCCCGCCTGTTCGCTCTGGACACTATCATTGTGGTGTTCCGCGAGCTGGCCGCTGCCGCCCGCGGTGAAGCCACGGCTGACGTCACCTCTGCGGCGCCACTGACGGATGCACAGGCCAAGGCCCTGGGCGAAACGCTCAAGGCCAAGCTGGGCAAGACCGTGACACTCAATCAATTCGTCGATCCCTCGCTGATCGGTGGCCTTCAGGTGAAGGTCGGCAGCCAGATGATCGATAGCTCACTCAAGACAAAACTCGCTGCGATGAAAATCGCCATGAAAGAGGTCGGATAATGGACATCAAAGCCGCGGAAATTTCTGCGATCCTCAAGGACCAGATCAAGAATTTCGGCCAGGAAGCCCAGGTTTCCGAAGTTGGTCAGGTGCTCTCCGTCGGTGACGGTATTGCCCGCGTCTATGGCCTCGACAATGTGCAGGCCGGCGAGCTCGTCGAATTCCCCGGCGGCGTCAAGGGCATGGCCCTGAACCTTGAAGTGGACAATGTCGGTGTCGTGATTTTCGGCAACGACCGCGCCATCAAGGAAGGCGATGTCGTCAAGCGCACCGGCGCCATCGTGGACACCCCGGTTGGTCCGGGCCTGCTTGGCCGCGTGGTCGATGGTCTGGGCAACCCGATCGACGGCAAGGGCCCGATCGAGCACACCGAGCGCCGCCGCGTTGACGTGAAGGCTCCCGGCATTCTGCCGCGCAAGTCGGTGCATGAGCCGATGTCGACCGGCCTCAAGGCCATCGACGCGCTGATCCCGATCGGCCGCGGCCAGCGCGAGCTGGTGATTGGTGACCGCCAGACCGGCAAGACCGCCATCATTCTCGACACCTTCCTGAACCAGAAGCCGGCCCATGACGCCGACGCATCGGACACCGACAAGCTGTTCTGCATCTATGTCGCTGTGGGCCAGAAGCGCTCGACGGTTGCCCAGTTCGTCAAGCAGCTCGAAGAAGCCGGCGCGCTGCAGTATTCGGTGGTGATTGCCGCGACTGCTTCGGAAGCCGCGCCGATCCAGTATATCGCGCCGTTCACCGGCTGCGCGATCGGCGAGTGGTTCCGCGACAATGGCAAGCATGCCGTGATCGCCTATGACGATTTGACCAAGCAAGCCGTTGCGTACCGTCAGCTTTCGCTGCTGCTGCGCCGTCCGCCGGGCCGCGAAGCCTATCCGGGTGACGTGTTCTACCTGCACTCCCGTTTGCTCGAACGCGCCGCCAAGATGAACGAGGACCATGGTCTTGGTTCGCTGACTGCACTGCCGGTCATTGAAACCCAGGCCAACGACGTGTCGGCCTATATCCCGACCAATGTGATCTCGATCACCGACGGCCAGATCTTCCTGGAGACCAACCTGTTCTTCCAGGGTATCCGCCCGGCCGTGAACGTGGGTCTTTCGGTGTCCCGCGTGGGCGGTTCGGCCCAGATCAAGGCGATGAAGCAGGTGGCAGGCTCGCTCAAGGGCGAACTCTCGCAGTATCGCGAAATGGCCGCCTTCGCCCAGTTCGGTTCGGACCTTGATGCTGCCACCCAGCGCATGCTGAACCGCGGTGCCCGTCTGACCGAGCTGCTCAAGCAGCCGCAGTTCAGCCCGCTCAAGACCGAAGAACAGGTCGCGGTGATCTTTGCCGGTAGCCAGGGCTATCTCGACACCATTCCCGTGAACAAGGTGCAGGATTTCGAAAAGCACGTGCTTTCGAACATGCGCTCCAAGCACGCTGATCTCTTGAAGACCATCGCCACCGAAAAAGCCTTGAGCGATGATACCCGCGCCAAGCTGAAGTCGGCTCTGGACGAAATCAAGAAGACCTACGCGGCTTAAGCCCTGAAGGAGACGACAGGCAATGCCGTCGCTAAAGGACCTAAAAAACAGGATCGACTCGGTCAGATCGACCCAGAAGATCACCAAGGCCATGCAGATGGTCGCGGCGGCAAAGCTCCGTCGCGCCCAGGAAGCAGCCGAGGCCGCTCGCCCCTATGCCGAGCGCATGGGCAAGGTCTTGGCCGCGCTTGGCGCAGTCTATGATGGACAGGAAAACGCCCCGGTGCTGCTTGGCGGCACGGGCAAGGATCAGGTGCATTTGCTGGTGGTTGCCACCGGTGAGCGCGGTCTGGCCGGCGGTTTCAACTCGTCGATCGCGCGCCTGGCCCGAGACCATGCCCAAAAGCTCATCGCCCAGGGCAAGACCGTCAAGTTCCTGACCGTGGGCCGCAAGGGCCACGATATCCTGCGCCGGCAATATCCGGAATTGATCGTGGACACGTTCAACTTCCGTGAAGTCAAGCAGGTGGGCTTCACCCAGGCCCAGCAGGTCGCCGACAAGGTGCTCGAGCTGTTTGCCGCCGGTGAGTTCGACGTCGCCACGCTGTTCTTTGCCAAGTTCGGTTCGGTGATCAGCCAGGTGCCGACGGCCCATCAGCTCATTCCGGCCAAGCTGGAAAAGGTCGAGGCCGAGGGTGACGTCAACACCCCCGCCGTGCCTTACGAATATGAGCCGAGCGAAGAAGCGATTGTCGAAGACCTGTTGCCGCGCAACATTTCCGTGCAGGTGCTGCGTGCCCTGCTCGAAAACAGCGCTTCGTTCTACGGTGCGCAGATGTCCGCGATGGACAATGCGACCCGCAATGCCGGCGAAATGATCAACAAGCTGCAGCTGAGCTATAACCGCCAGCGGCAAGCCCAGATCACCAAAGAACTCATCGAAATCATCTCGGGCGCGGAAGCGCTCTAACCCATCAGCGAGGACGAACAAATGGCAGAGAAAAAGGCCGGTCGCGTTTCGCAGGTCATTGGCGCCGTCGTTGACGTGGTGTTCGACGATCACCTGCCCGCCATCCTGAACGCACTTGAAACCAACAATAATGGCCAGCGCCTGGTGCTCGAAGTGGCCCAGCACCTGGGCGAGAACGCCGTGCGTACCATTGCCATGGACACGACCGAAGGTCTGGTTCGCGGCACCGAAGTCACCGATCTGGGCATGGCCATCTCGGTGCCGGTAGGCGAAGCGACCCTCGGGCGCATCATGAATGTTATCGGTGAGCCGATCGACGAAGCCGGTCCGATCACGGGCGAAGCGATCCGCGAGATCCACCAGGAAGCGCCGACTTTTGCCGAACAGAACCCCGAAAGCGAGGTTCTGGTCACTGGCATCAAGGTGGTCGATCTGATCGCGCCTTACGCCCGTGGTGGCAAGATTGGTCTGTTCGGTGGTGCCGGCGTGGGCAAGACCGTGCTGATCCAGGAACTGATCAACAACGTCGCCAAGGCGCATGGTGGGTATTCGGTGTTTGCCGGCGTGGGTGAACGCACCCGTGAAGGCAACGATCTTTACCACGAAATGATCGAATCGGGCGTGAACAAGGACCCCAAGGAGCATGGTGGTTCGGCCGCCGGCTCCAAGTGTGCCCTGGTGTTCGGCCAGATGAACGAGCCTCCGGGCGCCCGTGCCCGCGTGGCGCTGACCGGCCTGACCGTTGCCGAGCAGTTCCGTGACCAGGGCCAGGACGTGCTGTTCTTCGTGGACAACATCTTCCGCTTCACCCAGGCCGGTGCCGAAATGTCGGCTCTGCTGGGTCGTATCCCCTCTGCCGTGGGCTATCAGCCGACGCTGTCGACCGACATGGGCGCGATGCAGGAACGCATCACCACCACCACCAAGGGTTCGATCACCTCGATCCAGGCTGTGTATGTGCCCGCTGACGACTTTACCGACCCGGCGCCGGCTACCACCTTCAGCCACCTGGACGCGACCACTGCCCTGAACCGTGCCATCTCGGAAAAGGGCATCTACCCCGCCGTGGACCCGCTGGCGTCCAACTCGCGTATCCTGGATCCGCAGGTCGTGGGTCAGGAGCACTATGATGTGGCCCGCGCCGTGCAGGCCATCCTGCAGAAGTACAAGGCCCTGCAGGACATCATTGCTATCCTGGGCATGGACGAGCTGTCCGAAGAGGACAAGCTGACTGTGGCCCGCGCCCGCAAGATCGAGCGCTTCATGAGCCAGCCCTTCGACGTGGCAGAAGTGTTCACCGGCGCGCCAGGCGTGTTCGTGTCGCTCGAAGACACCATCAAGGGCTTCAAGGGCCTGGTCGAAGGCGAATATGACCATCTGCCCGAAGCTGCCTTCTACATGGTCGGCACGATTGAAGACGCCGTTGCCAAGGCACAGAAGCTGGCCGCCCAGGCTGCCTAATTGAGGCGCGGGGCCGCCTGGCGGCCCCGGCACATCAGTTGTGATGGAGCTCGGCATCGCCCGGGCTCCACTGCCAAAGGACCAAGAGAATGGCTGAAGGCCTCAAGATCGAGATCGTGTCGCCAGAGCGGCTGGTGCTGTCCGAAACCGTTGTATCGGTCACTGTGCCGGGCACGGAAGGCTATTTCACGGTCATGGACGACCATGCGCCGTTCATGACCACGCTCAAGCCCGGCTTCATCACCGTGACCAAGTCGGGGAGCGCGGCTGACGTCTATTTCGTCAAGGGCGGCTTTGCCGATGTGTCGGCCGCGGGGCTGACTATTCTGGCCGAGCAGTCGGTGCCGTTCGCCGAGTTCGACCATGGCGATCTGCAGGCGCAGATCAAGGCGGCCGAGGAAGAGCTCAGCCGCGCGGCAACGCCGGAAGACAAGTCCTATGCCCAGGAAGTGGTGTCGGCGCTTCTGAACCTGGCCATCGAATCCCAGCATATCGACGGCGCGCACGTTCACTAAACGGCTCACATCGAACGATAATTCCCAGGCCGTCCCAGATTTTGGGGCGGCTTTTTGCATGTGAAATGAGCACTGCGCACAATCATTATGCAAGTCATTGATATGGCAGGAGTTTTTTCTGCCATAAACCAGTGATTAACGCTTCGGGCGCACTCTTGCCGCCGATTGGTGGATGCCGGACAGAAGTCCGGTCTGCGGGGACAAGAAAATGACCAAGCTACTGGGCAATCTGCGCCTGACCTTTGCCATCTCCGGCCTGACCATTGGGGCCATAGTCTTTGCCATAGCCGCCGTATTGGTCAGCCTGTTTGTCAGCCTGAGCGGATCGGTCGAACGGGACGCCACGGCGGCGCTGACCAATACAACGCGCATCGCGGCGCAGATTTTCCAGGTCAACCTCCCCAGTCTGGAGGTGAGCGTCGGGGAGGGGGGCAATGTCGAAGCATTGACGGCCCGCAATATGCCTCGTTTCCGCAACCACAATGTCATCGACGCAGTAGCCGGCGTTTCCGGCGCGCATGTGGCGGTCTATGTATTCGACCCCGAGGTCAGCCCGGACTTCCTGGTCGGCAGCACCAGTCTCGCCGATGCTGCGGGCGAGCGCGTCATGGACATGCCCATCGTGGCGGGGACGACGCTGTTCGACACGCTGAGCGCCAATCAGTCGGTTCGTGATGAGACCATTGTCGATGGCCGGGACCATCTGGTGCGTTACGAACCAATTGCAACGGGTGAAGGCGTGGTCATCGGCGCGCTCATGGTGCTGGTGGACAAGGCGCCGTTCGAGGCGTTGCTGTCGCAGACCATGCTGGTGCTGGGTGGCACGAGCCTGCTGGCGGTCATTCTGGTGGCCCTTATTGCCCTATGGGCCGCGCGGCTGGTCATCCGACCGATTCCGCATCTGGCCGCGGCCATGGACACGATTGCCGAAGGCGACCTGGATGCGGTGGTCCCCTACACCGAGCGGCGCAATGAAATCGGCGCGATGGCGCGGGCTGTGGAAGTGTTCCGCAGCAATGGCACGGAAAAGGCCGCGCTGGACGCGCAGGCCCGCCAGCACATGGCGGAGGCCGCCGATCATACGGGGCAATTGCAGGCCATTTCGCGCAGCCAGATCGTTGTCGAGTTCGATCTCGACGGCACCGTGCTGACGGCCAATGACAACTTCCTCGAGCTGCTGGGGTATCGGCTGGACGATGTGGCCGGGCGGCCCAATGCGCTTTTCCTGTTCGATGCCGATCCGGCCAGCAGCGCCTACAAGGATTTCTGGCGCGAGCTGGCCTCCGGTGCCTTCAAGAGCGGCGAGTATCGCCGTCGCGCCAGGGATGGCCGGGAAGTGTGGATCCAGAGCACGTTCACGCCCATCAGCGATACTGATGGCGTGCCCTACAAGATCGTGCAATTCGCGACCGATGTGACGGCACGCAAGCAGTCGGTGGCCACCATTGGCGCCGGTCTGAAAGGCCTGGCCGGGGGTGATCTCACTCATACGATCGACCATGCATTCCCGCCCGAGTTCGAAGACCTGCGGGTCGCTCTCAATGGCACGATCACCCGATTTGCCGAGGTGGTTGGACAGTTGCGGTTGACCACACGCTCGCTGCGGACCGCCAGCGGCGAGCTGCTGAGCGGCGCCAACGACCTCAGCGAGCGCACAACACGCCAGGCAGCGACCATCGAGGAAACCTCGGCGGCGATGGAAGAACTGGCTGGAACCGTGGCCAGCAATGCGGGCATGGCCGAGGAAGCTGCCGGCAAGGCGGAAACCGTGGCCAAGGCTGCAGCCGAGAGCGGCGCGGTGATGGGTGAAGCGACAGGCGCGATGGAGCGAATCACCCAGTCCTCAGCCAAGATCTCCAACATTATCGGCATGATCGACGATATTGCCTTCCAGACGAACCTGTTGGCGCTGAACGCTTCGGTGGAGGCGGCGCGGGCTGGTGACGCAGGCAAGGGCTTTGCGGTGGTGGCCGTGGAAGTGCGGCGCCTGGCGCAATCGGCGGCTCAGGCGTCGTCCGAGGTCAAGGCGCTGGTGGAAAAGAGCGCCGACGAGGTCAAGGGCGGTTCAAGCCTGGTCGCCGCGGCCGGCGAGCGGCTCAAGTCGATGCTTGATGCGGTTGAGGAGAACAGCGCGCTGGTGCGGACTATCGCCAGGGCGAGCCGGGAGCAGGCCGCCTCGATCGAGGAGGTCAATACGGCGGTGCGCACGCTCGATCAGATGACCCAGCACAATGCGGCGCTGGTGGAACAGACCAATGCGGTGATTGCCCAGGCCGAAGGGCAGACGCAGACGCTGGACAGCATTGTCGATATCTTCCAGCTTGAGGATGTTACCGATCAGCCAGAGACGGGGGCGCCCCGCCGGGCGGCTTAGTTCCGCTATTGCTGGAGTGCGGCATCCACCAGGGCCCGCGCATGCAGATCGGTGGTGTCATAGGTGGGAAGGGTGCTGGTCGCGTCGTCGATCAGCATGCCGATTTCTGTACAGCCCAGAATGACCGCCTGGGCGCCGCGCGCGGCCATGCGGTCAATTGCCGCCTGGTAGATCCGGCGTGACTCCTCTCGGACAATGCCCTTGCACAATTCCTCGTAGATGATGCCGTTGAGATTGGTGTGATCCACCTCGGGCACCAGCACATTGAGGCCGTGACTGACCAGGCGCTGCTTGTAGAAATCCATTTCCATGGTGAAGCGGGTGCCGAGCAGGCCCACCGTGTCATAGCCGTCGCCGAGCAGGGCCTGGGCGGTCGGGTCGGCAATGTGAATGAAGGGCGTGCCGACCCCTTCGAGCATGATATCGGACACCACATGCATGGTGTTGGTGGCGAGCCCCAGCACCTCTGCACCGGCGCGCACCAGGCCCTGGGCAAACGTGTTCAGCTGCCGTCCGGCAGCATCCCAATTGCCCGCAGACTGCATTTCGGCAATCGGGGCGAAGTCGACCGAGTGCATGATGACAGGCGCCGAATGCAGCCCGCCCAGCCGCCGCGCCGTTTCCTGGTTGAGAATGCGATAATAATGGGCGCTGGATTCCCAGCTCATGCCGCCGATCAGGCCGATGGTCTTCATGGGCTAGGCTCACACATGGGTAAAGCGTTGCGGGATGTCGCGAAAGGCCTCAACCACCTTTTCATAGGCGGGCCGCTTGAACGGCACAATGAGGCTGGGCGCGCGGCTCAGCTTCTCCCACCGCCAGGCATTGAACTCGGGTGGATGCTTGCCGCCGGCCGGCTCGGCAACGTCGATCTCGCTCTCATCGCCGGTAAAGGCAAAGGCAAACCAGCGCTGGCGCTGGCCGCGATACTTGCCTTTCCAGGCCTTGCCCAAAACGTCGTCCGGCAGGTCGTAATAGATCCATTCCGGCGCCTCGGCGAGCAGGCTCACCGAGGTCATATTGGTTTCTTCGTGCAATTCGCGCAGAGCCGCCCCCAGCGGATCCTCACCCTTGTCGATGCCACCCTGAGGCATTTGCCAGGCCGAACCGTGGGCCGCAGACTGGTCCGGGTCGCCCGCGCTCTTGCGGTGCCCCATGAACACATTGCCATGGGCATTGAACACGGCAATGCCCACGCAGTCGCGATAGGGCAGGGCGTTTCGATCAGGCGGGGTGTCGGACATGTTGGTCGGGCCTTTATCTGTCGCATACGCTGGTCGAACGACCGGCGGTCGCCCAAGCGGCGTCATGCGCTATTGCATCAGCGCGCTGGCCGGAACCAGCGCAATGCCCTTGGCATCGAGCTCGCGCGACCATTCGGAGACGGCCTGCACCGATATGGGCAGGGCGCTGATAATACCAAGGGCGCTGCCAGTATCCATGGCCTGGGCCTCAAGGCTGGCAAGTGCTGAGAGAATGGATGCGCGAGCCGGATTGGCGTCGATCACTTGGCCCGCACGGCCAAAGGGCACATTGTTGGCGCCGGCGAGCTGGGCGGCGACCGAGCGGTTCGACGAGCCGTCGTCAAGATAGCCCAGCCCCCGGGCGCCGAGCTCTTCCATGATCGGCGCCATGTCGGTGGCCGAGGCGGTAAAGCGCGCACCCATATTGTTGATGACCCCGAAATAGCCGCCGAAACGGGCCATCAGCCAGAACAGTTTTTCGAGATTGTCGCGCGGCGTCTCGCCGGTCAGGATGGTGTGCGGGCCGGGATCGTTCTGCGGATAGTCGAAGGGCTCGAGGGGAATCTCGAGCATGACTTCGTGGCCCGCCGTACGTGCGGCGGCCACCGTGCTGGGCAGGGAGCGGCCATAGGGCGCAAAGGCCAGGGTCACTTCGTCGGGCAGTTGATCGATGGTATCGAGCGATCCCTGCTCGTTGATTCCCAGCCCGGTCACGACAATGGCGATCATGGGTTGTCCGGATGCTGCCGCAGTCCCGGCATTGCGGCGATAGGCCAGGAAGGGCGTCAGGCCCGTGCCGGACATGCGGGGAATGGCGCCATGGGCCGTTTCTTCGCTCAGGTCCGGCAGGACACCGAAATTGTCCGGAACCTGACCCGGTGCCGGCGTGGCGCTGCCGGGCGCAGGAACCGCGATCATGGAGCCATCGGCCGGGAATTGCCCGGGATCGGCGGTGATGGTGGCCGGTCCGGTCGCTGCACTCCGGGCAATGCTATTGCCATCGCGCGTGGAGGTAATCGCTACATCGGCGCTGGGGCGGCCACCATCGGGATCTTCTACCAGGACCAGGCGCAGGGCCACCCCGCCAATGATCAGGAAAATGGCGATGAACAGCAGGCGCGCCAGAGGAAAGTGGAACTTGGCGGCCTTTTCCTGCTTCTGGCGCCGACGACCGGTGAGCGGTGTGGACAGATCATTGGCCATTGGCGCTTCGCTCATCTCCGGCTGGAGCTTTGTACCGTCGTATTGCTGACCCGCAAGGTCACAGCTTGCCCTGGGATGCGGCGCGAATCAGCTCCGCCGCATCTCCAGTCTATCATGGCGCCTTGCTATTCGGCTGTTGGCGGAAAAGCCGGGTCGGTCTCTTCGCCCTTGATCAGGCGGAGAGCGTATTGGAGTTGGGTGTCCTCCGCCTTGTCGGCCGGGACATAGACCGAGGAGCCGACGCTGGCCTCTTCCTGGCCTTCGACGGTGATATGACCCTCCAGCCCGGCCTCGCCGATAATCTCGTCGCGGCCCTGGAATTCCTCGGGGACGACCTGGCGCACCTCAATGTCCGGGGTGATGCCCAGCGCCTGGATCGAGCGGTTATTGGGCGTGTAGTAGCGCGCCGTGGTCAACCGCATGGCCCCGTCCGGCCCGAGGGAAATGATGGACTGAACCGAGCCCTTGCCGAAGGAGCGGGTGCCAACCAGTGTGGCACGCTTGTGATCCTGCAGGGCGCCAGCAACAATCTCGGAGGCCGAGGCGGAGCCACCATTGATCAGCACGACCAGGGGCACATCGGCGATGCGTGCATCAAGCGGGTCGGGCGCGGCATCGTAACGGGCGCTTTCGGTTTCCGAGCGGCCGCGGGTCAGGACCACGGCGCCGCGATTGAGGAAGGCGTCGGCGACATAGACCGACTGATCGACCAGTCCGCCCGGATTATTACGCAGGTCGAGAATGATGCCCTGCGGCGGGACGTCATTGCGTTCGGCATAAATATCCTCAATGGCGCGTTCGATGCCGACAAAGGCCTGTTCGGAGAAGCGCGACAGGCGCAGCAAGGCAATGTCGCCTTCGCCTTCGGTTTCCCCGCCCTCCATGCTCCAGCGCACAGCGCGCATGGAGATGATGCCGCGGGTCAACTCGAATTCGAGCGGCTCATCGACACCTTCGCGGAACACGGTGATGACGACATTGGTGCCGACCTCACCGCGCATTTTCTCAACGGCCTCGTCCTGGGTCATGCCTTGAACCTGCTGGCCATCGATTTCGATGATGAGGTCGTTGGAAAGGATGCCGGCGCGGGCGGCAGGCGTATCATCGATGGGCGACACAACCTTGATCAGGCCTTCTTCCATGATGATCTCGACACCCAGTCCACCGAACTGGCCAGAGGTATCCTCACGCATGTCGGCATATTCGATGGGCGGCAGGTAGCCCGAATGCGGATCGAGCGAGGTCAGCATGCCCTGAATGGCGGCCCGGATCAGTTCCTGCTCATTGGGCGGATCGACATATTCGGACCGGATGCGGTCGAAGATTTCGCCGAACAGGTTGAGATCGGAATAGATTTCGAGTGGATCGCGGGGCGCAGCAGAGCGCTCGGCGGCTGTTGGCTCAGCCTCCTCTCCGCTGGGATTGGGGTCGAGCTGCTCTTCAATCGGCGCAGGATCGGCAGGGGCCTGGGCGAGCAACTGGTCCTGAGCGATCAGCACGGTGGCGGGCACCAGCACTGCTGCTCCGAGGGCAGCAAGGCGAAGGGTGGTCAGGCGCATGGATTACTTATCCCGTTTGTTCTTGGCTGGCCCACCACCCGGCCGGGTCGAAAGGCTCGTTGTTTTCTCGCAGTTCAATATAGAGGGTCGGCTGGTCGTTTCCAGCATTGGTGCTGACCGTGCGCCCAATTGTGCGTGATCCCATGGTTCCGAGGGGCTCGCCCATCTGCACGAACTGACCGATCTCGGCGGTGATTGTGTCAAGGCCAGCAAGCAGCGCCGTATAGCCTCCACCGGCATTGAGAATGACGATCTGGCCATAATTGAGGTAGGGGCCCTTGTAGAGCACCCAACCGTCAGCCGGAGCGAGCACCTGTGCCTCGGCGCGGGTGACGATGGATTGACCCTGGGCGATGCCGCCCCGCCCGTCATTGGCGCCGAAATCGACCACCGTGACACCATTGGCCGGCGGCACCAGATAGCCATTGGCGAGCGGGAAGGGTACGGCAGGCTGGGTGCGGGCCGGATCGGCAAAGGCCAGCTCGATGGCCTCGGGCGAAAGCTGGGGCAGGTCAGGATCGGTCGTCGCCGGGGCCGCAGTGGCGCCAGCAGCGGCCCGTTCAGACAGGGCGCCGATCAATTCGCGCAAGGTGCTGGCGCGTTCGGCCAGGGCGACGGCCTCGGCCTGCTCGGCCTCGAGTTCGGCGCTCATCTGGGTGATTCCGGCCCGGCGTGCAGCGATCAGCGTGGCGATGCGCAATTGCTCTTCTTCGAGCACCTCGTGATTGGCCCTGAGGGTTTCTTCCTCGGCCATGGCAGCCAGCTTGATGTCGGTCAGCGCCTGCAGATCGGCGGCGACCGTGTCGGCCTGGGCGCGCAATTGCGGCAGAATGGCTGCAATCAGCATGGCACCGCGTGCCGAACCCAGGGCATCACCGGGATCAACAATCAGGGCCGGAGGCGGATTGAGCGAAATGCGCTGCAGCGCAGCCAGCACATTGGCAATCTCGGCGTCCGCACCATCCAGGCGGCCGCGCACTTCGAGCTCGCGCACGATCAGGTCGGAAATGCGCTCTTCGACATCGGCGACCTCGATTTCAGCCAGCTTGACTCGCTGGGCCGCGGCGATGAGGGCGGCATTCTGCTGGGTGCGATCCCCTTCCATGGCGGCGATTTCGGCCTTGAGGGCCTCGATACGTTCGCGGCTGAGCGAGAGGGTGGCTTCAACCTCTTCGAGATCCGCGGCATTGTCGTCAGCCGGGCCGGCAGTCTCGTCAGCGGGTGTTGCGGGATCGTCCACCGGGGTTTGCGCCACAGCCTCGCTGGCCGGGTCGAGCGGCAATGCGGGGCGCAACTCCACCCCGGGTGCTGGTTCGGGCGCTTCAGTCTGGGCCAGGATGGGCCAAGCCGCCGCGCCGGTCAGCAGGGCGCCCACCAGCAGCGCCTTGATACGATGTGCCGGCCGCAATGGCATGGCGTCTCCAGAAAAAGGGCGAGGCCCCGAATCAATTGGGGGCACTCTAGCAAGTCCGAGGCAAACCGCCGGTTAACAATGCTTAACCATAATTTGTGATGCGCTAGTCGCCCCGGTGATACGGATGACCCGACAATATGGTGGTTGTGCGATAGAGCTGTTCGGCCAGCATGATGCGCACCAATTGGTGCGGCCAGACCATGGGCGAGAAACTGACCACCAGATCGGCGGAGCGCACGAATTCGGGATCGATGCCATCGGCACCGCCGATGACAAAACCAATGGCCGGGCGCCCATCATCGCGCCAGCGACCGATCTGGGCAGCGAAACTTTCTGAATCGATGGCTTTGCCGCGCTCGTCGAGCATCACGGTAACACCTTGGGGCAGTGCCGTACGCAACGCCCTGGCCTCCTCGGCCTTGCGGGCGGCGGCGGAGCCGGCGCGTGATTCATTGATTTCGGTGACGTCAAAGCCGGTGAGCGCCAGGGGCTTGCCGCTGGCGCCGGCGCGGTCGAGATAACGGGCCACAAGCTCGCGCTCTGGCCCGTTTTTCATCCGGCCAATGGCCGCTATCGCAATGCGCATGTGTGTCTATGCCGTCTCGGCTGGCCCGAAAGCTGTCGCCCAGCCGTCGGGCGCAGGCTAGTGCTGGTCGGCGGCGAAATCGGCCTGCCACATCTTTTCGATGTTGTAGAACTCGCGCACTTCGGGGCGGAAGATGTGCAGGATTACATCGCCGGCATCGACCAGCACCCAGTCGCAATGGGGCAGCCCTTCGACGCGCGGCTTGCCGTAACCGCTCTCGCGCAGGGCGGTGATGACCTGATCGGCGACGGCGCCGACATGGCGCTGTGAACGGCCCGAGGTCACGATCATGTGGTCGGCCAGCGACGACTTGCCGGCAATGTCCACCGAGACCGTTTCTTCGGCCTTGGCGTCATCCAGCGTATCGAGAATGAGGTCGATCAGGGGCTTTTGCGCGCCGGCCATGGCGGCGGGCGTGGCGGCGGAGGTGTTTTCGGGCAGCGCGGCCATCAGAAACGGCCTTCCGCCCATGCGAGAGCACGGGTCATGCGAGAGATGAGCATCCTTGGTTGTTGATCGGAATGTTGCGGCGTCGTGAAAACGGCAAGCCGTCTGTTCCTGTTCCGGTGACAATGATCACACTTGAACCTGAATATGCGCTTTTGCAGGCAATTTCGCAAGATCAAGGCCGGTCGAGAGCTTAACGCAGGTTTCGTGACGCCCTGATGGCAGTGGACGACAGGGTCGATTGCCGTCCTTGCAGGTAGATCCAGGCCGGCGCCTGGCACCGTGCCAGAAGGGCAGCATCGGTCTCATCGAGTTGCGCATAGTCCAGGGTCGCGGCAGCGCGTGAGGCCAAAGCGCGGCGTGCGGCGCCGGGGCGGACATAGACCGCAAAGGGGATTTTTGCCGCCATGTCGCGCCAGCGCTGCCAGCGATGAAAATCGGCCAGGCTGTCGGCGCCCATGATCCAGACAAAGCGCCGGTCCGGCATGGTGGTGGTCAAAAAATCGATGGTTTGCCAGCTATAGGAAAACCCCTTGGCGGCCTCGAATCCGGTGACGCGGATGCGCGGATCAGTGACAAAGGCACGGGCGGCGCGGACGCGGTGCTCCAGCGGGGGCAGGCCCGAATTGTCCTTGAGCGGATTGCCCGGCGTCACCAGCACCCAGAGCGCATGCAGCTCCAGGCGGCGCAATGTTTCCTCCATGACCAGGCGATGCCCGTCATGCATGGGATTGAAGCTGCCCCCGAACAGCCCAATGCGCATGCCTGGCGCAGAGGGCGGGACTTCGGTGATGCCGGGAATGCGGATCGGTGGGCGCAGGGTCAAAAGCTAGGGCCTCGTCTGCCCGTTGCCGCGGACGCGGTATTTGAAGCTGGTGAGCTGTTCGACCCCCACCGGCCCGCGCGCATGCATCTTACCGGTAGCAATGCCGATCTCGCCGCCAAAGCCGAACTCGCCACCATCGGCAAACTGGGTGGAGGCATTGTGCATGAGGATGGCTGAGTCGATTTCATGCAAGAATTTTTCGACCGCCTCGGCGTCCTCGGCAATGATCGCCTCGGTATGGTGGCTGGAATAGTGCTCGATATGGTCGATGGCGGCCTCGATGCTGTCGACGACCTTCACGGCGATGATGGCGTCCTCATATTCGGTTTTCCAATCCTCTTCGGTGGCTTCGACCGCATCGGGGACCATCGACATGACGGTGGCATCGCCGCGAATTTCACAGCCCTTGGCGACCAGCGCCGCGATGATGGGCTGGAGATGAGTGTTTGCGACATCCTTATGGACGAGCAGGGTTTCGGCCGCGCCGCAAATGCCGGTGCGGCGCATCTTGGCGTTGAGGGTGATGCTGACGGCCTTGTCGAGATCGGCCGAGCTGTCGACATAGACATGCACCAGCCCCTCGAGATGGGCAAAAACCGGCACGCGGGCTTCGGCCTGGACGCGTGCCACCAGTGTTTTGCCGCCACGCGGCACGATCACGTCGATATTGCCGCCGAGCCCCTTGAGCATTTCGCCCACGGCGGCGCGATCGGTGGTGGGCACCAGTTGCACGCATTCCACCGGCAGGCCGGCCAGATGCAGTCCGTCGAGCAGGCACTCGACTATGGCGCGGCTGGAATGGAAGCTGTCGCTGCCGCCGCGCAGGATCACGGCATTGCCCGATTTGATACACAGGGCGCCGGCATCGGCAGTCACATTGGGGCGCGATTCAAAAATCACGCCGATGACGCCGAGCGGGGTGCGCACGCGCTCGATATGAAGACCGTTTGGGCGGTCCCATTCGGCAATGACGCTACCGACCGGATCGGGCAGTTCGGCGATGGTCTTTACCGCCTCGATAATCCCGTCGATCCGCGCATCGGTGAGCAGCAGCCGGTCGAGAAAGGCTTTTGAAATGCCCTTCTTCTCGGCGGCTTCCATGTCCAGGGCATTGGCGGCCAGGATTTTCTTGCGATGCGCATTCATGGCGCCGGCTGCGGTCAGCAGCGCGGTGCGCTTCTGCTCGGGCGTGGCGATCTTGAGCGCATTGGCACCAATGCGGGCATTACGGCCCAGTTCGGCCATCAGGGCAGGAATGTTGGTCGCGGTGGTTTCAGCCAGGCTCATGGTGGGCCTCTTGTCTCTGCGTGGTGTCGGTGCTGCCGGTGAGCACCAGGTTGTCGCGATGCACCAGTTCGGCGCGGCTGTCCATGCCGAGCAGTTCAACGATGGTGTCGCTGCGCTTGCCCATGACCAGCCGGGCATCTTCGCTGTCGAGCCCGACCAGGCCCCGGGCAATCTCGCGCCCATCGGGATTAAGCACGGCAATGGTATCGCCGCGCTCAAAGTCCCCGGTGATCCGGGTCACGCCGATGGGCAGTAGCGATCTGCCCTGCGCCAGTGCCCGGGCCGCGCCAGGATCGACCTGCACCGTGCCAGCCACGGCCAATGTGCCCATGATCCAGCGTTTTCGCGACTGGGCGCGGGTGGTGGACGGCTTGAAGAGGGTATGTAGGCCCCCCGCGACCAGATGGGCCAGCGGATGCTCCTCGGTGCCCCTGGCGATAATCATGGCGGTGCCGGCCTGGGTGGCGATCTTGCCGGCCTCGACCTTGGTGGTCATGCCACCGCGCGAGAGATGGCTGGCCGCACCACCAGCCATGGCCTCAATCGCAGGCGTGATGGATTCCACCATGGGTAAGTGGGTGGCATTGGGATCCCTGGCCGGTGGCGCCGTGTAGAGCCCGTCAATATCGGAGAGCAGCACCAGCAGGTCCGCCTCGATCATTGTGGCGACGCGGGCCGACAGGCGGTCATTGTCGCCATAGCGGATTTCGGCGGTGGCGACGCTGTCATTCTCATTGATGATCGGCACCGCCCCCAACCCCAGGAGCGTCTGGATGGTGGTGCGGGCATTGAGGTAATAGCGCCGTTCTTCGGTGATGTTGGGGGTGATCAGGATCTGCCCGGTGACGATGCCGTGCTGGCCGAGCGCCTCGGACCAGGCCTGGCTGAGCGCAATCTGCCCGGCGCTGGCGGCGGCCTGGCTCTGTTCCAGGGTCAGCGCCAGGGCGTTGAGGCCAAGCAGGCTCCGCCCCAAGGCAATTGCCCCCGAAGAGACAATGACGATCTCGCGCCCTTCGGCCTTGAGCGCGGCAATATCCTGGGCGAGGCCCGCCAGCCAGTGCGCGCGCAGCTTCCCGGCCGCATCGACCAGCAGGGCCGAGCCGATCTTGATGGTGATGCGGCGGTAGTTGGCTAGCGGATTGGCGGACTTCAAGGCGTCCATTTCTCTTCCGTCTGCTTGCGCTCGGCCTCGGCGATTGCGGCCTTTTCGGCGTCGAGAATCGCCAGCACGTCGAACAACACCTGTTCCACGCCCTGGCCGGTGACGCCGGAGACCTGCCGAATATCGGCCTTGGACACCTTTTTGAGCGCATTGAGCTTGCCCTCGAGCTCTTCGGGGGTAAGCGCATCGACCTTGTTGAGCACCACGATTTCGGGCTTGTCGGCCAGCACATCGGCATAGGCAGCCAGTTCGTGGCGCACCGCCTGATAGGTATGGGCAACATCTTCATTGGTGCCGTCGATCAGGTGGATCAAGACGCCGCAGCGCTCGATATGCCCCAGGAACCGATCGCCGATCCCGACGCCTTCGCTGGCCCCTTCGATCAGGCCCGGAATATCGGCCAGCACGAACTCACGCTCGGCAATGCGCACAACGCCCAGATTGGGGTGCAGCGTGGTGAAGGGATAATCGGCGATCTTGGGCTTGGCGGCAGAGACGGCCGAGAGGAAGGTCGACTTGCCCGCATTGGGCTGGCCCACCAGGCCGGCATCGGCGATCAGCTTCAAACGCAGCCAGATGCCCTTTTCGGTGCCTTCCTGTCCGGGGTTGGCACGCCGCGGCGCCTGGTTCGAACTGGTCTTGAAATACGCGTTGCCGAAGCCGCCATTGCCACCCTTGAGCAGCACCACGCGCTGGCCCACCTCGGTAAAGTCGGCGATCAGGGTTTCCTGGTCTTCCTCGAAAATCTGAGTGCCGACCGGCACGCGCAGCACGATGTCCTCGCCATCGGCGCCGGTGCGGTTCTTGCCCATCCCGTGCACGCCCGTGCCGGCGCGGAAATGCTGCTGGTAGCGAAAATCGATCAGCGTATTAAGGCCATCAGCGCATTCGGCGATGACATCGCCGCCGCGCCCGCCATTGCCGCCATCGGGGCCGCCGAACTCGACGAATTTTTCGCGCAGAAAGCTGACGGCACCCCCGCCGCCGGAGCCCGATTTGATATAGACCTTGGCCTGGTCGAGAAACTTCATGACTTTATCGTGCCTTCCAGCACCTGGTCTGTCGCGCTTGCCGGCTTTTTTCCGGCTGGCCAGTCTTGCTGGAAACGCTCACGTGTCAATTTGGTGTCGATATGCTCCAGCTCGGCGCCGCGCGCAAGGCAGAGCAGGGTGGAACGGCCCGTCTCGGTGAATCCAAGCCGGTGCTGAATGGCCAGGGACGCGGCGTTGAAATGGAATACCCCCGAATAGATGGCCTTGGCATTGGTGTGGTCAAAGAACCAGCGGACCGTGGCGATGGCAGCTTCGGACATGATTCCGCGCCCCCAATGCGGCTTGCCCAGCCAGTAGCCGATGATCGCGTCCTCGCCTGCGGGTTGATAGCCGATATGGCCGACATAGCCCACCCCGGCCAGCTCAATGGAAAAACTGGTCTGGTTGGGGGCCTGCCGCGCCTGCTGGGTGGCCAGCCAGGCCCTGGCATCGCTCAAGTGATAGGGGAAGGGCACGCGCGCCAGGTTCCCGGCGACCTCCAGATCGTTGAGGTAGCGGGCGATGGGTTCGGCATCCCCCGTCTTGGGCGGCCGCAGGATGAGCCGATCGGTGAAAAGGGTTGGGTTCATCCCTGCCACTCCATCACCAGGAGCGGTTTGCCCAGATGGCGTTCGACCACACTCTGGGTTCGCTCGATGGTGGTAAAACCGGTCTTTTCCAACACCCGCACCGAGCCGGCATTTGCGCTCAGCACACGGGCGCGAATGGGTTTCAGGCCAATACCGGCGGCCGTGCCCAATAGTGCCTTGACCGCCTCTGGCGCATAGCCGACGCCCCAATGGGTCTCGCCCAGCCAATAGCCCAGCTCGACTGGCTTATCAGCGTGGAAATACAGCCCGATCACCCCTTTGAGCCGATCATTGTTGCGCCCGGCAATGACATAGCTGCGCTTGTCAGGCTTGTGGATAAAGCGTTCGATGAAGCCTTGGGCATGTTGCCTTTCGTAGGGAAAGGGCAGGCTGGCGGTTGGCTGAAGCACCTTCCAATTGTTCGCCTCGCGCACCAGATCGTCAAGATCGTTGGCGCGCGGCGCGCGCAGCAGCAGGCGTTCGGTTTCCATCTGCTCGGGCAACTGGTCTCTCAGGCGCATTGCTTTTCCTCCCGCTCCATCCAGCGCTGGCGCGTCAGCCGGGTCAGTACATGCGGCACATTGTGCTGCAGGGCGTGGGAAAACCTTATGTCGCGGCCTACTTCCTCAAAACCCAGCCGTGCCTTGACGCGCAGCGAGGCGCGATTGTCATGGTGCGCACTGGCGGAAATATGGCTCCTGTTGCTGGTGGCAAAATGCCAGTCGATGACGGCGCGGGCGGCCTCGGAAGCATAGCCCTTGCCCCAATGCGGCCGGGCGATCCAGAAGCCGATCTCGCTGGTCAGGGCAACGCAGCCGATCAGTCCGCGTCCGGGCAGGTCGATGATGAACATGAATTTATCCGGGCCATTTTGTGGCGCCAGCCGCAGCCAGTCATTGGCCATGGCCAGGGTGAACGGGAAGGGCAGTGGCGTCAGCCAGCGGGCGACCGCAAAGTCGCTTACACCCAGGGCAAAGCAGGGCGCGTCGTCGGGCCTGGCCGGGCGCAGCAGGAGGCGGGATGTCTGGAGCTCGGTCATCTCTCGTCGAACTCCAGCCGCATGAGGGTCATGGTCTGGCCGGCCAGATTGTGGTCCGGTTCGACCCCTTCGCCGACTTCGATGAAGCCGATTTTCTTGAGCACGTTGCGCGAAGTGTGGTTGTGTGTGAGGGCCCGCGAGCGCAAGGCCGCCGCCCCGGCCGCTCGCGCGGCTGCTACAACGGCCTGGGCGGCCTCGGTGGCATAACCATGGCCCCAGAAGGGTTCGCCCAGCCAATAGCCAAGCTCAGGCAGCTTTTCGGGCAGGATATGCAGGCCCACTGTGCCGATGAAGGCACCATCCAACTCGATCGCCCAGGCAAACTCGGCGCCGCCGCGCGCGATGTTCTCGACAAAAAAGCGCCCGTCGCTTTCGCCATAGGGATGGGGCAGGCGTGCCAGCACGGCGTGGATGGCTTTATTGTTGGCCAGAATGGCCATTTCCGGAACATGGGCCAGGGTCGGGGTCGCCAGGACCAGACGCGCGGTGCGGATGGTGGCAGGCAGGCGGTCCTTGAGGCTGGTCTCGACGATGGTCATTGGCAAATGCTCCGGGAATAAAAAAGGGGAACCGGCTGACCGGTTCCCCTTTGCATCTGCTTGTTTTTTCAAACGCGGCGCCGGGGAGCTGGTCTCCGGCGGGTTTGAAAGGCCTGCCGGGTTATTCGGCGGCCTCTGCCGGGACGACAGACACGTGTACTTTGGAGTTCGCGCGGGTGCGGAACGCCACGGTGCCATCGACCAGTGCGAAAATGGTGTGATCCTTGCCCAGGCCGACGCCGGTGCCCGGAGCCCACTTGGTGCCGCGCTGACGCACGATGATGTTGCCGGCGATGACAGCTTCACCACCAAACTTCTTGACGCCGAGACGACGGCCAGCGGTATCGCGACCGTTGCGGGATGAACCGCCTGCTTTCTTATGTGCCATGGTTCTTTGTCCTTATTCCTTGTCGGCCTTGGCGCGGGGCGCCTTGCCGGCGATGAGATCCTTGGCCTGCGCGATCCACTCTTCGCGTTCGATGCGGCCCTTGAAGTTCAGCTCTTCGTCGAACTTGGCCACGTCTTCGGCAGTCCAGTCGGCAATCTGCTTGAGGCTGGTGATGCCGGCGGCAGCCAGCTTCTTTTCCAGCGCGGGACCAACACCGCCGATCAGCTTGACGTCGTCCTTGAATTCGGCGGCCGGCGCGGCATCTGCCTTGAGGGCAGCCTTGGCTTCAGCCTTCTTGGCCGGCTTTTCAGCAACGGCTTCGCTCTTGTCAGCCTTGGCAGCAGCCTTGACGGAGGGCTTCTTGCCGCCGGTCAGAATTTCGGTAATGCGCACGGTGGTCAGAAGCTGGCGGTGGCCATTGCGGCGGCGCGAATTGTGGCGGCGGCGCTTCTTGAAGACGATGACGGTCTTCTGCTTCTTGGTTTCGAGCAGCTCGGCGGCCACCAGGGCGCCTTCCACCAGGGGTGCACCAATGGTGTCGCCAACCATGAGGACCTGGTCAAAGGTGACAATGTCACCAGCCTGGGCATCGAGCTTTTCGATCTTGATGACGTCGTCAGCAGCAACCTTGTACTGCTTCCCGCCCGTCTTGATAACGGCAAAAGTCATTCAGTCAGCCACGCGGTTTTTTCACGTGGTCCCTTTTTCTGTCGCGCTCTGCGGCGCCGCGGTTGCATGCCTGTTTCCGCGGGCTTTTCGAATGGTCTGGGCCGAAATTCGGCCGGCAGCCTCGAGCAGCGTTTTCAAACAAAAACCAGCGCACCGGACGGACCAGTGCGCAGATTGGTGGGCTTATCGGGGCAAAACCCCCAAGAGTCAAGCCATTTGCTTGGTGTCAGGCTGCCGGATCAGGCCTGGTTGGGATACCAGTTGCGCAGGCGTACCTCGACACCGTCAACCACATCGGTTTCGAGCGGGCTCAGATCGCTCTCGCCATAGTGGTAGGGATAGATGATGGCCGGTTTGAAGGTGTTGATGGCCTCGACCGCCTGTTCGGGCGTCATGGTGAACGGCAGGTTCATCGGCAGGAAGGCGACGGCAATGTCGGTCAGGCCCAGCATATCGTCGGTCGGCTCGGTGTCGCCGGCCACATAGACCTGGCTGTCTCCGAAGCTCAGCACATAGCCATTCCCCACGCCCACCGGGTGATAATTCATGCGATCTTCGGTGGTATTGTGCGCGGCAATCGCCCGGATCGGAATATCGAGGATGGTGCCGTCTTCACCATTGGCCATGGCGGTGGCATTGGCTTTGAGGGCTTCGGGCAGCTTGGAATAGACATCGCCATTGGTGATCAGCGGGACGTTGCCGGCAATGGCTTCGAGCGTAGGCACATCGAAATGGTCGCCATGCCCGTGAGTGATCAGAATGGCTGAGGGGGTCGGCAGGGATGCATAAAGCTCGGCACCGCCGACCGGGTCGACATAAATTGCCTTGCCATCGAATTCGAGCACGAGGCTGGCGTGATCGATCGGGTGGATGACCAGATCGCCGGCACTGGTGGAAAGGGTGTCGGCCATGGGCATCTCCTGAGCGTGAGCAGCACTGGCGGCAAGATTGGCGGCAAGGCCGGCGAAGGGCAAGCCGGCCATGCCGGCAACGACGATACGGCGCGTAACCATGAAGTGTCTCCCGTTTTGTCTATTGGACGCAAAGACTAACGGCACAATGCGGCGCTGGATCGCTCCGCACGCAATTGTGAGCGATGCGCGCGGTGCGGCTTTGTCACCCAAAGCACGCATAACAGGTGTTGCAGGCGTGACAAGGCTATGTCATAAGCCGCCCCGTATCGACCAGCCGCGCCCAACACGGGGCGTTTCGATCTCGCGGAGAGATGGCAGAGCGGTTGAATGCACCGCACTCGAAATGCGGCATAGGGGCAACTCTATCGGGGGTTCGAATCCCTCTCTCTCCGCCACTCTCCTCCAGACCCGATGTTGCACTTTCGCCCGGAATCCGGGCCTCAGCGGCCGTTGGTCCGCCATTTTGGCGGGTTTCGGCAGCGGGTTTCCTCCGACAAGGGCCCAGATGTTGCACAATGTTGCGGTTTCCTGGGGGTCTCCCGATCCTGCTGCACCGTCTGTCCGACCGTCTGTCCCCACAAGGCGGCGTCGCTGGACTGTGCGGGGCGGGCAAGCAATAGTCCCCACCGATCAGCAAGGACTGGGAGAGCGAGCCTATGGTGCGCCGACGCGCCCTATCAGCCCGAGAGGTGGACGCCATCCGCGAGGAGGGCATGCACTGGATCGATGACAACCTCTACCTGCAGATCAGGTCACAGGGAACGCGGTCCTGGCTCTTCCGATACTGGGTGGAGGGAAAGCCGAAGGTGATGGGGCTGGGCGCCGTGCGCGATGTGACCTTGGCCAGGGATCAGGCAGACCGCCTGCGGCTGCAGATCCGAGACGGGGATCTCCCCCAGGCCCAGAAGAAGGTGCCCACCCCCAAGGCGACAACCAGCAAGGTGCCGACCTTCCGCGAATGCGCCAGGGCCTACATCAACACCCATGAATCGGCGTGGAAGAACGACAAGCATCGCGCCCAATGGCGCTCGACCTTGGAGACCTATGTCTACCCCGTCTTCGGCAACAAGCCCGTGGACCAGATCGAGATCTCTGACTTGCTTAAGGTGCTGGAGCCGATCTGGACCACCAAAGCACCCACCGCAGGCAATATCAGGGGCCGCATCGACAAGATTATGGGTTGGGCGACGGCTATGGGGTACCGCCAGGGAGATAATCCTGCAGCGCGCGACGGCCCGCTGAGCCATCTGCTCCCTGAGCTGTGCAAGCTGCAGAAGGCGCAGAAGCACCACTCGGCCGTGCCCTACCGGGAGCTCCCCGCGCTGTTCAAACAGATTGCCGCGCTGTCCTCGACCAGCGCCAAGGCGCTTCGGTTCACTATCCTCACCGCGGCTCGCACCGGTGAGGCACTTGGCGCGCGATGGAGCGAGATCGATCTGGACAGCAAGGTGTGGGTGATCCCGGCTGAGCGCATGAAGGCCGGCGCCGAGCACCGCGTTCCGCTCAGCGACGCGGCATTGGCCATCCTGAAGACGCTGCCAAAGGCCGGCGAGCTGGTGTTCCCGAACCCCAAGGGCAAGCCGTTGTCGAACATGGCGATGCTGCAGTGCCTGCGCGGGCTAAGAGACGACGGCGCCACCGTGCATGGTTTCCGAGCCACGTTCAGCACCTGGGCGAGAGAGCAGACCGACTACTCGCCTGAGGTCATCGAGGCTGCCCTCGCGCACACGCAGTCCAACAAGGTTATCGCGGCTTACGCGCGGACGACGTACTTCGAGCGGCGGCGGGACTTGTTGGCGGAGTGGGGAGCGTTCTGTCAGGGGAAGTGGTAGGGAGGGGAGGCGAATTTGGGGCAGGAAGCTGAGGGTCAGCTTTCGGCTTTCAGGCCGAAGAAGCGGCCTTGAAAAGGAACGGTGCGTGATGGCCGGTCGGAAGGCTAGAGTAACTCACAGCCTTTATCGCACAGTTATTGCTACGAGAAATTGGAATATTCAGGTATCGATTCACCCGCTGTAGGGGGGTGATATGAGAATCGTTAGCCTAAGGATCGAGAATTTCCGTGGCATCCGAGAAGGTCTTGTACATTTTGCCGACCATGCAGTCCTGATCGGCGCCAATAACGCTGGAAAAACAACTGTGCTGGAGGCGATGGCGCTTCTGTTCGGGCGCGATCGAATGGTACGTTCCCTTACCGAGCACGACTTCTTCGGCAGCGACCCACAACCGGAGACCCGCATTCGCTTGGTCGCCACGGTGATCGGTTTCGAGGGTGATGATCCCGCCCAACACCTCGACTGGTTCCGTGATGGGAGAGGGATACCGAAGTGGTGGAATCCTGACACTTCGGAAGTGCATCCCCAGCGCACCAACCCCAATTGGCAGCTCGCGTGCCAGGTCGCCTTCGTCGCTCGCTTCGATCGCCCGTCCCTTGAAGTGGAGACCGCTCGATACTTCCATGATGATGATACCGTGGGCGACGTATTCACCGACGAAGCGATCACACCATTTCCTGCCAAATTGATACGGGACATCGGCCTGTTCCTGGTGCCGGCCTCAAGGACTTGGGACCGCACGCTATCGTTCGGATCGGAGCTGTTTCGTCGCGTGGTGGCCACTGGCGGTGGGCAGCCGTCGGCATCGGTTCTCCAAGAGCGGGACCGTCTTCGAAACCCTGACGCCAAGCTCGAGAAGGACGCCAATCTCTCTCCGATCGTCGCCCACTTGAACGACGAGCTGAAGGGGTTCTTCCGCACGTCCCCTGCGCTTCGCCTGCGAGTCACTCCGACCGACAGCGATGGCTTACTTGAGGCTGTGGTGCCGCATTATGCCCAAGGGAACGACGCGGTCGCTCTTCCTGCTCGCCGCCATGGCAGCGGCTTGCTTTCCTTACAGCACCTGATGCTGCTCCTGCAATTCGGCCGCATGCGAAGCGAGGCGCACGAAGGTTTCTGGATGGCGCTGGAGGAGCCGGAACTTCACGTACCACCGGCTCTCCAGCGTCGACTGGTAAATCGTATCCAGGCATTGTCCACCCAGACGTTCGTCACCACGCATTCGCCCATTGTCGCTGCCCTGGCCGACCCGAAGGGCGTCTCCGTCCTTCGCAACGACAGCGGCGTTCTTTCCTCAGTGCCGTTGCTGAAATCGACGCTACCGGCGGCAACGCCGAATAGCGTCCGCAAGCTCTTCCAGGTCAATCGTGTCGACACGATCGCAGCGCTCATGCACGAATACGTGTTGATCCCAGAGGGACGCACCGATTTCGAATGGCTGGGGCTGCTGGTCCGTGCTGTCGATCTGCATCAAGGCTGGACGCTGGCCGAGGACCGCACCTTCGACTCCTTCGTGGGCGTGGTGCCCACTCATGACGGCGCGGTGGTCGCCAGCGTCCAGGCATTGTCGCCCTTGCATCCACGCCTCGCTGCGCTGGTCGACGGCGACCCCGCCGGTGTTGGCTATGCCAACGCCTTGGTCGGAATTGGAATGCCCGACGCCTTCACCATCATCAGATGGCCGGTTGGATGGACCATGGAGGACGTCATCGGCTGGATCGTCAATGCCGACGCGAACGCCTGCCTCGGAGCCATCTTGATCGTTCCCGCGGCGACGTCGGTCTCGCAATTGGTCTCTCGTCTGAAGTCGGAGGATCGAAGCGCCAGCGGCATCAAGAAGGACACCTCCTCCTACGAGGCAATCGTCGACGCCATAGGGGCGAACGCTCTATGTCGTACCAGGGCCGCGACCTTGCTCAATGGCCTCACCGCCGCCTTGCGGGGCGAGGCAAATCCTCTTTTCGCTACCGACCCTGCACAGCCCTCCATCAAGGTGTTCCAGCCTTGACTCTTACGGCGGTCGAAGGCGCGGCCGGGTGCGGCAAGACCTTCAGGTTGATGGAGTTGCTGGCGGAGAGAATGGTCGCCGCGCCATTGATGGAGGGCCAGCGCGTCCTCGCCCTGACCTTCATGCATGGCGCCCGGCGACGACTTGTCGACCGCCTCGCCAAAGTTGCCGGCCTGAGGGGAAGAGTAGACTGCAGTACGATCGACGGGTTTGCATGGCGGTTGGTACGTCGCTGGCGTGGGCTCGCTTCGACGTTGGGCATCCCCAACCTGGCCGAAGAGCAATTCGATCAGGTATGCGATGCCGCTGGTCTCCTGCTCGAGCAGCCAGCGGTCAGTTCTTGGGTCGCCAAGAGCTTCCCCGTCATGCTGGTTGACGAGGGCCAGGATCTTCATTCACAGAGACTCAGAATGCTCACCGCCCTTGCGGAGACGACCGATCTCCTAGCGGCGGCCGACGAATTCCAATGCCTCGATGCTGCCCTCAATCCGAACCCGTTCGTCGGCTGGATTCAGGCTGCAACGCAACCGCAGGTTCTCACCCAGGTCCATCGTACGAGCGTGGCCGGGTTACTGAACGCTGCGACAGCCATTCGGGGTGGGCAGGCGCCCGTGGAGGCAGGCCAGCATTTCAGGGTCATGGTTGGTCAGAGCGTGCCACTGGCCGCCACCATGATGTCCAATGCGATTGGTTGGCATCCTGGAACGAATGATATCGCCATCATCACGCCTTCGCGGACAGGTGGGTTCGCCCAGCAGGTCGTGGATCGCGTCGGCACCACTGCGTCGAATCAAGGGAACGGGCCGTACTCGATTGCCTGGGAAGGGTCCGATGGTGATGAGACGCAGGCCATCACTGCCACGCTCGATATGGACGCGGAGGCCTCAGGAGCCACAACTCTTGCGGCTTTGCATCTCTTGCCTCGGATTGGGCCAGTTCAACAGACGATCACATGGGTAAACAGGCAGGTTCATGCTGCCGGTAGGACGGATTTCACACGCGTCGAGATCGAAACAATGATCGGACGTTTCGTGACAATGCGGCGTCAGCATGGTGGTAACCAATCACGTCGCTTCACCGCAATGACCGTTCATCAGGCTAAGAACCGGGAATTCGATGGCGTGGTAGTGATATGGCCGCATACCGTTGCGGGGAGTGCCGACCAAAAGAGGCGTCTGCTCTACAACGCCGTCACCAGAGCCCGGAAATGGTGCAACGTGATCGTTCAGAGCCAGAATATTCGAAACGCGCCTCCATTTCTCTAGTGACTTGCCGTGGGAAGACATGATTGAAGATATCAATTGTGGATATATGCCTAGATTTCCTGTTGCATGATTGTTCTGTGTTTTGATTTTGGCGCCTAATCTTGATTAGTCACTTGAGGGGTCTGCATGTGGTCGGATAGCGAAACTGATCGCGACTTCCTGAATTTCAAGAGCGTGGCGGACATTGCCGCCGAGATTATTTCTCAGGCCGACGGGCGCGCACTGTCGATCGGCGTGTCGGGAAGCTGGGGCGTCGGCAAGTCGTCGCTGCTCAAGCTTCTCGGCGGCTCGCTTAAGGAGCGGACAGAACAGCGGTTGATCTTCGTCGAGTTCAACGCCTGGCTGTACCAAGGCTTCGACGACACCCGCGCGGCGCTGATGGAGACCATCGCCCAGGCGATCATCCAGACCGTCGAGGCCGACACCACGGTGCTCGGGCACGTGGCAGAAAAGGCGAAATCGCTCGGTAGGCGGGTCAACTGGTTCCGGCTCGCTGCGGTCAGTGCGACCTCGGTCGCTGGTATGCTGTTCGGGTTGCCGCCGGCAGGGCTCGTTGGCGAAGCGGTCAATGTCGCTAAGGGGCTGACGGATGGCAATATCTCACAGGACGAAATCAACAAGGCCGAGAGCGCCGTCACAAACGCCGTTGCGGGTGCTAAGGGTCTTCTCCGCGACGAGGTGCCAAGGGAGTCGCCGCCAAAGGCGATCCATGCCTTTCGGGAAGAGCTCAAGGCGGCGCTGGCGGAGATGGATGCCACGCTCGTGGTGCTGATCGACGACCTTGATCGCTGCCTGCCGGAGACGACAATCGCAACGCTCGAGGCGATGCGCCTCTTCCTGCTAGTCGAGCGGACTGCCTTCGTGATCGCGGCCGACGACAAGATGATCCGGGAGGCCGTTCGACACCATTTCTCGAAGCTGCCGGATTTCGACAACGACCTAGTTACCAACTATTTCGACAAGCTGATCCAAGTGCCAATCCGTGTGCCGCCGCTGGGCACACAGGATGTGCGTGCCTACCTGATGCTACTGTACATCGAGAACAGCGGGCTTGCCGATGACCTCAAGGAGGAGGCCCGAGAAGCTGTATCGAAGCAACTGGGGGAAACCTGGAAGGGCAAGCGTGTTGACGCCGACTTCGTTCGCTCATTGCTCGGAAGTATTCCCGAGGTGCTCGACAGGCAGCTCGAACTGGCGAACCGGTTGGCGCCCATGATGGTCAGCGCTACCAAGATCGCCGGCAACCCCCGGCTCATTAAGCGCTTTCTCAACACTATCGCGATCCGGATGTCGATCGCTGACAAGCAGGGCATCACCATCGACGAGGAAGCCTTGGCCAAGGTTCTGCTCTTCGAGCGGAACGGCGACGAAGCCGCGTACCGTCGCCTGCTAAATGCAGTGAATGATGATGCCGAGGGCAAGCCGCGCTTTCTTGCCGATTGGGAAGACAAAGCAAAGACGGCTCCAGCAGATCTTGCGCTGGAGGCGCCGTGGTCTGATCAGTTCGTCAAAGAATGGTTGGCGCTCAACCCACCGCTCGCCGATATCGACCTACGCGGTATCTTCTATGTCAGCCGTGAATTGCTCCCGATCGTCAATGCGGGCGACCGTCTCTCGTCGGCAGGCGCCGACTTGCTCGAGGGGATTATGCAGGTCAGGTCGACCATCAGCAAGCCGCTTGCTATAGGGCTGGCTGGGCTCTCGACCGCCGATATGGACATTATCGGTGACCGCCTGATCGCCAAGGCCAAGGCTATCAAGGACTGGGGCACGCCCGACGCACTTTGGCAGTTGCTGACCTTCGTGCAGGTGCCCGGCCCGCATGTCGAGAAGGTCACAAGATTCTTGAAAGGCATTCCAGCCGCCCAGATCACGGCGCCGATAGTGCCGGTGCTCTCGCCGATGGGCTGGGCGTCCGAAGTCTTTGCTAGTTGGGGTCGCTCATCCGAGCTCGGTGAGACAGTTAAGAAGGCCATTAGCCAGACGGCAAAGCGGGGAGGGCGCGCATAATGGGAACTTCGGCATCGAGCAAGGGGCCAGGATCCGGCGTGCCGCTGGTGCCCACGTGGGTCGGGAATAATCCGGCGGTCGCGGAACCCGCGAGGTTCCGGAGCGCGAGGACCAATCTGGGGAGCTTCGCCAAAAGTGGCTCCGATCATAACCTTAAGCGAGGCCTCGGTCATTATTCGAGGTCCGGTTTGGGCGGGTCGGCAACTGGGACTGCACGCATGGGTCGCACGACGGCGGCCGCAGGCGGTTTTGCCGATGCCCTGTCGGCGCTGCGGGACGGGGCGCCCCTGCCGCCCAACATCCCGCTCGATCCTGCCACGCTGACCGGCAAGAGCCAGCAGGAAATCGCTGACGCCATCATCGACGCGGTCACGCCGACCGATGGGACGCAGGACGCTGAAAGTTCGAGGGACTCGGCCGCCCGGGCTTTCGCTGAGGTGCTTGAGGTCAGTCCCGCGGCCGACCTGACAGCGCTACCGCAAGACATGGTGGAATTATTCTTCGAGCGCTTTCTCGCCAACGACCTCGTCGCCCGCATCCAGCTCGATGTCGGCAAGGCGGTGCTTGATCGGGCGCCAGACGCCGCCACCGCTATTCAGCGGCTCGAGACCATGCAATCGTTCGTCAAGCAGGAGTTCAACCGCGCGGCGCAAGCCCTGAAGGACGCCGGACAGCGCCTACAGCAGGGTAACGGCAAGGCGCTCGGGGACGCCTCCATCAAGGCGACGCTGGACGTTTTCGAGGGGTGGCTCAAATGAAGGTTGCAGCAATTCCGTCGGGTGTGCCTGTTCCGACTGGGCAGGATCTCATCGTCGATCTCTTCGGCCAGTTCGACGATAATGGCCACGGCGCGGTGGGCAGCACGATTCCCCATATTGTCAGAGGCGAGCGGTTGCGTCCCAGTGCCCGGGCCTGGGACTTCGCGGCCATATCTTTGGCGGTGGTGGCTGCGGACGAAGGATGCCCGAGGATCGGCAGCGCCGACGGGTGGACACGGCAGATCGAGCTCACGGTCGGCGTCGCCGACAGCAAGTTTTGGGCCGGGCAGACGGCCCAAATTGCCCGTATGCTCGCCTTCCTGACCGGGGATATCTGGACGTTATCGTTTGTGGGCGGTGGACATCAGCCGGCGCCCGACAAGACCGCCGTGTTGCGGCCGGAGAATGTCGTCTGCCTCCTCTCGGGCGGGCTCGACAGCCTCATCGGAGCCATCAATCTAGTGAGCGAAGGCAGGAAACCACTATTCGTCAGCCAGGTCGCCAAAGGCGACAAAGCCCACCAGCGCGTTTTCGCCCAAACCGTTTCGCCGGGAAGCCTACACTTGCAGATGAACCACAACGCGAGGATGCCTCACACATCGGAGCGCTCGCAACGGGCCCGATCGATGGGCTTCTTCGGCTTTGCTGTTCTCGCTGCAACGTCGTTGCAGTCGTATGATGCCGGTCAGAGGGTCCAACTGGTGATTCCCGAGAACGGCTATATCAGCGTTAATGTGCCACTGACGCCGCTCAGACGGGGGTCGCTCAGCACGCGGACGACCCATCCACATTTCCTATCGATGCTGCAGGAGCTCTTCAACGTTGCCGGCCTGCGTGTCGACATCGTAAACCCCTATCAGTTGAAGACGAAGGGCGAGATGCTCAAGGAGTGCCTCGACCAGGGAAAGCTTAAGCAACTCGCCAGCGAGTCCACCAGTTGCGGACGCTTTGCCCGGTCAGGCTTTCGACAGTGCGGGCGTTGTGTACCATGCCTTGTGCGACGGGCGGCATTCGAGGAGTGGGGCGGAGGGGATGGGACGCGGTATCGGTTCAACGACCTGGGTAAGCCAGGACCGAAGTACCGCGATTTCGATGACGTGAGGTCGATGGCAGTGGCGGTGCGGACCCTCAATTCCGCCGGATTAAAGGGTTGGGTCGGTGGTGCTCTGAACTCGGTTGCTTTAGCAGATCGGGCCAACCTCAGTGCGGTGGCCGAACGTGGGCTGAGGGAGATTGAGCACTTCCTTTTCGCTCAGGGCGCCCTGTGATCGACCTGCACTGCCATCTCGACCTCTATCCGGATCCGGCCGCTGTGATCAGGGCGGTCACTGATCGTGGAATCTACGTGTTGTCTGTCACGACCACACCTCGCGCCTTTCCGGTCATGAAGCGCATGATCAAGGGGGCGCCGCGTATCCGTCTGGGGCTGGGCCTCCATCCCGAACTTGTGGCCCAGCGACACTCCGAACTGGACCTGTTCCCGGCATTATTAGGGGAAACGGACTATGTCGGTGAGGTCGGGATCGATGGTTCGCCGCCGCACCAAGGCAGCCTTGACCTGCAGGAGCGGACCTTTCGCAGAATCCTGAAACTCTGTTCGGATCGGGGCGGCCGCATCCTTAGCATCCATTCCCGTGGTGCGGCCAGTAGGGTGCTCGATTGCCTCGAAGCGAATCCAAACGCCGGCAGCGCGGTCCTGCACTGGTTCAGCGGGAGTCCGAAAGAGCTCGCGCGAGCTGCCGACCTCGGAGCCTGGTTTAGCGTCGGTCCGGCCATGCTTCGGTCTGGTCGGGGGCGCAATCTTATTGCTGGCATGCCGCAACAACGCGTCCTGACCGAGACCGACGGTCCATTTGCGCGAGACGGCGGCCAGGCCCTGTATCCTTGGGATGTGGCAAGTGCAGAGTCTGGCTTGGCAAAAGTGTGGGGCCTTGACCCCGCGGGTGTTCGGGACGTCATCAAACAGAACCTTGTGAGGCTATCCAAGACCCGCGGCAGTGCTTCGGGGTAGGTTGGGAGGGTGCGCTTTGCGCGGCAGCGAAGTGCATCTTCATGTGTTTGCGAGCGCATATTCACCGATGCAACAGCACAGCCATACCGGCAAAAGTCGCCGCCAGGACGACGCCCGCAGCAGCCTTCGGGAGCTCGAAACTCGCGTTCGCCATCGGCACGAGCACAAGCGCTGAGACTGACGCGACTGCCAGCCCCGCCAGCACCTGCCCGATGATCCGCTTCGTCCGATTGGTCATGTCCGCCCTCCTTGGGTTGAACCAAGACGATAACCGGGCGTGACGTCGCGGGGATTAAATGGCTAGTCTCAGGTCCAGCATGGGAGGCGGAACCATGAAGGCCTATATCGACAAGCTCAGCGCGAACCTGGTCGACCAATACAAGCTCTACATCGAGACCTTCATGGTTGACCTCTGGAGCGACCACGGCCTCGTCGAGTTCCGGGTCGGTTATGCGCTCAGATCAGATCACAAGCTTCGGAACTTCGTGATCAAGGTCGAAGCAGCGGAGGCCATCAATGACGTTGAGCGCCGGGCGATCCTTGCTGCTCTCTTCGTGGAAATCGAAGATGCAATCGACGCGGCCATTGCCGGCGAGATGGTGGAAGCGAACTGATGGTGCGGGTTCCGAACACCATTTCCTTCCGCTCCCTCGGCCTGGAGCCTGAAGAGCGCTCAGCGCCCAAGCCGCCGTTGCATACCATGTCTGACCGCGAGGTCGATGCTTTCATCAGGCGATGTGCCGCCGCGCTTCGGTCGCACGCCAGGGATTTCCAGCTCGGCCACGACAAGGAGAACGCGCTGGCGGCGTTCGAGTCCGCAATAGCCTTGCTGCTAGAGGTCCGTGATGCCCATCCAGGCAAGCGGGCAGACATCGATCTGATCCTGGTCGAGCACGGCTACCCGGTCCCGGAGAACTAAGATCTCGGCAATGCTGAACCTTGGCGTCCGCCAGACGGCAAATGCCCTATGCCCCGAGTGTCAGATCTGAAGCTTCGCAGCCGATCCCGTCCTTGTCCGCGTCGAGACCATATTGGTCGTAGCCTGTGATGGCCACGGGACCATGGACATAGTGTGGGCCATCACCTTTGCCGCCGTAACAATCATAGTCTGCGTATGAGGCTGAGCCGAAATTGCCTCCCGCACATCCATTTTGGCACGCCGCTGCTACGGCCACCCCTGTTGCGACGGCCGCGATCCCGACGATGGCTACCGTTTCCATCGTGACGCGATTCTGGCACTCCTCCAGGGTGAGACCTCTTCCGGCCAGTTCAAGACCAGTGTCGTACTTGAACTGCGGATCGGTACTTTCCAAATGCGCGCGACACAAAGCTGTGTCTTTCGGCTTGGTCGGGTCGGCATAGAAGTCTTTCGGGGGCGTCGCGCACGCCGCAAGTGCAAACGCCATGGTGGCCGCGGCAATAATTCTAGTCCTCAAGACACCGTCCCCCGGGAGTTGCTCTTTCGAGAGCTATCCCTGTGGTGCATGGGAGTCGAGTCTATTGTTGCTCGCGCTCCGGGTGATTTGGTGAACAGCCTCTCGGCAACTCCGGCGCATCTCGCCCATTTCCTCCCAGACATCTTCATCCGGGGAGAACGACATGAACGTTTCGAACTTGCAGTTGCAGGGGCTCTATCTTGCCGTTGCTGCCATCAACAACGCGCTGGTGTCCAAAGGCTGTTATCGCGCGAGGAAGTCGATACGGCGCTGCGGCGATCGGAGCAGACCGCACTGGGCGACGACCGCGTCATAGAAGACATGACGCCTGCCAATCGAGATGCTGTCGCCTTCGCATCACGCTTCCTGATGCTGGCCAACAACAGCGCCTCTGACACGCACACAATTGGCTTCCACGAGCTTGCCCGAATGGTCGGAGAAACCAAAGGGCACTTTCCAGACGAACAGTGACGCATCACGCTTGAGCTGAAGGACAAGAGCCCGCTACCGCAAGAATTATGAACTTTGCCCCCAGGGTCACCCCACGAGATGTTCGTAATCCTGCTGTGTGCTGGCCCCAGTGCCAGGATCGGCTGGAAACGCGGCGACAACCGCTTGCTCTCCCCATCTCCACATGCCTGAATGGATTGGCTTGGGAGACAATCGATGCAGGTCAACGTCTTCATCTCTGAGACCGAAGGACAGTGCCCACCGACTTTGCTGGTCCTGCCATTTGGTCCGATGGCAGCCATACCACGGCATTTGCAGGGCATGCCCTGGCGCCACCTGGCCATCACTGCTGCCGACGACAAGCTCCTCGGAGCACCCGCAGCGCAGATTGAATCTGCCATAGTCGAGGCCGGCTACGCGTTGGTCAATCCAACCGGCTGATCAGGACCACTCCACTGTGCAACCTCTATAGCCACTGCGCCAAGCGCTCGGCCATTGCAGCCATGGAAAGTCTCAAGCTGGCGCGTGATCGGGCCGCTCACAGATGCAGAAGTTGTTACCCTCCGGGTCCGTCATCACGACGTAGCCTTCCCCGCGTCGAACATAGTTGGCGCCCATCAAAGTGAGGCGGATCATCTCGCTGTTCACGTCACCTGCTTCCAGGTCAAGGTGAAGCCGGTTCCGCTTTGGACGCGGCCCCTCCCTCAGGTGGAAACACAGCCGAATCCCTGGACCTGTGACCATGACCGACGGGTCCGTTTCCGGGGTGAGCCCAAGGGATGCTAATCGAGCAATCTCCTCATCGTCATATGGCATAATCGAGTAGCCATCGAGGGCGTCTGCCCAGAACCTAGCTAGGCGCGATGGCACGTCGCTGTCTATGACCAGTTCCTTCAGGCGCGCCACTGTTTTTCCCCTCACACCGTGTCGCCAGGAGCGAGCACCCCAACACATAACTACGCGGCTTCGGCGATCGGACGATACCATGAAAGCTCAAAGCTCCGGCTCCCGCAACATGGCGCAGTCAGCTTCAACGTGAGCCTGGCAATGACGAAATCATGGCCCAGACGGCTACCAGAGTGGGCGGCATCAAACTCGAGGGCACATCGCGCCGTATCTGACTTTTGCCGTCGCCAGTATTATGGCTGGTGCAGTCAGTTGGCTTACCAAGCTCAACCCGAGGTCGGTTCAGGCGGGGATCCCGTCCATCACGCCGGAGGAGCCCAACCTCCTACATGCTTGTAGATCCGGTCTCGAAGTTTCCGTATGTCGCTGTTCAATTGGGCAAGCTCGGCGGCTGTTTCCCCAGAACTGACCATTAGCGCATCACCCAAGCATCCTGCCTTCGACCGGAGCGCTCTGCCTTTGTCTGTCAGGGCAATCAGGACCTGCCTCTCATTGGCATGGTTGCGCGTTCTACGAACAAATCCGGCAGCTTCCAATCTCTTAAGCAGGGGCGTCAGGGTGCTCGATTCCAGAGCCAATTTTTCCGCGATGGCGCCTACTGACTGCTCGTCCTCTAACCAGAGAACGTTGAGCACGAGATATTGCGGATATGTTAGACCCAACCCATCAAGCAACGGCTTGTACAGGCGCTGTATCGCTATGCCTGTCGAGTAGATTGCATAACACGGCTGGTCGGACAGAGCGACCGGCGGGTTTGAAGGACTAGTAGTCACCAGACATCTCCTAGCTTGCCGAACTCATATACGATATCGCGATAAATAATGCGATAACAAGTGACATGGGCGTTAAAACTTGCCCTGGGGTATCTCACCTGAGCCAGAACAGAATAGATGGACTACAATCCTGAAGGATCCCGAAGCCGGGTCCCGCGTGCTGATAGGGTGCCGCCTCGGCGCTGCAATCTACAAGGAACCAGACACGCGTAGGGTCTATGGTGCGGTCGTCCCAGACAACTTCTTGGGAACTTCAGTCGCTAAGAAATCCAGCCAAGCCCTGACAGCTGGGACCAGGCCCCTCTTCGACAGGAACACCGCGTGTAACGTGCTGGATGGGGTCTGCCAGTCCGGCAGAATCCGGATGAGTTTGCCGGAGGCAATTGCTGGCGCGGCCACGAAGTCCGGCAGGAGAGTGACCCCCGCTCCGGCTATCGCACTCTCACGCAGGACATCGAAACTTGTACACATGAGCCGAGGTCGATGGGAAACAGATCGTACCTCGCCATCAGGCCCGTTCAATTCCCAGATAACCTCACTACGCTCTTCGTACTGGGTCAATGTAGGCAACGTCGCCAGGCTATCCACTGAAAGCGGCATTGGCACGCGCTGAAGCAGTGCATGGCTGGCGACGAGAATGGTTTGCGTTTCGCCGAACTTCCTCATGATCAAGTTCGGATCAGCATCGAGTCTGGTTCTGGCTCGAAGGGCTACATCCACACCATCCTCAATGAGGTCAGATCGGCGATTAATCACCTTCAGTTGGACTTTCACCCTGGGATACAGGTGCAAAAAGAGTGGCAAAAGGTCGATGACAAGATCCTGGATTAGACCTTGAGGACTGGCGACACGAACGACTCCGTTCGGTTCGGCGCGCGCTTCAGCCGCTGCAGAGGCTGCGGCGTCAGCGCTTGCGAGCATGGCCTCAACCTGATCAAAGACCTCTAGGCCGACCTGAGTCAGCCTCAGGTTGCGGGTGGTCCTTTCCAGCAACCGAACACCGAGCCGGTCTTCTAGAATGCCAACTCGCTTGCTAAGCGTTGCTTTCGGAATGCCGCTGGCTCGGGCGGCAGCACTGAAGCCTTTGTGCACCGACACGGTATGAAAGAAATACAGGTCGTTCAGATCCAACATTTTTGATGGCCTTGCGTGATAGTGCCTAGAGGTGCAGAGAAAAGTTGGTACCTGGTTTGCAGCCGTTCACGCAGGAGAAAAGCCCTCGTGAACCTGCGATGTCCTCACCGCAGGTTCGTTCCTAACTACGCGTAGCGCGAAGCGCTGACCATTGGCGTGTCCTGGCCAGCCATGACGTTACGCGGCCTTTCGATCTGCGGCTGCCCTGGCATCCTTGAGCACCCGAGCATACCAGGACAATTGGTCTAGCGTTTCCTTGACTGAGTTGGCCAAGATCCCATCTAGAACGTCCATGGGCTCCATATTTGGATTGTGAGGAATGACGCGGAAGAAATCGGAACCGCCGATATGGACCGCTGACCGAACCGGCACCATTTGAAGCTCTACTGCAATTAGGCGCAAATGCTCTGCCGCGCGCGCGCCACCGGTTGTGCCATAAGCGATCATGCCCATGGGCTTGTTATTCCAGCCAACATAGTCCTGATCGAGCGCATTCTTCAGGGCGCCAGTGATTGACCGGTTGTACTCAGCTACGACGAATACATAGCCATCATAGCTCTTGATCTTTTCTTGCCAGCGAAGGGCACGTGGGTCCTGTGAGGGAATCCACATGTTGGAAGAGACTTCGTCGAACAGTGGCAAATCGTAGTCCCGCAAATCGACCAGTTCCACCTCAAAGTCGTCGCGTTCCTTCATCTTGCTCAACATCCACCGGGCGGGTGTATCCGCCCAGCGAGCCTTTCGCGTCGAACCGATAATGAGTGCGATCTTCGGCTTTTCAATCATAGTGTCCTCAGGTTTAGCGATTAGAACCGGCCTTGGTCGTCGTACAAAGCCAGCGCCCATTCGCTATTGGAGAAGCCTGAGAGCTAGAAGCCGCGCTAAAGAGACGCATTGTCTCCCTGAAGAGACGGTGATCGCTTGGGGCCTGCATGGGGGAGCCCCAAGCGATCTTTGTGGTCAGGAGCGCTTGTCCAGCGGCCGCAGGGTGTCCTTATTGAGGAGAATGATCTGCTGGGACCCGTCTTCGTCCTTTGCCTGGACGCTCACAACTTCACCCCATTCTTCGATGGAAATTGCTGTGATGCCCTGCTCGGCGAGTGCGGCTTCGATGACGAAATAGTCGCGACCAAAGATCTTGTGATCATCCAGTAGGCTGGAGGCGGCCGAGGCAGTCGTTGGCGCAATGATGAGGCCAAGGGCGAGGGTCAGTGCAATTGCTTTGAGTGACATGGATCTATTCCTTTTCTGAAGTCCGTGTGTTTGTGATCTAGGGTTGGGTCGTTTCTTCGAGAAGCGCAGGGTGGGGGACACTGCGTTCGCGAGGAGAGACAATACTGTGGTGCCGCAGAGAGAGTTTGCGGTCGTATTGTCCTGGTTGCGGGAGCCTTTGGGCGTCGAAACAGGCCCGGGGTGGGCGCAATGTCTCTGCCAACAGGCAGGTGATAAGGCAGCCGAGAAATCTCGAAATTTCTTGGCCCGTTTGAGACAGATCCCAGTCCGGGTCTTGTTGGTCCGCGGCTGCCTTTGGAAGTCTTGGCTAGGGCAATAACGTTGGCTTAGCGGTCACTTCCAATTTCGCTGCCGATCTCCGCCGGTTCAGTACGCTTGCCCACTCCTCCGATAGGAGTGTGTAGGGTGATGGCGGGGTGGCAATGGGCGCAGCGGATCTGCGCCCGCGCATTCGTTCCATACCTATTTGATTGCGGACTGTGCCGTCTGTGCTGCGGTATGGATTGTGTCCGCGACGACCTGCGGCTGAGTCATGAAGACTGCATGGCTGGCCGGGACTTCCGTGACAGTGGCGCCGATACGCTCAGCCATGTGGCGGAGCATTGCCAAATCGAATGCCTTGTCTTCAGTCGCAATGACAGCCCAACTGGGCTTGGTGCGCCAGGCAGCGTTTTCCAACGGTGTGGAGAACACCGACATGTTGATCGGCACCTGGGAGTCTCGCAGGAACGCAGCATCTTCGTCGGTGGTGTCGTGTGCGAAACCAGCTTTGAACTTGTCGGCATTGATGTAACCAAAACCGTCAGCGCCCACATCGATAACGAAGTCCGGGGTCGGGGCGAACCCTTCGTATTGCTGGCCTGTCGTCTCGCCTGCGTCGGGTGACAGGGCCGAAACATAGACCAGGCCGGCCACATTGGGGTGAACGCCTGCTTCGGTGATGACAGTGCCACCCCAGGAGTGGCCAACAAGAATCGTCGGACCCTGCTGGAGATCGAGGGCGCGCTGGGTAGCAGCCACATCGTCAGAGAGTGAGGTCAGCGGGTTCTGGACGATGGTGACTTTGTATCCACGGGCGGTGAGGTTGTCGTAGACGCTGCGCCAGCCGGCGCCGTCGGCAAATGCGCCATGCACCAGCACCACGTTTCGAATGGCCTGATCGGTAGGGATCTGCTCATTGGCATAAACTGCGGGGCTGGTGGAAAGTGCTGCAGCGCCGGCAGCAATCAGCGTCTTGGTAAGGGTGTTCACTTCATATCTCCTTGTATTGTGCGATAACTGTTATCGCGATATCTGACGTATGTCAGATCCGAATGATCTTGTCTAGAGATTTTTTATCGCGATGTATGTTATTGCGATATTTGTTTGTGGGATAGGGCTGATTGGTGTGAAAAGGTCCGCCTTGGGCCAAGCAATCGACGGGGACGAACACGTGGAATCCGAGGTCAGGTGAGCATCGCTGCGTCCCGCTTCCGCACACGAGACTGCGCACACCACGGCACGCACATCTCTTTACTGGCCAGGTTTCGGGGAGGATCGCAGCGCCAGCACCACACCGCTCAGCGTCATTGCCAATGCTACCCCCTGCCGCGGTCCGAAAGGCTCCGCGAGCAGAATAGCGGCCAACACTGCGCCCAGGACTGGCACGGCAAGCAGACCGGACGAGGCAACCGAAGGTGGAAGGTAGCGAAGTGCTCCGAACCACGTGACATAACAAAGAGCCATGGCAACAAAGGCCATGTAAACCATGATACTCACGCCTGTTAGCGAGATCGCTTCAAGCCTGGGTTGCTCGAAAAGCAGCCCCAGAATTGTCAAAGGGAGGCACCCTAGGCCCACTTGCCATGCCGTACGGGCGATAAAGGGCATTGCGACAGGCGTGCGGTTGACGACAGTACCCAAGGCGAAAAGTAGTGCTGCTCCCAACGATAGCGCATAACCGATCAATTGCTCCACGCGGAACGCGTCATTTTGGCCACCAAGAAGCAACGCGACACCAGTCACTCCCAGAGCCAAGGACAGTACGGTCTTGCCTGATGGTCTAGTCCCCAGGAGAGGCCAGGCAATTAGTGTCGCCCAGATGGGCATCGTATAGATAAGCAGCAGGTTCTGCCCAACGGGCAGCCAAAGCAGCGCTAGTGTCGTAAAGCCCATCCAAGAAAAGACATTAGTGAATGCCTCTCCCAGCATACGACTGATCAATCGCCGCGGTAGGATGAGCGACTCTCCTACGCAAACGGCGACCAACCCGAGTGTAGCCGCCCCTACCAGTCCCGCTAATCCGCGGGAGAAAAGCGGCGGCCATTCAAGAAGGAGGAACTTCATCAACGTGAAGTTGAGCGCCCAGCCGGACGCGGTGACGGCCAGGCAGAGGAAGCCAATGATTTGTCGGCGCGCAGACATTGCGAACGCTACCTTTCTTCGTTCGGCAGGCTATCGATCTCGAGCGGTTTGCCGTTGCCAATGCTCGCCACCTTGGACTGGCCCGAGCGCGGTCCCGTTTCCGGGACCGGCTTGGGTGGTTGTCGTCACGAGCGCGACAGCGGTGATCACGCGACTTCCTGGGAAGGCCCGACGAGCACAAGTTTCTGGTTGACCAGTTCCTTGATGCCGCTCTCGGCCATTTCGCGACCGTAGCCGGACCGCTTCACGCCGCCGAACGGGAGTTCAGGGCCGCTGGCCGTCATTGCATTGATCCAGACCATACCGGTCTCGATCCGCGAAGCGAGGGCCTTGGCCCGGGCAATATCGGACGAGAAGATTGTGCCACCCAGGCCGTAGGGCGAATCATTTGCAAGCGCGACAAGGTCGTCGTCGTCGCGCACGATATGGACTTGAGCAACCGGCCCGAAGAATTCTTCAAAGTAAGCCGGGTTGTCTCGAGCGATATTGGTCAGGATCGTTGGCTCAAAGTAGGCACCCTGCTGTGACAAGGGGTTGCCGCCATATCGAAGCTGCGCTCCCGACGCCACCGCATTCCGAACCTGTTCGGCAAGACTGTCGCGCGCCGCCACCGATGATAGCGGTCCAAGGTCCACGGCCTCATCCATGGGATCGCCGATGCGCATGGCGCTGAACTTCTGCTCAAGCTTTGCTATGAATCGCTCGGCCACTTTCTCGTGCACAATGAAGCGCTTCGCGGCGATGCAAACCTGGCCTGCGACTGCGAGACGAGATGCCGCACCGACGTCGACTGCTCGATCCAGATCGGCGTCATCAAGCACAGCGAATACGTCTGAGCCGCCAAGCTCCAAAACCGACTTCTTGAGGTTGCGTCCGGCCTCGGCGGCGACGATGCTGCCGGCCCGTTCAGAACCCGTCAGCGTCACACCCTGGACCCGGTCGTCCTGCAGCAAAGCGGCGATCTGATCACTACTTGCGAATAGCGTGGTCCACGCCCCCTTCGGTGCACCGGCCTCCAGGATCAGTTCTTCGATGAGCTTGGCGGTTTTGGGGACAATGCTTGCCGGCTTCACCAGTACCGGATTACCGGCCGCAATTGCGGGGGCAGCCACGCGAATGAGTTGGTAGTATGGAAAATTCCAAGGTTCGATGGCCACGATGACCCCGATGGGGTGGTACTCGAGCCACGCATCTCCCTTGTCGGTTTCGATCTTCTCCGGCGCTAGCATTTTCGCAGCATGGTCAGCAAAATGGCGCGCGATCTTGGCGATCTGGCCGACCTCGCCGCGCGCTTCGGAGATGCGCTTGCCCATCTCCTGGACAGCAACCTTCGCCAATTCTTCAGATCGGGACTCGATCAGGTCAGCCAATCGGGACAGAACCTTAAGCCGACGTTCGATCGGTCCTTGCGACCAGCCGGATTTGTAGATCGCGTGCGACTGCGTGAGAAAGTCCTCGATCTCCGCATCTCGGTGGCTCGGGAACTCTGCGACGGTTTCACCGGTCACAGGATTAATACTCTTGTATGCCATGGATAATCTCCATTGGTGGGCGGCGACCAAATCGGTCTGCCGCCACACTCAGTTGGTTCAGTGATTGTCAGGTCAGAGGAAGGGATAGTCGATGTAACCCTCGGCACCGCCGCCATAGAAAGTGGCGCGGTTATGCTTGTTCAACGGCGCGCCGAGGCGAATGCGCTGAGGCAGGTCAGGATTGGCGATGAACGGGCGGCCGAAGGCGATGGCATCGGATTTACCCGAAGCAACTGTCGCTGCCGCGGTAGCAGGAACGAAGCCGCCGGCGGAAATGATCGGACCACCAAATGCCTTCTTGAACAGAGCCGCGACGTCGGGCGCGTCCATGTCGAGTGGCTTTTCATCGTTGGTGAAGTCGGCGCGCGGCTCAATCAAATGCAGGTACGCGATATTGCGCTTACCCAGTTCAGTGATCACGTACTCCCACACGGCCACGCCGGTAGAGTCCTGCATATCCAACTTGCCACTCCAGGGTGAAAGACGGACGCCGACGCGATCCGCGCCGATTGCAGCTACGACTGCATCAACAACTTCGAGAGCGAAGCGCGCGCGATTCTCTATCGAGCCGCCATACCGGTCGGTACGGTGGTTGCTGCCGTCATTGAGGAACTGGTCCAACAGATAGCCGTTGGCACCATGAATCTCGACGCCGTCAAAGCCTGCCTTGCGGGAATTGCGTGCGGCCTGGACAAAGTCGCCGACGATGCCGGCAATTTCATCGATCTCCAGAGGACGCGGGGTTTCGAACGGTACCGCATTCGCCTGAGCATCCATGTGATCGCCAGTGACAGCGATTGCAGACGGTGCCACGGGCAGCGCACCCCCCGGCTGCATCGAGCTATGCGAGACGCGGCCGACGTGCCAGATTTGATTGAAGATGTATCCGCCTTTAGCGTGGACTGCATCCGTCGTCAGGCGCCATCCTGCGATCTGCTCGTCCGAGTAGACACCTGGAACCCAGGGGTAACCGTGCGCCTGTGGCGTAATGTCGGTCGCCTCGGAGATCTGCAGCCCACCTTCGCTTGCACGCTGGCCGTAGTACTCCGCGTTCAGGGCATGCGGAACGTCGCCCGGCTGGGCGGCGCGCATGCGGGTTAGGGGGGCCATCACCACTCGGTGCTTGAGTGTGACCGCGCCGATCTGGAGTGGCGTGAAAAGAGTATCTTGTGCCATTTGAACCTCTGCTGGTTGAAAGTGCACAAGATGTAATTCGCCTCGAATTGTGTTACTATCCGCACAAAATGTGAAGCTATGTAACGATATTCGATAGGGTCGTCATGGATACACAAGCGCTCGACGTCTTCCTCAATGCCGCCCGCACCGGCAGCCTGTCAGGGGCAGCGCGCCATCTCAGGCTTACGCCAATGGCGGCGACACGCAGGCTGGCTTCGCTCGAAAGTGAGCTGGGCGTGCGCCTCTTCAATCGCACTTCAAGGTCGCTCTCGCTTACACCTGAGGGGGAGGCCTTCCAGCCTTTCGCAGCTGAGATGATGGACGCGCATGAAGTGGCGCGAGCCACGCTGTCGCCGAAAGCAGGCGGTGCGACGGGGCTCCTGCGCCTGACGGCACCAATTACCCTAGGCCGAAAGCGGATCATGCCTATAGTTCACGAGCTGCTCGATGAAAATCCCGACTTAAGGATCGACCTCGATCTTAGCGATGCAATGATCGACATCGTCGCTGCCGGCATTGACCTTGCCATCCGCATTGCACCGATGAAAGACTCCGGCTTAATCGCCCGGAAACTGGCGGATAATCCGAAGCACATCTATGCTTCCCCATCTTATCTCGAAGCGCGTGGCGTGCCACAAACTGTTGAGGATCTGGCCCAGCACGAATGCCTTACGTTTTCGAACTTCACGCACTGGCAGTTCATAGTGGGCGGCAAGGAACGGTCGGTGCGTGTAAGCAGCCGGTTTTCGTCAAGCGGGGTCGATGGCTTCTTGGCCGCCTGCGTTTCAGGCCTCGGGCTTGCCCAACTGTCCTCCTGGGAAGTGAAAGACGAACTACAAAGCGGAGTTCTCGTTCCCGTACCAATCGCCGGAGTGTCGCCCCGCGATCTTGCGATTTGGGGTGTTTATCCGTCTAGGCGACAAGTGCTGCCCAAGATCAAGGTCTTTCTCGACAAGCTGCAAAATAGCCTGGTCTAGTGGCAGGGCGATATCGCATCATATAGGCGGGGCGCCTTCGTGCCAGCGATCAGCTCCTTCGATACACCCGCCCCCGCCCCCGCCCCTCCACGGCCTCCGAGCTCACCTGCACGCCATACCGGTTCGCCAGGACGCCCGCCATGGCACCGCGGATCGAGTGCTCTTGCCAGCCAGTGGCCCTTGCCATCTCGGCGATCGTGGCGCCCTCGGGACGGGCGAGTAGCTCGACAATGATGGCCAGCTTCGAGCCGGCGCGAGGGCTTTTGTCCATGGTGCTTGTCTCCATTTCGGCCGTGGCGATCTGCCAGGGCGTTACTGGAGCAAGCCCGAACTGATCGGGCGCGCGGTCAGTGATGCTTGAAGTTGGCGCGTTGTCCAATACTTCTCGCCATGATCGACAGGCGGGCCCACGGCAGGATCACGCCCCCTGGCCCGCCGCATGTCCGAGCCGGGTGCGATATGCGGCTGTGTGAGCCTGTGTGCCGATCCAAAAGCGGTCGCAGCTGCGGATTGATTGGACGGTGAAGCGATTTGGCGCGGCTAGCAATGAACCACTCGACCAGAAATATTGGCGTCAAAGGACTGCATGACAGCAAAAATGACCACCCAATGAGTGCACGTTTGAAGGGGACTCAATATTTCCAATAGGGGCGGCTATTGGATGCAGAAATGTAATGTTAACATCAGAGACGTCGCCCCATAAACATTTCGCACTTGGCATGCATGGATTTTTGAATGGTCGTAGCAAATCCATTTTCAATCCCAAGGATGCGAAAGCGCAAAGGCCGCATACCACCGCTAATTCAATCTTCACGTCTGATTGCAAGTGCAGATCATGCTCAGCGGGTCGGGAAGGCGGCGATTGACGCTTACGCCTCGAAAATAGGCCGCTGGCGCCCCCTGCCAGAATGGAATAAGGCCATTTATCACGCAACCGTCTGGTGGTCGTCGAACAAACCAGGCTGCCACTGGCCACCTAACCTAATTATGGCGGTCGCACATGGTCTTGGGGTCTATGACCGCGCCAGCCGCCGAAATGTCGCAAGCATGGCCGCCCAGCTGGAGGGTCGATACTTGGCCCTGCGTCGATTTCCCGTCCATAGCTCACGCAAGCCCACCCTGAAGAACCTTGCCAAGCGTTTTGGCGTTTCCCAGGACACCGTCAGGCAATGGCGAAGAACACCAGGCTATAGCGCAAGAAAGGTCGCAACTTACAGGGTTTGGCGGCAGGCGGTGAACGGGCGGATTGACGTTAGTGAAGTACCGTTTGCCCTACGCGAGGCGTTGCCGACCGAAATCAAGAGGCTTGATCTGGGCACAGCTAAATCTGCGATTGCCGCGACCCAAATCGGCGGTGAGCAGCGCTTTGCAATTTATAACGTGTTTGTGGCTTGTGCGATACAGGGGAACCCACTGCCGGACGACCTTAAAGCCGCATTGGCTGTCGGCCTGGGTCTAGTAAGTGTTGAATATAAGAGAAGCGCATATGCAGGACAGTAGGGTCGTCCCATTCTGATTCTCGCCTGCTAGGCACCGGTTAGTGATTCAATTGTCAGTCACATAAAGCGCGTCTATTTCAAGGGTTTGCTAGAGAACTTGCGACTTTTTGCGCTCTCAAGATGGATGTTCGCTTCTTCCTGCTGCATTTCTTAGCTTCGGCGCTCACTAGAGCCCGAACTAATCGGGATCGGTTAATTGCAGATAAGCAAGGCTGATGCCGCAATTTTCAACAAGCATGCATCGGCAAGCCGTCCAAGACAGTGTTCGAACACCTTTTTGCTGCGTGCTCGGTGCGAAACTTAGGAGATGTGAAATGCATCAATCCAAAGATACGATTGCCCCAAAAGTTTTGGGATCATCAACGCAACGTTGCGACTTGGGACGCCAACCAGAACGCGACGACAAGGTAGATGAACAGGTTCGTCAGATCATCACAAAATTCAACGCCAATTTCGATGGTATCGAAGCGACTATAAGTAAGGCGCGTTGTGTGCTGAACGATCTTGCCATCATAGGTGGTGGTGTAGTTAGCGAGGAAGACGCGGCGCCCTTGATCGCCATAAACTCTGCCCTTCCGAGCTTATGGGACCACAAGGGAAAGGTCGCGAGACAGTTTGCAGTCGTGCTCGATCACACCGGCCACCCCAAATTTCGCACCGAATATCAAGACGGCAGTACACGGGTCTGGGACCTCCGGTATGGAGCTGCCTCCCTCTTCGAGAGGGCACGTTCATGAACGATCGCGTATCTGACCCCTTTCAATGGTTGTTCGAGATCTCGGACACGGCCGGTGCTTTCGAGCACCGCGCCACCACCGCCATGTGCGACTTGCGGACAATCGACCCCGCACGGTTCGAAACCCTGATGGGCCACTTCAAGACACTCAAATTCAATGGCCCCAGAGGCATGGAGCGCCTGCTCAAGGCGGTCGATGATCGAGAACGAGAAAGGCGAAAGCAGCAGCGCCAGAAGAGCAGTGCCCCCGAACCGGGCGAAGATGGATTTGTACGTGGCGAAAAGGGGCGCATCCTGAGCAGCGCCCAGAACGTCCGCAATGCCATCGAGAAACTCGGTTACGGCCTGCGCTTCGACTCCTTCGCCGGTCGGGTGATCCTGATCGATCCCTCGGGTCAGTCAAAATTCCTCGGCGACGAGGAGATGAAGGATCTGTGGGTCGAGATCGATGACCGTTTCCAGTTCCAGCCGACCGCCGAGGTTTACAGGAACACCATCGGACAAACTGCCCGCCTCGACAAATTCCACCCGGTGCTCGACCACATCCGTGAGACATCATGGGATTGGGGGCAGCGCATCGACACGTGGCTCATCGACTATTTCCACATCGAGGATACCCCGTTTCATCGGGCCATCGGCCGCATCTTTCTCATTGCTGCTTGCCGCCGGCTCCTCGAACCGGGGTGCAAGTTCGACGAGGCATTGCTGATCGGCGGGCCGCAAGGTGTCGGCAAATCGACGGCCATCAAGCTGCTCGCCATGAAGCCGGACTGGTTCACGGACTCGCTGCCTTTTCAAGACAGCGAGCAGAAAATCATCGAGCAGACACAGGGCAAGTGGATCATCGAGATCGCCGAGATGCGCGGCGCGCGCAAGGTCGATCAAGAGTCCATGAAAGCCCATATGTCTCGCACCAGTGACCGTGCCCGCCCAGCCTACGGCTGGACAGTGCAGGAGGTGCCCAGGCAGTTCGTGACGTTCATGTCCACCAACAATCCGAAGTCGTTGTCCGATCCCACCGGCAACCGTCGCTTCTGGCCCATTTGGGTCGACCAGCCGGTTGATCTTGCTGGTTTGAAGCAGGTGCGTGAACTGTTGTGGGCAGAAGCCCTCGAAATGGCCGAGAGCAAGGAGTCCATCGCCCTTCCTGAGAAGCTATGGGACGATGCCCGATCGGCGCAGGCCGAGCACACGCGGGACAATCAATTCGAGGAGACTCTACGTTTCGTCATTCCCGACGATATTGAAGGGATAATCAGCTCTGAGGAGCTGTGGTCGATCCTGGGCATCTCGTCAGGTCAACGCCAAATGCATTCGGAGACATTTGGGGCCGCCATGACCAGCATGGGCTTCACCAGGGTACGCCGGAAATACGCGGGAAGGGGCAAAGTCGCGTGTTATGTCCGCCCCGCTACCGGTTCGGTTCCCGAGCTCCGCGTCGAGCGAGGACCCGATGGACGCGTTACAGGCGTCGCCGCGGCCGTGAGCTTCGAGGGTGTTCGAGACGATGATGAGGAGGAGTTCTGACCTGGCCCGCGACGGGTGATCAAACAGAGCTGAGCGGCGGCCAGGCCTGGTGGGCTGGCTGCCGCTTGCCTTCAAGGGACCGGGGTCGACCCAATACCCCGGAGCGTGCAAAGGCCCGAAAAGCTAAGGAGCCACCATGGGACCGAGGGACCGGGTCACATAGTCAGAGAGAGAAGAAACACCACATAATATTAGGGTATAATGTGTGTGTTTTGGCTATCAGACCGTAGCAAACTGGCGGTGATCGGGCGGAGCCACGGTCCATTGGTGGAGAAAACCCAGGTTTACGCCGCTTGCTGCCCCCTACCTCATGAAGCGAGCCCGGTCCTTGATAAATCTCATGGGTCCTCCCCGAGGCTCCCCCCTCGTGGGGGGGACAGAGACCCCGAGCTGTCCGCACCTATAAGAATTTATTCTCCGCGACACCATCTATGCGCGCGGCGAGTCTCGGAGCCTCACCCTCGTCGGGGACATGTCGCCTTCGGCAACCCGCCAGATGGTAGATGTCACCTCCGCCGGGAGGCCTCGTCCGCGCCCACACGCGGGCAACGGCGCGGATTACGCAAGTACGACAGGCACCACTGCGGTCGGACTGGATAATCGCCTTGTGGGGCGGCTGGACGTGGCAGCGTCTTTGATCAAGAAAATCGGCAGAGCTAGTCCCTCGTTGCGAAGCGTTCGCGCGCCTGACTGATTTCTTGCCGGTGCGCGAGTGCCCAACGCGCCATTGCCAGAGCCGGCTCCAGCAGAGAGTGGCCCAGCTCAGTCAACTCATAGTCAACCCGAGGCGGGATCGTTGTGGTGACAATCCGCGTAATCAGTCCGTCTCGCTCAAGGTCCCTCAATGCTGCCGTGAGCGACTTCTGCGTAACCGGCTCGAGGGCGCGTTTCAAATCGGAGAATCGCTTGGGATGCTCGATCAGCAGCTCCACAATCGGCATAGCCCATTTGGACGAGATGGCGGGATAGATGTCGCGGACCGAAGTGCAGGTGATGTGGTCGTCGTCCGAAGCTGGTTTCATTTGGGATACCACCGTATCGAAAAGGTGCCGTCTTGAGGGCTTCCGAGCAAGGCACATATGGTTCGTCAGTTACTGATTGTAACCGCCCTGACCTTTATCTGAAAGCCAACCCATGCCCAAACTTTTCCGACTCGATGCCTCCATCCGCGTTGAGGGATCCGTGACCCGCAGTCTAGCCGACGCGTTTGTTGCCGGCGCCGAAGGCGCTTTCTCGGAGGTGATCAAGCGCGAGGTGGGAACCACTCCGCTGCCCGCACCAGCGTGGCGCGATGCCGTCACGTCGATGTGGACACCACCCGAACAACTCACGATGGCTCAGGGGAATGCACGCGCGCTCGCCAGTGAACTGACCGATGAGCTGATGTCCGCTGATGTGTTGCTCTTTGCCATTCCGCTCTACAATTTTGGTGTGGCGCACAATGCAAAGGCATGGATCGATCTGGTTCTTTCCGAGCCTCGCTTTGAACCCGGCGCAGCGCGGCCACTCGAGGGTCGTCCTGGTTACCTTATGACCGCACGCGGTGGCGGATATGGCCTGGGAACGCCTAGGCATGGCTGGGATCACTCGACGCCCTATTTGCAGCGCATCCTGAAGGATCAGTGGGGACTTGACCTCACTTGTGTGGAGGTGGAGCTCACTTTGGCCGACGTGACGCCTGCCATGGAGGCGCTGCGCCCACTGGCCGCTGAAAACCTCCGCGACGGACTCGCCCAGGCGAAGCGCCTCGGGGCGACCGCAGCAGACCGGAAACGGACAAACGCGGCCTGAGCCGGCTTACCTCCGTTTGCCCTTCATGCACGGTCACGCGCATGAAGGGCAGGGCTGCGATACTAGGCCTGCTACGCCGATTGCTTCATCGTAGCAGGACCTCTGGGCGCAATCGCTGCGCTCCAGGCAGGCGCTGCGCTTCATGGACAAAAGCCTTGCCGCGCAAGTAGCTCTCGCGCAGCAGTGCCCGGATCTTGTCGGAAGTGGTGTCGAGGCCTTCGACGATTTCGGACATTGACTTCATCGCATCAACACCAGAACTCGCGGCCGTTCGGCCAACGCCGTGCCAGGCCCTCGTTAATGAGGATATCGCCAACGTCGCGCCCGCCGACGCGGATGGTTGCCAGCGTCCGGCCGTAGCGATCCTTCCCATGAGTGTCGACGGTGAACTTGTTCCCGTTGAGCAGTTCTAACAGTCTGGCGCTAGCCCGATGCGCCAACTCCACTTCAGCCTGGCCGCCGCATATGTCTGTGTAAGGCTCGGGGGTGTCATAGGATTCGAGGCGCAGGTTCTGACCTTCGAGCCAGATGGTGTCGCCATCGACAACACAGGTGTGGCGGTCGCGGCCGCACATGTGGAAGTTCATGCGATATTCATTCGGAGCCGAAGCCGCCATGGCTGTCGAGATCGGCGTTGGCAGAGCCGTACGGGTAGAAGGCGACGACCCATTGCCTCCAATCATCGCGGCCAGTCCGCCGACGAGCAGGACGGTCGTGACGACGGGTGCCATCTGTCCACGCCGGCGCCGTGGCCGAAATGGGTTGCGGGGCAGCAGGCGTAGTCGAAATCGTCGGTTGCTCATGAATGTACTATGCCCCTCATAGCGCTCGATTTCACGTGGTGATTTTCTCTTGAGCAACCTTAATCGGGCAAGCAGAGGTTTGGGACTCTGCTGGTCTAAATCTCATTGCCGTCAATAATTTGACGCTTGGCCAACCGGGTGCCAATACACTTTTGCACGGACATTTAGACAAAGGGGTGTTGGAAATGGGGGGTGCCACGCAAGGATTAGCGAGGTCTGCGATCGTTATCCTGGGATTTGCGGTCATGATCGTGGCCGCACCGGCTTCGCAATATTTTCTGATTGTGGCTGTCGTCGAAAACACCAAAGCCGGATTCAATGAGTCTGGTGGGGTTTGGGCAATTCTGGCAGCTACGTTGGGATGGTTGCCAGGAGCAATGCTCGGTGGTGCGATTGCCTCGGCAGGAGCAGCAAAACCTGAAGATCGGAGAGGCTTGTTTCAGCTCGTCACATCCTTGGGCTTCATCGCAATGCTAGTTAGCTGCGCCACTGTCACCAACCCTTTCAATGGCCTTTAGCTGGTTCACTGCCTGAGCCTGTTCGGCGATGGGCGAACACTTCTGTTCATTCCGGGATGAGACTAAGAAAATGTGGGATACGATGCGTCAGACGATGATTGTGCTGCTACTTGCGATTGCTTGGATGCCCTTACCGGCATCCGCAAATTGGCATGCCATGAATAGCGGTCAGGGACTGATCACCGCAGGTGTGTGCACTTCAAACGGAAACTGTGCCCATTTGCAGTGCCTGGATATGGAGGGCGGAGGTGTTTACTGGCTTGTGGGTGCTCCTGAGCCTGACTATTCGCCAGAGTCCACCAAGGTTCGATGGGTGATTGATGGTGAGATCTTCACGCTCTCCATGTCCAAGGCAGGACCGACAGAAAACGGCACTCAAACCTACGAGGCAGCGTTTGATGTCGCTGCCCATGCCGACATGGTGCGGCAGCTCCAGAATGGGAGCCAGCTTACGATCGGCAGCAAGCAGTTCGGTACCTTTACGGTCACGTTGAGAGGGTCTGGCGCCGCGTTGGCGCAGACAATTGCCGCATGTCCAGCAATTGGTTCAGCGACCACGCTGGCTACGCCCGCTTCCGAGCCAATGGATGCGGTGAGAGCCTTGATGGATGCTCAGGGCTGCGAGGCTACGGAGAGCCAGATTGTTGAGGCGATCACAACGGCCGGCTTCGGTATTTGGGACGCCAATCAGTTCATCGCCATTGGCGCGGAAAGTGGAGCGCTCGTTTCGCTCGATAGCGCAGATGGAGAATATGCCTATCGCTTGTCTGAATGTTAGGCATTATCCACACACCGGGTCGCCAGGGTACTGACAAGTAAGATACCGGTTCGCGGGAATGGTAGAAATCGACCACTTCTTGGTCATTCGCGGATGCGCTCCGAGATCGCAATAGCAGCCATTTCGACCTACGTCCCACAACATTCCTAGACCACCTTTGCTGTACGCTTGAGGTCGTCCAGGATGTCGATGGGAGCATCCGGTGACTTGGCCACAGGATGCTGAACAGTACGATCAGGGTCGCGGGCGTGGATCCGGACTCCATCCCCGAGGATTTTGAAGTCAAGGACCTGGAGCCGTGACGGCTTAACCCGTCGTTCAACACAAGCCGCGATAGCCCACCGGAAATTCCCCGATCCGTGCTTTTATTGCCGCGCACACGGGGGGATGACCATGAAGGCATTCGGCAAGAGGGGCACCACGGCACCGGCCATCGAGGCCCGCGCCCCGGCAAGCTGTCAGATGCCCGCTGCCGAGCTGACGCTAGAAGATATCATGGAGAGCCCGAAGCCCAAGGACGAATTCGGAAAGTTCTTGCTGATCATGGGAAGCGGCATCATCGGCCTGCCAGTTGCGGCCTTCGCGCTGTTCGTGCTGTTCACCGTGCTGCAGGTCTTCTTCTACGGGACGTCAGCGCAGCAGGCGGAAGCCGAGGCCAGGTCCACCTTCGCTCAGGCATGCGAACTCGCGGCCAAGCAGACCTTGAATTTTCCGGGCTCCTATCAATATGGCCGGGGCAGCGCCGGCGCATATCCGGTGGCCGGGGGATGGGACGTGGGCCTGGAGTTTTCGGCCACCAATGCGTTCGGCGTTCCCACCGACTTCGCCGCGACGTGTGCGTATCGGGAAGCGGGCAAGACCTTCCGACTCGTCAGCGTACGGGAACGGCTCTAGGCTCTCGGCCTTAGTTAAAAAGCCCGCTTGTGCCGTCATTGGACAGTTCACCGCATCCTCAATGTCGGCAGCTTTTGGGTGCCGTTAGCCGCAGAGCGGCCAGTCTGCAACCCACCCCGATCCAGCAGCTGGTGCCGTCGATTATCAACTCCGCTGGGGTCAACCCACCGGCGGCGGGCGTAAACTAGACCTTGGATCGGCGCCAACTGGCCGCACGGGCCTCCGCCTCGCTGCAGAACCAGCGCTCACCCTGGCTGGGACGTTTCGTCGACTGCGCCTTTTTGGCGTAAACGTCCACAACCGGATTGTCGCGGCCACACGGCGGCTTGGCGCCCTGTTGGCGGCCAGCCTTCGGAAGCAGTCAGATAATCTAGCTGTTAGGGTGCGGTGCACGTCTGTCTGAAGCTCTTCGGCCTTGTTTCGGCTCTCGACCCCATTCCAGACGTTCGCACCAAGCTGCTTCAAGCGTCCGCTTCTGGCCCCAGCTGCCGTTGGACAGCGCGCCACTCCTTCAATATCGCCCCGCTAGCGGCCCGCGGCCCTGGCTGCCGCCTCGATCCAGGCAGGCATATTCTGGTAGCCGTTGTCGTTCACCCAGTCGTAGGTGCTGTAGATTTGGTCAAACGGCACATCCCGGCCGTTGCGTGGGATTGACCAATAGTTGAGCGGGTTCCTCCCCGGAGTGTCAGTCCCTAGTTGCGGGTCTTTGACGTTGTGGATGTCGATGGCAAGGATGCCTTTGCCTAATTCGTAGCTGCGCTTGATCTCGTGGCGAACCCAAGGTCGATCGAAAGTTTCCTTTCCAAAAAGGACCACTGTCACCGAGCAACCTGCAAGTTGCTCCTCGATCCATTTCTCGATGCCGCCAGGCCGCGTTTTCACCTTTTCGAACTCCGCCTTGTCGTAAAACGGCTGTGCGGTGTCGCCTGGTCGGACGACCCAAGAATTGCGAACCTGCACAATGCGGCGAACGTCGCGAGAGTAATGGAAGCTGAAGAATACCTGACGCGCCATCGGCTACCCCCTGGCCTTTATCGCGGCTTTGACCCAGTCTTCGACATTGTCAGCTATATGCTCGTAGACGTAAGTGCTGGTTTTGTAGGGCGGGTCATAGACCGTGCCCACGACGCTCTCGCCATCCACCTTGAGTCCGGCGAAAGGGTCCGACCCTTTCTCGCACTGGTCTCCGTTGGCATCCTTTAGATTGTGCACGTGGATCGCCAACACGCCCAAGCCCTTTTCCCACGCCTTTTTGATCTCGTATTTCACCCACCGCCGTCCGGCGGTCTTGGCGCCGACAAGCACGATTAGGCACTCTTTGCCCTTCATGTTGTTATCGATCCATTTTTCGATGGCCGCGTCCCCTTCATTCTTGATCTCCTCCCATTTGTTCGCGGAGAGAAGCGGCTGCTCGTCTATCGAGCCAATGTTCTTTACCTGCTGCACCCGCCAATTATCGGGCTTGTAATGAAAGCTCAAAAAACATTGCTTGTTTGCCAAATCATCCTCCATGACGCTGTTTTCTTCGGGCACTTGCACGAACTCTTAGCAACTGCAATGACTGTCCACAACAAGACGCAATCAACGCTTATTCATCGTTTGCGAGCAAACCACCATGGCTTTGTACGAAGTCCTAATAATCGGATCGCCGAAGATCGGACAGGCAGAGGCTCTCACGAAGCAGTTGGAAGCCGTCGCCGGGATATTCTCGCTCGCCTTGCCCGACGATCTGGCGATACGCACTGCGACCGACTTCTCCGCACGAAATCCGAAGGCCGCCACAGTCGCGCTGTACTTTGGTGGTGCCCCCACCGTTCACACCGATATCGTGGACCAGCTCGAAAAGGCCAAGGTGCCCATAGTCCCGGTGGTCGAGAAGGGCACATCGGTGACGGCGTCCGTTCCCGCAGAAATCGCGCATACCAACGCGTGTCTTGTTGATGCTGCGGACACCACCCTAGAAGCGCTTGCCTCGGTTACCTTGGAGGTGCTGGGTCTCCTGCATCAGCAACGCCGGATTTTCATCAGTTATAGGCGCAGTGACGCGCGGGAGGCCGCGCTACAGCTCCACGACGAGCTCTCCAGTCGAGGCTTCGACGTTTTCCTCGACACTCACGATATCCGTCCCGCACAGGCATTTCAGGAAATGCTTTGGCATCGCCTCTCGGACTGCGATGTCACCATTATGCTCGACACGAAGGACTACTTCGGCAGCAAATGGACTGCTCAGGAGCTGGGGCGGTCACAGGCGCTGGGAATTCAGATACTACGGGTCGTGTGGCCGGATCATAGCGGCTCAAGGCACCTGTCGCTCAGCGACACAGTAACGCTTAGTGACGCCGATCTCGACGCCTCCGGAAGGCTCCAACCCGCAATGCTACCGACAATCGCAAAGCGGGCCGAGGCGCTCCGTAGCCGGAGCATCGCGACCCGCCATCTGGACCTGGTCGGCCGCCTTAAGAGCGAAGTGATCCGCATAGGCGGGCAATTCGAGGGCATCGGAGCCTATCGCTCGGTCAGCTTGACACTCCCTTTAGGGCGACAGCTTGAGGCCTACCCAATGGTCGGGGTGCCAACCGCCGAAATGTTGAACGACATCCAAGACAAGGCCGGGAAGGCAGGGCATGGTAGGTTTCCATGCCTGGTCTACAACCACATCGGAATACGCCCGGCTTGGATCGATCATCTGCGGTGGCTCGACGAGCAGATATCGTCCGTGCGCACGCTGAAGGTATCGGACGCAGGTTGGGAGCTTGTGGAGTGGGATGCCAAATGAAGCAGAGCCGTGCGATCTTCCTTTCTGCGGGGGTTCCGGATCCCTCAGCGAAGCACTTTATGGGCGAGGGCGACACGGCCGCGATCTCGGCTTTGGTCAGCGCCTTGTTGTATGTGGCCCTGGGTCGGCGTCCGATTGTTTGGGGAGGTCATCCGGCGATAACACCAATGGTCTGGGCTTATGCAGAGGGCCTCGGTGTCGACTACTCCAAGTGGGTTACGCTGTATCAAACCGACTTCTTCAAGGACGACTTCCCAGAAGAGAATGAGCGCTTCAAAAATGTCGTTGTGACCGAGGCGGTGATAGGTGATCGAGAACGAAGCCTTGAGTTGATGCGCCGCCGCATGCTTTCCGAAAGCACGTTCGATGCCGCGGTTTTCGTTGGGGGTATGGGCGGGATTTTTGATGAGTACCGCTTGGTGCAAGAGTTAGCTGCAAGCGCAAAAATCCTGCCAATAGGCTCGACCGGTGGCGCTGCCGCCGCGCTAGCCAGCGAAATGAAGGTGGACATGGACCTGAGCGAGGAGCTTGACTACGTCGCGCTCCTTTTTGACCAACTCGCTATTGACCCAAACGAACCTCGGTCCGGCGCTGCCCTTTAGATTTGCGATCGCCGCCCAGGTTCCTCAAGAGGATCAAGACGCACCGTGGCGTGCTGGCTGTCACGCTTGGTCCGCTCATGGCATAAAAGCGGACGCTGGGTGCCAAATAGCCGACAGTCCGCTTACCACCCCAATCCGCCCACCTGTCCCGCCGATTACCAACATCGCTGGGGTCAACCCACCGGCGACGGGCGTAAACTAGACCTTGGATCGGCGCCAACCGGCCGCACGAGCCTCGGCCTCGCTGCAGAACCAGCGCTCTCCCTGGTTGGGGCGGATCTCCGTCTCGTCGTAGTATTCCTGGCCAGGGACATGGTAGATGCGTTCGCCGGAGCGGACGCTGATGTTCCCCTTGATATTGCACTGACCAGACGCCGATTGGGCGACGAGCGCGACGACGGGGTCTACCGAGAGACCACCGTCTGAGAAGCCGTACACGCCCGCGAAACCGATCGCAGCGGCGGCACCCATAGCCAGCGGTAATGATGAAGGTCTCTTTGCCATGACATTACTAGGACATACCACCCACCGGTCAGCAACCAGTAGAGCTCGCCGCAGTAAATATTGCGTTGAGTCTTCCATATCATATCAATGGGGTGATTGACTTTTACAGACATTGGCTGAGTTAACCAGGAATGCGCTTCAGACTTCACCGGCGCAGACTAAGATGCTAAGTTTTGATCAACTTGGCGTCGACCTGATCCCAGACGCCGGTTCTGAGCCTATTCCATTCGGCTCAGGGTCGCGGCACGTTGCGGTGCGTGGTTAGGATTGCGCGAGCGAGATCGGGGCGCGTCCGGCCTTCATTCTTATGAAGGAGCACCAAGATGGATGCACAAGAAACTCGCGTGCGGCGGAAAGCCAAGCGAAACGGATACTTTGTTCGGAAATCACGCCGTTTGCATTTTCACCCTGACGACCATGGGCAGCTGATGCTCGTTGACGTGGACACAGGTTTCCCTGTCCTTGGATTTAAGTATGACGCCTGTCTCCACGACATCGAGGCGTGGTTGTCGGACGATTAGTACCTGAACTGCTCGATCACGGCCCAGTGCAAGCTGGGCCTTGATTTGGCAGAACTACCTCGCAACCTCAACCAACTCGCGGATCGCGGCCACGGGATCGAGCCCAACGATCCTTGCGATTGTGATAAATTCGATCACGTCCAGGCGCCGCTCGCCCCCCTCGTATTTGGCCACAAAGGATTGCGGCCGGCCGAGGGTAGTGGCGACCTCGTGTTGAGTGAGGCCAGCTTCCTTGCGCGCAGCAATAAGAAGGTCGCAAAGCGCCTGATGTGCTGGCGAGTGAATAGATTTGCTCATGCCGCGCCCGAAAAGGACTGTGAGCGCGACAAGCTGATCCCAGAATCGGATTATCCCAAATAGGGATTTCTTCATCTCTACCGGGCTAGATGAGGCAGTAGCCAAGGGGTGAGAGAAGAGTGATGGAGCAGGCGGCTGGAAGCATGTCCAACGGCAAGTCCATCAAGCTGTTCCTAGTGGATGGGACGCCACATGGCCTGATTACCGCACAGATGGGGAATTGGAGCGGACAGATTTTTGCTTCCCCACGCCAGCGCATTGGCGACCTGCTCAAGCGACCAGAGGTCAGCCGCACGGGGATTTATCTGCTCATCGGCGCAGACCCGGATCGTGCGGGCGGGCTCCTGGCCTATGTCGGTGAGGCAGATGACGTGGCGGCGCGGTTGCGCCATCACCTGCGCACGCCAGCAAAAGACTTCTTTGAGCGCGTCGCCATCATCGTCTGCTCGGCCAATTCGCTCACCAAAGGCCATGTACGGTATGTGGAGGGCCAGCTCATCAAGCGAATCCAATCCGCTGATGTTTCACTGACCAATGACACGGCGCCGGACTTTCAGCGGCTCCCTGAAGCCGACCGGGTCGATATGGACCACTTTGTTGCGAACGCGGTCGGAGTTCTGCCCCTGGTCGGCTTCGATCTGTTTCGAGCGCCTGTCAGCGAGGCGGGGGCTGAGGGACAGCCAGACGCACATGACATATTCACCTTCTCGACTGGTGGGGTTTCGGCGCAGGCGCGTGAGACAGACGAGGGCTTTGTCGTGTTGGCACGTTCGACGGCCAAGAGTACGGCCAGCGACACCTTTCCCAAGGGCTATGCAGCTCTGCGCGACCAGTTGCTAGCAGACGGAAAGCTCGTCGCGGACGAACGCAGCGAACTCTATCGCTTCGTCGCTGACGTGTGCTTTTCCAGCCCTAGCGCCGCTGCGTCCATTGTCGCGGCACGAAGCGCGAGTGGACCGATCGAGTGGAAGCTCGCCTCGACCGGACAGACCTATCGCGAGTGGCGCGAGGATCAGCTGACCCATCAGTGAATTGGTCGGCGCGACAGTCTTCGCCTCCAGCGGATCCGGCAGAGGGTGCCACGGGCCTGGCAAGGTCTGTCGGTCAATCTGATGACTTCAACCTTTACCAGGCCCAATTCGTCGCGGGGGCTAAGAGGCTGATCGAGGCGGGCGCCTGCACCGAAGCCCAAATCGAGGACCACGGTGGATTTGTCGCCTCAATGAACCTCAAGCCCCGCAAAGCTTATTTCGTACACTGCGGCATGGAGAAGTACTATCTCGACGTGGGGACGGCGGAGATCTTTCAGTAAAGCGGCCGCTATGTGCGAGCCGGACAAGTAAGACGCTCGCCTGGCTTTTCGTCGGCCGCGAGGAGAAACCGGAAAAACCCTCGCGTTCGTCATCCCTAGCGGAGGACTGTGTAAGGGTATTGCTGACAGTTGGCGCCTCCGTCTACCCCGCGAACATTCGGTGCACCTGGAAAATAATCAGAATTGTATCGAACGTCCCAAAGGTGATCAGGGATCGGAATTGTCGGGTTTGAGAGTTCTGCGCGACCTGCAATCATTGTGTTGCCACGCAGCGTGAGGCCCCTACCTAAGTCACCGGATAAGCTGCACCGCGACAAGGGGCAAACTACCAATCATGCCCTGCTGAATTGCGGTGGCTACGCCCTAAGCGACCTTTGCCACACGTTCTCGGTTTTTCACAATGGTGACCACTTCGGCACTGTGGTTAGTGCCCCATTCGCACAATGGCGCGAGCACCTGAGACAGGCTCTGGCCGAAGCCCGTTAGCTCGTATTCGACATGCGGGGGAACGGTCTGAAAGTCCACGCGCCGAATGACACCATCGTCCGTGAGTTCCTTGAGATGCTGGATCAGCATCTTCTCACTCACATTTGTGACGAGCCTTCTGAGTTGCCCCGTGCGCTTCGATCCACTGGCCAAGTGATAGACTATCAGCGGCTTCCACTTGCCGCCCAGGATCGCAAGGACGGCCTCAAGGCCACACTGAAAGTTCGTCTTGGTCAACTTGACCTCCACAATCTGATACTTACCAAAAAGTTGGTACTGGAACAAATGTCTGCTTAGTCCTAACTGGATTGGGTGAGGATGTCGACGAGCAGAGCAATGGTGTTCGCGAAAGTGATCAATGGCGTCGATCTTAGCAGTCAGGGGCATATCGCCTCCCAATTTGCCGATCTAGCCGCCACCGGTGGCGTTCGGCCGATCATGACCACCCGGCTCGACGGCTTCACCGCCCAGAACATGAAGTCCGCTCACCAAATGTTGGAGAGCAGACGTACGACCGGAAAGATCGTGATCATTCTCTGACCACCCACCGTTCGCGGACTTGCCGAATGGACGGCGCATCACCCCCCCCCAACCTATTTCGAAGGATTGAAAAATTGAGCAAAATTCTCGTCACCGGTGCGACCGGCAACATTGGCCGTATGACCTTGCTGCACCTCCTCAAACGCCTGCCAGCAAGCGAGCTTGTGGGCCTCGCCAGAGATCCGAGCAAGGCTAAGGATCTCGCCGACAAGGGTATCGAGATCCGCCAGGGCGACTATCTTGATCGTGAAGGGCTTGTGCGGGCTTTCGACGACATAGGCAAGGTCATGCTCGTCTCCGCAGCAGCCTTCACGGATAGGAACGCCCAGCACGACAATGTCATCACCGCGGCAAAATTGTCTGGTGTCGAGCACATCGTTTACATGCCCATCATACGCAAAGCGGGCTCGACTAGCACCTTGCCTCAGATCACCAAAGAGGACGCCTTTGCAGAGGAGCGACTAAAGACATCTGGGCTGACCTACACACTGGTCGGTCACCCCCCTTTCCTTGAGAACGTGGAATCTTATGTCGGAGGCAACGCCTACGTAGCCGGTGTCTTCGCGCCGCCCGGCGATGGCAAGGCCGGCTATGCCTTGCGTGAGGACTTGGCGGAAGCGCATGCCATCGTGCTGAGCCAGAAGGGGCATGAGAACAAGTCATACGCGCTGCAAGGGGGCCCCGCTGTGTCGTTCGCAGACGTGGCGCAAATCATGGCGGAGATCAGCGGTTCGCAAGTAGAGTTCCACGCTGTCTCTGAACAGGACTATGTCGCGCATCTCGTGACCGCAGGCCTGCCCGAACCCGCCGCCAACTTCGTGCTTGCATGGGTAAAGGGCGTTAACGCTGGCGAATGGGATAGCCCCACCGGTGACTTGGAGAGACTTCTGGGCCGCAAACCGACAACCCCTGCGGAGTACCTGCGGGCCAGACATGCTGCGCGCCAAGCGTCTGACGACACCATCCGATGACCGACAACTGCCCGCTAAGGGAAACGCCCTGCTCTCGCATCTAGCCGGAGAGCGCAAATGAAACAGAAATTGCGGCCACTCGGTGAGCCTCCATCCGAACCATCAGGTTTCAACCATGACTTCGAACATTATCGATCAAATTGCTTTAGCCCTTTTCGCCAGTGATGGCATGAAAGTCGCTGCACCGGGCGTCGACTTGAAAACGTCGTGGGATATGGCGCCGGACAAACACGCGGCTTATCGAGAACGGGCAATCGTCTTTCTGAAAGTCTTTGGCGAACAGATGTCAGGGCTGGCGGACACCGAAATTTCAAACCTCGAACAACAGGAACGACAATGATGTGGTTCTGGGTGAAATTGTCCACCCGCTGGCGCGGCTCACCGTGACGTCCCTGCGAACTCATGTTGCCGGAAGTCATTCCGGCACCCATACTTCAGAACATGAAGAATACTGATCATCTCGGCTATTTGACGAAGTTCCCGGACGCCAACGGCTATTACGGCCAGTTCGGGGGAAATCACTATCCACCTGAGGCCTGGCCGGCACTCGAGGAACTGGCGCAAACATATCTCACGGTGCGTGACACGCCCGACTTTCAACGCGATCTCGATAATGCGCGCGCTACGCTGCAAGGCCGCCCCACGCCCATCCACCTTCTGCGCAATACGACCCGAAAGGTGGGCGGGGCCCGCATATACGTCAAGCGAGAAGACCTGAACCACACTGGCGCGCACAAGATCAATCATTGCGTTGGCTTTGCACTACTCGCGCTCAAGATGGGCAAGACCAAATTGATCGCGGAGACCGGTGCTGGACAGCACGGCGTCGCCCTGGCCTCGGCTTGTGCCCATTTCGGGCTGGAATGCGAAATCTATATGGGCGCCTTGGACCTCGAAAAGCAATCGTCGAACGTCGGCCGGATGCGGCTTCTCGGAGCCAGGGTTGTGTCTGCCAGGGCAGGCCAGGCAGCCTTGAAAGAAGCCAGCGACGCGGCATTTGCCGCGTTTGTCGCGCAGCGGGACCACGCCCTTTACGCTATCGGCTCCGCCATTGGTCCCCATCCTTTCCCGATGATGGTGCGGGATTTCCAATCGGTCGTCGGCCGTGAAGCCCGAAACCAGTTCCTGTCGCTGGCGGGAAGACTGCCCGAACACGTGGTGGCCTGCGTGGCCGGGGGATCGAACGCCATGGGGATATATTCCGGCTTTGTCGAAGACAATGAGGTCACCTTGCATGCCGTTGAGCCAATGGGCGCATCTGACGAACTCGGCAATCATGCTGCAACCTTGTCCTTCGGCCGACCAGGCACACTGCACGGCGCCCATTCTCTGCTCCTCCAGCACGACAACGGGACGCCGGCGCGCGTGAGGTCCGTGGCGTCTGGTCTGGTATATCCTGGGGTCGGCCCGGAGATCGCCATGCTGCATGACCTTGGCAGGCTTACTGTCTCTGGCATCCCTGACGCTGAAGCGATCGAAACCTTTGTGCGAATTTCGGGCGAGGAGGGCATTATCCCGGCCTTGGAGAGCGCACATGCCCTGGCATTTGCCATACGGCTCGCAGGACAACGCTCTGCAGAGGAAACTATTCTGGCTAACCTGTCCGGCAGAGGTGACAAGGACGTCGACTACGTTTTATCGAAGCAGCCGGCGTGAGTATGGCTGGCGCACACGGCGGCCCAGTCTGAACTAGCGGTTAAAGCGACACGGTGAAGCCCGCCCCATCTCACTATGGACCGAGCTTGACTAGTTCTCCGGAGGGTTGAACGACTTCAAGGGCTACCTGGGGTTTTGGTCTGCGCTGAAGCGCACATGCATCAGCGGCGAGCCGCTCATCCAGCGTACCAGGGGTTCGACGGGCTGAGCGATATACGCTCGGTGAAGCGGCTGATTGAGGTCGGCGATGACGGACGAGAATATCCGGCGACGCTGATCCTGATCCAAGACCGGCTCCGCGCGCGCCCGAAGATCGACCCGAACCGAGTGCTTGAGGTGGAAGATGAATTCCGGGTTCGCAAGCAGGTTGGCGTACCAATCCCGCGAAGCTGGTTGAGTGGTAAGGTAGATTTCGTCTTCGACTCGGTAAAACCAGATTTCAATCCGGCGCTGTCGCCCTGTTTTCGCGCCGGTTGTGGTGATGTCGATTGTCCTGTCGGACGCCGGCGATTGCGGCGTGATGGCCAGTGCACGCTCTATCCGATTGTCCATTGTTCTCTTCTCCTTGATGAGTGCTGGTTCATCAGGCCTGAGCCGGCACCGCGATAGTATCGAGGCGGCGCCGGCCGGAATTATGGTTGGATGCTAGGCTACGGACTCCGCCGGAACGACAGGACCAAGCAGAAGCCCCCCGTCGATCACGAAGTCGGAGCCAGTGACAAAGCTCGCCTCCTCAGAGCTGAGGTAGAGGACGACATTGGAGATCTCGTGCGGCTCGGCAAGACGCTTGATCGCCAGAGCCTCAGGTGAGAACGCCTGGCTCACGGGTGGCTCGTTGGGACCGGCGGGTTCAGTGACGAACGGCGTCCGCACGACCCCGGGAAGCACCGAGTTCACCCGAATGCCGTAGCGCGCAAGCTCGAGCGCAGCGGTCTTGCTGAGGCCGCGCAGGCCCCACTTGCTGGCGACATAGGGGGAAAGGTAGGCGATGCCCACATCGGCGGCCATCGAGGCGATGTTGACGATTGCTCCGCCGCCATTGCGCCGCAGGGACGGCGCCGCGGCCCGGATGCCGAGATACGCGCCAGTAAGGTTGACGTCCAGGATGCGCTGCCAGGTGTTCAGCTCACCATTCTCGATAAGAACGGCTGGGCTGGGAATGCCCGCATTGTTTACCAGGACACCGAGCGATCCAAATCGCTCCTCGGTGGCCGCGATGGCTGCGGCCCAGTCATCTTCGTTCGTCACGTCCAGATGCATGAACAGCGCCTGGTCACCGATCTCAGCGGCGAGCGCCTTTCCTGCATCATCACGGACGTCGCCTATAACGACATTCGCACCTTCAGCAGCAAAGGCACGCAAATGCGCGACACCCTGACCGCCGGTTCCACCGCTGACGAGCACCGTCTTGCCCTCGAAGCGCCTTGGGGCTCGTTCTATGCTCGATGCGGTCGGATGGATATTTTGTTGGTTTGACATTTGTGCTGGTCCACTGGTCATTGCTGAGATCAGGATAGTCCCGCAAAGCAGAGCGAGCCGCTTGTCACCGGCTACAGATTTCTTGCCAAATACTGCCAATTGCCGCAGGTTAAGATGTCTTAGGAGGCTGCATGCTCACCGAACTCAGCGATGCACTGAAACTCTACCTCACAAGCCAGAGCGAACAGTTCGGGGTCTTCGATACGCCAATCCCTGGGATGGTGATCGGCCACGCCAACGCCCAGAAATTGCCCGATTACGCCATCTATCGTCCGACCCTCGGCGTGGTCGTGCAGGGCGCCAAGCAAGTCTGGCTGGGCAACCAAGTGCTCGACTATCGACAGGGCCAGGCCTTGCTCGTCAGTGTGTCACTTCTCGCCAAGGGCTTGATCACCCAGGCAAGTGCCGAAAAGCCGTTCCTTGGTGTGACGATCGGACTTGATACTGCAATGCTGCGCGAAGTCGGAGCCTCCTTGGCGGTACCCCCAGAGCCTGCAGGCGCAGGCTTGTCCGTTCATGCCCTTGGCCCCGAGGTGCTCGATTGCCTAGTGCGCCTGGCTCGACTCCTGAACAGTCCGGACGCACTGCCTGTGCTCTATCCGGGCATGCTGCGGGAACTCAGCTATTGGCTTCTTAAGGGAGATACGGGCGCGGAACTGTGGGCACTGACTAAACCAGAAGGTGTGTCAGATCGCATCGAAAGTGCGCTGGCATTGCTTCGAACTGACTTTGCGGCGCCAATTCGCGTGGAAGACCTAGCCGCGACTGCGGGAATGAGCCTCACGTCTTTTCATCGCCACTTTAAGGTCCTCACCCGGTTGACGCCGATCCAGTACCTGAAGCAATTGCGACTAGTGGAGGCGAGGAAAATTCTGGATGCTGGCACCGACAACGTCACGGGAGCGGCCTTCGCCGTCGGCTACGAGAGCGCAGCACAATTCTCCCGCGACTATTCGCGCTTCTACGGATTACCACCGAAGAGAGACACGCTTGCACGCCGCCTCGGCATTTCCTCACTGACCGCAGCGTAAATTGGCTGGGGCATCAACGGCCTTGCGGGCGCGCTAGCACGGCTTGCTCGTGCATCTCCGCAATCCCCGCCTCTCTTGAGAGCACCGGTGCGTATCCAAGGTCATTCTTTGCTTTGCTGATGTCCAGCGTGACCTCCACGGCCGAGGTCGCATAGGACTGCATCGTCAACGGTGCGGCAATCCGGCCACCAGAGATCTTGCCCATGGTATCGCCGATCGTGGCGATTACCTTCAGAAGCGCGCGTGGCACCGACTTTTCCGGGACGGGCACCCCTTGTGTCTTGAGGAGTTGGGAGATGAAGCTGCGGAATTCCACCGGCGCACCATCGGTGATGAAATACACCTCACCACCTTTGCCCTTGTTGAGGGCCTGTTCGATCCCGACACAGAGATTGGCGATGTGCGTGGTCGATGTCAGGTAGGTCCCCCCATCGATCCACGCCATCTGCCCCGATCGTGCAGCCTGCACCAGCGTTGGCAGCGCGGTGGTATCGTCCCGCCCCCAGACGAAACGGGGGCGCACCACCATGACGCTAAGTTCCAATGAATTGAACGACAGTGCGGTCTTTTCCGCGTCAGCCTTGCTCCGCGAATAGCCTCCCGCCGGGCGGCGGGGAAAAGGCCAGGCCTCACTTGCGTTGACGATTGGGTGGCCATCCGCCAGCACCGATTCACTGCTAATATGCACCGTGCGCTCGATGCCGGCTCGTCGAGCAGCGTCGAAAACTCGACGGGTACCCTCCAGGTTGGTCCTCTGCTGCGCTTCTGTCGACCGGCCGTGATCGGTGTTCGCGGCTGCGTGCACCAGAGCATCGCAACCTTTCATAGCTCCGGCGAGGTCCGTGGACACGATGTCGCCAATGATTGGCGTCGCGCCAAGTTCGCGAATGAGATTAGAGCCCGATTGGCTTCTGGACAGACCAATAACGCTAGTGCCTGCGGCCACGAAGTGTCGCACGAGATTGCGTCCAACATAACCACTCGCACCGGTGATGAAGATGCGTCTCGGGAAATTAGGCGCAAGCGCGCTGGTGGCCGGCGATGCGCCCGCCTCCATTTTGTTTGTCATGATCATATCCTGTTTGTGTTGTGGTCAGGTGGTCTCGGGTAGCGGGCGCTCTTGTGGCTCCACAGCCGCGAGCCATTGAAGTTCGCGCAGTATCCGCGCGCGTTCCTCGTCGCTGAACCGGTGAAAATCCAAATTCTCGAGCAGTTTCAGGCCTTCGAGAGCGAGATAGGCCAGTTGCGCCCCTCGCGGGGATTGGGCCGTGCGCTGAACGTCTTCGATAACCCTGGCTTGGTTGGCCTGCATCTTGGCGCGGAGCGACTTGTCGAGGACCAGTGCGGCGCTCAAGTTGAGGGCCGCATTGCGGAAGGGCTCGGAAATGGGGGCGCGGGCGCCAAGTATCCTGCCCGTTATCGCCCGGTTCTCGTGTGTCTCAAGCCCAACTTCCAGCTGGCTGTGCATGGCATTGTCTCGGGCGAATGCTCTTTCGACGACTGCCTCAAGGACAGCTTGCTTGGTCTTAAAGTCATAGAGAACGCTTGCCTTGCTGATCCCTGCCTCTTTCGCGACCCTTTCGATCGAGAGGTTAGCCGCACCATCGCGCGCGACAACGCGTTCGGCAGCGTCGAGAATCCCCTGCTGATCGATTGCCCGTTTGCGGCCCATGACTCTACCTTTTATTTCCGACCATTCGGTTATAAAAAGTGACTTTGCTTTGGTCAAGGCTGTTTTGGTGCACTCGGCGGCGCAACAGCGCGCTAATTTGTCCTATGCTGGCTGCCTTGCGGTGATTGGCTGCCGCGCAACCAGGCCAGCACAGCGAGCACGCGACGGTGTTCCTGCTGGTCGTCGAATAGACCAAGCTTGGAGAAGATGGTCGATATATGCTTCTCCACCGTCCCCGCTCCGATGTCGAAGCGAAGCGCGATCGCGGCATTTGTAAGCCCCTCGGCCATGGCCCCCAGAACGTCACGTTCTCGGGGGGTCAGGGACTGGAGGGGGTTCTGGCCGCCCTTGAGCAAGCCGCTGACCACCTCGGGATCGAGCACCGTGCCCCCGGAGACGATCCGCTGGATAGAATCGTAGAATGTGTCGATGTCCACCAGGCGATCCTTAAGGAGATACCCGACGAACCCTTGTCCATCCGCAAGCAACTCCTGTGCGTACACTTTTTCGACGAACTGACTGAGAATGAGCACAGGAAACCTGGGGCGTTCTTGCCGCAGGGCGATGGCCAATTTCAGGCCCTCATCGGTGAAGCCTGGCGGCATTCTCACGTCCATGATGGCAAGATCGAGCTCAAGCTTTGGCAACGCCCGCATAAATTCGTCGCCGTCCGCAAAGGCCCCGGCAACGACAAAAGAGGCTTCCTCGATCAGCCTCACCAGTCCCTCACGGAGGAGCACCGAGTCCTCGACGATAGCAATCCGCAGCGATTGATCTGACAAGCCGTTTTCCTCACTTCTGTCCGGCTGGGTCGGCGATGCGCCTATCGAGCGGACGTGGCTTCCAAGCCCACGATTCATCCAAAATTCAGAGGCAACCGTCCGAAAGCCGTCTGGCTGTTGGTCGTGCTCATCGTTCCGTTACAAGTACGCTCGTAGTGGCGGAGGTCGTTTTTCTGCCTCGACAGTCTTCTCCATCACAAGCTTCGCCCCCTCATTCGCCAGGGCTCACAAGCCCGGTTTCGTATCCAATGATGACAAGCTGCGCGCGATCGCGCGCGTTCATCTTCCCAAGAATCCGACTGACATGCGTCTTTGCCGTCAGCGGTGACATGCCGAGCGCCTCTGCGATTTCGGCGTTGGTCTTGCCGCGTGCGACCTCGGTCAACACTTCGCGCTCACGATCGCTCAGGACATCGAGGGGACCCGGCTCGCCCGGACGAATGACAGGCCTGCGAACAAAGTCGGCGACTAGGCGCCTGGTCACCGTCGGTGAGATTAGGACGTCGCCAGCGGCGGCGGCGGTGATGGCCTCGATCAGGAGCTGTGGAGGGGTGTCCTTCAGCAGGAAGCCCGAAGCACCCGCTCTGAGTGCCTCATAGATGTACTCGTCGAGCGCAAACGTCGTAAGGACTAGAACTTTCATCCCGCCAAATCTTGCGTCACCGCAGATTGCCCGCGTCGCCTGGAGCCCGTCCATGCGCGGCATGCGAATGTCCATCAGCACCACATCCGGACGTGTACGACGGGCCTCGACAATCGCCTGCGCGCCATCGCCAACCTCGCCAACGACCTCAATGCCTGGCTCGCTCGCCAGTAGGGCCGCGAACCCGCGGCGCACCAGCTCCTGATCATCGGCTAGCAACACGCGGATGGCGCGATCCTTTGCCTCAAGTTCTTGCGTCCGGAGGGTCATTCTTTCACCCCTCCGGCCTGGTAAGGAACGAAGGCGCGCACCGTGAATCCGCCATCCTCGGTTCGTCCGGCTTGCACGGTACCACCAAGTAGTTCTGCTCTCTCTCGGATGGCGATCAGCCCGATCCCAGTGCCCGGAGCAGCTGCGCGTGGTGTGCTAGGGGCGTCGTTCCTCACAGTCAAATGCACACCGCTGTCCGTGTGCCGAAGGTGGACGGTGGTAGGTACATCACCGGCGTGGCGAGCCACATTGACCAAGCACTCATGCACAATCCGGTGCACCGTCAGCACGGTGCTATCCGCCACGCCCTTGGGATAGCCACCCTCCTCGATCAAATCGACCTTTTTGGGGTGCCCTTCGGCGGCGATCACTTCGCTCAGCGGCGTCGTCGCCACAGGCATGGGGCGAAGCGGAACCGACTCGTCAGATCGTAGGAGCCCGAGCAGGGACCTCAGTTCATCGAGTGATCGTCTGCCTGTGTTGTTGATTTCTACAAGCGCATCGTGAGCTGCTGGAAGATCACGCTCGAACCTGTGGGCGGCAATTCCCGACTGTACAGTGATTGCCGAAAGCGAATGGGCAACGATGTCGTGGAGATCGTAGGCGATGCGAAGCCGTTCCGCCTGCAGCCGCTCTGCGACCTCCCGATCCACGGCTTCAGCTCGACGCCGCAGGTTCACGCGGCTGGCCTCAGCGGCAGCTATCGGGAGCAGAAGCACGGCCGCGTCGGTGGCCCACTCGAACCAGAACGGCTCGTCGTCCAGTTGCACCCCGACGCTGGCCACCACGATCGCTATGAATGAGGCATACCAGATCGCAGAACGCTCATCGCTCCGGCGCACGATAACGAACAATGCCACCGCCAGCAGCGGTCGAAGGCCAACCGGGCTGGCCGTCCATGTGAGCGTGATGAAGTCAAGTGCACCCACCACCACCAGGGTGGCCCAGCCAAAGCTATTCCGGCCGACGACTAGCAATATGGCGGCGGTGCTTGCGATCATGATGCCGGGCAGTTGTCTTCCCGCCACGACGTCAGGATCAGAGGCCAACACGCTGACTGTCACCACAAGCGCGGCAAGAAGCACAGCCAAATCGACGAGCCCAATCCGGTGCGGGACTTGCTTCACGCCAGCCCGATGGTCTTGACCATCAGTGATCTCTTTGCCTGGTGGCATATTTCTGTACCTAGACAATTGATTGTTCGTCCAATCGAACCACCGAACCTTCTTGGCAATGGCCTTCCCCCATGTCTGGTCTGCGTGTTTTGACAGCAGCAAACTGTGCTTGGCGAGGAGCCCACGGCATCCCTGTATCTATTGGCGGCACCCTAGGATACCGCCAATAGTGTCATCCCACTGCAAAGCCCCTCACGAACCGGGCCATGTGTCGGTGAGGTCAGACCTTTATGCCGAACAGCTTTTCTGCATTCCGGAACGCGATCTTCTCCTTGTCCTCACGTGGCAGGTCGACGGCCCGAAACCAATCGGTTCCCTGCTTCATGTCGGCGAACGGATAGTCCGTTCCAAACATCACCCGATCTACGCTGATGTATCGCAGCAGAAGATGGAGCAGTTCATCCTGAAAGAAGGCACTGGTCGTGTACCAGAAATTGTCGCTGAAGTATTGACCGATAGGCTTGTTCAGCGAACCTTCGGTCGACTCGCTCATGTCACCCACGATACGCTCGTAGTAGAACGGAAGTCCTTCTCCCATATGGCCGAGAACCATCTGGAGCTTGGGGAACCGGTCGAACGTCCCGGTGAAGATCAGTCGAAGGCACTGAGTCAGGGCCTCTTGGTGCCATCCATAGCCCGAACCACTGAAAATGTAGTTCTGGAATGTCTGGTCGTCTCCTGGACGAGTGGTGCGGTAATAGATGTCGTAGACCGCTTTGGGTGGGTAACCTGGATGCAGGTAAATGGGCACACCCAATGCTTCGGCCCGTGCCAGAAGAGGGTCGAAGTCGGGATGGTCGAGAAACTTCTCTCCAATGAACCCATTAGTCATGGCTCCCACAAAGCCATCTTCGCGAACGGCACGTTCAAGCTCGTCCGCTGATGCTTCGGGATCCTGCAGCGGCAAGGTGGCGTAGGCCTGGTAGCGCTCCGAATAGGTGGCCATCGGGCCGTCGGCAATCATCTTGTTGAGACGATAGGCAAAATCAATGCCTTCCTGGCCAGGGACATCTTGCACGCCCGGCGTATGTGCGGAGAGGATCTGAACGTTCATCCCTGCCTCGTCCATCTTGGCGATGCGGTCAGGACCGAGTTCGAGAAGACCGGTTCCCTCGAGATACTCCACATGTTCATCGTTAATCGCGTTCAATGCGATCAACTCGTCGGTCGTGTAGGTCTCTTCCGTGGCGATGAATTTTAAGTCCTGGTCGCGTGATGCAATGACTGAAGGCTCAGCCGCGGCGGCGCGGGTAACGATCGCCGGTGCGGCAAGCCCGGCACCAACACCAAGTGCGGCCGCGCCGCTGAGAAAAGTGCGGCGTCCCATCGCGAGGCTCGGTTGCGTTTTGTCGGTTGGTTTCATGCCAGATTTACTCCGAGGTTAGTGTCTCCCATCAAGTTATTGGCAGCCGACAGAGGCCGCATCCGCCCGCAGGAGGCGCGCCATACTCCGATCGGAGTACCCCCGATCGAGAAGCTCCCTTGGCCAAGAAGGACGTCTACAAAGGCGTCGCGCTGATGCTTTAGAGGGATGGGCAGTGGCCGTCGTTTAGACATGACACTTTGGTCACCGCAGTACGATGTGGGGTTCAGTTGTGCCGGTTTTGCCAGGTGCGTAGCGGAACGAGGAATGCGCCGACCAGCACAGCGATGATCAGGTCATCCCCCATCACGCCAGGCGCCCCTGGCAACGACTCCACCCCCGAAATCGGCCACGGCTTGATCCCGTCGGCAACCAGGTAACCGATGAGCAGAAGACCGGTCCACAACGGGTCGCGAGGTCGCACGAAGGCCAATAATAACGCCGCGCCCGCCACCTCGTCCACGACTATACGACCATCATCGGCGATGCCGGTAAATCGACCCGACTGATCCGAAGCCCACCAGCCAATGAGTGTAACGCCGAGTGTGAACGGCCAGAAGTTCGCAGGTTTTTGGCCGAAAGCCCAATAGACGGGGAGGATCGAAAAGGTCGCTGCGAGTGTAGGAACACTCGGGGTCAAACCAAGGCCAAACCAAGTCGAAAACGCAAATGCTATCCAATCCACGGCGCAAGCCCCAGCGATGCTCTATCGGCTGACGTTTGAGAGCATTTGGATCGTGCGATCGATGCAGAAACCGGCAAGGAGCGAGAGGACTACTGCGATCGTCACCGCGAGGAAGGGATTGTTGTCGACCCAAGCCCCCGCAAACACTGCGATCAGAATTGTGTAGCCCGCCCAAGCCGCACCGGCGACGGCCGAGATCGGGGCGAACCTACGCCAAGGAAAGCCGGTCGCCCCGGCGGTAAGGTTCACTACCGTTCGGCCAATAGGGATTTCCCGCGCAGTCAAGATAATCAACACGGGCCGCCGATTAAGTTCCTCACACGCCCAGGTACTTGCCCGGGCCACCACTTGCCATCTCGACCGGCTGATCCGCTCTTGCCCGAGCGACTTGCCTAATAGGTAAGCGATGTTGTCGCCGCACAGGGCGCCCGCCACAGTTGCTGCAACGAGTAGGTACATATCGGGCGTTCCCGTTGACGCCGAAAGCGCCGCAAGGGCGACGACCACTACCTCGCTCGGTATTGGCGGAAAGAAGGCGTCCACGAGCACGAATGCATAGATGAGGGCGTAGATCCAGGGAGACCCCAGAAGCGGAGAGATGATCTGATTCCATAAATCCATATGGGTCGCCGCTTGTGATGAGTGCTTCGAAGCATCATCATGACGGCGATCCTCAGGGGCCACATCCGCCCGCGGGAGTGGAAGGCTACTCTTGTTGGAGTATGGCCTCTCGCAAATCTTCGACTTCATCCCATGAACTCCTTCGGAAGCGCGGCAGTCACCGTCTCTAGGATCAGCGATCCAGAAGAGATCGAATGGCGATGACCCGTTTCAGGAGAGCCTGGCCGGGATGCGCAGTTTGGCCGAAGTGGGACCATCTGGAGGACTGTCTACGATGAACTGTCCTCCAAGGCCCTCGACCCTTTCGGCGATACCGGCCAGCCCGTGCCCTGGCACCATTCGTGCGCCGCCAACGCCGTCATCAATGATATTCACAGCGATGGACTGTCCATTTGACTCCGTCCGGCAATTTATTGCGACCAGACTTGCACGGCTGTGCTTGGTGGTATTGGCGAGAAGTTCCGCGACCACAAAATAGATGCCCTGCTGCACCGCAGGCGCGATCTCGATTTCAGGATCCAATGCCGTCGAGACAGTGGTTGGGATCGGGTTGCGCTCGGCCAGTGCTTGCAAAGCTGCGGGGAGGCCCCGATCCTGCAAAATAGGCGGGGCTATGCCACGGACCAGATTTCGCAATTCGTCCAGGGTTAGCGCTGATCGGCGTCCAGCTTCTGCGAGCAAGTCGGCAGCTCCTTTGGGGTCGCTGCCAAGCTTGCGTTGCGCTGCAGCGAGATCGAGTTGCAACCGCAGCAATTGTTGTTGTGGGCCATCATGCAAGTCACGCTCAAGTTTACGCAGCGTCCGCCCTTCGGCAGCTACCCCTGACTGTCGCGATTTGCGCAGCCCGGCCATCTGGGCGTCGAGCTCCTCGGGGCTGTAGCGCCCAAGGAACACCCGGGCAATTCGGTCATGAAGCGCCACCAACGTGCGGGTGAACCACGGTAGCCCCGCCGCCGCAGCAGCGCCGAGCACCGAATAGGCAAGGATCGTGAGGGGTCCATGAATAGCGGGCGGTGGCGACCACAGCGTTGGCCACCATGCTACCGGGTCAGCCATCTCTTGGGAAAGCATTACGGCCCAGCCATTCCAGACCCAACGCGTCGCGCCGTTCAGGATTGCGGCTATCCAAACGAGTGCCAGACTGCCGGTGAAGGTGCCCAGCGCAAGATAAAGCCCACTATGTGCGATATAGCTCCACTGATGGCCATCGAGCAGAACTGACCTAACGCGTTGAGACCAAGTCTGACCTTTGGTGTCAGGCCAACTCGGCGGCTCAATTGCCACAGCGCCAGCCCAAGTGAGGCGCTGGATCTCCAGCGCCCCGAACCAGCGGGCCAAAGCTGCTCCGCTCAGCAGCAGAACAATCCCGATGCCTAGGATTGCGGATCCAGCGCCGACCGAAACCAGGACGATCATCAGCACGGGCACTGTCAGAGCCAGCGGCAAGGCACTCAATAGAAACAGACTCTGCCTTGGCACCGGAGCCCACCGCTCGCGATTGAAGAGCGAGCGGAAGGCAGACCTCAATGTTTGCGGGTAAGACGGGGGAGTGGGTTGTGCGTTCTGGTTCATCATCCCCTCCCTAATAGCTCACGCCGAGTTTGAGCAGGTTGTAGACGAAGGCCGTCCAGATCACCGCGATCGAGGCGAGCACAAGAGTGATGGCGACGATGATCGACCATACACCTCGCCGATCACGAACAACGTAGGCGGCATTGGCCGCAGAGCTGGCGCCCAAACCAAACGAGCCGATCACGGTCAGGGCCTGCAGTGTCATCAACAATGGATCGGTCCTGGTGCTCAGCAGGCTCAGGTCGCTGAACATCGCCGTCAACATGGCAATCCAGCCGACGAACGCAACCACGATCAACAGGGCCGATGCGCGCACTCCGTGATAGGCCACACGAGCGCCAACGGGCAGCGCAAGCGGCGCGCCATAGTGACGACGGACCAAAGCTGCAGCAGGCCATTGAGCGGCAGCGATTGCCAGAACTCCCAGGCTCACGAGAAGGGCGGGCAGGAGCCAGCTTACCGAGCGCTGCCATGGCACCGGGTCATAGACCATGGTGGGCGCCATGGTGTCGAGGCTGAAGCGGGCAACACCGTTCTCATCAATGGTCGCCGCAATGCGTTCGTCGCTATTGCTCGACTGCCAGACGAACGGTTCCACCTCGATCCATTCATGGATATCGGCACCAATGATAGGCAGGTTGGTTCCCTGCAGCTTGCCATCTTCAGTCGCGCTGATGATTGTCGGCTCCAACAGTTCCGCCAAGCTTATGAAGCTCGTGTCGGAGCGGCGCGACGCCGTCCACTGACCCACCAATTGGGCAGCGTTGCCTTCTCCGATATCAGTGGGCACAGGAGCCTCTTCGCCGGGGAAATACCGGTCGGCGAATTCTGAGAACAGGAGGGCTCGGAGATCATATGCCGCCTCGTTCTCGCCGGTGCTATTGATGGAGACGAAAACCCCTACCCCTTCATCGATGAAGAGATTGACGTCAGAGTGGAATGTCTGCGTGTCACCGCCGTGGCTGATGACGCGATGCCCGTTGATCGAATTCTCGTAGAAGCCCAGGGTCATGCCATTCAGCGCAGGGATGCTGGCGAACGTCCGCTCGTGCATGAGCTGCGCCGTTTCGGGAGCAAGGATCTGCGCGTCGCCCAAACGGCCATCATTCAGGTGCGCCAGCATGAAGCGGGACATGTCGGGAGCGGTAACGGTGAGTGCCCCGGCCGGCGACGCGGCTGCCAACTCGAACTGCGTCGGCTGGCCGCTCGCCGTGTGATAGCCGCTGGACAGATCGTTGAGCTGAGCCTCCGTCAGGTTTTGGGAGAAAGTCGCGCTCTCCATATCGAGCGGCGTGAAGATGTTCTCGTCGACATATTCGCCGAACGGCTCACCCGAAACGCGCTGAACGATATAGCCGGCGAGCGCGGTGGCATAGTTGGAGTAGGCAGGCGTGGTCCCCGGGGCGAAGATGCGCGCCGGGATGAAGTCCCTAACGAGTTCCTCGAATGGCACCACTGCCTGCGGATCAAAGGTGATGACGTGCTTGAGCTGTTCCTCAAAACCTGCCGTGTGCGTCATGATCTGCCGCAGAGTGATGGGCCGCCCCTCGAATGGCGGAATGGTAAAATCGAGATAGGTATTGATGTCGGTGTCGAGGTCGAGAGCGCCGCGCTCAACCAGTTGCATCACGGCCGTCCAGGTCATCAACTTGGACACGGATCCGGCGCGGAACAGAGTTCGCATTGGATCGACTGGCTTGCCCGTTGCAATGTCGGCCAAACCATAGCCCTTGGTCGTCAGAACTTCACCATCGGCGACGACCGAGACGACCGCGCCGGCAATATCACCGGCCTTGAGGGCATAGGGCACTATGCCGTCGAGCCAGGCGTTGACGTCTTCTTGCTGAAGTCGGTGTTCGGCGGGCGAGGACGCAGGTGAGGACTCAGCCTGTTGCGCCCAAACCGGGCTGGTCAGCGTCATCGCCAGTGTGGCGAGCATGGTCAGAGTTCGCATTATGAAACCTCTTGAGTTTGAACGGTTTCATTATCGATGGCGACTCTGCCCGCTAAAACCGGGACCGCCCCCTGGACGGCCTGGGGGGTAACCCCCATTGTTCCCCTCGGTTCAGCCGTTGCCTGTTCCCAACAGTGTGTAGCTGCGGCCGCTATCGGCGCTCGTTCTAGTGATCAGTCATTCAGCACCTTTGCCATGGACTCGCCGATCTGCCCGCCGGCATACGCATCGCCGTAGTCCTCCTCTGCCTTCTGCGAGAGTTTGCGAATAGGCTCTAGCGAAGAAATCCGCTCGCTGAGCGCAGCCGTCATTGGCGCCGTTTCATCAAACAGTTCGCGAATTTTGCTGAAACGCTCGGCCATGGTGGTCCAGAGCGTGGCGGTGATCACATCGGCGATGCCCGGTGCCTTGCCCCCGAGAATGTATCCAGAGTTCCGTTCAAGGCCGTAGCGTCGACCCGTGTCCTCCCAAATACTCATCCACTTTGCGAGCCGGGGTCGGTAGGTTGCCCAGCGGTCCGTGGTCCACATGTGATCGCCCCCGTTCAACGTTATCTCGTCTATGACATCATTGGCGTCATTGACGATCTTCAACGTCATGGCGCGGCGTTCGGGGTCGTCCGCCATCAGGTCAAGAGTTTCCCCGAGGTAGAAGACGATGGCCGGCATCTCAGCGAGCGCCACCTCGGCCTTGTGATCAATCAATACTGGCGGCCCCATAAAGGGTACGGGCATGTCGCTCACCGAACCCTCCATGAGCCGAGAGATTTTCGCATCGCCTCCCTCTTTCCAGCTCTTGCCTGCAAAGGCGAGCACGGCGCGCACGAATTGGCCGCGAAAGGGTGCAGACCAGTAGAGAAGTTCGTAGTCAGCCATGTTGCTTTCCCATGGGTCCAAATGGTGTGGCGACACAACGGTGGGACTCCGCGTTGAAGTTTGCCAGCAGGCAAGTTGCCGGAACGTGGCCAAGGAGGCCCTTCTTGCCAGGCTGTTCCGTGGTCTCGCCGTCGCTAAAACAAGTGATCCCACAAGCGAAGGCGGCCAGACTCATATGGCTTCTTGCCAATGAGGATAGGTTACATAGGCCGTCATCGCGCCTTCGCCGTGCGAGCGGATGCTGACCGTTTCGCCCTTTGGCATGTAGATTATTTCGCCGGAGCCGGCAGTCACGGTCCCGCCCTTGCTCTCTACCGACAGCCGTCCCTCCAGCACCAGCATTACGTCGTGGACAGCCATGGTTTCATCGAGCGTTTCGTTTGGACCATACCGACCGTACCCAATAGTGACCGGCCCGCCGTGGCGCTGGTCCACCAGGTTGGCAGCGTAAACCTCGCCGTCTTGACCAGGCGAGCGTTCGAACGTCGCATCAGACACCGAAAGTTTGAGAACCATGGCTCGCTCCTACACCAGATTGAGTTGACGCGATCGCGCCCTCATCACTACGTTTCGTAGGCTGGAACGAACCTACTTTCCGTAGGTTCCGGGAAGTAGGATAAAATCTTGGCCGTCAGTCCCAATATAAAGACGAAGAAATCAGTGCGCTCGCCAAGACTTCCAAGAGCCCAGCGGCGTCAGCAACTGTTGGAATTTGGACGTCTGATGGTCAGGGAAGAGGGGGTTGATCAACTTACGCTCGGAAGACTAGCCGAGCGTGCGGGCGTCTCCAAGCCCGTAGTTTACGACCACTTTCCTACGCGTTCAGCTCTCCTCATCGCACTCTATAGATGGTTGGATCAGGAGCGTATCGACACTTTCAAGGCGTCCATGGCCAAAGGCAAGCATCGACGGGAGGAGACCGTATGCATGCTCGCTGGGGCCTTCATTCACTGTGCGGCCGATACTAGGGGAGAAACGCACGCGGTCGCAGCCTCATTGGCCGGCAGCGACGAGAAGGCCGCCGTTCTGAATGAGCTTTTTGATCATTGCGTTCAGATGTTCGTGTCAGTGCTCACGCCCCACACGACTGTGCCGACCGACGAGCTCACACGTCGCTGTGTGGGGTTGGTGAGTGGGGGTGAGGCCCTGGCTGCAGCATCGTTGCGCGGCAAGAGCAGCGAACGGGATGCCGTCACGGCATTCGCATCTCTCATCAATGGAGCGATTCTCCCTAGCGTCTGACCAAAGTCCCCAAGAACCAGCGACTTGGTCACCGCGATCCGTCGGAAGGTTCAAATCTGCGCCCTACCGCCACACAAGCGGCTTCGCCGTAGCCACAGCACGCAGGAGCAATGCCTCTGCTCGCTCACCACGCTGATGATGATCATCGGTCAGTTCCGGCGCTGTTGGCTTGTTGGGTGCCAATTGTCACGACGTTGTCGCTGCCTGAGATCACGTTAAGGCGGTGGGTGATTGCAACAATAGTCACGTCACCGCTAATGAGGCGTAACCTGTCCATGATGTCCTTCTCGGTCTCTGCATCCAGAGCCGAGCTCGCCTCATCCAGCAGCAAGATTTCAGGATCGGTGTAGAGGGCGCGCGCGATTGCAATGCGCTGACGCTCGCCACCGGAAAGCTTCAGTCCACGTTCACCAACCACCGTTTCAAATCCAGCTTCAAGCCTTTCGATAAAAGGGAGTATCGCTGCTCTTTCCGTGGCGCGCCGCAGGCGCTTCTCGTCGTAAGGCCGGCCCAGGACAATATTGGTCGCCAAGGTGTCGTTCAGAAGCACAATGTCTTGCGGAACAGACGCGACACGAGCGAACCAGTCTGCACGCGCGATGGACCCAAGACTGGTCCCATCAACCAGGATGTCCCCCGACATCGGCGGCATTGCTTTCAATAGCAGCTTGAAGAGAGTGGATTTTCCGGCGCCTGTGTCGCCGGTGATGTACGTGATTGTCCCACGCCGGGCGACGAAGCTTGTCTGAGAAACTCCGCGACCGTTCGGATACGCGTACGAGACCCCCTTGAACTCGATTTCTCCCTTTGTGATCAGCAAGGATTGGCTACCTTCCTGATCCGCATGGGCTTCGGCCTGCCACATGCGGGCGAAGGGAAGAAAGTTTGAGTACGATTGAGCGAACTGCTGGATCGCCTGTCCCATCATCTGGAAGGGAATGTTGAGCTGGAGAAGGACGGTGTTGAACAGCACCAAATCCCCTACGGTTAGCTCACCGGCGGCGACGCGCGGAACCAGCAGCCACAGCGTAATTGCAAACTGCGTCGTCAACGCGAGGCCAAAGATAATGGCGTAGCGGACCTGCGTTGTTGCGTAGCGGCCGAAGGCTTCAAGGACAGTGCGCTCGCGATTGGTGAACTGCCCGATCATCCAGTGGTCAGACTGGAACTGGCGGAGCGTATCCATCGAAGCGATGGCATTGCCTACAAAACGCGAACTTGCCTGAGACTGTTCGATGGCCTCATCGAGATGTGGTCGCGTCACCGATGTTGCTCGGCTGACCAAGGCCACATAGACAACGCCGTAGCCGAACACGACGGCAGCCACGCCAACATCGAGCACGGCGCCCAACAGACCCAAGGCCAGGACCAGTTGGACGACACTCGGCAGGATGGCCGCGAGCGCGAACTGGACGACGATGTTAAGGGCGCTGCTGCCCTTTTGCTGGGCGCTCTCGATCTCGGTCGGGTTGTGATCCAGAAAGAACGATGAAGTCTTCTCGACCAAGCGGGCGAAGAAGGACGTGGATGTGACGAAGTTGAGGCTCTCCGAGGTCATGAAAGTCAAGAAGCTGGACATGCGCTGCAAGGCGTATGCTGCGCCCATCAACACCGCATAGAGCATGAAGGCCCACATCAGGTCGGAGGCCATTGCTTGCGCTGCAAACTGATCGATCAGGCGGGAAAACAGGTAAGGGGCGGCGATGGAGCAAAGTGTACCCAATAGGGTTGTCCCCAGCACAGCCAGCAGCGCAAGGCGAGCCGTTCCGAGGTAGCGAGTCAGGATCGCTTTCAGCGGTGGGGAGATCAGGGAAAGGTCCAGCTTCATTATCGCCACCTACTCTGTTGCTGGAAGACAGGCACTACTCGACGGTCAGCGGCGCGAAAGAACATCTGCATGAATGCACGCAACGGCAACAATGAGCTTCATTTGCCATTCAGAAGGGCAACGCGCTGAGGACAAAGTTGATGCGCACTAGTTTCCTGACAGCGACGAAGCCGGCGCACTGGAGGGGGCTGGCGGTCGATAGTTTGACAAGATACCAAGCTGCTTGGCCTGCTGCCGTGCTTTCCGGCAGGTGTCGCGCGTGACGTTTGGCGCAAACCGGTCTGCCCATTTTGGCGCCTCTCGTTTCACGGCGGCCACTGAGACACCCCAGATAGCGGCGGTTTCCTGAATGCGGGATTCTAGGGCTACCGGGTCATAGGGGATTTTACAGAGTCGATCGCCATTGACCCAGAAACCCACTGCTGCCGCAGCTGAATCAAGATCCGACCAACCTGGAGGACTCAACGGCGAAAGCAAAGACTCTGCTCCTGCTGACATAGCCATCAGGGGCGTGAGCAACAGCACCCAGGTGAACCTTCTCATTCATCCTCCAACAGCGAGCCAAGCAACTTTGATATGGTGATGTCCAGCGTGGTTGGCGTGCAGATCGAATAGCTGCACAACGCGTCCGGGCTCGATCTATCGAGCAAATGGGCTAAGAGGTGTCTGGCTGGTTCGAGCGCATGTTGCGGCCACGGGCGTGCGCTGTTTGAACTCAGGATGGCTACGCAAAGCCGTAAGGATCCGGCTCTTCTGCGAGTCAAACGTAGCTTTGCACATTACCATTTGAGTCAGCTCGCCACTCAACGAGAAATAGTATGGCTGTGAGCGTCCATCTCCTTCGGCAAAATAGATCGCAATGGCGGCGTCCACTTTCAGATCCTGCGCAGTGTACTCAATGGTTTGGGCGGCATTGGTGGAAGACAGGCTGGCCGAGAGGGTGGATGCGACAAGAAATGTGGCGATCAGTCCGGCTAGTTTCTTCATTCTACGTGGCCTGTAAGGTGAGTTGTTGGCTCTTCAGGCTCTCATCTTGCCGGACTGAGCTGACTGTCAGCTATTGGGATTTCTTCCAACAGATCTGAGTAGCAGAATGGGGCGCGCTGCAGCACGACCACTACCATCCTCGTTTCGACCTCCAACGCGATCATATCGTAGCCGGCAATTAGCGCCGCTGATAACCCGGAACCTGGCTAAATTGCATTCGGCATCAGGCGACCAAGGGTAGATCCGCCGCATTTGGTCGCCACCGTCTGTCCTACCGTCTGTCCGTGGGAGCTGGGCCCCTCAGTGGCCCAGGTTCCGCCCCTGTGGTCCTGACTTTCTCTCCGCCATTTCCAAGTCACTGAAATTGCTAAGGCCGATTGCGAGTCGCCAGTCGGATTCCGTCACAGCATCCTGTCACAGCCGATAGGATGTTTGTGCCTTGCATAGGTCTGTCGCATCCTTGGTTCACCGGCGAGGTCCGGTCTTCTGGTTTCGAAAATCTGTGCCAGTCGACCTGATCGATCGCCTAGGCAAGTCGGCGCGGCAACTGCCACGACACTGCGGTGGCCGAGCGCTTCTTCAATCTGCTCAAGCGCGAGAGGATCAGGCATCGGACCTGTCGGACGCGGGACGAAGCGCGCCACGATGTGTTCGATTACATCGGGATGTTCTACAACCCGACCCGCAAGCATGTCCGCAACGGCATGCTCTCACCCGTCGAGTTCGAACGGCGACACCAGATCTAACCCCGAAGGTGTTTACATAACGCCGGGCTATTCAAACACACGTGACGGCAATTGGGTCAAAAATGTCGTCAGGTTGCGAAGAACATCCGACGGTGTGAAGTGCTTGGGTGACTCGAGTGAGGGTTGATGGACACCGGCCTAGTTGCGGCGCGCAGCGGATTTCGGCCCCGCGCCAACCAGCAGCCAAATCGCGAACGCCAGTTCAGCGATCAGGGGTATGAGGTAGGCAAAGGTTATGACGATCGGCTGATCGCCGGTCAGCAGGGTAAACCCGCTCCCGGAAAGATAGACCAGGCCCGATGCGGCAATTCCCAATCCGACCAGACGGGGTGCAATGCCCGAGCGCATGATCAACCAGGCCGTCAGCAGGCAGTTGATTCCGAAGAAGATGAGGCCGAGGTCATAGCCTTGCCCCTGCAATTCGAGCAATGCCTGCACCGCCCAGGCGAGTTTTTCGGCTCCGAAAGCCTCGGTAAAGTGCTCCCCGCGCAGCAGCACCATAGCGGCCACCTGAAACAGGAGGTTTGCGGCAAGCACGATAGCCTGCGTCAGGCGCAGGATCATCGCAGCCAGCGCCACACGCGGCGCCACCTGGCGAAACAGCAGGTAGAGCAGGATACCCACTGCAATATCGCTCAGGATCATGCCGATATCGGCGGCGAGGCTGAGTGAGAAGACCCCGCTGGATGCCATGATATTGGCGAGCGTTTGCGGGCCGTTGTCCGGCGCGATCAGCATTTCACGAACCGCCATTTCGCTCCAGATGCCCAGGGCGATAATGGCGAGATAGAACAGACCCGCGACACGGGTGATGCTCTTGTTGGAGCGGTTTTCCTGGTCAAGGCCGACCATGATGGTGTCCTCCGCTGAACTGTTGGGGATGGACTGGCCGCTCAGGCGGCCAGCGTTGTGATGTGTCCGTGGCGGTAGGAAGTTACTCGGCTGCCAGGATCGCCACGTCGTGGTGGTCGACCTCGAGCACGACATTGCCGCGCTTGTGGCCGCTCTGGACGTATCCATGCGCTTCAGCGATATGCTCGAGGCCATAGCGCCGGTCGATGATGGTCTTGAGCGCGCCGTCCTCGATCAGGGTTTTGACTTCCGCCAGGCGACTGCTGAGTTCGGCGTGCGGCAAGAGCCCCGTGGCCGAGAACCTGGCCTTCCTGCGTCCAAATTTCCCGGTCCAGAGCATGCGGAATAACAAACCCAGGCCAAGAACCGGCGAAAGATAGACGCCATCGGACGTCAGCGCCCGCCTGGCCTTGCCAAACGGCACCTTGCCCACCGTATCGAAGATCACGTCATAGGCGCCACGCCGCCGGGTGAAATCTTCTGCCGCATAATCGATGACATGATCGGCGCCAAGGTCGCGCAGGAAACCCAGATTGCGCCGGCTCGCTACCGCGGTGACCTCGGCGCCCAGATGCTTGGCCAGTTGCACTGCGGAGGTGCCAAGGCCGCCCGCTGCGCCGTTGATCAGCACCTTTTGTCCCGGCTGGATCGTCACCAGCCGCGTCAGAAAATTGTGCACGGTGAGCGCGCCATCGGTTACCGGCGCCGCCTCTTCATAAGACATGGTCATCGGAATTGTCTGGATGATCCCGTCTTCTGGCACGGTCACGAACTGAGCGTGGGCGTGAAATCCGACGGTCGTCTCTCCGAACACATCGTCGCCGACCGCAAAGCGGGTCACAGCCCGCCCGACAGCTTCAACCTTGCCGGCAAAGGCCGTGCCGTGCACCGCAGCCCTGGGCTTGCGCAGCCCCAGGAACAACCTGCCGAACAGGGGCTTGCCCGTCCGCATCATCACGTCGGCCTGGGTTACGGCGCTGGCATAAATCTTTACAAGGACCTCATTGTCCTTGGGGGCTGGCCGTTCGATCTCCTGAATGCTCAGGACTTCCGGACCGCCATAGGCCTTGGCAATGACCGCTTTCATCTGTCGTCTCCTTTTGGATGCACCATCGCGGTGCCAATGGCCAAATGGGTACGGCAGACACGCCCTCTGCAGAATTGACTAATTTCTGTATTCCGGTATGCACATTTGCATGGATTGGCGATCTGTCAGATTTGACTGGAACCGCGCCCGGGCCTTTCTGGTCACGGCCGAAGAGGGCTCGTTGTCGGCCGCTGCCCGCGCATTGGGCATGGCGCAGCCGACGCTTGGCCGGCAGGTCGAAGCCTTGCAGGAAGAACTGGGCGTGGTGCTCTTTGAACGTACCGGCCGGGGTCTCGAACTCACTCCCAGTGGCCTTGAGCTGCTCGAGCATGTGCGAACCATGGGCGAGGCGGCGGGGCGCCTCTCGCTCGGCGCATCGGGACGGGCACAGGCGCTCGAGGGCAACATCGCCATCACCGCCAGCGAGATCGACGCGGCCTATCTGCTGCCCCCGATCATCGAGAAGCTGCGCCGCACCGCCACCGGCCTGACTGTGGACCTCATTGCCAAGAACTCCGCCGCAGACCTGCGCCGCCGTGAGGCCGACATTGCCATCCGCAATTTCCGTCCCGACCAGCCCGAGCTGATTGCCCGCAAGATCAAGGACGTTGCTGCACGGCTCTATGTGTCGGAGGTCTATCTCGAACGCTTCGCCAAGCCCCTGGGCGTGGAAACGGTCGCTGAAGCGGACTTCATCAGCCTCTGGTCGCCCGATAGCTATCTGGCTGCACTGGTGGGGGCGGGCCTGCCCGTCGACCGCAGCAACCTGACCATCCTGGCGGACAGCCATCTGGTCCATTGGGAACTGCTCAAGGCCGGCCTGGGTATTGGCATGGTCCCCGAATTTCTCGGCGAAACCACGCCCGGCATCGTCCGCGCCCTGGAGGGCGCCTACACACCCTTTCAATTCCCGATCTGGCTGACCACGCATCGCGAACTCAATACCTCCCGGAGGGTCCGCATGGTGTTCGACTTCCTCGCAGAAGAACTTGGTAATATTTAGCGCATCCCAGGTTCTGTTCCCGCCACCCTCGGTGCGTGGTCGTTGAATACCTTTTTCGTCCGCCTGCAAACTCGGCTACCGTCAGCCAAAGCAGGTTACAAGATCGCAGGCCGAACATGGACAAGCTCTCGGTGATGAATGCCTTCCGCCGAATCGTGGAGCGCGGCAGCTTTGTGGGTGCCGCCAACGATCTCGGGGTGTCTCCCGGCCTGCTCAGTAAAGAGATCAAGCTGCTTGAGAAGAGCCTGGGCTGCACGCTCGTGACGCGAACCACTCGCAGCATGTCACTCACGGAGGCTGGGCAGGCCTATTACGATCAGGCCGTGACCATTCTCTCGGCGGTAACCGCGCTGGAGAACGACATCCGCGCGAGCGCCAGCTCACTCAGCGGCCAACTCAAGATCAATGCGCCGCATTCCTTCGGACAATTGGTCATCGCGCCCATGCTCCCTGGCTTCCTCCAGGACTACCCTGACCTTGAAGTCACCTTGTCACTGGACGATCACATCCTCGATATGATCGAGGGTGGCTTCGACATATCCATCCGCATCCGGCCCAGCCTACCCGACTCGTCGTTGATGGTTCGGCGCCTAGGACAGCTCAAGCAGGCAATCTTTGCCTCACCCGCTTATCTGGAGCGCTTTGGGACGCCTGCTAGGCCCGAGGACATTGCTGGTCACAATGTGATCGGATTTACATTGGCCGGTCATCAGAGCGAGTGGCAACTGCATGGACCGGGTGGCCCAAGAAAGCTTGCGCTGCATCCGCGCATCAAGGTCGGCAGCAGCGTCGTCCTGCGCGATCTGCTGATCGCGGGCTGCGGCATCGGGACACTCCCGGACTTTTTATCGCGAGAGCCCGAGTCCGATGGCCGTCTCATGCGTGTCTTGCCCGAATATGAGCTGCCATCACCCGAAATCTTCGCCGTTACCGCCTCGCATATGGGATCAGATCCTCGGGCCAGGGCCTTTGTTGCCCATTTGCAGGATGCGCTCAACGATCTCTATTCCTGACGTGGCATGAACAGTGTTTTGAGCGCGGGATGATTACTCGGGCGCCCGAGTTCAGGGATGTTGCTGGCAACTTCAAACCTTGCCAGAGGCATCCAAATGACCCGCATTCTTGTCGCCTACTATTCCAGCTATGGCCATGTTCGCGCCTTGGCGCAGGCAGAGGCCGAAGGCGCGCAGAGCGTCCCAGGGACGATCGTCGACCTGCGTCGTATTCCTGAAACGGTTCCTGAGGCCGTCCGCGAGGCGTCCGGCTACATTGTTGACGAAACCCCGCTGGTCAGCCCCGGCGACCTCGCCAACTACGATGGCATCATCCTTGGAACCCCGACACGCTTCGGCATGATGGCGGGGCAGATGAAGCAGTTTCTCGATCAGGCGGGCGGTCTGTGGGCCCGCAATGCCCTGGTGGGCAAGGTTGGCGCGGTCTTCGCTTCAACCGGGTCTCAGCATGGTGGCCATGAGGCCACGATCCTGTCGGCGCATGTGCCGCTCATGCACTTCGGAATGGTCATTGTTGGACTGCCCTATTCCTTCGCGGGGCAGACGCATTGTGACAGTGTTGTGGGGGGATCACCCTACGGCGCCGGAACGATTGCAGGCGTCGATGGCTCGCTCCATCCGACCGAAATCGATCTCGCTGGCGCCCGTTTCCAGGGCGCGCACGTTGCCCGGGTTGCAGGGCGGCTCGCACAAGAGGATTGGGCTCGGGACGCGGCCTGAGGCGCCCTGATCCGATCCTGATCCAGGCACTGGAACCGAAAAATGGCACGGATATCCGATATCTTCCTGACTGCCCTGGCACCGGCCGTATGGGGCAGCACATATATTGTGACCACCGAAGCGCTCCCGGGTGGTCACCCCCTGACCCTGGCCGCGCTTAGGGCCCTTCCGGCGGGATTCCTGCTCCTGGCGCTCACCCGCAGTTTTCCACCCTTAGCCCTTATGGGACGCATCCTGGTCCTCGGCGTCCTGAACTTCGGGCTGTTCTGGACCATGCTGTTCATCGCCGCAGACCGGCTGCCAGGCGGTGTGGCGGCGACCCTTGGCGCCGTCCAGGCCCTCATGGTGATCATTTTGGCACGCGCCTGGCTCGGCACGCCTATCATGCGCGGCGCTGTTGTGGCTGCTGTCGCTGGGGTGGTCGGGGTCGCGCTCCTGCTTCTGGGGCCTGCCGCTGCGCTTGATCCGGTGGGCATTCTGGCCGGGGTGCTGGGGGCAGCTTCAATGGCTGCGGGCACAGTGCTCAGTCGGAAATGGGCTCCACCGGTCTCCGCTCTGCGCTTCACGGCCTGGCAATTGACCGCCGGCGGCCTGGTGCTGCTGCCTGTCGCCATGCTTGTTGAGCCGGCACTGCCCTCATTGTCCGCCACCAACTGGTTGGCCCTTGCCTGGCTTGGTCTGATCGGGGCGGCCGCAACATATGGCCTGTGGTTTCGCGGGCTGGCTCGGCTGGAACCGGCGGCTGTCTCCATGCTGGGCATGGTCAGCCCGCTCATTGCTGTTGCCCTGGGTTGGCTGTGGCTCAATCAGTCCCTGACGCCCTTGCAGATCCTCGGCGGCGGTATCGTTCTGGCTTCGGTCTGGGCCGGGCAGATCACCAATCGCGGGCCGCAGAGCCGGTCCGGGATCGTGATGGGCGACCGCCGCCGAAAACACAGGGCAACCGTTGACGTCTGCGCTCTTTCGGAACACCGGCTGGGTGATCTTGGTCTGTCGCGCGCATATCTAGTTGATCCGGCGCCAACCACCAGATAGCCGCGCCGGTCACAATTGATCTTCACCCACAAAGACCTTGATTTTTCCGTCTGTGAAGAGGTCGCCAGGAGGACAAAATGGAAGAAACAAATCCCGCTCGATTTGGGATTATCCTCAAGACAGAGAATTTCGCCGAATGCGTAAAATTCTATCGGGACGTGCTGTCGCTAGGCGTTTGGTACCAGAAGCCCGATCTGCTCTGTTTCCATTTCGGCGCTGACAGCTACCTGATGGTCGAGCGAGGTGGGGTGGGGTCGAGTCAGCGCAAGGGCTCCGAGGCCAATCCCGTTGTCTTGCGATTTGATGTACCCGATGTTGATCGCGCAGCCGAGCGAATTGCAGGGCTTGGCGTCGATGTAGAGGTCTTGCGGTTCGAGTGGGGTACGATCGCCATCTTCTCGGACCCGGACGGCAATCCCTGCGAGTTCAAAAATGCGGACGATCCGTACTTCGAACTGCCCTAGCGCGTGACAAGGTTCGCCTGCTGAAATCCGCATGGCGGACATTCTGCCATGCGTCCCCAAACGGTCGTCCCAGCGCCGGCTGACGACTCTTGAAAGCGGCTGTCTGTCGTGCTGCGGAGGACCTTTGGTGCCTGCCTATCGACCAATGCCTGGCTTGATGGAGGGCTTGCGCCAACTCGACCCCAAGCAACTCAATATCCTGGCCGAGGCGTGCTTGTGCCCAGTGGCTGGTAGAGTGAATGACCAGCGTTGTGCAGGACGTGTCACGCCCTGGCTTGGTCGAATTGATCCCGATCCAGTCGATAGGCGATCCTGAGACCCTCGCGGCGATCCAAGGCAGTTCGATCGGCTCGGCGAAGCCAAGCATCAGAGCGTAGCATGGCGCCATCTTCGTTGCCCGCAGCGCGCCCTCGTTTGGAGCGTTGTTGGCAAAAAGTGCCATGGTCTGATGTGCGGTCGTGGTCGATACGACCCAGTCGAAGAGGCCATGATCGACTCCATCAGTACTGGTGAGATGCCTGCCGTGTCTCGTGCCTGGCGCCGCTGACCGGAGGCCTGCGCCAACGCCTGGCCCTGCATGGCGTCCATGCGGGACAGGCGACCAACACTCTGCTGGTCAAGTTGCACGGGCGCCCGATCGGATGCGGTGCCCTCGGCAAGGCGCTCCAGCTCCGCGAGTTCGTCGCGGATAAGCGCCTTAAAACGCGGCGCATCCTTCTGCTCGAACTGACTGGGCATGCGGTTCCTCTGGCGACGGAACAACTTTGGCACGGGGCTTAGCTTGGCGGCCGCCGTACGCAAAATGTGCGGCGGCCGGCCAGTCCTGTCAGCGGAACAGCATCACCGGGCGCTTTACCGAGCGGACCATTTCGGCTGTGGTGCTGCCGATGATGAAGCTGCGGATGCGCGAATGCCCATAGGCGCCCATCACCAGCAGGTCGATATGGTCGGCCTCGGCATGGCTGGCGATGATCTTTTCCGGCTCGCCTTCCTCGATATGGGTATGGATGGTGTAGCCGGCGCTGCGCAGCACATTGGCAGCCGTCTCGAGCTTGCCGCGGCTTTCCGGGGTATCCTTGCCAACCGTCACCATGTGGCCCTCAAGGCCCGGGAACAGCTTGCCGGTGGCGATGTGGTTGATCGCCTTCATCACGCTCGGGCCGCCATCGAAGGCGACAAGGAAGCGCTTGACCGGCTGGAAGGCGCGCGACGCCACCAGCACCGGCTTGGTGCTGGTCCGCACCACGCGTTCGAGGTTCGACCCCAGATGCAGCTTGGCAAAATCGGCCGCTTCGCCGCGCTTGCCGATCAGGATCAGGTCGGCGTCCTTTTCGAGTTCCTGGACGGCCTCAACCACGTCACCATTGCGCAACTTGCCAACCGCGCTCTCGACACCGGCCTCAAGCAGACGGCTGACGCCGGCATCGACGATCAGCCGCCCGCGCTGCTGGGCCAGCTTGGCGCGCTGGGCATCGTGTTCGGCCAGTTCGTTGAGCAGGCTCGTGCGGGCGCCCAGTTCCAGGCTGCCCGAAAGATCGGCCGGTGTGCTCGAGAGGTCGCGGCGGCCGATGACGTGCACGACGTCCACGCTGGCGCCAATGGTGGTGGCCACCCAGGCGGCGTGGTCGAGCACGCTCTGGGCATAGGTCGAGCCGTCGATGAAGGCGATGAGTTTTGCCATGTTGTCGTTCTCCTCCTAGTGCCCCATGAGGCGTTCGAGCGCCCCGGGCTTATCGTGAATACCCAGCCTGTCGACAATGGTCTCGCTGGCCTCGTTCATGCCCACCAGATTGACCTCGGCCCCCTCGCGGCGGAATTTGAGGACGATCATGTCGAGCGCCTGCACGCTGGAGATGTCCCAGATATGGGCGTGGGTGACATCGATGGTGACCTTTTCGAGGCTCTCCTTGAAGTCGAAAGCGGCGTTGAAATCCTCCACCGAAGCGAAGAACACCTGGCCCTCGACCGTATAGGTCCGCTCGCGCCCGTCGGCCGAAAGTTCCGAGGTGATGCGGAAGATCTGCGAAATCTTCCAGGCAAAGAAGATGCCCGAGAGCAGGACGCCGATCAGCACACCAATGGCCAGGTTGTGGGTGTAGATCACCGTCACCACCGTGGCGATCATCACGATCGAGGAGCTGCGCGGATAGATGGCCAGGTTCTTGATCGAACTCCAGGAGAAGGTGCCGATCGAGACCATGATCATGATGGCGACAAGGGCCGGCATCGGAATCTGGCTGACCAGATCGCCCAGCACGAGGATCAGGAACAGCAGGAAGATCCCGGCACAAAAGGTCGAAAGCCGTCCGCGGCCACCCGATTTCACATTGATGATTGACTGGCCGATCATGGCGCAGCCGGCCATGCCGCCAATAAAGCCGGTGGCGGTGTTGGCGATGCCCTGGCCGATGCATTCCTGGTTGCGGTCGCTCCTGGTGTCGGTCAGCTCATCCACGATCTGCGCCGTCATCAGGGATTCGAGCAGGCCAACCACGGCCACTGCGGCCGAATAGGGCAGGATGATCATCAGGGTTTCGAGATTGAGCGGGATCTGCGGGATCAGGAAGACAGGCAAGGTGTCAGGCAGCGCGCCCATGTCGCCCACGGTCCGTACATCGAAACCCAGCGCCAGCGACAAGGCCGTCAGCACAACGATGCAGACCAGCGGCGAAGGGATGACCCTGGTGATGCGCGGGAACAGGTAGATGATGGCAAGGCCCGCAGCGACCAGCACATAGGTCAGCCAGGTGACGTTGATGAGTTCGGGAAGCTGCGCCATGAAGATCAGGACCGCCAGCGCGTTGACGAAGCCGGTCATCACCGATTTCGAGACGAAGCGCATGACATAGCCGAGCTTGAGGAAGCCCGCGCCGATCTGCAACAGGCCCGCAAGCACGGTAGCGGCCAGCAGATATTGGAGGCCATGATCCTTGACCAGCGTGGTCATCAGCACCGCCGTTGCTGCCGTCGCCGCCGAGATCATGCCGGGGCGGCCGCCGACAAAGGCGATCAGCACGGCAATCGAGAAGGAGGCGTAGAGCCCCACCTTGGGGTCGACGCCGGCGATAATGGAAAAGGCAATGGCTTCAGGGATCAGCGCGAGGGCAACGACAAGTCCGGCGAGGATGTCGGCGCGGATATTGCCGAACCATTCGGCGCGCATGCGGGGAAGAAAATCTTGCATCTGGGGTCCATCTGTGGAGTGCCGCTGTCAGAAGTCTTCTGGCGGCTGTCGCGACACAGGGATGTCCTGAAGAAAGCGTGGCCGGCAGCGGCAATGCCCGTTGCGGGCCCTACGAAACGCGGTCGTCTGCGCGTGAAATGGCATGGAAATCAAAGACCATGCCCGAGGCAGTCTGACCGGCAGCCGAACGCTTCAGGCGCTCCGTTGCATCGATGTTCAAACGATCTGGTAGGTGACCGGGGGATAGGCGCCCGGAGAAGCCACCCGCAGGCGCGGGTCCGACGATGTTATGTGAATGCCCTAGATGGGCCGGGCGTGCAAGGCATATCAGGCATGCGCCTGGCGCATGCCTGATATGCGGCAAGGTGCGCGTCCAGCGCCGTTTCTCCTGATGCGCCCGGGCGGCTTGGCATTGGCGTTCTGGCATGACACATCTTGGGTCTGACTGTGCCATGCCGACCAAGGACAAGAAACGTGCCCCTGTTGCCCGCGCCGACGCTTACGCATTTCTGTACGCTGGAAGTGGCGCTGTCCAAGCCGATGGTGATCGGCGATGTGCACGGGGCCAGCAAGAGGGTCATTCCCATTCGCGGCGGCACGGTTTCGGGTCCGGACATCTCCGGCACCATTCTCGATTTCGGCGCTGACTGGCAGAGCGTGTTCGACAATGGGGTGGCTGCGCTCGATGCGCGCTATGCCTTCAAGACCGATGACGGGGCATTGATCGAAATCGAGAATTTCGGCTTTCGCCACGGGCCACCCGAAGTTCTGGCCAAACTGGCCGCCGGCGAGGTCTGCCCGCCCGAGAGCTATTACATGCGCACCGCAGCACGGCTGAGCACAGGGCATCCCAAATACGACTGGATCAACCGGACCATGTTCGTGGGCACCGGCGCGCGCCTCGCCAGTGCGGTACAGATCGAGCTTTACGCCGTCGGCTGAACGCCGGGCATTGGACAAGCCCGGATTGATTGAATAAACCACCCGGCAATGCGCCCGAAAAGGGCACGGCTGGGGGAGATCCATATGACGCAGGATCGGGTGATGATTGCGGGCGGCGGTATTGGCGGGCTGGCCCTGGCCCTGACGCTGCACCAGATTGGGGTCCCGTTCACGGTCTATGAATCGGTGCGCCAACTGGCCCCGCTCGGCGTCGGCATCAATATCCAGCCCAATGCGGTGCGCGAACTGTTCGATCTTGGCCTCAACCAGAGCGACCTCGACGGCATCGGCGTGGCTTCGCGCGAATGGGCGCTGCTCGGGCGCAATGGCAATGAGATCTATTCAGAGCCGCGCGGGCTGGAGGCCGGGTATGACTGGCCGCAATATTCGGTGCATCGCGGGCAATTGCATATGCTGCTCTATCGCACGCTGGTGGCGCGGGCCGGGACGGATTGCGTCCAGCTTGGCCATGAGGTGATCGGCTATGCCCGGAACACCGATGGCTCGGTGACGGCGCAAATCCGCCGCGCTGGCGGGGAGGTAACGCATGCCTCCGGCCGGTTGCTGATCGGCGCCGATGGCATTCATTCAAACGTGCGCGCCACCATGCATCCCGACCAACCGCCAATTCACTGGGGCGGCGCAGTGATGTGGCGCGGCACCACGCTGGCCAAACCCATTCGCAGCGGCTCGTCCTTTGTGGGGCTGGGCAGCCATCGCCACCGCATCGTCTTTTATCCGATCGGCCCGGCCGATCCCGAAACGGGCCTGGCCGTCACCAACTGGATTGCCGAGGTGACGCTGGACAATTCGGAAGGCTGGAAGAATGCCGGCTGGTTCCGCCGGGTCGAGATTGCCGAGTTTGCCCACCACTTCGCCGACTGGCGCTATGACTGGCTCGATGTGCCGGACATGCTGGCACGGGCCGACATCGCTTACGAAAACCCGATGATCGACCGCGATCCGGTTTCCACCTGGCAGGATGGCCCGGTGGCACTGATGGGCGATGCGGCCCATGCCATGTATCCCACCGGCTCGAATGGGGCCAGCCAGGCCATTATCGATGCCCGCATCCTGGGCGCGATGATGATTGCGCATGGGGTCAATGCCGACGCGCTGGCAGCCTATGACGAAAAGCTTTGCGGCCCGATCTCGGAACTGATCCTGCGCAATCGCGGCGCCGGGCCGTTTGGCCTGCTCAACATGGTGGATGAACGCTGCGGCGGGGTGTTCGACGACATCGATGCGGTCATTCCCGCACAGGAACGCGCCGAGTTCATGGCGCGCTACAAGGCGGCAGCGGGTTTTGCCATCGAACAGCTCAACGCGGCCCCGCCGACCATCGCGCCGGGCGCGCGCGTGACCGAGGCTGTTCCGGCCTAAAACCCTCTATTTTCATACGTTTTCTTTTTGGCTCGGCCCAGCAGAGCAAAGTTGTTGACTCTCGTGCTTAGTGTGCTACATACATAGCACACTAGATAGGCAAGACACATGGATGATTTTCACGCCAGCCAGCCGATCTTCGTACAGATCCGGCAGCGGCTGATCGAGATGATCCTCCGGCAACAGGTTGCGGAGGGCGATGCTTTGCCCTCGGTGCGCCAGATTGCCGGTGATCTTTCGGTCAATCCGCTGACGGTCACCAAGGCCTTCGAGGCCCTGGTCGATATCGGGGTGGTGGAGAAACGCAGGGGACTGGGCATGTTCGTTACCAGCGGCGCGCGGGCGCAATTGCTCGCTCATGAACGCGAGAAATTCCTCAAGGAAGACTGGCCGCGCATTGCGGCACAGATCAAGGCGCTCGATCTCGATCTCAAGGATCTGATCGCCACAGACACCAAGCTCGAAGGGCAGAGCAAATGACTGAGCTTTCCATTTCCGCCGAACCCATCGTGTCCGCTCGCGGGCTTTCCAAATCCTTTGGCCGCAAGAAAATCCTGCATGATCTGGATTTCGACATTCCGGCCGGCCGCATCTATGGGCTGATCGGGCATAATGGCGCGGGCAAGACCACCACGCTCAACGCCATGCTGGGCCTGACCTCCTATGAGGGCACCATCAGGGTGCTGGGTGAAGATCCGTTTGCCCGCCGTGCCAAGCTGATGGAAAACGTTGCCTTCATCTCCGATGTGGCAAGCCTGCCGCGCTTCCTGCGGGTGCGTGAGCTGTTTGCGCTGCTTACCAATATCCATCCCAATTTTTCGCCCGAGAAGGCGCGGCAATTCCTCGAGGGCACCGATATCCGGCCCGAAATGAAGATCCGCACCCTCTCGAAGGGCATGATCGCCCAGCTTCACCTGGCGGTGGTGATGGCGATCGACGCCAAGCTGCTGGTGCTCGACGAACCCACGCTCGGGCTCGACATCACCTATCGCAAGCGCTTCTACCGGCGGCTGCTGGAAGACTACATGACCGAGGAGCGCACGCTGATCATCACCACCCACCAGGTGGACGAGATCGAGTTCATGCTCTCCGACATCATGTTCATCCGCGATGGGGAAATGATCCTCCACATGCAGATGGAAACGGTGAGCGAGAAATTCACCCAGCTGGTCGCCGATAGCGCTGAGGCGCAGGCCCAGGCCCGCGATTTCGGCCCGGTCTATGAGGAAACCCGCTTCGGCCAGACCGTGTTCATCTTCGATGGCGTCGAACGCGAAAACCTCGAACCGCTGGGCCGCATCTCGACGCCCACTATTTCGGACCTCTTCGTGGCGCTGATGCAGCGGCCCACGGCCAATCCGGAGACCACCCGATGAAGGCCTTCTTCGCCCTGATCCACCGCGAGTTCATCGAGCATCGCGGGGCCTTCTTCATCGCCCCGCTGGTGCTGGTGGGGGTGGTCTTTGCCCTGACCCTGCTGGCGTTCAGTGTCGACCGGCTCGACACGCGCTTTTCCGGTCAATTGCTGACCGTGGTGCCCACCTGGGTGTTCGAGGCCGGCTTTGCCGGTCTCTCGGGCGCGTGGCTGGCCTATCTGGGGTTCGTGCTGTTCTTTTATTGCGCCGATGGCTTTGCCGCCGACAAGCGCAACAATGCCATGCTGTTCTGGAAGTCGATGCCGGTCACCGACTTCAAGGTCCTGCTCAGCAAGATTACCGCCGCGCTGACCATCCTGCCCGGCGCCGTCTTTGCGGTGGCGCTGATCAGCATCATGCTGATGTTTGGCGTGGCCTATGTCACCACCATGATCGCGGGCCTCGGCAATGCCGGGCTGTTCGGCGCCATTGTGGGGATTTACGGCCAGATGGCGCTGGTGTTCCTCGTGCTGCTGGTCTGCGGCCTGTTGTGGTACCTGCCCTATATGGCGCTGGTCGGCGCCATGGGCAGCGTCGTGGGCCGCTGGGCCATTCCGCTTTCGCTGTTGTTGCCCACCGTGGTGTCGGCGCTGGAATGGGTGACCCTGGGGGGCCTGCATCCCTTTGCCACCCGCACCTGGGCCTATCTCGACTACCGCTCGCAATTGCCGGTATCCACCGACCATCTCGACCGGGTTTTCGAGGGGCAGGAGCCGTTCGATGCCACGCTGTTCGTCACGGACTTCCTGCAGAAATTCGACTGGCTGCAGGTCGGTATCGGCATCGGGTTTGCTCTCATCGTGCTCTATGTCGCCTCGGAATATCGCCGCCGGGCGGCCGCCAACTAAAGTCCGTCAAGAAGACGATCCCATGCAAAAACCTTGGCCGCCGCGCTCCGCAAAGGAGGCGGCGGTTTTCTCTTGTGCGGCGCCATGCTAGATGCGCTCGACCCGAAGGATTTGAGCCCGCATGACCCTGCCCCCGATCATCAGCTTCTGGCATGGCCCGCTGAGCTGGCTGGAGGTGTTGTGCATCACCGCCTTTGTCCGGCGCGGCCATCGCGTGCTGGTGCATTCCTATGACACCATAGAGAACCTGCCGGCCGGGGCCGAATGGCGCGATGCGGCCGCATTGCTGCCGCGCGAGAAGCTGGTGTTCTACAAGGGCAAGGGCACGCCGGGCGTGTTCTCGGACCATTTCCGCTATGCGGTGATGCGCGCCGGGCTGGGGGTCTATGCCGATCTCGACATCTATTGCGTCCGGCCCATTGAAGGACCACCAGACTATCTGTTCGCCTGGGAGCGGCCCGGTTCGGTCAATGGCGCAGTGTTGCATATACCCGCGGATGCGCCGCTGCTGGCCGACCTCCTGACCATTTTCGAAACGGAAAAGCGGCCGCTGTTTGAGCCGCATCTGCCACCCATGCGGCGCCTCGAAGTGGCATTTCGCCGACTGGTCGGGGACCAGGTTTCGCCCGAGCACATGCAATATGGCGCCACCGGCCCGATGGCGCTGACCCATTTTGTTGCTCGGCACGGGTTGAATGACAGAGTGCGGTCAGCGGTAACCTTCTACCCAGTGCCTTATGAGGGCATTCCAGCTCTGATGCAGGCCGGTTCCAGCCTGGGCGCAGCCATCACCCCCGAAACGCTAGGTATTCACCTCTGGCGCAGCCAGTTGACCGATCGCGGCCGCGGTGGCCTAACGCGCCAGCCGCAGCTTTTTCAGCCACCAGCGCTTCCAACGATGCCGGGCGAAACGGTAGTACAAGGCATTGGTCATGGTGTGGCGGTAGAGCCGGACAAAGGCCACGCTGGGCATCATGGTGGGGAGCAGATGCCAGGGACTGTTGTCGCCGGTATAATCGATGTTTGCCGGATTGAGGCTTTCATGGGCGGGCGCGGAATCGATGGTATTCCAGCGTCATGACAGGCTCAGCCACTGCCCCTTGAATGTCAGGTTCAACAGGTCCTGGTCATAGTAGATGCGCTGCATGATCCCGGCCTGGTGCAGCTCTTCCATCTTCTCGATGATGCGCCCTTCGCGCCAGCGCCTGACGTCGATCAGCATCACCCCGGAATTGAAATAGTAGTCAGCAGGATCGAAGATATCGCGGTTTTTGCGCATGTCCCGGCCACTGGTGATATGCGCCCCCGAGATGTCGCGCACCGCAGCGATGGCGTTGCCTTCCAGATCCAGGTCGAAAAGCCGTTTCACATCGTCGCGGACCATGGTGTCGCAATCGAGATAAAGCACCCGATCGACGCCGTCGCCTACCAGCCGGTCGATCAGCAGGCGGGCATAGACAATGCTGGGGAAGCGTTTGCTCTCTGGCATGCGCGCGGCAATATCGGTGAACATGTCCATCTGGTCGAGCGCGTGCCAGACCAGGGTCACCGGAAACTCATCCCGGATCGCCTCGAGGTCGGCCTTGTGTTCCGGGGTCAGCGTGCGGTGGCATAGGTGAAACACCAGCTTCACGCGCTGCGGGGTGAACAGGCATACCGAGCGCATGGTGGCAAAGGCCGGCGCCCAGAAATTGTCGTCAAAGGTCAGGGCGATATGCATGCTCATCTATCGGGTCCCGCTCCGCTCAGTCATGCCCCCCGGGGCCGGATCGGCTCGCTTTTCCATTTCCGTGACGCCTCGTCAACCGGCAAGAGATCGGCAGCCGCAAGCTGGCCGTAAGCGCGTTGAGATCAATTCGCAACGCACTACTTGCGAATGATTTGCAATTGCATTATCTGTAAGGCCGTTCGTATCTGGAGTTGCCCATGCGCCGCCGCCTGCTGTCTGCCCTTTTGCTCGCCGCCCCACTGGCCATGACCTTGCCTGCCATGACCCTGCCCGCAATGGCGCAGGAGCGGCTCAAGGCCGTCACGACCTTCACCATTCTGGCCGACATGGCCCAGAATGTTGCCGGGGATGCGGCCGATGTGGTCTCGATCACCAAGCCGGGCGCCGAGATCCATAATTACCAGCCCACGCCGGGTGACCTGGTGGGGGCACAGGATGCCGATCTGGTGCTCTGGAACGGGCTTAACCTCGAGCAATGGTTCACCCAGTTCCTCGACAATCTGCCCGATGTGCCCAGCGTCGTGCTGACCGAAGGCATTGAGCCGATCGGCATTGGCGAGGGGCCCTATGAGGGCAAGCCCAATCCGCACGCCTGGATGTCGCCGACCGACGCCCTGGTCTATGTCGACAATATCCGCGCCGCCTTCGCCGAGGCCGATCCGGCCAATGCCGAAACATATAATGCCAATGCAGCGGCCTATGCCGCCGAGATCACCGCCACGGTCGAGCCGATCCGCCAGGCCTTGGCGGCCATTCCCGAGGAGCAGCGCTGGCTGGTCACCTCGGAAGGCGCCTTTTCCTATCTGGCGCGCGATTTTGGCCTGAAGGAGCTTTACCTCTGGCCGATCAATGCCGACCAGCAAGGCACACCGCGCCAGGTGCGCGATGTCATTGACGCGGTGCGTGAAAACGATATTCCGGTGGTCTTCTCGGAGAGCACGATTTCGTCCAAGCCGGCAGAGCAGGTGGCGCGCGAGACTGGCGCGACATATGGCGGCGTGCTCTATGTTGACTCCCTGTCCGAGGCGGACGGGCCGGTTCCCACCTATCTCGATCTGCTCAAAGTGACTACGCAAACCATTGCTGCAGGATTGACCCAGTGAAAGACAATGCAGGCCCCGGCATTGCGATCAACGACATCACCGTTGCCTATCGCAACGGCACCACGGCCCTGAGGCATGCCAGCTTCACCAGCCCGCGCGGGTCGATCACCGCGCTGGTTGGCGTCAATGGCGCAGGCAAGTCGACCATTTTCAAGGCCATTATGGGTTTTGTGCCGGTGGTCAGCGGCACGATCTCCATTCTCGGACAGGCGGGGCGGCAGGCCCAGCGCCAGAACAGGGTGGCCTATGTGCCCCAGTCCGAGGATGTGGACTGGAATTTTCCGGTGCTGGTGGAAGACGTAGTGATGATGGGGCGGTTCGGCCACATGAACATGCTGCGCATTCCCCGCGCCATCGACCGCGAAAAGGTCGCTGCGGCCCTTGGCCGGGTCAACATGACCCAATATGCCAAGCGCCAGATCGGCGAATTGTCCGGCGGGCAGAAAAAGCGCGTGTTTCTCGCCCGGGCGCTGGCGCAGGAAGGCGATGTGATCCTGCTCGACGAACCTTTCACCGGGGTCGACGTCCAGACCGAGGACGCCATCATCGCCCTGCTGCGCGATCTGCGCGACGAGGGCAAGGTCATCCTGGTCTCCACCCATAATCTGGGGTCGGTGCCCGAGTTCTGCGACCGCACCGTGATGGTAAAGGGCACGGTACTGGCCTATGGCCCGACATCGGAAGTGTTCACCCGTGACAAGCTCGAAGAAGCCTTTGGCGGCGTGTTGCGCCATTTCGTGCTCTCCGGCCAGGGTCTGCATGCCGATGACGATCCGCGCCATCTCTCGGTGCTGACCGATGATGAACGCCCGCTGGTCTTTTATGGCGAAAAGGGCAAGGAAGAGCACCAGCAGTCGAGCCGCGAGAAATGATCGCCACGCTGCTTGAGCCGTTTGCCTATAATTACATGGTCAATGCCATGTGGGTGTCCGCCCTTGTCGGCGGCGTCTGCGCTTTCTTGTCGGCCTATCTGATGCTCAAGGGCTGGTCGCTGATCGGCGACGCGTTGAGCCATTCCATCGTGCCGGGCGTGGCCGGGGCCTATATGCTGGGCCTGCCCTTTTCGCTCGGCGCCTTCCTCTCGGGCGGCCTTGCCGCCGGCGCCATGCTGTTCCTCAGCCAACGCACCAAATTGCGCGAAGACGCCGTCATCGGGCTGATCTTTACCGGCTTTTTCGGGTTGGGCCTGTTCATGGTCTCGGTCTCGCCCACTTCGGTCGATGTGCAATCGATCGTCCTGGGCAATATCCTGGCCATCACGCCGCAGGACACGCTGCAATTGGTGCTGATTTCAGTGGTGACACTGGCGGTGATGCTGGTGATCTGGAAGGATCTGATGGTCACCTTTTTCGACGAGAGCCATGCCCGCTCCATCGGCCTCAGGACTACCTGGCTCAAGGCGATTTTCTTCACCCTATTGAGCGCCGCCACGGTTGCCGCCATGCAGACGGTCGGGGCCTTTCTGGTGATCGCCATGGTGGTGACGCCGGGCGCCACGGCCTATCTGCTGTCGGACCGGTTTCCCCGCCTCATCCTGATCGCGATTGCAGTGGGCGTCTTGTCCTCGTCCATCGGTGCGTATCTGAGCTATTTCCTTGATGGGGCCACCGGCGGCATCATCGTGGTGCTGCAGACCCTGGTCTTCCTCACCGCCTTTGTCTTTGCGCCCAAGCATGGCTGGCTAGCTGCGCGACGGCGCCTGGCCGAGGAGACGCGCTGATGGCCTGGTATGAAATGGCGCTCTGGCCATTCCAATTGTCCTTCATGGTGCAGGCCATGGTGATCGCCGTGCTGGTGGCGGTGCCCACGGCCCTGCTCTCGTGCTTTCTGGTGCTCAAGGGCTGGTCGCTGATGGGCGACGCCATTTCCCATGCCGTGCTGCCCGGCGTGGTGCTGGCCTATATGGTGGGCCTGCCGATCGGCATTGGCGCCTTTATCGCTGGCATGGTCTGCGCGCTTTCGGTGGGCTTTCTCAAGGAGCATAGCCGGATCAAGGAAGACACGGTGATGGGCGTGGTGTTTGCGGGCCTGTTTGGCCTGGGCATCGTGCTCTACACCGCCATCACCACCGATGTGCATCTCGATCATATCCTGTTCGGCAATATGCTCGGGGTGAACGGGGCCGACATTCTGCTGGCCGTCATCATCGCCCTGGTCGTGGTCCTGGTGATCGGCGCCAAATGGCGCGATCTGATGCTGTTCATCTTCGATGCGCAGCAGGCCGGCGCCATCGGGCTCAACACGCGCCTGCTCCATTATGGGCTCCTGGCGATGATCTCGCTGACCATTGTGGGCGCCCTCCAGGCAGTGGGGATGATCCTGGTCATTGCCCTCTTGATTGCCCCGGGCGCCATCGCCTTTCTCATCACCCGCCGCTTCGGGGTGATGCTGCTGGTGGCCATGGGCGTTTCGGTGGGCTGCAGCCTGGTGGGCGTTTATGCCAGTTTCTTTCTCGACAGCGCCCCGGCGCCGACCATCGTCCTGTTGATGAGTATCTGCTTCATCCTGGCCTTCATCGCCACGCAAAGGCGCCGGGTGGCAACGGTCTGATCGTCGAGTTATCCCCGCGGCCGCCACCGGTCGCACATTAGGCTCCAGTTCACGACTGGAGCCTTTTCTCATGGATCAAACATCCCGCCTTGCCCTGCCCTTCATCATGTCGGGGCAGGCGCTCAAGCACATTACCCATAATGACGCCCTCAACCGGCTCGACGCCCTGGTGCAGCCGGTCGTGGAATCCACACAGGTCACCGCGCCGCCCGTCTCGCCGCTACCCGGCGAAGCCTGGATCGTGCCATCGGGCGCGACCGGCGCCTGGGCCGGTCACAGCAACGAAATCGCCGCCTGGCAGGCCGGCGCCTGGATGTTTCATGACCCGGCCGAGGGCTGGCAGGTGTTCGACCGGGCCAGCGGCACCCTGCTGGTCTTTGCCGGAACCGATTGGGTGGCCGTGGCTGCCACCGGCGCAGGCCTGCCGCAACTGGGCGTTAACACCAGCGCCGATCTCACCAACCGGCTGGCCGTGGCTTCGGCGGCGACATTGCTCACCCATGACGGGGCCGGGCACCAGCTCAAGCTCAACAAGGCCGCCGGCACCGATACGGCGAGCCTGCTGTTCCAGGCCAACTGGTCGGGCCGGGTCGAAATGGGGCTGATGGGGGACAATGACTGGCGCATCAAGGTCAGCCCCGATGGCGCAACCTGGACCGATGCGATCACCATTGCAGCCAACACCGCCGAGCTGCGCGTCGCCGGGGCGCTGAACCCCGTGGGCGACAACACGCAGACCCTGGGGGACAGCGGCGCGCGCTGGGCCGCAATATGGTCGGCGAGCGGCACGATCCAGACCTCGGACGCGCGGCACAAGACAGCCATCACCCCCACTGACCTGGGGCTCGATTTCGTCCGCCTGCTCGCTCCGGTGCGGTTCGAATGGAAAGGCGGCGACGGGCGCAGTCATTATGGGCTCATCGCCCAGCAGGTGGCCGAAGTCGCGGCGGGTCTCGACACCGATTTTGGCGGCCACGTTCTGGCCAATCCGAGCGACCCGCAGAGCCAGCAAGCCCTGCGCTACGACCAGTTCATCGCCCCGCTGGTGCGGGCCGTGCAGGAGCTGGCAGCCAGGGTGGAGGAATTGGAAGGCGGGAAAGGGCGGGATGCTCCCCTCGCCCCTTGAGGGAGAGGGTGGATCGCGCGTCAGCGCGAAACGGGTGAGGGGTTCCGCCCGATCAACGACATCCGGGGCCATGAGAGGCACGAACCCCTCATCCGTCGCTCAGGGGCACCTTCTCCCTCAAGGGGAGAAGGAAAAAGGGTGGCCGCCCCTCAAGCGTCATGCCCCGCCGTCTCGACCGGGGTGATCGGCGTGGGCCGTCCCCTGGGGCTGGGGTCCGCGCCCTGCGCGGAGAGTTCGGCCTGCAGCGCCTGCATCAAGGCGAGCTTGTCCGCATCGGGCAAGGCATGCAGGCGCTGGCTGAGGCGAATGGTGAAATCGGAGAAAGCATTGTGCCAGTCCGACGGCATCTGCTTGAGATCGACCCGCCGCTCTGCCGGTGCCCTGGCCGCACGAATGCCGGCCGCCGTCAGCTCGAAGAAATCGTCGAGCTGGGGCAAGACCACCTGGTCGCCGCCCAGTTTGCCCGCGGCAATCAGGGCGTCGCGCAGCGCATTGCGCTCTTCATCCTCGCCATGGGTCAGGAACAGCGCGCCATGGGCCGGCAGGCGGCTCTGGATCCAGTCCATCAGCTCGGAGTGATCGGCATGGGCAGAATAGTTGCCCATCGACCTTATGGTGGCCCGCACCGGGATCACCGAGCCATGGATGCGTACTTCCCTGGCCCCCGAAAGAATGATCTGGCCCAGCGTGCCGGGCGCCTGATAGCCGACAAACAGCACCGTGGCATTGGCGCGGATCAGATTGTTGCGCAAATGATGCTTGATGCGCCCGGCATCGGCCATGCCGGAGGCCGACATGATGATGGCGCCGCCCTTGATGGCGTTGAGCCCCTTTGAATCCTCGACCGCCTCGATGATGCGGAAGCGTTTGTCGTTGAACAGCTCGTCGGCGCTGAGCTCGGTGTCCTCGAACATTTTTGCATATTTCCGATAGACCCCGGTGACCTTGCTGGCGAGGGGACTATCGAGCGCCACCAATTGCGGGTCGATCTCGCCCATTTTGATCAGCGTGCCGATATCGTGCAGCAATTCCTGGCTGCGCTCGACGGCAAAGGTTGGGATAATGAGATTACCGCCGCGCCCGAGCGCTTGCTGGATCTCGGTCTTGAGCGTTTCGCGGCGCTCCTCAAGCGTATATTCAGCGCGGTCGCGGCCGCCATAGGTGCTTTCGCACAGAATATAGTCGAACCCCGAGGGGCCTTCGGGCTCGGTGTAGAACACCTTTTCATCGGGTCCGATATCGCCCGAAAACATCAGCCGCACCGGCTTGCCGTCACTGTCCTGAACCTCCACCTCGATCGAAGCCGAGCCGATGATATGGCCGGCATTCCAGTAGCGCGCCCGCACGCCCGGACCCGGCTCAATCCACTGGTCATAGTCGCAGATCTCGCGGTGGGCCAACGCCTCCTCAGCATCGGCCATGGTGTAGAGCGGCTTGACCGGTTCTTCGCCCCGGCGCGAGCGCTTGCGCGTTTCCCGTTCCGCTTCGCTCTCCTGGATCCCGGCCCCATCGGGCAGCAGATACTCCAAAAGGCCCGCGGTCGGGCCGGTCATCCACATTGGGCCGCGCCAACCCTCGCCGTAAAGCTTGGGCAGGAGCCCGGCATGATCGATATGGGCGTGGGTCAACAGCAGGAAGTCGATGGATTTGGGGTCGAAGGGGGTCGGCTTGAGATTGAGCTCGCGCACGCTCTTATTGCCCTGAAACAGGCCGCAATCGACCAGGAACTGCCCGCCCGGATGCACAACACGATAGCATGAGCCGGTGACCGTGCCCGCCGCGCCATGAAAGTGAAGGGTGACAGTCATGGCCAGGCTCCTCATTTTTCGCCAATGCGTGTCGAGGTTAGCCTGTCCCATTCGTCGGAGTCGAGGCAGGCGCAGCAACCGCATGCGCCAATCGCGGCATTTGCCGCCCAGCAAGAGGAGACCCGAAATGGCCTATATCGATGGCATGGTGACCGCCGTTCCCAAGGCGAACAAGCAAGCCTATGTCGCGCATGCCGCCCGGGCGGCGGAAATGCTCAAAGAATGGGGCGCCACCCGCGTGGTGGAGAATTGGGGCGACGATGTCCCCAGGGGCGAGCTCAACGATTTCTATGGCGCGGTGCAGGCCAAGGACGACGAAGTCGTCGTCTTCTCCTGGATCGAATATCCCGACAAGGCGACCCGCGACGCGGCGATGCGGAAGATGATGGCGCCCGAGGCCATGCAGCAGTTCGGCGAAATGCCATTCGATGGCAAGCGGATGATCTTTGGGGGTTTCGAGACGCTGTTTGCGAAGTGACGGCAACCCCACCCGGCCTCCCCCTGACAGGGGGAGGAGCAGAGGGACCTATCTCGGCGCGCGTTTCGCCAGGATACGCTGCAAGGTGCGCCGATGCATGTTGAGCCGGCGGGCGGTCTCGGAAACATTGCGATCGCACAGTTCATAGACCCGCTGGATATGCTCCCAGCGCACCCGGTCGGCCGACATCGGGTTTTCCGGCGGCTCGGGCTTGTCCTCGCCGGTCGCCAGCAGCGCGTTGATGACGTCATCGGCATCGGCGGGCTTGGAAAGATAGTCCATCGCCCCGAGCTTCACCGCCGTCACGGCGGTGGCGATATTGCCATAGCCGGTCAGCACCACGGCGCGGGCATCGGCGCGCTTCTGGTGCAGGGCCGACACCACATCCAGGCCATTGCCGTCCTCGAGGCGAAGATCGACCACGGCATAGGCGGGCGGACGTTCGGTGACGGCGGCCAGCCCGGCGGCGACCGTGCCGGCAATGCGCACCTCAAAGCCCCGGCGCGTCATCGCGCGTTCGAGGCGGCTCAAAAAGGCTGCATCATCATCAACGAGCAAAAGGCTCGGATCGGCAGCCAGAAGGTCTTCAATCGTGTCCATGGCTTTTCCAATATTCCTTTGCTCACCCTACGTCAAAACGAAGTGTTCCGATCACTCGATTGCGCTTCGGGACCAGGTGATGCGCACCCGGGCATGCCCGCTGGGCTTTGCATTATCGAAGGTGAGCCGGGCCCCGGTTCGCTCAAGCAGGGTCTTGGCGATAAAAATGCCCAGGCCCAACCCGCCGGGCTGATGTGCGTCGCTGCCTGCCGGGTCGCGCGGGCGGCTGGTGAGATAGGGTTCGCCCAGCCGGGCAATCAGTTCGGGGGCGAAGCCCTTGCCATCATCGATGATCGAGACGGTGATGGCATGCTGGTCCCAGCCGCTTTCGATCCGCACGGTCTGGGCGGCGAAGTCGGTGGCGTTTTCGATCAGATTGCCCAGGCCATAGAGCAGGCCCACGCTGCGGGGAAACACCGGTGGCGGCCCCGCCGTCTCGGCGGCATCGAACAGAATGACCTTGCCGCGTCCTTCATGGGGCCGGGCGACCTCATCGAGAATATCGGGCAGCGGCGCCTCGGCGAAGAGATCGGCCGGTTCGCTGCCCAGATTGCGCAGCTTGGCGAGAATCGCCCGGCAACGCGCCGCCTGGGCAATAATCAGCTCCACGTCCTCGGCCAGTTGGCTGTCCTTGTCGACCTCGGCGCGCATTTCCTTGGCGGCCAGCGCAATGGTGGAGAGCGGCGTGCCCAGTTCATGCGCGGCGGCCGCCGCCAGCCCATCCAGCGCGGAAAGCTGCTCGCGCCGCGACAGGGCCAGTTCTGTGGCCGCCAGCGCATCGGCGATCTGCCGGGAATCATGGGCGACGCGATTGGTATAGGCGGAGATGAACACCACCCCGCAAATGATCGAAACCCAGATGCCGATCACATAGATGCGGTTGAAAACGATGTGCTGGTCCGGCTCCCAGGGCAGCGGCAGGTGCAGAATCGCCAGCACCGAGGCAATCACGGCGGCCAGCAGCGCCACCAGAAAGGCCTGGCGTTTCGGCAGCGAGGTGGCGGAAACCGAGACCGGCGCCAAAAGCAGCAGCGCGAAGGGGTTCTCCAGCCCGCCGGTCAGGGCCAAGAGCCCGCCGAGCTGGCAGAGATCGAACGCCAGTTGCAGCGCAGCGATGCGCGAGGAGAGCCGATAATGCGGCCCGAGGCGAAAGGTGAGGCCGATATTGAACGCGGCGGAGAGCCCGATCAGCGCCAGGCATTCGAACAGCGGCAGCGGAAAGCCCAGGCCCCAATTGACGAAAAGTACGCCGATGGTCTGCCCGATCACCGCCAGCCAGCGCAGGATCACCAAGGTCTGCAGGCGCAGGGGGCGCCAGCTCGAGGGCAGTGGCAGTTGGGGCAGGGTCTGGTCCGTCATGCTGCTCACTCCAAGGCTTTCAATTGTGGCGCATAGGGAGCGAATCCGCCGATTTCAAGCGCAAAAATCGACAGGCACATGCTTGATCCTGACCCGTGACGGGCCATTTGAGACTCATCGTGACTGGGAGACGTACGAATATGAACACTGCAATCATCAAACCGCAATGGTCCCCGCTGACCATCGGCCTCATGGTCCTTGGCTTCATCATCTTCTGGCCGCTCGGCCTGGCGATGCTGGCCTATATCATCTGGGGCGAAAAATTCGGCGGCTCTGCCGAAAAGGCCCAGGCTTACTGGAACAAGGGGTGTGGCTATATGCGCAACAATAACAAGCATCACGGCTTTGGCCGCAACGAGTTCAGCTCGTCGGGCAATGCCGCCTTCGATGAATACCGTGCCGAGCAACTCAAGCGCCTCGAGGAAGAGCGCGCCCGGCTCGATGCCGAGATCGACGCGTTCCACGAATATATGGCCAATCTGCGCAAGGCCAAGGACCGCGAGGAATTCGACCGCTTCATGGGCGAACATCGCGGCCAGCGCCAGGGCTATGGCGAGAACGACCAGAATAACAATAATTGGAGCAACAATAACGGCCAGTAAGCCGTTGTGCTTTCCGACTTCCCTGTCCTCCAATGACAACTGGCGCCCCGCAAGGGGCGCCTTTTTTTGGTGTTGCCACCCTCTTTCGCCGCGCGAATCCGGTTACACTGGCCGGAGCTGATGCCGATCCGGTCACCATGTTCTCCTTTCTGCGCCAACGCACCCCGCCGCCACGGACCACCCAGCTCACGCTTGACGGCGTCGAGGTGAGCATTGCCGTCAAGGTGTCCAAGCGGGCGCGGAGCTTCCGCCTGTCCCTGCCGGCCGCCGGCCCTCTGCTGACCGTGCCCGAAGGGGCACGCTGGGCCGATGCCGAGGCGTTTCTATACCGGCATCGCCACTGGCTGGCGGCGCGCCTGCCCCGCACGGCGCTGGCGCAAAGGCTGGAGGCTGGCGCGCGCCTGCCCCTGCGCGGCGTGCCGCATCTGGTGGTCGCCACCGGGGCCCTGCGCGGCCGGGTCGAGACCGGCGGCAGCGATGCCGAACCGGTGCTGCGCGTGCCCGGCGACACGGCCCATCAGCCGCGCCGGCTGTATGACTGGCTCAAATCCGAGGCGCTGGCTGATCTGACGGCACAAAGCGCTTTCCATGCCGGGCGGCTGGGCGTCGAGGTCAAGCAGGTGCGGCTGCGCAGCCAGTCGAGCCGCTGGGGGTCATGCTCTTCAAGCGGCACAATCAACTATAATTGGCGGCTGATCCTGGCCCCGCCACATGTGCTGGACTATGTGGCGGCCCATGAGGTGGCCCATCTGGTGGAGATGAACCACTCCCCCGCCTTCTGGGCCACCGTTGCGCGGACCTTGCCCGATATGGACCGGGGCCGGGCGTGGCTAAAAGCACACGGTCGCGAACTGATGGCCTGGCAAGCGCCCGCCACCAGGCAATAATCGGGCACCTGCCCCGATGCTGCCGCAATCTGCTCCCTATCAGCGTCTCATGCGTCACTTCGTGGTCTTCATCGCGGTTCTCCTGGCTCTGGCCTCCGTTCTGGGCGCCACGACGGCCAATGCGCATCGCTATGTCGCCACCCCGATCGTGGTGCTCAACCATGTCGACGCCGACAACAGACCGATCCCGGTGGTGGTGCAGGTCCAGCGCGGACAGATCGACCTGGGTGCAGGGCTCATGCTGCCCTGCGGCTCGCATCACGCAATCGAGGCTTGCGGGCCCCAATTGCCTTCTGGTCTTGAGGCCGAAGGGCCCCTGGTGGCGCCTGATCGGACAGCGCCGGACTGGCCGGCCATCCTGCCGCTCCGTCCCCCCATATCCGCCTGAGCGCTTCGTTGAACCCCTCATTCACGCTCAGCGCCTGCCTACGCAGGCCAAGGATAGTTTCATGTCTCATGTTTTCGACGCGACCCCGTCGCGCCGCGCCGTACTGGCTGGCCTTGCCGGCCTTGGCGCCCTGACCCTTGCCGGCTGCTCGACCAGCGGCACCACCCGGCTGGCCACTGCCGCCGCAACGCCCGTTCGCCCCACGATCCCGCTGGACATTCTGGCCATGTATGCCGCCCGGCCGGAGGAAGAACACCCGGTACCGGCGGCCGATATTTCGCTGATGAACCCGGCCTATTGGCGCCAGGAAGTGGCCAACCCGACCGGCGAGCCCGCCGGGCGCGTGGTGGTCGATACGGCCAATTATTTCCTCTATTTCACCATGCCCGAGGGCCGGGCCATGCGCTATGGCGTGGGCCTGGGGCGCGCCGGGTTTGAATGGAGCGGCGAGGGTCACATTGCCTATAAGCGCAAATGGCCGGTCTGGACCCCGCCCGCCGAAATGATCGAGCGGCAGCCCGAGCTTGAAATCTACCGCAACGGCCAGCCCCCCGGCCTGCTCAATGCGCTGGGCGCCCGTGCGCTCTATATTCATCAGGGCAATCGCGACACGCTCTATCGCATTCACGGCACCATGGACGTGGCCTCGATCGGCAAGGCGGTCTCGTCCGGCTGCGTGCGCCTGTTGTTCCAGGATGTCATGGATCTTTATGAACGCGTGCCCAATGGCGCGCCGATTGTGGTGGTCTAGCCCCGTCCCGTTTGCAACGGTTACCCGCCGACACATACAAAAAGCCCCGGGTCTCGCCCGGGGCTTTTTCTGTTCAGATTGACGATCCTAGTTGCCGAAGATCAGATCCATCAGCGTGCGCTGGGAGCGCTCTTCCTGATAGACGGGCTGCTGCTGCACCTGGCCGGGCGGCACGATCTGGCCCTGCGGCTGAGCGAAACCCTGCGGCTGCTGCGCGGTTGGCGCCGAAGGCACCCAGACCTGCTGGCCAGTGGCCGGGTCAACAACAAGGGTCATGGGCAGGCCGGTTTCGGGATCAATCGGCGCCTGGCCAAAGCCATTGCTGTTCTGCTGCTGCAGGGGGAAGCCAGTCACCGGGTCGATGGCCTGGCCATTGGCGTCATACTGCACGATCTGGCCCTGATCGATGGGCAGGCCGGTATTGGGGTCGATCTGCTGGACCGGCAGGCCGGTGTTGGGATCAAACCCGCCGAGCCCGGTCGAAGCCGGGGCATTGGCCACCTGGCCGTCAACCGGCGCCAGTCCCTCAAGTGGTGCACCGGTGGCCGGGTCGATGGCAATCACCTGCCCGGTGGCCGGGTCCGTGGTGGTCTGCACCGGCTCGCCGGTGCCGCCATCGACATATTGCACCATGGGCTGGCCAGTGGCCGGATCAATGGCGGGCATGCCGGTATTGGGATCGATCAATTGCTGGGCAATGAGCTGGCCGGCATAGGACCCGCCTGGAATGGGTGCCGGTGAGCGGCCCTCATGCGCCTTGGTCATGAAGTCAGACCAGATATTGGCCGGCACATTGCCACCCGAGAGCGTGGTCTGGGTGTCATTGTCATTACCCAGCCAGACGCCGGTGACCATGGCCGATGTATAGCCAACGAACAGGGCGTCGCGCGCGTTCTGGCTGGTGCCGGTCTTGCCGCCAAAGTCCCAGCCGCCCAGGTTGGCGCCGCGGCCCGTACCCACCTCGACAGCGGTCTTGAGCATGTCGTTCATCTCGGCCAGCACATTGGGATCGACCACACGGCCCGGACCGGCATCGGAGGCCTGGTAAAGCACATTGCCCTGGACGTCGGAGATCTGGGTGATGACATTGGGAATGACCCCCATGCCGCCATTGGCGAAGGGCGCGTAGGCACTGGTCAATTCGAGCAGGTTCACTTCCTGGGTGCCCAGCGCGATCGAAGGTACGGGCGTGAGGTTGGACGAAATGCCCATGCGCATGGCCACTTCGATCACCTTTTCAGGGGTGACATCAATGGCCAGGCGCGCCGCAATGGTGTTGAGCGAATAGGCCAGGCCCTGACGCAAGGTGACGGTGCCGGCATATTTGCCAGAAGCGTTGCGCGGGCTCCATCCATTGTAGTCGAACTGGGCGTCCTCGGCCAAAGTCTCGGGCGTATAGCCCTTTTCCATGGCCGCCATGTAGACGAAGGGTTTGAAGGTGGAGCCGGGCTGCCGCCGCGCCGTCACGGCGCGGTTATACTGGCTGGCCTGATAATCGACGCCACCGACCATGGCGCGCACGGTGCCATCGACATCCATGGCCACCAGGGCGGCTTGCGAGAAGCCGCGCTTCTCGCCTTCATTGGCCACGGCCTCCTTGACAATGAATTCGGCATCCTTCTGCATCTTGTAGTCGATGGTGGTCTGGACCACCACGTCGCCCTCGATCTCGCCGATATAGGCGGTCATCAGGCTTTCGACCCAGTCGGCAACATAGGATTCCGAACCTGCCACCACGGTGCGGATGGTCTGGTTGGGGTCGATGCGGGCTGCATCGGCTTCGGCGCTGGTGATGTAGCCTTCCCGGGCCATCAGGTTGAGAACGATCTGCTGGCGCTCCTTGGCCACCTCGGGATTGGTCTTGGGATTATAGGCGGACGGCGCCGGCAGCAGTCCCACCAGCATTGCCGCCTGGCCCAGCGAGAGATTGCGCGCCGAAACGCCGAAATAGGTCTGGGCCGCCGCCTCGATGCCATAGGCGCCCTGCCCGAAATAGACCCGGTTCATATAGAGCTCGAGGATTTCTTCCTTGGTGAAGTTCTGCTCAAGCCAGATGGCCAGGATCGCCTCCTGCACCTTGCGGCCCAGGGTCTGGTCGGGGGTCAGGAACAGGTTCTTGGCCACCTGCTGGGTCAGTGTGGAGGCGCCGCGGGTCACACCGCGCGCTTCGATCATTTCAAGGCCGACCGAGAGCAGGCCGATCGGATCGACGCCAAAATGGCTCATGAAGCGCCTGTCTTCCGAGGCGATGAAGGCCGCGGGCACATATTGGGGCAGTTCGCGGAAGGTGATGGCCTCGCCGCCGGTCTGGCCGCGATTGGAGATCAGGCTCCCATCGGCTGCCAGGATGCGGATATTGGGCGGGCGCTCGGGAATGGCCCAGGTGTCGGAAGACGGCAGTTGGGCACCGTAATAGACAATCACGCCGATCACGGCGATGCCGCCCCAGAGACAGGCGACAAAGCCCCACCAGAGCAGCCCCATCAGCAGGCCGCCGCCGCGTTTCTTCTTGCGGTTGCGGGCCGGTTCGGCCTTGCCCTTGCGCGGCTGCTTTTTCGGCGTCCTGGGGGGCTTGCCGCCACCGCCATTGCCACCGGGGCGGGTTTCATCGACGGAAAAAGCCATGGTCTGGCCCATGGACGGCTCGACACGCGCGCCCCCGGCTGCAGGACGCGCCTGCGTCTTGTTCTGGCGGCCCTTGGGGGCGCCAACGCGGTCATCGGCCGAAATGCGGAAATCCATCAGGCAAACCTAGTGAAGAAAAGGATCACGCTGCTTCTACCCTGTTCGTTCATCAAGGGAAACAAATGGTAAGCGGGAGGTTAAGATCGGTGGATTGTGACCGGCCATACGCTCTTTGCCGCCCAGCAGCACATGTGCACGCTTGTCCGCGCCAAATGTGGCCGGTTTATGGGCCATCGGCTCCCTCCCGCCCGAGTGTGGCCGTCGCGTCACAGCTCTTGCCAATGCCGCAATTGCCCGGCACGACAGCACCCATGCGCCTGTTGACCGCCATTCTCGCCGGCCTCCTGTTGTCCCTCGCCGCCAGTCCGGCGCGGGCGGATGCCGTGCAGACCGCGTTCAATGATGCCATTGCCGCCTTCGAACAGGCGCAACCGCAGCTTGGGACGACGCGCTTCGGGGTGGACATTGCCGCCTATCGTGACGCGCTGACCCTGGGGCAGTTCACCTCATCGCATTGGGGCGGCAATCTGGCCGTTGCGCTGGAGACCGGCGCAAGCGGCTCGGGCTGTGCCCGCTTTGCCGCCTATGTCCCATTGCCGCCACGGGACGGGGTGGTACCGCTGGTCGTTTGCCGGCAGTTTTCAGAGGAGGGCACGGCGGCCTTGCGGCGCCTCACCATCCTGCACGAAATGGTGCATGTGGTGGCCGGCGCGGATGAATGCCGCGCCATGGCCTTTGCTGCGGAGGTGGAGCGGCTGGTCACCGGACGCTTTACGCCGGTGGACCGCTATTGGCATTCCAATGGCTGCGCCGGATCGGCTTTCAGCCTGCCCTAGCGCCAGCCCAGACCCGGCGCGACGTGCTTGAGAATGCTTTCGATGACATGGGCGTTATAGTCGACACCAAGCTGATTAGGCACGGTCAGCAGGAGCGTATCGGCTTCGGCGATGGCCTGATCCTGCTTCAATTCCTCGATCAGCTTGTCCGGTTCGGCGGTGTAGCCCCGCCCGAACACCGCACGCTTTTCCGGCTCGATATAGCCGAACTGGTCTTCCTCGGGCCGGCCGCTGCCGAAATACATGCGGTCCTGGTCATTGACGAGGGCAAAGATGGAGCGGCTGACCGAGACGCGCGGTTCGCGGGTGTGGCCAGCCTCTTTCCAGGCCGCGCGATAGGCGCGGATCTGTTCGGCCTGCTGGATGTGGAAGGGTTTTCCGCTCTCGTCGAATTTCAGCGTCGAGGACTGCAGGTTCATGCCCATCTTGGCGGCCCAGATGGCCGTTGCGTCGCTGGCTGCGCCCCACCAGATGCGCTCAAGAAGGCCCTCGGAATAGGGTTCAATCCGCAGCATGCCGGGCGGGTTGGGAAACATGGGGCGCGGATTGGGCTGGGCGAAGCCCTGACCGGTCAGCGCTTTGAGGAAAATTTCCGCATTGAGCCGGGCCATGTCCGCGTCAGTCTGCCCGTCGACCGGCTCATAGCCGAAATAGCGCCAGCCATCGATGACCTGTTCGGGCGAGCCACGCGAAATGCCCAATTGCAGGCGCCCCTCGGAAATCAGGTCCGCCGCCCCGGCATCCTCGGCCATGTAGAGCGGGTTTTCGTATCGCATGTCGATCACGGCTGTGCCGATCTCGATCTTTTCGGTTTTGGCGCCCACCGCCGCCAGCAGCGGAAAAGGCGAGGCGAGCTGGCGGGCAAAGTGATGCACGCGGAAATAGGCGCCATCGGCCCCCAGTTCCTCGGCCGCCACGGCCAGGTCGATCGATTGCAGCAGCGCATCGCCCGCCGTCCGGGTGCCCGAATTGGGCGAGGGGCTCCAATGACCAAAGGAGAGAAAGCCGATCTTTTTCATGGGAGCCTCGCGCAGGGAATGGTCCCGCTTAGCTAGGCTGTGAAGACCGTAGGCACAAGGTGGCCAGTGAGAACGGACTGATCCGTCAGGGTGAACAACTGACGGCGCGCAGAGCGATCAAGTCTCAGGCAGACCCGTGCGATGAACGCGCTCGCTCAAGTTCTGGACGGTCCAGTACATGCATTTGAGAGCCCAGGCCTCGGCCTCAGGCATGTTGCGATCCCTCGCCCAGCGCGCGCGACCGGCCTGCCGGGTGGGGATATAGCCTGCCATATGCGCGACGGTGCAAGAGGGATGATCATAGCCCATGCAAAACAGCTCCAGCCGCCGCAACTGTTCATCGGACGAAAAGGCCGGGTCGCTGAGATCGAGCCAGGTCCAGGCACTATAGCTCACGTCCCAAAGCCTCGTGCCGGGCGCAACAGTGTCGAAGTCAATCATGCCGTAGGGGTTGGCGTTGCGAAACACCGTATTGGCCGGCGTCCAGTCGTTGTGGCAGAGCACTTCTGCGCCCGCCCTAACCACCGGAGTGAAATCCAAGGTCGCGTCATGATAACGGCGCAGCAGGGCTGCAGCGGCAGTCAATTGGTCGTCGGAGAAGCCATCGGCATCGTGATCGAGGTCGGTCGGCAGATAAGTCAGAATTTCGCGTCCAAGAGGGTCCAGCCCCAGAAACCTTGGCGCACCCTCAAATCCGTGTTTTTCCAGATGACGCAGCAATTGGTGGGCGACTGCTCGATCCCAGGCCATGGTGCGCCTAACGGTATCACCGATGCGGACAACCTTGTTAACCTGACCGCCCCGCAATTCGATCTCGTCGCCACTCATCGCCGAGCCCTCCAGCTTGGGGCGTTGCTACCACTTGAGTGCTGCCCATAGGGCCCTCTGCCATCTGACCGGGTGCCGCCATTCGAGCATAGCTCTCATGGCCTAGCCCGCCAAAATCTCCCCACTGGGGAGATTTTGCCTTCGGCACGGCTCTCAGACATCCAGATTGCTCACATTGAGCGCATTGTCCTGGATGAAGTCGCGGCGCGGTTCCACCAGGTCGCCCATCAGGGCGGTGAAGATCTGGTCGGCTTCGTCGGTCTGGTCGATTTCGACGCGCAGCAGGGTGCGGGCATTGGGGTCGAGCGTGGTTTCCCAGAGCTGCTCGGCATTCATTTCGCCAAGGCCCTTGTAGCGCTGCATGGAAACGCCCTTCCGGCCGGCATCGGTGACGGCCTTGAACAGGCTCGCCGGGCCGTAGATGTTGATCGTCTCACCCTTGCGGGTCAGCGTCGGCACGCCGCCGAACAGCTCATCCAGCCGGTCGGCGAGCTGGCGCAGCTTGCGCGCATCGGCGCTTTGCAGCAGGGCCCGGTCGATGTGGTGGGTTTCGGTGACGCCGCGCACCGTACGGGAGAAGGCCAGGGCCTCCTCGTCGGTGACTTCGCCGGTCCAGCCGCGTTCCAGCTCGTCGGAAATGCGGTCGAGCCGGTTGGCGACGCGCTTGAGCGTTTCCCCGCTCCTGTCGGGATTGGCGATGCCCTCGGGATCCAGCCCGCCGACAATGGCGGCCTGCTCAACCAGGTTGCGATTGTAGCGGGTGTTGAGATTGTTGATCGCGTTCACGATTTCGCGCGATTGATGCAGAATGGCCAACAGGTCCTGGCCGGCATGGGTGGTGCCGTCCTGGGTGGTGAACACCGCATCCTCGATGCCGCCATCGAGCAGATAGTCTTCCAGTGCCCGCTCATCCTTGAGATAAAGCTCGGAGCGGCCGCGTGTGGCTTTGTAGAGCGGCGGCTGGGCAATGTAGATATGGCCGCGCTCGATCAGTTCGCGCGTCTGGCGATAGAAGAAGGTGAGCAGCAGGGTACGGATATGGGCGCCGTCGACGTCGGCGTCTGTCATGATGATGATCTTGTGGTAGCGCAGCTTGTCGGCGTTGAACTCTTCACGGCCAATGCCGGTGCCCAGCGCGGTGATCAGCGTGCCGACCTGGTCGGAGGAGATCATGCGGTCAAAACGGGCGCGCTCAACATTGAGGATTTTGCCGCGCAGGGGCAAGACGGCCTGGTTGGAGCGGTCACGCCCCTGCTTAGCCGATCCACCGGCCGAGTCACCCTCGACGATGAAGATTTCGCTTTTTGCCGGGTCGCGTTCCTGACAATCGGCGAGCTTGCCGGGCAGCGAGGAGATTTCCAGCGCCCCCTTGCGGCGGGTCAGTTCGCGCGCCTTGCGGGCCGCCTCGCGGGCAGCGGCGGCTTCCACCACCTTGCCGACAATGGTGCGGGCTTCGTTGGGATGCTCCTCGAACCACTGGCCGAGCTTTTCGTTGACGATGTTCTCGACCACCGGGCGAACTTCGGAGGAGACCAGCTTGTCCTTGGTCTGGGACGAGAACTTGGGGTCCGGCACCTTGACCGAGAGCACGCAGGTCAGGCCCTCGCGGGTGTCATCGCCAGAGAGCTCGACCTTTTCCTTCTTGGCAATACCGGAGCTGTTGGCATAACCCGTCACCTGGCGCGTCAGCGCGCCGCGCAGGCCGGCCAGATGGGTGCCGCCATCACGCTGGGGAATGTTATTGGTGAAACACAGCACATTTTCGTGGTAGCTGTCGTTCCACTGCAGGGCCACTTCGACTGTGATGCCGTCCTTTTCCGAACGCATGGTGATCGGGTTTTCGAGCACCGGCACCTTGGACTTGTCGAGATATTTGACGAAGGCCTCGAGGCCACCCTCGTAGAACAGATCCACTTCGACCGGCTCGGGATGGCGATGGTCGGCCAGAAGGATGTGGACGCCTGAATTGAGGAAGGCCAGTTCGCGCAGGCGATGTTCGAGCGTCTTGTAGTCGAACTCGATCATGGTGAAGGTTTCGGAGCTGGGCATGAAGGTAATCTCGGAGCCCGAGCGCCCTTCATAGTCCCCAACGACTTCGAGCGGCCCATCGGCAACGCCGTGGGTGAAGCTCATCTCGTGGATCTTCCCCTTCTGCCGAATGCGCAGCTTGAGCCAGACCGAGAGGGCATTGACCACCGAGACGCCCACGCCGTGCAGGCCACCGGACACCTTGTAGGAATTCTGGTCGAACTTACCGCCGGCATGGAGCTGGGTCATGATGACCTCGGCGGCGGAAACGCCTTCTTCCTTGTGGATGCCGGTCGGGATGCCACGGCCATTGTCGGTCACACTCACCGAACCATCGGCATTGAGGGTGACGGTGACAAGGTCCGCATGGCCGGCCAGCGCCTCGTCGATGGCATTGTCCACCACCTCATAGACCATGTGGTGCAGGCCTGATCCGTCATCGGTATCGCCGATATACATGCCCGGGCGCTTGCGCACGGCATCGAGGCCCTTGAGCACCTTGATGCTGTCGGCGCCATATTCGGTCGGGATCGGGTTTTCGCTGTCGCTCATGGGGTCCGAATCAGTCGATTTCACGTGAGTTCTGTTCTAGCCGAATGGGGCTGAAACCCCAAGGATATTGGCCGTTTGAGGCGTATTTGCGGGGGATTCTCAGCCCTTGCGCGCCAAGCGCCCTTCGCGCACCCCGATCTGCTGCGCCCGCCCCTCGAGCGCCTCGAACAGCACCGGGTCGGTGCCGGTCAGGAAACACTGGGTCTCAAGCCCGTCCAGCGCCGCAAACAGGGCCCGGCGCCGGTCCGGATCGAGATGGGCGGCAATCTCGTCGAGCAGCAGGAACGGCACGATGCCGGTGCGCAGCCGCACGAGCCGGGCATGGGCCAGGATCAGCCCGATCAGCAGGGCCTTCTGCTCGCCGGTGGAGCCAAGCGCCGCGGGCATGGATTTTTGCGCATGGATCACGTCGAGATCGACGCGGTGTGGTCCTGATGTGGTGCGTCCGGCCGCCCGATCAAGGGGGCGCAGCGCATGCCAGCGCTGCGCCAGCACTGTTTCGAGTTCGGCCGAGGTCGCCGGCTCGACCAGGTCCTCGAATAAAGGGGTCAGCGAGAGCCGGGCCTCCGGGAAACTGGTGTCGTCCAGGCTCTGGGCAATCAGCGCCTGCAAATGGCTCAGACTATCGGTGCGGTTGAGGTGGATCGAGGCGCCAAGCTCGGCCATCTGCGCCTCGATGGCGCTGAGCCAGCGTGGATCGCCCTCCTCTTCCAGCAACTTGTTGCGTTGCCGCATGGCTTTCTCGAAGTCCGAGACGGTCGCGGAATGGTCCGGGATGAGCGTGGTCACCAACCGGTCGAGAAAGCGGCGGCGATCTCCCGCGGGGCCGGAGAACAGCCCATCCATGGCCGGGGTCAGCCAGAGCACGCGCAGATAATCGCTCATCGCCTCGATGGAGCGGGCATTGGCGCCATTGATCCGCACCCGGCGCCCGCCATCGGGCAAGGCGCCCGTGCCGATATCGGCAGGCCCGGCATCGGTCTCGATGGTCGCGGCCACCGCCCAGGGCAAGTCAGAGCCCTGCGATTGCAGCGTGTCAAAACTGGCGCCGCGGAGGCCGCGTCCCGGCGAGAGCACGGAAATGGCTTCGAGCAGGTTGGTCTTGCCCGAGCCATTGGGGCCGGTCAGCACCACGTGGCGACCGTCGAGGTCGAGCGCAGCGGAGGCATAATTGCGGAAGGCGGTCAGGCGCAGGCGGGAGATGTGGCGGATCATACTGCTACGTCCCCCTCATCCGCCCTTCGGGCACCTTCTCCCACAAGGGGAGACGGGAGCCACGAGCAATTGGTGACCACCGGCTCACCCCTCTCCCCTTGTGGGAGAGGGTGGATCGGCTGCAGGCCGAGACGGGTGAGGGGTATCGATGTCAAAGCAAGCGCGGAGTGCCCGCCTCACACCCGCATCGGCATCAGCACGTAGAGCGCGCTGGATTCGCCTTCTTCCTTCACCAGGGTGGGGGAATTGGCGTCGTTGAACAGGAACACGGCGCTCTCGGAGCGGATCTGCTGGATGATGTCGAGCAGGTAGCGGGCGTTGAAGCCGATCTCGAAGCCGTCGGTATCGAAGTCCACCGCCACTTCCTCGCTGGCCGTGCCGTGATCGGGATTGGTGACGGACAGCTCGAGCAGGCCATCCCTGGCCGAAAGCTTGACCGCCTTGCCGCCGCGATCCGAGGCAATGGTCGAAACGCGATCCACGGCAATGGCAAATCCGGATTTGTCGACCAGCATCTGCTTGTCGTTGTTCTTGGGCGTCACCCGGTCATAGTCGGGGAAGGTGCCTTCGATGAGCTTGGAGAGCAGCACCACGGGACCAACGGTAAAGCGGATCTTGGTGTCGGAAACCTCGACATGCACATCGCCATCGACGCCGTCGAGCAGCTTCTGGACTTCGCCTACGGTCTTTTTCGGCACGATGATGCCGCTCATGCCTTCGGCGCCGCTGGGGGCAGCCATCTCGGCGCGGGCCATGCGGTGCCCGTCGGTGGCCACGGCGCGGAACAGCGCACCGGCAGCGGAATTGTCCACGGCATGGAAATAGATGCCGTTGAGATAATAGCGCGTCTCTTCATTGGAGATGGCGAACTGGGTCCGCTCGATCAGCTCGCGCAGGGAAGCGGCGGCAATATCGAACTCATGCGCGAAAGCGCCGGATTTGAGGTCGGGGAAGCTGTCGGGCGACAGGCACGCCAGGTTGAAGCGCGAGCGGCCGGAGGTGAGAACCATGTTCTCCCCGCCATCGGTTTCGAGCCGCACTTCGGCGCCATCGGAAAGCTTGCGGACAATCTCGTAAAGCGTATGGGCTGGCACGGTGGTGGTGCCCGGGGTCGAGACCATGGCCGGCACGCTTTCGGTCACTTCGATATCAAGGTCGGTGGCGCGCAGTTCGACCCGATCGTCCGATGCCTTGAACAGCACATTGGCCAGGATCGGATAGGTGTTGCGGCGCTCGACCACCCGATGCACATGGCTCAGCGACTTGAGCAGATGATTGCGTTCGAGCGTGACTTTCATGGAGTTCTTCTTCCCGGACATACGCGACAGCCAAACCCGGCGCGAGCCGGGGTTGGGACGTTTACAGTTTCATGGGAAATTGGCAAGGCCGAGGGGGCTTTTGGCCGCATCCTAGCTGTGGACTTCAGGAACTGAAATGCACGGTGATGTCGAACCGTTCACCCGGCCCCGCCCCCAACCCGATCAGCCCTTCAAATGGCAGGCAGGTGGCAATGGCGGACGCAATCGAGCGCATCAGTTCGGGATACTGCCCGGCGGTGCGCACGCTTTCGGGCACGATATAGGGATCCCCATCAAGCGTACCATCGCCCAGAAAGGCCAGGCGGATGGAAATGGAGCGATCCTCATAGCCCGCCGGCAGGGCCCAGCAGGCCAGAAGCTGGTCCTGGACCGAGGTGGCAATGGCCAGGTTCTGCGCGGCCCGGTCTTCCGGCGTCAGGACCGGCAGTTCATCCTGGGCCAGCGCGGAGGACAGGGCGAGAACGGATAGAGCAAACAGGCGGGCAAGGATTTGAACCATATCCGATCCTTGCCCGGCCAATCCGGCGGGATAAAGGCTATTCCTCAAGCATGCGCTTGAGCAATTCGATTTCCTGGCCCAGCTCCAGATCATCCTTGATCATCTGCTCGACCTTGCGCACCGAATGGAGCACCGTGGTGTGGTCACGACCGCCAAAGCGCCGCCCGATTTCGGGCAGGGAGCGGCTGGTCAGGGCCTTGGCCAGATACATGGCGATCTGGCGCGGGCGCACCACGTCGCGCGAACGGCGGGCCGAAAGCAATTCGTTGCGCGGCACCTTGTAGTGGCGCGAGACGATCTTGAGAATATCCTCGATGCGCACGCGCTTGGCGTCGCGGGCCCGGATCAGGTCGGCCAGGGTCTTTTCGGCCAGCGGCACGGTGATCAGTTCGCCGGTGAGCTGGTTGGCGGCCACCAGCCGGTTGACGGCGCCGTCGAGATCGCGGCCATGGCTGACCACGGCGCGGGCGATGTAGTCGATCACGGCAACCGGGAACTGCATGCCGAAGCGGGAATTGACCTGGTCGGCACGGCGCTGGACAATGTCGCGGCGCAATTCGTGATCGAAGGTGGAGATCGGCACGACCAGCCCGCCGGAGAGGCGCGAGCGGACACGTTCGTCGAGCATTTCGAGATCGCGCGGCGGGGCGTCACCAGCCACTACGACCTGCTTGGCCCCGGTCAGCAGGGCGCCCAGCGTGTGGCCGAATTCGGTCGCCGACTTGCCCTGCAGGAACTGCATGTCGTCGATCAGCAGCAGGTCGACGCGGCGCAGCCATTCCTTGAAGCCGAGCGCGCTCTGGCGCTGCACGGCGGTGATGAAATGGTACATGAAGTGGTCGGCGGTCAGATAGACGATGTTCTTGGACGGGTCGGCCTGGCCGACGGCATGGGCAATGGCGTTGAGCAAATGCGACTTGCCCAGGCCCACGGTGGAATGAATATAGACCGGATTGAAGGTCACGGCATTGTTGATGGCGGCATTGGCGATCTGCTTGGCAACGCCCAGCGCCATCTCATTGGCCGAGCCGGCCACGAAACTGTCAAAGGTCATGCGCGGGTCGATGGCGCTGCCCGATAGGGCGTCGCCGGACTTGGCATTGTCGCGCACCAGGCGCGGGGTGGCGGCGGGCGCCGTGGCGACAGGCGCGGTCTGCTGGACGGCCGGAGCTTCGGGGACGACTTCGGCGACAGGGGCGAGGCGGGGACGGGCCTGGCCATTGACCCGCATGGTCACCTGCAGGCGCGCCGCCTCGGGAACATCGTTGCGGAAGGCTTCGACAATGCGATCGGCATAGTTGGATTGCACCCAGGAACAGAGGAACCGTGTCGGCGCGCTCAAATGCACCAGATCGTCCACCAGTTCCTCCAGCTCAAGGCGGGCAAACCATGAGGTGAAGACGTCCTCGCCCACGCTCGCTTTCAGCCGGGCCCGCACGCGGGTCCAGAGTTCGCGCTGATCCTGGGATGAAACGTCGGACATGGCCATGACAGGAGTACCGCCTTTGCTGGTATTGGAAGGAGAAGAGGAGTTGGCCGCAGCCCAATCGTCTCTTCCCGCGGTCGCCTGTCGCATCATCGTGTCTTGCCCCATTCTGTTTTGCCGCTTCTCCGGTCCGCAAAGCCCCGGAAATGCCCCTGATCTGTTTGATGTGTCTGCTCGCCTTTGCAGGCCCTGAGCAAGACACGGCTTCGCCCCTGCGTCCGCTCAGGCGGACACAATTCTATTGTCCGGCGGCTCTGAACCACCGTTTGTCAATTGACCTTTCACTTGAACCCGGCCTGCCCGGCCTGTGGTCGAATGAACGATGCCAACTCAAATTTGACGGACCACAGCAATTGCGGCCGACACAAAAATCACTGGCTGAAATGACCGGCATCGCTGCCGGCACTGCCCCAAACCCGACTCCCTGGCGGGAGCCGACCGGTGGTTCAGGAGGGTCGTTCCACCCCTCTTTTTCCCCGCCGGCCAAAGTACATTAGAGGCACCAAATTGGACCCGCAACACGTGAATCATTGAAAAAGGGGCTTGACTCCGAGGTCGTATTTTTGGGGTCCGCCGGTCCCCAAAAGTGACCTCCGGCAAGGGCCTGTGACTCAAGGCAGATTCGAACACTTAGCGGCTTTCAGCATGGTAAAATAATTTTTCACCGCACCGATTTTCTGCCCTTGGCCGCAGGGCCTGCCATCACCTCATTGATGGGCGAACCCACTGACAACGCTGGGAAAAAACGCTCCTTCACGCTTCGTTCTATCGCCCGAGAGAGTGTCACCATTTAGTCATGTGACAGAACAATCGCGAAAAAACCTGCCTGACGTCCATGCAACAAAAAGGGCCCCTTGCGGAGCCCGGATTGTAGCGCATTGGTCGCTTGCGCGGAAGCGCCTTGACCGACCGCGAATTAGGCGTTGAGGGCCTTCACGCGGCTGTTGAGGCGGGAGACCTTGCGGGCCGCCAGATTGGCATGGACAATGCCCTTGCCGGCAGCGCGGTGGATCTCGGGCTCGGCTGCCTTGAGCGCAGCGAAGGCGGTTGCATGATCGCCAGCGGTGATCGCTTCCTCGACCTTTCGAATGAACGTACGCACGCGGCTCCGACGCGACTTGTTGATCGCGGTGCGGGCAGCAATCTTGCGGGTCGCCTTCTTGGCTGACGGCGTATTGGCCATGGTGGTCCTCTTGGGTCGTCCAACCGGCAGACTGTGCGCCTAAAGGGCGCCCCAACCGTCCGGGATGAAATGAAAGCGGCGGCACGCTGCCGCCAAGTCGGGGGGTCTATAGGACATAGGCCGGAAGGCGTCAACTGGATTCAGGCGCCCGGCCGGCCCTCAAGGCGCCTTCTGGCATTTCGGGCAATAGAAGGTCGAGCGACCCGATTGCATGATGCGCCGGATCACCCCGGTGCACATCGGGGTCGGACAGGGATCCCCTTCCCGGTCGTAAACCGCGAAGTTGTGCTGGAAGTAGCCGGCCCCAGCAACGCTGCGGAAATCGCGAATGGTGGAACCGCCCACCTCGATGGCTGCCGTGAGGACCTCTCGCACGGCCATGGCCAGGTCTTCCAGCGCCTTTTTGGGCCGGCCAGTCTTGGTCACCAAAGTGCCGGCCAGCACCGTGGGCAGGATATGAGCGCGATGCAGCGCCTCGGCCACATAGATATTGCCCAGCCCGGCCACCACCCGCTGGTCGAGCAGGGCCGCCTTGATCGGGGTCCTCTTGCCAGCAAAGGCGTTGGCCAATTGTGCAGCAGAAAATTCATTGCCGAGCGGTTCGGGTCCCAGCCCTTGCAGATAGGGGCTCTGGGCAAGGTCGGCATAAAGGTCGATGAAACCGAAACGCCGCGGATCGGCATAGATCAGGTGGCTGCGTCCGTGTTCGGGATGGCGGAGCGCCCAGACCATATGGTCGTGCCTGGGTTCAGTGCCCGGCTCATAATAACGCGGCGGCTTGTCGATGGGATGTTCGGCAAAGCGCCAGGACCCGGTCATGCCCAGGTGGCTGAGCAGGGTCGCGCCGCCCGAGAGCCCGAGCAGCAGATATTTGGCCCGCCGCCCGACATGGGTGACCTCCTGGCCCTCCAGCGCGTCCTTCAGTCCGGTCGGGAAGGGGAAGCGCAGATTGGGCCGGTTGAGCGTCACGCTCTCGATGGTCGCACCCTCAAGCCAGGGCGCCAGGCCCCGGCGGACGGTTTCGACCTCGGGCAGTTCAGGCATGTGACAACTCCTTCACCCTGCGCGGCTTTGTGGCATGGGCAAGCCATAAAGGCTTATGTATAGGGACGATACACAATCTATCGACCCCAATGCCGGTTGAAAAAGGCCCTTGCCATGACCGAGACCCGCGAGACGACCCATTTCGGCGAACAGACCGTCGCCCTGGAGGACAAGCAGGGGCTGGTGGACAAGGTGTTCCACGATGTCGCCGATCGCTATGACCTGATGAACGACCTGATGAGCATGGGCGTGCACCGGCTCTGGAAGGACGCCATGGTTGCAGAGCTGGCGCCTCCAAAGACCGGATCGCGTCCCTATAAGGTGCTCGACATGGCGGGGGGTACCGGTGATGTCGGCGAGCGCATCGTCAACGCCTCGCTCGGCTATGCCCAGGTGGTGGTCTCGGACATCAATGCGGACATGCTGCGGGTCGGTGGCGAACGGGCAAGATCCTGGCGCTATCCGGAACAGGTGGAGTTTCTTGAGGCTAACGCCGAAGACCTGCCGTTCGAAGACAAGAGTTTCGACGCCTATACGATCGCCTTTGGCATTCGTAACGTGCCGCGCGTGCAGAAGGCGCTCGACGAGGCCCACCGGGTGCTCAAACGCGGCGGCCGCATCCTGGTGCTCGAATTTTCCCAGGTCGACGTGCCGGGGTTCGACGCCGTCTACAGGCTCTATTCCGACCAGCTCATTCCTCCCATGGGCCGGGTCGTGACCGGCGACGCGCAGCCCTACCAGTATTTCATCGAGTCGATCCGAAAGTTCCCGGCCCCGGCCGAATTTTCGGCCATGCTGGGCCAGGCGGGGTTCAGGCGCGTCAAGCATCAGAGCTTTACCGGCAATATCGCGACATTGTTTTCGGGCTGGAAACTCTAGCGCATGTCCATCGCTTCGACCTTCCGCCTGTTCCATGCCGGCTGGGTGCTGGCGCGCGAGGGCGCGTTTTCCGTGCTGCCGGCCGAATCCCTGCCGCCCATGATGAAGGCGGGGATTGCCATGGCGCGCCTTGTCGAGCGTCGCGCCGTGCGCAAGACCGGCAGCATCGAGCGCCTCAACGCCGCGCTGCACAAGCTCGGACCATCCTATGTGAAATTCGGCCAGACCCTGGCCACAAGGCCCGACATTGTCGGCATCCAGGCCGCTGCCGATCTTTCCGGCCTGCAGGACAAGATGCCGCCATTCGACCCCAAGCTGGTGCCGGGCATTCTGGAGACCGCATTGGGCGCCAAGGCAGCGCAGCTAACTGAAATCAGCGAGCCCATTGCTGCCGCCTCGATTGCCCAGGTGCACAAGGCGAAACTGCGCGCGCCGGGTCAGGCGCCCACTCTGGTCGCGGTGAAAATGCTGCGCCCGGGCATTGCCGAGCGCTTCCATGCAGATACCGACAGCCTGTATGCCGGAGCCAGGCTGGCCGAGACCCTGTCACCGGCCAGCCGGCGCCTCAGGCCCACCGAGGTCGTACGCACGCTTGACCATTCCATGCGGCTCGAACTGGATCTGCGGCTTGAGGCCGCCGCCATCTCCGAAATGGCCGAGAACATCAAGAATGACCAGGGATTTGTCATTCCGCAGGTGCATTGGGACCAGGTGGCGCAGAATGTGCTGACCACGAGCTGGATGCATGGCATTCCCATTCGTGATCATGCCGCCATCGACAAGGCCGGGATCGACCGCAAGGCGCTGGCCGCCAAATTGCTGCAGAGTTTCCTCCGCCATGCCATTCGCGATGGCTATTTTCATGCCGACATGCATCCGGGCAATCTGTTTGCCGACCCCAGAACCGGCGATGTGATCGCGGTCGATTTCGGCATAATGGGGCGGATCGGCAAGGATGAGCGCCGCTTCCTGGCCGATATTCTCTACGGCTTCATCACCCGCAATTATCGCCTGGTGGCGCAGCGCCATTTCGATGTGGGCTATGTGCCCAAGAGCCAGTCGGTCGAGGATTTTGCCCTGGCCATTCGCTCGATTGGCGAGCCACTGCATGGGCGCACGGCAGCCGACATTTCCATGGCCAAGGTGCTGGGCCAGCTCTTCACCATCACCGATCTGTTCGACATGCAGACCCGGCCCGAGCTGGTGCTGCTGCAAAAGTCGATGGTGCTGGTGGAGGGCGTGGCGCGCACGCTTGACCCGGATCTCGACATCTGGACGGTGGCCGAGCCTGTGGTCGGGGAGTGGCTGCGGCGCGAGGAAGGCCCGCTTGGCCGGATCGAGGATCTGGCCGGGCATCTGAGCCGGATTGGCGAGGCGGCCGGACGGGTACCGGCGCTGATCGCCCAGGCCGAGTTGGCCCTGGCCGAGCACCGTGCCATGGTCAACCGCCCGCGCGACAGGCTGATGCGCAATACGGTGCTGGTCGTCTTGTTGGCGGCATTGGGGCTGATCCTGGCCCTGCTCTGGCGCGTGCTGGTCGGAAGCTGACCCCAAAAGGCGGCGCAATGATCTGTTCAGGGCGCGCATCGGCACATAGATTGCGTTCACCGGCGGCGGCCGCCGGCAAGCATGGGAGAAGCTTTATGAGCGTCAAACTTTTCGGCAAGCTGGCTGCGGCCGCCTTGCTTGCGGGACTGGCCGGTTGCATCGACGTCAATATCGATGTGGCCATCACCAGCCCCAGCACGGCCCAGGCAACCATGACCCAGGTCATGAGTGCCGACATCTACTCCATGGTCAAGATGAGCGCCGAAAGCGGTCAGGAGCAGGACGACAGTTTCTGCGCCGAGGGTGAACTGACCGAGAACAGCGACGGCAGCGCCACCTGCATCATCACCGAGCAGGGAAATTTCGCCGATCTCGATCTGGGCCAGGATGAAGGCGGCATGACCTTCACCGAAGCCGGTCCGGGCCTGGTTCGCGTGGCCCTGCCCACGGCGGACATGCAGGCCGAACTGGGTGCCGAAGACGATATGGACGAGCAGACCCGCCAGATGGTCGAAGCCTTCTTTGAAGGCCGGACCATGACCATCGGCATTTCCGGCGCCGAAATTGTCGAGACCAACATGACCATTTCGGCCGACAGGACACGCGCCGAACAGGTCATCGACATGCTCGCGCTGATCAATGGCGATGCTGGCCTGCCCGATGAATTGTTTGCCGTGGTGCGCGCACCGTGACTGTCCGGATCAATGTGAAATGGCTCGCGCATGGCGCGGGCCTGCCCCTGCCGCGCCAACAGACTGCCGGTGCGGCCGGGCTTGACCTCTGCGCCGCCATTGACGCGGAGGAGACCCTGACGATCGCGCCGGGCGACTATGCCATGGTGCCCACCGGGCTCAGCATTGCCCTGCCCGATGGCTATGAGGCGCAGATCCGGCCCCGTTCGGGCCTGGCCGCCAAGCACGGCGTCACGGTGCTCAATTCGCCTGGCACGGTTGACGCCGATTATCGCGGCGAAGTCAAAATCATGTTGATCAACCATGGCAAACTGCCCTTTGCGCTCAGCCGCGGCGAGCGCGTGGCGCAGATGGTGGTGGCGCAGGTCAGCGCCGTGGAACTGGTGGAAGTGGATGAACTGGATGCAACCGAACGCGGCACTGGCGGCCACGGCTCGACTGGCCGCTAGCGCGCTGACCCTCTGGGGCCTCAGCCAGCCGGCCCTGGCCGGTGATCGGGCCCTGATCGACTATGTCGGGTTCTCGCCTGATTTCCGCTATTTCGCCTTTGAGGAATTCGGCATTCAGGACGGATCGGGCTTTGCCTATTCCAACCTCTATGTCGTGGACCTTGATACCGATAGCTGGGTGGTGGGCACGCCGGTGCGGCTGCAGGCGGAAAGCGAAGAGACCAGCCTTGTGGACATCCGGGCGGCGGTCGCCGACAAGGCCAGTAGTCACATCGAGAGCTTTTCGATTGAGGTGCCGGTCGAGATCGCCGCACTGATCGGAGATGGCGTGCCCGGCACGGATGCGGCAAGCCTCAATTTCGGGGCACCGGCCTATTGGCCGGGCGCGGTATCGGGCGACTACACGCTCACGCTGGACACTTTCGAGACGGCGGCCACCAGCCCCTGTGCAGAGTGGTTCGGCGTGGCGCCCAAGGGCTACGAACTCTCGATTGCCGATAGCGGCACCACCCGCCTGATCCATCGTGACGGCAATCTGCCCCGCTCGCGTGGTTGCCCGACCGACTATCGCATCCATTCGGTGGTGATGCCGTTCCAGGGCACGACGCTGTCCAATGCGGTGGCCATCATCTCGGTCTATCCGGGCGGTTTTGAAGGGCCGGACCGGCGCTTCCTGGCGGTTCCCCTTGGCCTCTGAGGGCCCGTTCACCCCCGAGGAAACCCGGCGTTACGCGCGTCATCTGGTGCTCAAGGGGTTTGGCGGGGCAGCGCAGCAGAAGCTGAAAACCGCGCGCGTGCTGGTTGTGGGCGCCGGCGGGCTGGGCAGTCCGGCGATTGCCTATCTGGCCGCGGCCGGCGTCGGTCACTTGTCCATTGTCGACCCGGACACGGTCTCGCTCACCAACCTGCAGCGGCAGGTCATCCACACGACGGCCTCCATTGGCACCGGCAAGGCGGACAGCGCCGGCGCCTTTGCAGGCGCGCTCAATCCGCATGTCGCCCTCGGCCTCCACGCCGAAGCGATCACCGAGGCCAATGCCGATGCGTTCGTGGATGACGCCGACATCGTGCTCGACGGCACCGATAATCTGGTCACCCGCCGGCTCGTCGCAGCGGCGTGCGAGCAGCGAGAGAGACCGTTGGTCTCGGGTGCCGTTTCGATGTTTTCCGGCCAGGTGACCGTCTTTGCGCCGCATCTGGGCGGCCCGACCCATGCCGCGCTCTATCCCGACGAAGCTGCCGACGACGCCCTGCCCTCCTGCGAGCTTAATGGCATATTGGGCCCGGTCACCGGCGTCATCGGCACGCTGATGGCCATGGAGGCCATCAAGCTGGCCACAGGTGTCGGAACACCGCTAGTGGGACGGCTGCTGATCTATGATGCGCGCGAGGCCAGCTTTTCGGAGTTGGGATACTAAGCCTCCAGCTTGGTCCAGATCTGCTCGTCTCGCCCCTGAGGCTCGAATCTGGTTTTCAGCAGGTCAAACGTGTTTCTGTTGATGAACAAGCTGCCACCAAGGGACTTGTTGCGTTGCTGCACTCGCTCCCACGCGATCTCGTCGGAGCAGGATAGAGCGTGTAGGCTGACTTCGGCGCCAAGCCGATGCGCCGTCTCACGGACTTGATCTCGCTCGCCTCGTTTCCAGAACCCGGAATCCAAGATTACTGATACATCGCGCTTGACGCACTCCGACCAGACTTGCGCGATCTGCTCGGCCACACGGCCATAAAGGTCCGCAAATTGGTCGGCTGGCGGATCGTCGCCATAGAGGCGGCTCATCCACTCGTCATGCGACAGCCTGAGCGCGGCAGTCTCACTTTCCAGTTGTCGGGCGTAGGTCGTCTTGCCGGCGCCAACGAACCCATGAATCATGTGAACGATGGCCATGGGACCTTCCTGTTCCTATCCCCCTCGGGGAGACGTGGCTCGGCGGAGCCGACTCGGTGAGGGGGATGTATCCGCATCTCGAAGGCGTTGGAACCCCCCCCTCATCCGGCGCTACGCGCCACCCTCTCCCGAGGGGGAGAAGAATAAGTTACGCATCCGGATGCTTGAACACCAGAGCCGCATTGGTCCCGCCAAAACCAAAGCTGTTCGACAGCACATAGCCCAGATCGACGTCGTCACGACGCTGGCGCAGGATCGGCATGTCTTCAAAGGCCGGATCGAGGGTTTCGATATTGGCGCTTTCGGCGATGAAACGGTTGGCCATCATCAGGATCGAATAGATCGATTCATGCACGCCCGTGGCGCCCTGGCTGTGCCCGGTCAGCGACTTGGTGGCTGAAATGGGCGGACATTTGTCTTCATTGCCAAAGACAGCGCGCAGTGCTTCGATCTCGCGCAGATCGCCCACCGGGGTCGAGGTGGCGTGCGGATTGATATAGTCTATGGGCGCCTTGATGTTTTGCAACGCCATGCGCATGCAGCGCTCGGCGCCCTCACCCGAGGGCGCGACCATGTCGAGCCCGTCAGAGGTGGCGCCATAGCCGACCAGCTCGGCCCAGATTTTCGCGCCACGCGCCTTGGCGTGTTCATATTCTTCGAGCACCAGCACCCCGGCGCCGCCGGAAATGACAAACCCGTCGCGCGCCGCGTCATAGGCGCGGGAGGCCTTGGCCGGATTATCATTGAAGTCCGAACTCATGGCACCCATGGCGTCGAACAGGTCCGAAAGGGTCCAGTCCAGATCCTCATGGCCGCCGGCAAACACGATGTCCTGCTTGCCCAGTATGATCTGCTCCATGGCATTGCCGATGCAATGCTTGGACGTCGCGCAGGCGGCGGTGATGGTATAATTGATGCCCTTGATGCCAAAGGGTGTGGCCAGCGTTGCCGATGCGGTCGAGCCCATGGCCTTGGGCACGGCCAGCGGCCCGATGCGCTTGGGCGAATTGTTCTTGCGGGTAATGTCGGCGGCTTCAACGATGGTGCGGGTTGAGGCGCCGCCTGAACCCATGACAATACCGGTCATGGGGTTGGAGATATCGCTCTCTTCCAGTCCGGCATCGGCAATGGCCTGCTGCATGGCCAGGTAGTTCCAGGCCGCGCCCTTGCCCATGAACCGGGTGACGCGGCGGTCGAGCTGCTCGAAGGGATCAAGGCGCGGATCGCCCTTGACCTGGCTGCGGAAGCCAAGCTCGGCATAATCTTCTGCAAACACGATACCCGGCTTTGCAGCGCGCAGGCTTGCCGTCACCTCGTCGAGCGAGTTGCCGATCGAAGAAATGATACCCATGCCGGTGACGACAACTCGTCTCATTTCGTCCTCGTTTCAGTCGTTTCGTGCGTTCGCATCGGGGTCGGCGTCGCACTTAGTATAAGTCGTTTCGGGCCTGGATTAAGGCCGTCAGGCGGTCTTCTGCTCGTGGAGCTGGGCTTCTGTGAACAGACCAACGCGCAGATCCTTGGCTTCGTAGATCACTTTGCCGTCAGCCTTGACCCAGCCATCGGCAATGCCCAGCGTCAGGCGCGAGCGCATGACGCGCTTGAGATCGATGCCATATTCAACCAGCTTGACGTCATCAGTCACCTGACCGGTGAACTTGATTTCGCCGCCCAGCGCGCGGCCCTTGCCGGGCTGGCCGATCCAGGACAGGAAGAAGCCGGTCATCTGCCAGACTGCGTCCAGGCCCAGGCAGCCGGGCATCACCGGATCGCCGATGAAATGGCACTTGAAGAACCACAGGTCCGGATTGACGTCGAGTTCGGCGCGCACCTGGCCCTTGCCATAGGTGCCGCCATCCTCGGTGATCGAGGTGATCCGGTCGAACATCAGCATGGGCGGGGCCGGCAGGCGGGCATCGCCCTGTCCCGGCAATTCGCCGCGTCCATGGGCCAACAGTTCCTCGTAGTCGAATGCGTGCTGCCGCTCAGCCATCAAAGCTCCTCGCTCTCGCTCAAGCCTCGTCTCGTATAGGGGCGCCGGTTAAGGGTCAAGCCAGCCAAAAGGCGTGATCCCGGTGCCCGCCCGGCGCCGCGCTTGTATGAACGGGCGGTGACCATTATAAGATGGGTTCAATTCTGGACCTAAATGACGAGACTTAAAGGCCCTATGCCCGACCGCGATACCGCCGCCCGGCCCGTTCCATCCCGCAAGCCGTGCCTGACGGCCGTTCTGCGTATGGCCGGGCTGAGGCCAACCCGGCAGCGCGTTGCCCTGGCCGAGCTGCTGTTCGCCGGCCCGCATCGCCATGTCAGTGCCGAGCAACTGCATGGCGAGGCCAGTTCGGCCGATGTGAACGTCTCGCTGGCCACCATCTACAACACGCTGCACCAGTTCCACGAGGCAGGTCTGTTGCGCGAAGTGGCGATCGATGCCTCACGCTCCTATTTCGACACCGACACCTCGGACCATCACCATTTCTACGTCGAGGATGAGCAGCGGATGATCGATATTCCGGCGGAGTCCGTCGAGTTCAAGGCGCTGCCAAAGGCGCCCGATGGCATGGAAGTGTCCCATGTCGACGTGGTGATCCGCGTTCGCAGGGCGCAGGCCTGAGTGCCGCTCCGGGGTGTGGCCAATTGCTGGCCAGCCAGTGACAAAGGCGTTCGGCGTGACCATATTGAGCCTCGGTTTCAATAGCGGCATGGGTGGCTAATGCCTGAAAAGGTCAATCTCAAAGGCTATTTCGAGCGAATCGGATTTGCCGGCTCCATTGCGCCGACACTTTCCACGCTGGACCTGCTGCATGCGCTGCACCCGGCCGCCATTCCCTTTGAGAATCTGGGGCCCCTGCTGGGAGAACCCGTCCGGCTGGACCAGCCGAGCCTTGAAAAGAAGCTCCTGACCGAGCGGCGCGGCGGCTATTGCTTTGAGCACAATCTGCTGTTCATGCGCATGCTCCAGGACCTCGACTACACCGTGCGGCCCCTGCTGGCGCGGGTGGTCTGGACCAATCCGCACGGCGCCAGCCTGCCACCGAGCCACTTGCTCTTGCTCGTTGAAATCAATGGACAAAACCACATTGCCGATGTGGGCTTTGGCGGTCTGACGCTCACCACCCCGCTGCGCCTGAGGGCCGAGAGCGCCCAGACAACCCCGCATGAGACCTTCCGCCTGACCGGCGGCGACCCGGACTGGACGCTGGAAGTCAAGCTCGCCGATGACTGGCGCCCGGTCTATGTGTTCAATCTCGATCAGGTCAGCGAAGACGATATCGCCCCGATCAACCAGCAGACCGCCACCGACCCGGCCTCGCCCTTCACCCATGAGCTGCGGGTGGCCCTGGCGCCCAGCGGCAGGCGCTTGAAGCTGCACAATACCAAATACACGCGCCAACCCACCGGCGAAGAAGCCGAATATCGTGAATTGGCGACGCTCGACGAGATCAAACAGGTCCTGACCGCCGATTTCGGCATTAACCTGCCGCAGAACGAGCGCCTCGACAATGTGCTTTCGGGCTTGTTGGCGCCCAAGCCGGCACCTGCGGCCTAGGGCCATGGCACCGGTCAGCGTTCCGACGGACAAGCTGCGCGAATTTGTCGATTTCGACGCCTTCTATGCCTGGCTGGCGAAGAACCACGACCAGGCAGACGAAATCTGGATCCGCATCTTCAAGAAGGCCTCGGGCAAGCCCACCATCACGGCGGTGGAAGCAATCGATGCGGTGCTGTGCTGGGGCTGGATCGACGCGATCAAGAAGAGCTGGGACGCGGAAAGCTTTGTGCAGCGCTATTGCCCGCGACGCTCCAGATCGGTGTGGAGTCAGATCAATCGCGACAATGTCGCCCGGCTGGTCGAACAGGGCCTGATGACCGAACATGGCCTCAAACACGTTGAGGCGGCCAAGGCAGACGGTCGTTGGGACGCGGCCTACAAGACCAATCAGGACCCGCCAGCCGATCTTCTGGCCGCGATTGCCGCCGATCCGGCTGCGCAAAAGACCTATGATGGGCTGTCCTCCCAGAACCGCTTTGCCCTGACCTTCCGCACCATCTCGCTCAAGACCGAGGCCGGCCGGAAAAAGCGCATCGCCGACTATGTAGCCATGCTCGGGCGCGGCGAGACCATCTATCCGCAAAAGGCAAAATCATGAGCCAGGTCTGGGGGGCCTTCCTGCGCGGGATCAATCTGGGCAATCGGCGCATGAAGATGGCCGAACTGAAAGACTGTCTGGGAGCCGCCGGCTTTACCGAGGTCAAGACCATTGCGGCCAGTGGCAATGCCCGGCTTTGTGCCAGCGGCGCGGGTGACGCCATCAAGCCCAGGCTTGAAAAGGCCATCGAAGCCCGGTTCGGTTTTCCGGTCGGCGTGGTGCTGCGCGCCCGCGACGAGCTCGAGGCCATGCTGGACGACCACCCCTTCGGCATGGTGGACCGCAAGGCCGACTTCACCCGCCATGTGCTGATGTTCGACCAGCCGCTGCCCGAGGGCGTCGTGCTCGACAGCCTGCCGGGCAACACCGAAATCCTGCGCATCGATCCGCGCGAGATCTATATTGCTGCCTACCGCCAGCCCAATGGGCGCTATACCGAGCATGTCGAAGAGGTGCTCAAGCCGCTCTATGCCAGGATCGGCAAGACCAATCTCGACACCATGCGCAACTGGAACACGATAGAAAAGATCCTCTGAATGATCACCGTTTTCGGCTCCACCAATCTCGACCAGATCGGCACTGTCACCCGCCTGCCCAAGCCGGGCGAAACCGTGGCAGGCGGCACCTTTTCGATGGCGCCGGGCGGCAAGGGGGCCAATCAGGCGCTGGCCGCGCGGCGCGCGGGGGCGGAGGTGCTGCATGTCTCGGCCGTGGGGGACGACGCCTTTGCCGATCTGGCAACCGCGCTGCTCAAGGATGGCGGGGTCGATCTCAGCCAGTTGCGCAAGGCCGAGGCGGCGACCGGCATTGCCATGATCTTTGTCGATGCGGGCGGGGAGAACGTCATCGCCATCCTGCCCGGCGCCAATGGCACGGTCAGCGCGGAGGATGCGGTGCGCGGCCTTGCCAGGCTATCGGCTTCTGACACGCTGCTGGTGCAACAGGAAGTGCCGCAGGCCGCCACTCGCAGGGCCCTGGAAATCGCCCGGCAGGCGGGCGCGCGCTCGATCCTCAATACCGCCCCTTTCCTGCCCGATACGGAGAAGCTGGCGCCGCTGGCCGATATCGTTGTGGCCAATGAGACCGAGTTTTCACTGCTCACCGGCCGGCCGATCGCGGAACTGGACATGGCCATGCAGGATTGGGTCAACCGCACCGGCCGGACCATTGTGGTGACCCTGGGCCCCGAGGGTGCCCGCGCCCGCACCCCGGATGGCCCCATTTCGGTTGCCGCACACAAGATCAAGCCGGTCGACACGGTGGGCGCGGGCGACACCTTCTGCGGCTATCTCGCGGCCGGGCTCGACGCCGGCTATTCGCTCGAAGCCGCGCTGCGCCGGGCGGCCGTGGCGGGGAGCCTGGCCTGTCTCAAGCCGGGCGCACAGCCGGCAATTCCCACGAAATCGGATGTCGACGGTGTGCTGGGCGTCTGAGCGTTCTGCAGCCTCAGGCGAGAACACGTCGTACGCTGCAACAAAAAGGGCGCCTTACGGCGCCCTTTTTTTATTCTCAGTTCTGTTCGCCTCAGGCGCTCTTGTCGATGCCGTCCGCATCACCATTGGCCTCGGGCGCCGGCGCAGCGGCAGCGCCGCCCTTGGCGACACCGACCATGGCCGGGCGCAGCACGCGATCGCCAATGGCAAAGCCTTCCTGCACCACCTGCACCACCGTGCCTTCGGGCACTTCGGTATTGGGCACTTCGAACATGGCCTGATGCCGGTGCGGATCGAATTTCTGGCCCGCCGCCTCGATCGGCTTGACGCCATGCTTGGCCAGGAGGCGCTGCATTTCGCGGTCGGCCAGCTCGATGCCGTCGATCAGGCTCTTGAGCGCCCCATCGGCCGTTTCGCGGGTTTCGGCCGGGATCACCACCAGGGCGCGCGACAGCGCGTCGGTTGCGGTCAGCATGTCGCGGGCAAAACCGGCAATGGCATAGGTACGGGTATCGGCGACATCGCGCTCGGTGCGCTTGCGCAGATTTTCCATTTCGGCATGCGTGCGCAGCACGCGATCCTTGAGCTCGGCATTTTCGGCCATCAACGCTTCGACGGGATCGACTTGTGCAGCTTCGGTCTCCGGGTTTTCGGTTTCCGGCGTTTCGCCCTGGGCGGCGTTTTCGTCGCTCATTCGGTCTTCTTCCGTATTCAATGAAAAACTCTTGCCCGCCATATCGGCCAATGACGGCTTGAATTCAAGCGTCAGCCGCTCATTTGCCGCGCTTCCTTGCCATGAGCGAGGAGATCACATTGGCGGTGTAGTCGACCACCGGCACGATGCGCGCATAATTGAGCCGTGTGGGGCCGATCACCCCGAGCACGCCGACAATGCGGTCATTGGCGTCCTTATAGGGGCTGAGAATCACCGAGGAGCCCGAGAGCGAAAACAGCTTGTTCTCCGAGCCAATGAAGATACGCACGCCCTGGGCGCGTTCGGCGTCGCCCAGGAGCTCAAGCAGGCCGTCCTTGCTTTCCAGCTCATCGAAAAGCTGGCGCATGCGCATCAGTTCGTCGCTCGCCATGGTATCGTTGATCAGATTGGCGCGGCCGCGCACGATCACCGTGGGCGCGCTGCTGCCCCCCGGTTCGGCGAGCGTCGCTATGCCGGCATCGACCAGTTTCTGGGTCAGCTCGTCCAGTTCGGCCCGTTGCTCGGCACGGCGCTCATTGAGCACCTTGCGGGCTTCGGCCAGGGTACGCCCGACCACATAATTGGCCAGGTAATTGCCGGCCTGCTGCAGGGCGCTGGCCGTATAGCCGGGCGGCAGGTCGAGAATGCGGTTCTCCACCTGGCCGTCATCGCCCACCAGAATTGCCATCGCGCGGGTGGCATCGAGCCGCACGAATTCGATATGCTTGAGGACCATATCGGCCTTGGCGGCGATGACCACCCCGGCGCCCTGGCTCAGACCCGACAGCAAAGACGAAGCCTCGGTCAGCACGTCCTCGACCTGGGCATTGCCTGCCGTGCCCTCGATATGGCGGGCAATCTGGCTGCGTTCGGCCTCGTTGACGGCACCCACCTCCAGCATGGAATCGACAAAGAACCGCAGCCCCTGCTGGGTCGGCGCGCGGCCTGCCGAGGTGTGCGGCGCAGCAATCAGCCCCAGATCCTCCAGGTCCGCCATGACATTGCGCACCGAGGCGGGCGAGAGCTCGACCTGCAGCAGGCGCGAAAGATCGCGTGACCCCACCGGCATGCCGGTATCGAGATAGCGCTCCACCAGCCGCCGGAAAATGTCCTGGCTGCGGGCGTTGAGTACCGAGAGGAAGTCTTCGGACGGTCTGGTCATAATGGTTTGATTAAACTCGTCGACTTTAACCCTGACCCTTCATTTAGGCCCTTGTTCCCCATCCGCCAAGCGTCGGGCGCTTGTGAGCGGGCCGCATGAGGGTTAAGACGCGGTTAACTGCAACAGAAACTGGAATCACGATGCGGCCTTCCGGCAGACAGCCAAGCGATATGCGGGCAGTAACCCTTGAGCGCAATGTGGCCATGAAGGCGGAGGGCTCGTGCCTGGTCGCGTTCGGCAATACCAAGGTGCTGTGCACGGCATCGGTCGAGACCAGCGTTCCAGGCTGGTTGCGCGGCAAGGGCCAGGGCTGGGTCACTGCCGAATATGGCATGCTGCCCCGCGCCACCGGCTCGCGCACCCGCCGCGAAGCCACCGCCGGCAAGCAATCGGGCCGCACCCAGGAAATCCAGCGCCTGATCGGCCGCAGTCTGCGCGCCGTGGTGGATCTCGAGGCCCTGGGCGAAGTGCAGATCACCTGCGACTGCGATGTGCTTGAGGCCGATGGCGGCACCCGCACTGCCTCGATCACCGGTGCCTATGTGGCCCTTTGCGACGCCATTGCCTGGATGGATGAGCGCAAGCTGACCAAGGGCAAGGCGCTGATCGACAGCGTCGCCGCCATCTCCTGCGGCATTTATCGCGGCACCCCGGTGCTCGATCTCGACTATCTCGAAGATGTGGAAGCCGAGACCGACGCCAATTTTGTCATGACCGGCGCTGGCAAGTTCGTGGAAATCCAGGGGACCGCCGAAGGCGCCCCCTTTTCCCGCGACGAGCTGGACAGCCTGATGTCGCTTGCCGAACAGGGCATTGGGGAATTGAGTGCGATGCAGAAATCGGTGCTGGGCGCATGATCGGCTGGCTGAAGAAATCTCCCTTGTCCGGCGCTTCGCACCAGCTTCTCCCCGAGGGGGAGAAGACTGGCCCCGCGCCCGCTTCTTTTTCCTCCCCCGCTCAGGGAGAGGCGGCGCGGCGCGGCCGATCCGGTGAGGGGGACTTTCAGGCCGTCAATTGTTCCATCTGGAACGACATCCGCCGCGCCCTGGAAGGAAACAGCAAGTGAGCATCCCGCGCCTCCATGCCGGTGACCGGCTCTGCATCGCCACGCATAATTCCGGCAAGCTGCGGGAGTTTCGCGAACTGTTCGAGCCGTTCGGTCTCAAACTGGTGTCGGCCGGTGAACTGGGCCTGCCCGAGCCGGAAGAAACCGGCACAACTTTCGCCGAAAATGCCCGCACCAAGGCCCATGCCGCCGCGCGCGGCGCCAACATGCTGGCGCTGAGCGATGATTCGGGCCTGTGCGTGGATGCGCTGGGTGGCGATCCGGGTGTCTATACCGCCGACTGGGCCGGCGTGCCGCGTGATTTCAACCACGCCATGAAGCGGGTGGAAGACGCCTTGCAGGCGGCCGGCGCCAGTTCGCCCGGCCAGCGGCGCGGCTCGTTCAACGCCACGCTGTGCCTGGCCCATCCCGATGGGCGCGACATGCTGTTTGTCGGTAAATGCGAGGGCACGCTGGTCTGGCCGCCGCGGGGCGAACTGGGCCATGGCTACGACCCCATGTTCATGCCCGACGGCTACGACATCACCTTTGGCGAGATGGCAGCCGAGGCCAAGCACAATTGGTCGCCGGGCGAACAGGGCCTGTCGCACCGCGCCCGCGCCTTTGCGCAATTCGTGGAGAACCAGATTGACCATGGCTAGCGCCAACGATCTTTTCGGCGTCTATGTCCATTGGCCCTTCTGCGCGGCCAAATGCCCCTATTGCGACTTCAATAGCCACGTTCATCGCGGGCCCTTTGATGAAGACGCCTTTGTCGAGGGCTACAAACGCGAGATCGCCCACATGGCCTCGCTGTCCTCCGGGCGGCTGGTGCAGTCGGTCTTTTTTGGAGGCGGCACCCCATCGCTGATGAGCCCCAGGGCCGTTGGGGCCGTTCTCGATGCCATTGCCGGGGCCTGGCAGATCGACAGCAAGGCCGAGATTACGCTCGAGGCCAATCCGACCAGTGTCGAGGTCGAGCGCTTCAAGGGGTTTCGCGCCGCCGGTATCAACCGGGTGTCGCTGGGCGTGCAATCGCTGCGCCCCGGCCCGCTCGCCGAACTTGGGCGCCGGCACACGGTAGAGGAAGCCGTGGCGGCCGTACGCATTGCCCAGTCGGTGTTCGAGCGCTCCAGCTTCGATCTCATCTATGCCCGGCCCAAGCAGACGCTTGAGGATTGGGAAGACGAGCTCAAGGAAGCCATTTGGCTGGCGCGCGGGCATCTCAGCCTCTACCAGCTCACCATCGAGCAGGGCACGCGCTATTTCGACCTGCATCAGGCCGGCAAGCTCAAAATGCCGGACGAGGATCTGGCGGCCGACTTTTACGAACTGACGCAGGAATTGACCGCACAGGCTGGCATGCCGGCCTATGAAATTTCCAACCATGCCGTGCCCGGCCAGGAAAGCCGGCACAACCTGCTCTATTGGCGCTATGGCGAATATGCCGGCATCGGTCCGGGCGCCCATGGAAGGCTGATGGTCAACCACCAGCGCCATGCCACGGCCACCGAAAAGCTGCCCTTTGAATGGCTCAAGCTGGTCAATGAGTTCGGCCATGGCATGACCACGGACGATGTGCTGACCTGGGAAGAGCAGGGCGACGAGTTCCTCGTCATGGGCCTGCGCCTCAAGGAAGGCATTTCGCCCACCCGCTTCATGTCGATCTCCGGCCGCGGCATTTCCGAAGCCCAGATCGCTGCGCTAAAGGGCTATGGCTTTGTCGAAACGCTGCCCAATGGCAATATCAGGGTGACCGAAAAAGGCTTTCCCGTGCTCGACGCCGTGGTGGCGGATCTCGCGGCCTGACACTTCAGCAGGGGATTTGAGACGGCGGCCATGCTCTATTTCGCCTATGGCTCGAATATGGACCCGGTACAGATGCGCCAGCGCTGTCCGGATTCAACCGTTTTGAGCGCGGCCGTCCTCAAGGGCCATGTTCTCTGCTTTCCACGCCTGTCGGATGCCCGCCAATGCGGGGTTGCCTCATATGAGCAGCATCCAGCATACGATCTATGGGGCGTCGTCTATCGCTTGAGCCTGAACGATTTTGTCCGGCTCGATGCGCATGAAGGCTATCACGCCGGCCGCCGCGCGGACCTGAATGCCTACAATCGCATCACGATCACGGTGCAGATCGACAATACCCCCACCGGCGCAGAAACCTATCTGGCGAACCGGCAGCATGGGCTGCATCTGCCCAGTACGGCCTATCTCAAGCATCTTTGCGATGGGGCGCGGTATCACGGCCTGCCGGCGGCGTATCAGAGCATGCTGACGTCCCTGCCTTGCCGCGACAGGGTTTGACGGCAATCCCCGCCGCTAGAGTTTTTCAACCGCACCCATCATGCCGCGCTGCCGCACCGCGGCGCGCCACAATTTCTTGCGCGCATCGGCCAGTTCGAGATGCCGGTACTTGCCGCCGGAAAATTTCGGCCAGTCGAGCGCCATACCGGCCCGAACCATCTCCGCAGCCAGATCGCGCCCGTCGGGCAGGAAGCATTCGGCGACCATACGGTCATAGGACAGCTCGGGCTTGATCCGCGCCGTCACCACCTGCCCCTTGCACAGTTTCACCAGCGCCCATTTGGACTGCTTGCCGAAGGGATGCTCGAGCTCGGGCGCGTCGATCCCGGCTATGCGGATGCGGATCTTGTCGATGATGATGGTGTCGCCATCAATGACCCAGCACGGTCCGCGCAACTCGGTCTGTGGCGGCGGAGCTGGCGGGGCGGGCCAGACGACGCCTGTCCGCATTTCCCGCGGCAGTTGCGGCGCGAGCGGAGGCACGGGCCGCCGTGGCGGTCGCCGTGGTGCGAAGAACAGGCGCAGAATTATTCGAAACAGTCGCATGCGGCCCCCAGCGCAGGATTGTCGCAAATGCTCGAACAGGTGTGGAGAGCATTGCGCAAATCAACTGCGAAGAAAAGCCGGCGCCTGACGACGCGTTAACATTGCCCAATAAAAAAGCGGACCAATTGGCCCGCTTTTTACAGTCCAGAAGTCCTGTCGCCTTATTTGGGCGCCAGCACCATGACCATCTGCCGGCCTTCCGAGCGGGGCTGGCTTTCGACCTTGGCCACGTCCTCGGTCTGTTCGCGCACCTTGAGCAGGAGCTGCATGCCCAGATCCTGGTGAGCCATTTCACGGCCACGGAAGCGCAGGGTTACCTTGACGCGGTCGCCTTCGCCCAGGAAGCGCTGCACCGCCTTCATCTTGGTCTCGTAGTCATGGGTGTCGATGTTCGGACGCATCTGCACTTCCTTGACTTCGATGACCTTCTGCTTCTTGCGCGCTTCGGCCGCCTTCTTCTGTGCGGCATATTTGTAGCGCCCGAGATCGAGCATCTTGGCCACGGGCGGATTCGAATTGGCGGCGATCAGGACGAGGTCGAGCCCCTGCTCCTGCGCTTCGGCCAGAGCGTCGCGCGTGCGGACGATGCCACGGTTTTCACCTTCTGCATCGATGAGCTGAACGTCGGGGCTAGTGATATCCTCGTTGGCAAGCGGCCCATCTTTCTGGGGCGCAACGGGTCTCATGGGACGGCGAATGGCAAGCGTTCCTTGTGCTATTGGGGCAAGGGGGTGAATTCGGCCCTAAAATCGTGGTAGCGGCCCCTAAAGTCAACTGGCGCGCCCAAGCAAATTTTCAAAGCCATGCGCCGGAGACCGCTCCGACATCAACCAGAAACGCAATCAGGCCCCCCATGAGTTCCATTCACAGCTCCCTTATCACCGTGGGCACAGGCGACCAGGCCCGGCAGATCGCCGTCGAGCAGCGTCATGGCGGCGCACCGGGCCTGTTCTGGCTCAATGGTTTTCGCTCCGTGATGAGCGGGCTCAAGGCGATGAGCCTGGATGCCCTGGGCTCTGAAAGGGGACTTGAGGTCACCCGGTTCGACTATTCCGGCCACGGCCTGTCCGGTGGCGATTTCGACAAGGGCACGATCAGCCGGTGGCTGGAGGAAGCCGAGGCCGTGCTGGCGAAAACCAGGGGGCCGCAGATCGTGTGCGGCTCATCCACGGGCGGCTGGATCGCCCTGCTGCTGGCCCGGCGGCAATTGGCCAAGGGCATGCCGCTCAAAGGGCTGGTGCTGCTCGCCCCTGCCACCGACGCCACCGTGCGCATCGCTGCCCGCATGAGCGCGGCGCAGAAACGGGACCTGGAGACCCTTGGCTATTACGAGCGGGAGAGCGCCTATGGCGATGGCCCATATCGCTACACGCGGGCGCTGATCGAGGATGGCGCCAACCATCTGCTGTTCAATGGCGTCATCGAGACCGGCTGCCCGGTGCATATCCTGCAAGGCGGGCAGGACCCGGACGTGCCGCCCGAGCACGCCCAGAAGCTGCTTGCGCATATCCTGCATGATCCGGTGACCTTCACGCTGATCCCCGACGGGGATCACCGGCTGAGCCGGGACGAGGATCTGGCGCGGCTCAAGGCTGCCGTGCTGGGGATGATCTAGCCGCGCATGGCCAGCCGGGTTTTCTGCTGGCCGGCGGCGTCAAAATTGTCCGGGGCCAGCCAGCGTTCATATTCGGCCCTCAGGGCCGGCCATTCGCTATCGATCATCGAGAACCAGGCCGTATCGCGGCTCTCGCCCTTGATGATCATGTCCTGCCGGAAAATCCCCTCGAAAGTGAAGCCGAAACGCGTCGCGGCCGCCTTGGAGGGTTCGTTGGCATTGTTGCATTTCCACTCGAAACGCCGATAGCCCAGGTCATCAAAGGCGTGGCGGGCAAACAGGAACAGCGCCTCGGTGGCCAGGCGGCTGCGGGCCATGGGCAGGCCCCAATAGACCCCGCCGATCTCGATCGAGCCATGCTCGGGACGAATGCGCATCCAGGCCTGCTGGCCCAGCGCCTTGCCGCTGGCCTTGTCGAGAATGGCGACATAGCTGTCCTGCCCGGCATTGACCTGCTCGATCCAGGCCTGGGTGGCAGCAAGGCTCTGCGGCGCGTCGGTGAACAGCCAGCGAAACCGCTCCGGACCGCCGGGCAGGTTTGCCACCGCGAACAGGTCTGCGGCATGTGACAGGGCAAGCGGTTCGAGCCGCACATAACGGCCCTCCAGCACACTGCGGGCCGGGGCGGATTTGGCAGGTCTTGCGGTCATTGTTCGCTTTCGAGAATCTGGGCCAGGCCCGCGCGATAATCGGGATAGAGCAGTTCGATCCCCAGGGCCTGCTTGATGGCCCGATTCGAGACGCGCTTGTTGTCGCGGTAAAAGCTGCGCTGCATCGGCGTCATCTCGGCCGTCTCGATGGGCAGGTCCGGCGGCACATCCAGGCCGATTATCTGTGCGGCATGGGCGATGACATCCTGGGGCGGAGCCGGTTCGTCATCGGCCAGGTTGAAGGTGCCGTCCAGCCGCTGGTCCGCCGCCAGCGCCGTGACGCGGGCAATATCGGCGACATGGATGCGGTTGAACACCTGCCCCGGCTTGATGACGCGCCGGGCCGTGCCGGCGCGCAGCTTGTCAAAGCTCGATCGGCTCGGGCCATAAATGCCGGCCAGCCGCAGAATACAGAGCGGCACGCCCCGTTCGGCCGCATAGTCGCGCCAGGTCTGTTCAGCCAGCACCCGCCGGTCCGAGCGCATGTTGCGCGGCACCAGCGGGGCGGTTTCGTCGATCCATTCCCCGTCGAAATCGCCATAGACCCCAACGGTGGAATAATAGCATAGCCATTGCAATTGGCCCGCCGCGTCGAGACCGGCGCGATGATGGCACAGCGCCGGATCGCCCGCTTCATCGGGCGCGATCGACAAGATGACATGGCTGGCCGTCGCCAGCGCCTGGTCCACTTCGGGGCCGGGCGCCATGCCGTCAAACAGCACGGCGTCGATACCCCCGGCCCGCAATTGCGCGGCCTTTTCCGAGGAGCGGACCGTGCCGCCAATGCGGGCAAAGCCGTTCTCGCGCATGGCGTGTGCCGCGTTGATCGAGGAAAAACCCAATCCGAAGAAAAATGCCTGGTTCATACCACCCCATCCCATTCTGCGCGCACCGCGCTATCGCCTTCCTGCGCCTGGCTGTCCAGCCGCCGGGCCGCGGCCCGCTCCGGGTCGAGCCGCCGCAAGGCCCATATGGCGGCCCCGCGGATCAAGGGCGAGGGATCGCCAAGCCTGGCTTCCACCAGGGGCAACAAGGATTGGTCATCGGCGTTGCCGATGCCAATCAGCACATTGCGCAAGAACCGCGCATGCCCGATGCGCTTGACCGGCGAGCCGGCAAACAGCGCCCGAAAGCCCGCGTCATCGAGCTGCACCAGTTCAGCCAGTGCCGGGCGCTCGAATTCGGGCCGGCTGCGCAGCTTGGCTTCACGGCTGACACTGGCGAACTTGTTCCAGGGGCACACCGCCAGGCAGTCGTCGCAACCATAGATGCGATTACCCATGGGTTGGCGAAACTCACGCGGAATAGGGCCTTTGTGCTCGACCGAATAATAGGCCAGGCATTTGCGCGCATCGAGCCGGAACGGGGCGGGAAAGGCATTGGTCGGGCAGATATCGAGGCATCTGGTGCAGGAGCCGCAGCTTTCCGCATGGGCCTTGTCCGGCGGCAGGTCGAGATCGGTCAGTATGGCGCCCAGAAACAGCCAGGAGCCGAATGTTCGGCTGACCAGCACCGAATGCTTGCCCTGCCAGCCCAGGCCCGCCGCCTCGGCCAGCGGTTTTTCCATCAGCGGCGCGGTGTCGACAAACACCTTCACACCTGCCCCGGCCCGTCTGGCCAACAGGCCCGCCAGTTCCTTCAATCGCCCCTTGATGATGTCGTGATAGTCGCGATTGCGGGCATAGGCCGAGATATTGCCGACGCTCTTTTCAGCCAGCAGGTCCATCGGATCGATCTCGGGGCCATAATTGACGCCGAGCAGGATCACCGAGCGGGCTTCAGACCAGAGGCGACGCGGATCGCCGCGCCGGTCTTCGGTTTCGGCCATCCATTCCATGTCGGCATGCCAGCCCTCGGCCAGCGCCGCGTGCAGTTTGCCCGGCAGGTCGGGCCGCGCATCTGCCCGGGCAATGCCAAAGGCGTCAAAACCCAACGCTTCGGCGCGGGTCTTGAGTTCGGCTATGAGCGTATCGGTCCTTGCTTGGGCCATGCCGCCAGATAGGACTAAAAGTCCAGATCCGCATAGCCCCTGGCGGGCTGCATGGCGACGACACGGTCGTTAAGCAGGGTGCGGAAGGCCGGGCGCGACTTGATGCGCGAATACCAGTCGCGCGTTTCGGGCGGCACTTTGGACCAGTCGATATCACCCAGATAGTCGAGCGTGGAAAAATGCGCGGCCAGCGCAAAGTCGGCCAGGCTCATTTCTTCGCCTGCCAGCCAGTTGCGGCTGGCCAGCAGCCAGTTGAAGTAGAGCAGGTGCTCGGCCAAATTGACCTTGGCGGCCCTCAGGACGGACGGCTCAGGCGTGGCGCCACGCTGGTCGCGCTTGGCGATCTTTTCCTCGATCAGGTAGCGCGTCACCTCGTCATTGAGCTTGACCAGCGCCCACTCGACCAGCCGCCACATTTCGGCGCGGTCCATGGGATCGGCCGGAAACAAACCGCCCACCGATGCGGGCGTGTAGAAATCCTCCACCGCGTGAATGCTGGCCATGATGCCCACGATGGGCAGGTCATTGTCCGTGAACAGGACAGGCAGGGTTGCCGCCGGATTGATCGCCAGCAGCGCCTCTTCGCGCAGCCAGGGCTTGGTCTCCTCCAGATCCAGCGGCACCCCATATTCGGCGCACATCAGCCGGATGAGGCGGGAGGCGGGATCGAGGGGGTAGTGCACAAGGCTTGGCATGAACGGGGCTCTGAAATTGTTGCGGCCCGGGAGTCACGCGTCACGGCCTTGGCGCGCCAGGCGAACACGGCTATGAGACGGGACAAGTCCGACCTTGGAATGAGTTAGGGGATCAAATGAACGCCGATCAAGGTCTTTTTGTGCCCCTGATCCTCGGAATCCTCGAAGGGCTCACAGAATTCCTGCCTGTCAGCTCCACCGGCCACCTTTTGCTGGCCGGTCATTTTTTTGGCCTCAGTCAACCCGCCGCCTTCATCGTGTTGATCCAGCTCGGCGCGATTCTGGCCGTGATCACTGTTTACTTTGCCAAACTGGGTGTGCTGATCCGCGATGCGCTGACGGGCAAGGCCTATGCCTGGCGCTTTGCGCTGGCCGTGGTGCTGGCCTGTCTGCCGGCCGTCATCGTGGGCGTGCTGGCACGCGATTTCATCCAGCAGATTCTCTACGAAACCCCGCTGGTCATCTGCATCACCCTGCTGATCGGCGGCATCATCCTGCTGATTGTCGATCGCATGCCGAAAAAGGTGCGCCATGATGACATCTACAGCTATCCCTGGCATCTGGCGCTGATCATCGGGCTGTTCCAGATGCTCAGCCTGGTGCCGGGCGTGTCACGTTCCGGCTCGACCGTGGTGGGGGCCATGCTGTTCGGTGCCTCGAAGCGCTCGGCTGCCGAATTCACCTTCTTCATCGCCCTGCCGATCATGGCCGGGGCCTTCGGCTACGACCTCTACAAGAGCCGCGAGCTGATCGATCTGAGCCTGGGGCTCAACATCGCCATCGGTTTTGCGGCCTCCTTCGTGGTTGGCGCGCTGGTGGTGAAGTACCTGCTCGACTTCGTCTCCCGGCACGGCTTTGCGCCCTTTGCCTGGTGGCGCATCATCGTGGGCGGCGCCGGGCTGATCGCTATTCTGGTCTTTGGCCTCTAGCGCCCGGCTGACCCCGTTCTAAGTCCCCGGCTCCCGGCCCGAATAGGTCGAGGGGAAGGTGAAGAAGTGGTTGGGGATCTCGACGCCCTTCTGGACATCATAGAGCGAGAAGGTCAGTTCCGACCCATTGGGCTCGACGAGCGTCCACTGCGCCAGATCCTTGGTTTCGGTATCAAAGATCAGCGAGACCTGCACCGTACCGGCCACCGTTTCGTCGATCACGGTGATCGAGAGATAGCCATCGGTATTGGTAACGTCGATGACATTGGCGTTGAGCAGGTTGATCTGGTCGCCCAGGAATTGGCGAAGCGGGATCGAATCCTGCGGATAGGCGTAATAGGTCTCCTCACGCCGGTCGACGACATAAAAGCCCCGGCCGATCGAGACGATTTCCTCGCGGCTGGGCGGAGCATAGCGAAACGCCACCTTGTTGGGCCGCTCGATGAAGAAGGTGCCTTCCTGGCGTCCGCCATTGGTGTCGATCTGCAAAAAGCGCCCCACCATGGTGCGGATGGCCGAGTTGTGCGCATTGATTTCGTTGATCAATTGCTGCTCCTCAGCCGTGAGCGCACGGCTCTGGGCCAGCACCGGCAAAGCGGGCGAGAGGGCGGCGGCAAGGCCGAGCATGAGAGCGGTGCGGCGAATCATGGGCGGGATTTCCTCGCTGGGTCGTTTGGTAGAGCCTAACCTAGGCAGCAATTGCGGCAACAGGTGGAAAGTTCCGCCGTGGTTGATTTCACCATGCAGAGAGCGCTTATCTGCCCTTGGTGCGCGCCTTGCTGGCGGACAATCGCAGTCGCCAAGGCGTGCGGTTTGACCGGCCGCGCAAATAGATATCCCCGCGTCCAAAACTGCCCTTATCCTTTCAGCCATCTCTCCCGCGATGGGCGGACTGCAGCGAACAGTTGCGGGAGGAGCCGGTGAGACTGGATTCGCTCCAGGGCTCGTCTGCTCGTTGGGCCACCTTGCGACGAGCGATCAATAGGGGCCACGACAGCAGGAGAAACCCGGTATCCCGGGGCGGCGACGTCTCTATTACTTAGTTTTACTGAGACGCACGCGCCTCGGGATACGTCCATTTCAGACAAAACCGCCGGCGCCTTGCGGCACCGGCGGGGATTTGTCACGGCCATGCGAATGGTCAGGCGCGCGGATCAGTATCCGTCGGCATTGTCGCCCACCAGGATCTCGCGCTTGCCGGCGTGATTGGCCGGAGAGATGACGCCTTCATTTTCCATGCGCTCGATCAGCGTGGCGGCCTTGTTATAGCCGATGGCCAGGCGTCGCTGGATATAGGAGGTGGAGGCCTTCTTGTCGGTCATCACGATATGAACGGCCTTGTCATAGAGCTCGTCGCCCGAGCCGGGATAGCTCTCATCGCTGGTGCCGCCACCCTCGCCAAAGCCGCCCTCGTCTTCCTCGGTGATATTGTCGAGATAGTCCGGCGTACCCTGGCTCTTGAGATGGGCAACGACCGATTCCACCTCATTGTCCGAGACGAAGGCACCATGCAGGCGCTTGGTGCGGCCGCCCGAGGCCATGTAGAGCATGTCGCCATTGCCCAGGAGCTGCTCGGCGCCCTGCTCGCCCAGGATGGTGCGGCTGTCGATCTTGGACGTCACCATAAAGGAGATACGCGTCGGGAAATTGGCCTTGATCGTGCCGGTGATGACGTCGACCGAGGGACGCTGAGTGGCCGTGACCATGTGAATGCCGGCAGCACGCGCCATCTGCGCCAGGCGCTGGATGGCGCCTTCGATATCCTTGCCCGCGACCATCATCAGGTCGGCCATTTCGTCGACAATGATCACGATATAGGGCAAGGGCTCGAGATCGAATTCCTCGCTTTCGAAGATCGCCTCGCCGGTTTCGCGGTCAAAGCCGGTCTGCACCGTGCGGGTGATCGTGCGGCCTTCCTTGTTGGCCTCGGCCACGCGCTGGTTGAAGCCGTCGATGTTTCTGACACCGATCTTGCTCATCTTGCGGTAGCGGTCTTCCATCTCGCGCACCGCCCATTTGAGCGCCACGACCGCCTTTTGCGGATCGGTGACGACGGGGGTCAGCAGATGGGGAATGCCGTCATAAATGCTCAATTCGAGCATTTTCGGATCGATCATGATCATGCGGCACTGCTCGGGCGTCATCTGGTAGAGCAGCGAGAGAATGAAGGTGTTGATACCCACCGACTTGCCCGAGCCGGTGGTGCCGGCGATAAGCAGGTGCGGCATGCGCGCCAGATCGGCAATGACGGGTTCGCCGCCAATGGTCTTGCCCAGGCAGATCGGCAGCTTGCCCTTCATCTTCTCGAAATCGGAGCTGGCCAGCATTTCGCGGAAGTAAACAGTCTCGCGGGTCTGGTTGGGCAGCTCGATACCAATGGCATTGCGGCCCGGCACCACGGCCACACGGGCCGAGATGGCGCTCATCGAGCGGGCGATGTCATCAGCCAGCGAAATCACGCGGCTCGACTTGATACCGGGCGCCGGCTCAAGTTCGAACAGGGTTACCACCGGGCCGGGACGGACATTGATGATGTCGCCCTTGACGCCGAAATCGGCCAAGACAGCCTCAAGCTGGCGGGCCATTTCCTCGAGCCGCTCGGGGGCATGCTCGGGCATGGGGCCGCCGCGCTTGGGTTCGGCCAGCAGGCTAAGCTCGGGCAATTCAAACCCGGATGGTTCATCGAGCAGCGAGCCCTGCGCCTCGCGGAACACACGCTGGCCCTGCGCCGGGCGCGGCGCGGGCGCAGTGACCCGCGGGGCGGCCGGATCGGCGGGGTGGAAGCGCGAATCGCCACGCTGGGTGCGCGCCGGCATAGGCGCATCAGGGACGAAAGGAATGTCGTCCTCTTCCGGCTCATCGGGATAATCGATGGCAGTGTCGTCATAGTCCGATTGCGCCAGAACGCGCGCCGTGGGCTCAAAGCTCGGCTCGACATGCTGGGCCGGGACATGAATGCGGCGCTGCGGCGCGGCGGCAACCGGTTCGCGATCGGCATGGAGCTGAGGCTCAGACGCATGCATGGGCGGCTCGGCGCCATGTTCGAAATCGGCACTGTCCTGGGCGGCACGGCGCGCCGCATGCTCGGCCTTGGCGCGGCGGAAGGCGGTGCGAAGGGAATAGCCCATGTGTACAACCGCACCCATGGCCACTTCGACAATCGGGTTGGGCTCGCGCTCATCGTCTCCGGCGGCCTGCCGCGCCGAGGGCTTTGCGGGCTTGGCCGGAATGGACGTGCCCAGGCCCATGGCGATCCAGAACAGGGCCAGGGCCGGTGCGCTGAGGATGATGGCAAACAGAGTCGAGGTCAGCGGCTGCGGGTCACCGCCGGCAATCAGGCCGGCCAGATTGGTGAACAGCATGCCGGCAAGGCCGCCCAGCCCGGTGGGCAGGGGCCAGGTTTCAGGCATGGCGATAAAAGCAAAGACTCCGGCGAACAGGAGAACCGCGCCGAGCCAGGCGCCGAGGCGCAGTCCAGCACGGGTGACCACGTGGCGGCGCGCCATGGCCCAGCCCCAAAGTGCCAATGGGACCACCATGACCAGACCCGCAAGCCCGAGGAACTGGAACACCAGATCGGCGATGACGGCGCCAGGATAGCCGAGCCAGTTGGCCGGCGCCTTGGCGGTCGCCAGCGACAAAGACGGATCGTCAACCGACCAGGAGGCGAGCGCTGCCAGCAGAACCGCGCACAGCCCCAGCACGATCAGGCCGGCGATCCGCAAGGGAATGCGAATCGCGATGGCTGGCGGCGGCATCGGCGCCTTGCCCGAACGGCCCGGATTGCGGGCGGCGCGGGCAGGCAGGCTGCGGACTTCGTCGAGGGTCGGAATGGGATGGCTGGGCATGAAACGCATTACTCACTGTCGGCCCGCAAACCATCGCAGTGGGCCGTAATGGCGTTATGCTATCCGGGTGTGGTTAATCGCGTGCTAACCATCGCCCAATGGGCAAAAGGAACGGGCGGCACCGAGATGCCGCCCGCCGGAAGTGACCTAATTATAGGCGCGTTCGCCATGGGTCGAGAGGTCGAGGCCATCGCTTTCGGCCTGTTCAGACACCTTGGCGCCGCCGAACAGGGCCTTGACGATGAGCATTGCAATCAGCGCCACCACGCCGGACCAGAGCACCGCCACGATAACGCTGGTGAGCTGCACCATGAACTGGCCGCCCATGTCGTAGCCATCGAGCGGGTAGCCGCCGAAGGAGGGATTGGCGACAATGGCTGTACCCAGGGCACCGACAATGCCGCCGACGCCGTGAATGCCGAAGACATCGAGGCTGTCGTCATATTTGAGCATGGGCTTGAGATTGACCACGGCCCACAGGCAGATCACGCCAGCCACGCCGCCGAGCACGATGGCCCCACCGACGCCGGAGAAACCTGCGGCCGGGGTGATGGCCACCAGACCCGCGACAGCGCCAGAAACGGCACCCAGGGCCGAGGCATGGCCGCGGGTGATGCGCTCACCGAGCGCCCAGGCGAGAGCCCCGGCAGCCGGCGCCAGAACGGTGTTGATCAGGGCCACAGCGGTCAGCGCATTGGCCTCCAGGTTCGAACCGGCATTAAAGCCGAACCAACCGAACCAGAGCAGGCCGGTGCCGATATAGGTCAGGACCAGATTGTGGGGCGGAATGGGTTCCTTGAGATAGCCCTTGCGTGCACCCAGCATCAGGGCCGCCACCAGCGCCGCTACGCCCGAATTGATATGCACCACCGTGCCGCCGGCAAAGTCATAGGCGCCCATATTGAACAGCAGGCCCGGACCGGACCAGACCATGTGCGCCATAGGCACATAGGAGAAGGTGAACCAGATCGCGAGGAACGCCATCAGTGCGCCGAACTTCATGCGCTCGGCAATGCCGCCCACGATCAGGGTCGAGGTGATGCAGGCAAAGGTGAGCTGGAACACCACAAAGACCATTTCGGGCAGTTCATAACCGGCCGAGAAGGTCGCAGCAGTGGATTCGAGCGTCACGCCGGAGAGGAAGAATTTGGAGAAGTCGCCGAAGAAGGCCGAGAGCCCGCCTTCGGTGGGGCCGGCAAAGGCCAGCGAGTAGCCATAAGCCACCCAGAGAATCGAGATCAGCGAGAAGCCGAGGAAGACCTGGGTCAGGACGCTCAGAATATTCTTGGCGCGCACCAGGCCGCCATAGAACAGGGCCAGGCCCGGTATGGTCATGACGATGACGACCATGGTCGACACCAGCATCCAGGCGACGTCGCCCTTGTCGACGACGGCGGCCGCCGCTTCTGTCACGGCTTCAGCAGCGGGTGCGGCGGCCTCCTGGGCCAGGGCGGGCACGGCCGCCAGGAGGGAGGCCAGAGTCGCGCCCCCCAGAACTTTGGACAATTGCATTTGGTCTTGTCTCCGAATTTGGGAAGCGGCTTAGAGCGCGGAAGCGCCGGTTTCGCCGGTGCGGATTCGAGTCACGGCCAAGAGGTCGAGCACAAAGATCTTGCCATCGCCGATGCGGCCGGTCTGGGCCGCCTCGCGGATGGCGGTGGCGACCTGTTCGGCCAGATCGTCATCGACCGCGATTTCGAGCTTGAGCTTGGGCAGGAAGTGCACGGCATATTCGGTACCGCGATAAATCTCGGAATGCCCCTTCTGACGCCCATAGCCCTTGACCTCGGTGACGGTCATGCCGTGTACGTCGAGCGAAGTGAGCGCCTGCCGGACCTCTTCGAGGCGGGACGGCTTGATGATGGCAACCACCAGTTTCATGTGACCCCCTTTGGCGCCGCGACGGCGCGTGTTGGAACGTCACAGAAGAGTCAAACCCCGTGCCAAATGATCCGGCAGCGATTTTGCCTTTTATTTCAGGAACTTATGGATCGCAGACGCAAAGAGCCCTGGAAATGGGCAACTTTGTGCCCAATTTCCATGCAGAAAACTCCCGCGGTGCTTATTTTTCAGGCATCTTGCCAGGGGTGTGCAGTCCGCGCGTTTTGCGAGTGGGAAGCCTCTGTGGCGGGCCAAGAGGGACGCGGGCT